>Ga0209829_10002527_pt1 | contig 13866 bp, 15 predicted proteins | sample C_140205_EF_Meta_FD_187311 | JGI IMG/M metagenome (GOLD analysis project Ga0209829, IMG submission 187311) | Freshwater microbial communities from Lake Croche, Canada to study carbon cycling - C_140205_EF_MetaG (SPAdes) (version 2) | ecosystem: Environmental > Aquatic > Freshwater > Lake...
AGAAACTTTATGATGAGGCAAATCTATTCTTAGATGAGATCATCGCAAAGAAAATGATTACGGCCAAAGGAATTATTGGACTCTGGCCCGCAAACAGCGTTGGCGACGATATTGAGCTTTATAGCGATGAAAATAGAGATACCCTTCAAGGGACTTTTCATCACCTTAGACAGCAACAAAAACGTGGAGAAAATCTCCCGAATTACTGCCTAAGTGATTTTGTAGCCCCTAAAAGTTCGGGGGTATCAGATTACTGCGGAGGGTTTGCTGTCACAGCAGGAATAGGAATTGCTGAATGGATTGAGAAATTCAAATCAGAAGGAGATGATTATCATGCCATCCTCTTAGAATCATTAGCTGATCGATTGGCTGAGGCTTTTGCAGAACGAATTCATGAACGAGTGCGCAAAGAGTTCTGGGGCTATGCACCTGATGAAAATTTGACGCCTATGGATTTGATAAATTTTAAATATCAAGGCATTAGACCCGCAGCTGGATATCCTGCATGCCCGGAACATTCAGAGAAGAAAGTATTATTCGATCTATTAGGTGCGACAGAAAAAGTGGACATTCACCTGACTGAGCACTTCTCCATGTATCCTACCGCATCAGTTTGCGGACAATATTTTGCCCATAAAAATGCAGTGTATTTCGGATTAGAGCGGATTGAAAAGGATCAAGTGGAAGATTTTGCAAGACGTAAAAATGTTGCAGTAGAATATATCGAGAAGTTCTTACCGTCGAATTTAAGCTATAAATAAAAGCCTTAAGAAATTTCATCAACCACTTGTCTCAAGAAGTCACGAGTCAAATAATCCTGATCAATTAGCACGCCATCCCATATTACGATGTCCAAATCAATCGTGCGAGGACCAAATTTAGGCGCTGTTCGATCACGTTTTAGTTTATCTTCAATTGCTTTAAGATACAATTGAAAATCAGACTGACTTGAAGCTGTTCTAATTTTTACAGCCCCATTCAAAAAATCTGGTTGATCAATAATGCCCAATGGCGGTGTATTGATCCATTTAGATAGTTGCAAGATTTCATGCTCTGAGCTGATTAACGCTATCGCATCTTCAAAATTCTGCTGAGCATTGATATTCGACCCTAGGCCAATGATACATTCATGCTTCATTTTCGATGCCCCTCTAATTCAACAGAGACAGATTCTGAAAATCGTAAAGCACCTGGTTTGTCAACCTCAACCTTCGCGCGAATAACACGATGATCTTGAAGGATCAATGTTAATACCTCATGGGCTAATCGCTCCAGAAGATTATACTTGCTTTCTGAGACTAAGGAGATAATCTGTTTCGTTATCGTCTTGTAATTATAAATTCCATCCTCTTGATCAGAAAGGATCGCTGCTGAAATATCAACCTCAATCTCAACATTGACAACGACATCTTGCAGGTTAATCCTCTCTTCGGGATTAAAACCAATAATAGTTGGGATTAATAAATCTTTGATTCGAATAATAGCCATATTTTTCTTTTCGATTACGTATTAAAACTCGATGATACCTAAATTAAATGCTCTCCTCCATCACAGAAGATTACCTGTCCTGTTAAGTCTTGATTATCTATAATAAAATCCAAACTTTTAAGGATCGCCAAAAGACCTGATGGAGTTTTCATTGGAGTTTTTAGAGCTATTTGATCAAGATAAGTATCATCTTTATCCTCCGGTGGCAAAACTGCTCCAGGTGCAATTCCATTCACCCGTATTGCTGGGGCTAACTCCAAAGCTGCCATTTTTGTTAATTCCGTCAAAACTTTTTTAGATAATGAATAAGCCATAAAATCACCCTTATTCTTTGTAACCCGAGTATCTAATAAATTAACGATTAATCCCTGCTTTGTAGTATTTGCAAAATCACGGATCAGAATAAATGGAGCGATGTAATTAACCATGGTATGCTGTAAGATTAAATCATTGCTACTGCTCTTGAGTGTCGCAGAATTAAAAAGTGAAGCATTGTTAATCAGCAAATCAACAGAGCCCATCTTATCAACCACATTTGAGACAAGTTCACTTGTCATTTCTGCAGCGTTAAGATCAACATTAAATGAAGAAAAGCGCTGAGATGAATACAGGGTCTTCAATTCTAATTCAAGCTCCGAAATCGCCTCTTTTGAGCTATTGTAATGAATAGCCAAATCCCATCCATTTTTAGCGAGATGAAGAGCGATGGCTCTGCCAATACGTTTAGCTCCGCCAGTAATCAAAGCAACTTTATTCATAAAGCATCTTTTTGTTAAATTTAAAGTAATCTATGAAGTATTACAAAAAAAGGATGCTCAAAAGAGCATCCCTTTAATGATTAAAAAATGCAATCCTTAAATTTTCTTCGCTACGATGCTAAACGTAAGGGTAAAATTATCCTCAATAGCTTTGTCTGCAATTCCCTGAAAGAAACTTGCTGAACCATACTTGATTCCGTAAAGAGTCCGATTTACAGTAATCACACCTGAGGCACTTATTTGAGGACCGTCTTTGGTGACTTTTGCAATAAAGGCAACTGGCTGAGTAATACCCTTGATTGTAAGATCTGCAATAATCTTATAGTCATCACCTGAAATTGGGGCAACTGTTTTAATCGTCATGGTAGATTCAGGAAATTTTGCAACACCGAAAAAATCATCTGAGGTTAAATGGCCAATCAATTTCTTGTTGTAACCAGCATCAGTAAGATCTTCACAAATGATTGTTTTCATGTCAATAACAAATGATCCAGCCGAGATTACCCCTTTTTTAGCCGTGATAGTTCCGCTAGCAAAAGAGATCGTTCCATTGTGTTTTCCAGTAACTTTCTTCGCTTCCCATTTAACTTTACTTGCAGCTTTATCTAATGCAAAATCTCCTGCATAAGCAGACGCGCCTAGGCCAACAAGAACGATAAATGCAAATAGTGAAACTTTGATTTTAGCAATCATTGAGCTACCAGTGCTCATGTTTTCTGATTGAGAGTTGTTATTCTTCATAATTTGTCTAATTTTTTATTTAATACTTTAACATTGAAATGGATAGAATTGTTTAACAAAACTAATTTAATTTCATTACAATATTTGTCGTATCTTTAAAAGTACCATCTGGGGAGGTCAAAATCATCAATTATGAAAAAATTCGATGAATCTTTAGACGAAATTACCCTTTCTAGTTTTCGATATTTTAAATCATTAAGTGAAAATGAACTTAATAGTTTAAACTATGAAAAAACATGCTCCTTCATTAAAAAAGGGACAATTCTTTATAATGAAGGAAGTCGGCTTACTGGTTTTTACTGCATCATAAAAGGAATCATAAAAATCTATAAAACAGGCCATGATGATAAAGAGCAGATTATTCGCTTCGCAAAAAAAGGGGATATCATCGCTTATCGCTCTCTGCTAAGTCAAGAATTAGCTAGTACTTCCTCAAAAATAATTGAAGACGCCATTGTATGTCATGTTCCCTACAAAACACTTTTAGCACTTATTGAGAAGAATCCTCCGTTTGCAATTACTTTGCTTCGTATTGTTTGTGCAGAGTTAAAAGATGCCAATAGTTACATTACAGATATCGCGCAAAAATCCGTTCGCGAAAGACTAGCTGAAGTATTGCTGTTATTAAAAGATAACTTTGAGTTAGACTCTGAAAAAATAATTCAAATCTCATTAACCAGAGAAGAGCTTGCCAACACAGTAGGCACAGCTACCGAATCTATCATTCGACTTCTGTCAGAATTTAGTCAAAACAAACTCATTGAACTGAATGGACGGAGAATAAAAATCATAAACCTTCCAGGACTAATAAAGATTGCGAATCTTTATCCCCGACTGAAATAATAGTAGGTGGTTATCCGACCATACTTACATCCGATGCAACCACGCTTCTGGGTCAAGCTTTGTGTTTTCGTGCCATAACTGAAATTTAAGCACGCACTTATTGTCATCATTCTGATCGGTATACACACTGCCAATATCTTCCTTCCCCTCTACATGCTGTCCTGCCTTAACAAACACCTCACTCAAATTGGAATAGACTGTAAGATAACTCCCATGCCGAATGATGACAGCAATATTTCCACCAGGAATCGCAACAACTTTTGTAACCTCTCCTTTAAATATCGACCGCACTTTAGAATGAGCCTGGGTGGTGATGTCGACACCCGCATTTCTTACAGTGACATATTTTAACACGGCATGCGGATGTTCACCAAAATGATCTGTGATTAATCCTCGCTTAACAGGCCAAGGAAATTTGCCTCGATTATTCGAAAATCCACCTGATAAAGCCTTGTCTTCCGAAGGCAAAACTACACTTTTGTCACTGGTCGATTTATGAGCCACTTTCTTTGCCTCGTCAGAAATTACCCGCTCAATCTCCTGTTGCAAGCGAAGCTCTGCCCTACGCTGACTCTCCAATTTTTTCCCTAAGTCTTTCTCCTTCTGATGAAGCTCTGTATAAACACTTTTTTGCTGCTTTTTCTGTCTTTCAATAATTTTTGTCTGTTTTACCTTTGACACCAAAAGCAGCTGCTTATCATCCTTGCGCTTATTGAAGTCAACTAATTGGTCAGATATTGCTTGTTTATAAGCGACAATTTTCTCAGCTTGCTTCCGTCGATAATCCGCATATTGCTTTAAGTAAATAAAACGCTTATAGGCTTGATTAAAGTCCTGCGCCGATAAGATAAATAGAAGCTGATTGCTATTATCTTCATTCCGATCGGCATACCTAACCATTGAAGCATACTTACTTTTTACCGTTTGAAGTGTTTGATTTAGCGAATCGATGCGACCGGAATTTTGCTGAATGGAGGAATCTAAATAACCAATCTCGCCAGTAATATTATTAATCAATGCATCTTGCAACTTGATCTGTTTCTCCAAGACAGATAAGCGATTTAGTGAGGCTTTTGACCTGCTATTCGTCTCTTTTAAGAGGCTATTAATATATTCTATCTCAGATGCTGTCTTCTCCTTGCGCTTTCTAAGTTCTTCAAGTGATTGGCCATAAGCTTGAACTCCCAAAAGGATTATCCCTACGAGAAAAAGCAGACTAAAATATCGCGAAACAGAATAATTCATTACTAAAATCTTGAGTTTGATTATTCGATTAGCTTGGCTTTATACTTAGGCGAAACAGAAAATCCAAAATTCTTTTCGTCGTTCAAACTAACCTTAGATAATTCGATGGCTAATTTAACTTTTTTATTCCCCAATAGCTCTATTTCCATTAACCCCGGAAACCATTGCTCCATAACCTTTTCATATCTTGAAAACTCTAATTTCACGCCATTCTCGCTATTAAGATCCTTAAAAAGCATCCGCTTAACAACAAATGAATCGGCATCAATATAAATATCTTGTTTGATAATATGCTCTACATCAAGCTTATTTCGATATCGTTCCAAAGCCACCTCATTCTTGTTGATTCGCTTTAATTTACTTGAGCGAATGGAAGAAATTTTATACATCCGATCTTCTATCTCGCAGGCATAGTCTCTAAAATCATTCTCGCGACTATCCTGTCGAACGGAAAATAATTGATTGCTCAAAAGCGCTTCTAAAACACTATAGTCAACCTCTAAACCCAAAAGCTTACTGAGGTAGGTATTTGCACCCACGTATAACTCCTGATCAATAAAATAGGCCAACTTAAAAGAATCTTGCGACACCTCTAATTTACCCACTGGAATAGAGAGTTTCTGAGCATACATTTGAATAACACTATCTCTCCTAATTTTATAGGATCCCCGAATAGAAGTCTCCTTGCCCTCATTATCGAGTGTAAAATTAACTTTCCTGACAGTCAGAGTTTCGTAATTCAACGACTTATCATTAACAAGCTTAATAACCCTTCCCCTGCTTAAGTGTTTTATCTTCTTGGGTGCAGCAACCTTTTCGATATGCTTGCAACCAAATAGCAAAAAGCTCAAGATAAATGCAGTCGTAAAATAAGAAACAACCTTTTTAAAGTGCCTCATACGTTTAGTCTTCTTTTGTTTTGATAAATCTCTTTTGAGCTATCTTCTGAATTAATACCTTCGATTTATTCCCCTTTTCAACCGACTTTTTCCATTGAATTAGAGCATTAGACTTATCCTCCAAAAAATACAAAATATCGCCATAATGCTCAATCAAAACAGCTGTATCTTCTGTCGTTTTTGACAGCGCTGTTTCCATGTAAAATTTTGCCAATTGATAATCCTTTTTCATAAAAAATATCCAAGCATAGGTGTCTAGATAGGTTGCATTATTGGGATTATTCTGAACCACTTTAGCACTTAATTTTTCAGCAACTGCCAGTCGTTCACCTCGAATTGAAAGGTAATAAGCATAATTATTTAAAGCCATATAATTCTCCGGATCTAAGGCCACCACCTTATCAAAAACATCAAATGCCTCATTATAGCGTTTTAAATAGTAGAAAGCTTCTGCTCTATAGGTATATAATTGTGATAATATCTTAGGATCATTCTTCACATGAACCAAGCCTGAATCAATGACAGACAGCAGCTCGGTATATTTTTTCTGTTGAATTAAACCAACAGATTTTAAGATATAAATCATGGGCTGCTCAGGAAAGAAGCTCAATGCCTTTTGGCTCTCCTCGTTCATCGCATTCCAATCCATCAAATCATTATTAAAAAGAAGCAAATGCTCCCAATAGGGATAATTATCCTTTTTAAACATCAGAATTTTCCGCATCTGGTCCCTGGCTGCCACTATTTGCTTCCTATTTTGATAATAATCAACAAGAAAGGTTAGCGGACGCTCGTCCTTCGGATGTGCCTTAATTAAGGACTGAATCAATTGGAGCTGCCTTGGCTCAGAGAGGATAGATCCACCAGCCTTTAAGATGCCCATATACATTTGTGCCTTAGGCTCCAATTCAAGATCGCTATTTAAAAAAGCCAAGTTAAGATGCTCGAAGCACTTCGTAGAATCATTGGCCTCCAAATAAAAATCCGCAATAGAAAGATGTACAAACCCATCGGTTGGATCTAATTCAACTACTCGATTGTAATTTTCAAGCGCTTTTACTCGATCCTTATCGGCTAGATACAACTCAGCTAACAATCCATAATACTTAGAAACTAAAGGATAGGCTTTAATTAATTTTTCAAGCTCGGCATAAGCAGCTGGCTTATTCCCCATTTGAAGATATACTTGCTGTCTTCCGAGTGCTATAGGTTCAGAATAACCCAATTTCTTCTCCAATAAATTGTAAAAGCTTAATGCCTGATCTGACTTGCCAGCCATGGCGATTAACGCACCTTGATAGAAAGAAAATTCAGGATTTGTGGGGACTAATTTTGAAAGTACTTCATATTGTTCAGCTGCCTTTTCATAGAGTTTATTTTGTTGGTAGACCTTAACAAGCAACAAACGATAATATTGATTATCGGGATTAAATTGAACAGCTTTCTCAAGCAAAAACATCGAGCTCTGATAATCATCTTTTGAGACGTGAATATTGGCCATCTCATACAATGTAGCCGAAGAGCGAGCATCAACCTCCAAGCATCTTGAAAATAACTTGATCGCCTCATCAACATTCCCCATTGACTTTTGCTTCAGCCCCTCAATAAAAAGATACTCAAATTCTTTTCTACTCTCAGGAGAGAGTTTAAGTTCCAAGGTGTCTGTATTAATAATCTTAGGCTCAAAGGAACCAACAGCTTTCTTTGAAACTTGGCAGGAAAATATAGAACTAAAGCCTATTAGTATTATGAAAAAAACGACTACTTGGTTCTTTTTTGCCATTCGTATAATTTTACTGCGCGATTAGGTTAAGATGAAAATTAATGCTTGCCCGTATGACCAAAGCCACCTTCACCCCGCGAAGTATTTTGCAAAACTTCAGCAACTTCCCAGGTAACCACTTCGTGAGCAGCAACAACCATCTGTGCAATGCGCTCACCATGCTGAATTACAAAATCTTCATTCGAAAAATTGATCATAATCACCATAATCTCTCCGCGATAATCTGCATCAATAGTGCCCGGAGAATTGAGCACCGTAACCCCCTTCTTGATTGCCAGGCCACTTCTAGGTCGCACCTGTGCTTCATAACCAATGGGTAATTCAATAGATAAACCGGTCGGAATTAATTTACGCTCCAATGGCCTTAGAATAACTTCTTCAGAAAGATTAGCTCGCAAATCCATCCCTGCCGCATGCTCAGTGCCATACTCGGGTAATTCGTTTGAAGAGTTATTAATTATTTTAATTTTCATCATGCTCAATTATATTGTGATACGATTTGAAAAAGTTTGCCTAAGGTGATCTTAATTTTTTATCCTATCCCCTATTATTTAGAGCCATTGTGGCGATATTTTCAGTCTGCTAAGATAGTAAACATTCCGTTCCCTTCTCCATTTTATCCTTTTTCACGGCGAAACAAACGCCTCAAATCTGACTGTTCTTTAAACCAAATAAATAAGAAAAACAGACTTAATAAGAACGTATTAAATGCAATTCTTAACATAATACCAGGAATAACAATGACTGTTTGCATAAGATATAGAATAACTGCTACAGCTAAGTAAGACCCCAATGTTTTCAAATCATACTTGACTGGAAAATATTTCTGCCCAACAATATAGGATGTCACGGTCATAACCAGGGAGGCGGCAAAAAAGGCATATCCACATGCCATATAGCCATAAGTAGGAACGAACAGCCAATTTAAAAGGATGGTGATGATGGCACCAACAATCGCAAATCTTGCTCCAAAATGAGTCTGATCGGTGAGTTTATACCACAAAGACTGAGTATAAAATATCCCGAGAAATAAATTACCCATTAATAACCAAGGTACAACTTTAATCCCTTCGTGATATCCCGATGTTGTTGACCCAATAAAGAATTTAAGTACATCCATATAAAACATAACCCCTAGAAAAATCAACAAACCCAGGATTACAAAATACTTCATAATTACTGCATATACGCGTTTCGAATCTTCATTCTTGTAATGCGAGAAAAGAAATGGCTCAAAAGAAAATCGGAATGCCTGAATAAATAAAGCCATCAGTATAGCCAATTTTCCACTTGCAGAATAGACACCTAATTCAAAAATTGGATTCGCTGAATTCACAAGCAGCTTAGGCAATAAAATTTTATCAATATTTAAATTGACCATGCCAGCCAATCCAATAACCAAAATTGGCCAACCATACTTCAGCATCTTCCGAAGTAAGCTCCAATCAAAATTGGATTTCTTTAGTTTTAAGTCTGGTAAAAATAGAGCCAGAGTAACTGCGGATGCCACTAAATAGGATAAAAATGCATACCCAATTCCTATATTCGGATTATAGACATATCGGATTAATGAATCCGGATTAGCCTGCAAAAGCTTCGGACATAAATAAATCCAAAATAAATTAAGCGCGATACTTAAAGCAATATTAATGCTCTTTAAAACGGCAAATCTGACAGGCTTAGATTCTAAACGTAATCTGGCAAATGGGATAGACGACAGGGCATCTAATGCAACAGTTATACCCATCCAGACTACATAATTTTCATGTCCAGAATAGCTTATCCAACTCGAAATAGAGGTAGCAAAACCTAAGACTGCCAAGACAAATAATAGAGCAGTAAAACCAAGAGAGACCATGGTTGTCGTATAGACCCTATCTGGATTATCACTCTTTCCAGCAAACCTGAAATAGGATGTCTCCATTCCATAGGTTAAGACAACTTGCAAAAAAGCCACATAAGCCAATATATTGCTTAAAATACCAAACTCGGCCGGTAGAAACATCCAGGCATATAAAGGGGTAAGCCACCAATTTAAAAACCTGCCAATTATACTCGGCACGCCATAAATAACTGTCTCACTAGCCAGCTTCTTAAATACGCTCAAAATCGCTAAATTTAAAAGTAGAATACAAATATAATCCTTTAGAGTATTCGGGTAACATTAAAATCTAGTCAACCCATTTATTGTTCCACGTGAAGCATAGCTAACTAGAGCAAACACCATTGTTGAAATCCGACGATTTTTACTAATTTTCGACCGTTCAATTTTAACACCTAAATCGATCATTTTAGCTTTGATTATGAGAAAACTAGTAGTTTTAATCTTCTGTTTATTCCACACATCATTTCTATTCGTGAATTGTGCGCACTCCTCAAAAAGAAGTAGACCACCAGTAACAGCCATAAAACTTTTGTCTAAAAATAAAAAAATCACCTTAGGTGCAGAATTTGAAATTGAGTTAAAAACAAAAATTAAAGATGGATCATTCCGAAATACCGAAGTATTTTTAGATGGTAAGTCATTGCTTATTAGTGATAAACTAAATTTTAATGCTCAAATAAAAACTTCAGAGCTAGGAGTCGGAACCCATGTTATCAAGGCCATTTCAACCACAAATGAAGGAGTAGCTGGTGAAAACTTCAGTGAGTTTTTACTTCTTTCTGATGTAAAACCAGTAAAATACGACTATAAAGTTATTCGAACTTATCCTCACAATCCCGACTATTTTACCGAAGGTCTCGAGTTTAACAATGGGTATCTATATGAGGGGACCGGACAAGAAGGGAGTTCTGCAATTTATAAGGTAGATCTTTTAACATCTAAGGTTTTAAAATCATATAAAATTGAAAATCAATATTTTGGCGAAGGAATTACTATCTTAAATAATAAATTATACCAGCTTACCTATAAATCTCAACTAGGCTTCGTTCGTGACCTGAACACCTTTGATGTTCTTAAAACCTGGAATTACAAAAATCTGCAAGGTTGGGGTTTAACCAATGATGGAAGCTCAATAATTATGAGTGATGGCACAGAATTTATCTATTTTATAGACCCACAAACTTTTAGTGTGATTAAAAAAATACAGGTTTGTAACCAAAGTGAGACCATTAATAATATCAATGAGTTAGAGTATATAAATGAAGAAATCTGGGCAAATATTTGGATGACTGACACAGTGATTAAAATAGATCCTAAATCAGGGAAAGTATTAGCCGAAATAGATCTTGGTGGTATTTTACCAACTAGTCTTTCGAATCAAAAGAATCCAGCCGATGTACTAAATGGAATTGCTTTTGATAAATCAAAAAACAAAATCGTTATTACCGGTAAATATTGGCCTAAATTATTTGAAATTCAATTAGTTAAACATTAAATTTAAACTAGTTAGAATAACGTTTGTTCGCCCGATCTGTTTGGAGTTCTGCCCAAATGTGTATAGGCTAATTCAGTTGCCTCACGTCCCCGAGGTGTACGTTTCAAAAAGCCCTCTTTAATTAAAAACGGTTCATATACCTCTTCTATAGTTCCTGAATCCTCGCCTACCGCAGTAGCAATAGTCGTTATGCCAATTGGCCCACCTTTAAATTTATCGATAATGGTACTTAAAATACGATTGTCCATTTCATCCAATCCATATTTATCAATATTCAACGCTTCTAAGGCATACTTTGTAATCTCAATATCGATCGTACCATTCCCTTTAACCATGGCAAAATCACGCACTCGTCGCAATAATGCATTGACAATTCTTGGCGTTCCTCTGCTTCGTCTGGCAATTTCAAGCGCAGCATCTTCATAAATTACAACATCCAATATCTTAGCCGACCTTTTTACAATAGTCGTTAAAATGGTAATATCATAATATTCTAGATGACAATTAATTCCAAATCTTGCACGTAAGGGCGCTGTTAATAAACCACTTCTTGTAGTTGCACCAATTAAAGTAAAATGATTTAAATCCAATTGAATAGATCTTGCACTTGGACCCTTATCAATCATGATATCAATACGATAATCCTCCATGGCAGAATATAAATACTCTTCCACAACAGGACTTAATCGATGAATTTCATCAATAAAAAGAACATCATTAGGTTCCAAATTAGTCAGAACACCTGCTAAATCGCCCGGCTTATCTAATACTGGACCTGAAGTAAGTTTAAGATTGACCCCTAATTCATTAGCCAAAATATTAGATAATGTTGTTTTACCTAATCCAGGAGGACCATGCAAAAGAACATGATCCAAAGATTCACTTCGCATAACGGCAGCTTGAACAAAAATCTTTAGATTTTCAACAATTTTGTTTTGTCCACTAAAATCTGAAAAACGTAGTGGTCTTAATTTATTATCAAAATCAGTATCTTCTTGAGCGCTTCCTCTTATATCAATAAAATCATCCATGATCACTAAAATCTATTAATCAATTTATATTTTTAAGCTAAAGTGCTTATTGCTTCTTTAAAAGAAACAAGATTAAATGGTTTAGGCAATAAATTATCCATCCCTACTTCAAGGTATTTTTGACTATTATTTTGAGCTATATTAGCAGTTATTCCCAAAATAGGTGTTCTTCTTTTTTCAGGATGTTTTAATTCAAAAGTTCTAATTTTTTTGGTTGCCTTATAACCATCCAAGAGAGGCATTTGAATATCCATTAAAATTAAATCAAATTCAGCAGCTAAGAAAAATTTATAACCTTCTAAACCATTTGTGACAATAGAAATTTTACAATTATTCTTTTCTAAAATAATTTTAATAACTCGTTGATTTATAATATTATCCTCGATCAGTAAAACAGCTAATTTATCATCTAATATCATAAATAGTATATTTGAAACTGTATTTATAGCACACAAATTTAAACCATATAATTCAATCTACAACTTACCAATCTTCTAAGTTTAAACAGTTATTATTATTATTACTTTATTTAAAATTTTAAATCTATTTCTAATAATAGCCTGTTAATATCGTTTATAACTTTATCAATTATTTCTTGTTTAATCTATAAGGAATAGTTCTAAACGAGTTATTCAAAACTATGAACATCCTATTGTCTTAATTTGTTGTCTTTTATAGTGCTATTAACGAATGGTTAATAGTTATCTTTGTTTTTTAATTTATATAAATATTTAGTCGTCAAACTTGAATAATTGGACTCATTAATTGTTTTAATTTTTCATAAGTTCATTTAGGATTTTTCATTTTTATTCTTACTAACTAGACTTTCATCTTAAGGCTAATTAGAGTAATAAAAAGTTATTAAGCCTAAATCACAATAGGATGTTAATAACTATAGATTAGAATAATTTTATTAAATAAATACTTAAAAATCAAAAGGTTAATTTGATTTAAAATATATAGCTATCATGAAAACTATCGGTTTAGCCTCTGATCATGCAGGGTTTGATTTAAAAATTCATATTAAAAACTATCTCATTAAATTGGGCTATTCTGTAATTGATTTTGGTTGTAATTCAGATCAAAGTTGTGATTATGCTGATTTTGCTCATTTATTAGGAACCGCTTTTGACAAACAAGAAATTAATCAAGGCTTCGTATTTTGCGGTACTGGTAATGGAATAAATATGACTGTTAACAAACACCAGTCAATTCGTTCGGCCTTATGCTGGAATAAAAACGTAGTAGAATTGGCTAGACATCATAATGATGCTAATGTTTGTGCTTTGCCAGCTCGGTTAATAAGTGAAGACGAGGCAGTAGCTATTGTCGATATATTCTTAAATGAGCCTTTTGATGGGGGTCGTCATGCTGTACGAATCGAAAAAATCCCAATTAAGAATTAATCCCCATTTAACACACTTACCTTAATATATTCAATGTCAGGCATTTATTTTCATATTCCCTATTGCAGAACTAAATGCCATTATTGCGATTTCTATGCTAGCAATAATATAAAAACCATCAACCAGTTAGTTAATGCTGAAATAGAAGAACTCTCTTTGCGTCGCAGTTATTTGGAGGATGAGGAAGTTCAAACAATTTATTTTGGTGGCGGCACCCCCTCTGTTTTATCTATTTCTCACATAAATGACCTTTTGAATACGGCAAGGAAAAATTTCAATGTCTCTTTCGACT
>Ga0209829_10002531_pt1 | contig 13853 bp, 19 predicted proteins | sample C_140205_EF_Meta_FD_187311 | JGI IMG/M metagenome (GOLD analysis project Ga0209829, IMG submission 187311) | Freshwater microbial communities from Lake Croche, Canada to study carbon cycling - C_140205_EF_MetaG (SPAdes) (version 2) | ecosystem: Environmental > Aquatic > Freshwater > Lake...
ACAATAATACAATATGTCAATGTCTTCTGGTAAAATTATTATGTTTTATTTTATTTTTCATACTGATATTGCCTCGTTTAACCTTTTTTATTGTTTTATTTCTTTTAGTCTCATTAAAAAAACATTTTAAATGATACATCATTCTTTGGCTAATAAATGTATCTACATTAGCCTCTTTAGAACTTTTTGCAGTAATTGTATATCTAAACTCATTCATAAATGTAGTAATATCGTTAATAAAATCAGTTTTATCAAAATTATCTAATAATGAATCACTAAAAGCATTATAATATCTCTCTGCCATATCTTCAAACTTCAAATTATAAACATAAGGCTTCACATTTATATAATATACACTATCGTCCTTCATTTTAGGATGATACTGATCATCAAGAAAACATATTTCAGTTTTTTTATATATTTTAGCACATCGTGTTAAATCGTCTACAGTCTTATCGTGTGTGGTTCTATCCAATTCAATATGTTTTCCTTTTACTTTAAATGCTCCAATTACTTTATCAAATACCGGTTTTCCAATAAGATAATCAAAATAAAAACTGATAAGATTCGCCCAACTTTTCGGTCCTTGATTGTTCGTATATATCAACAATTTATCACAATGATTATTCTGTTTTTTAGAAAGGATATAATTCAACATTTTAATCATATCAGGACGTATAAACTCAGGAAATAAATCCAATACTTTGCAAAAATGTATATTTGAAGATATATTTTTTATATGTATCGTTTTTTCTTCTGTTTCGGTTACTATTTTACGTTTCAAATAGAAATGTTGAAGAGCATCCCAAAACATTCCTAATTCTACAAAATATCCTAATGTTTCATCCATATCAAATACAATAACTCTATTTACATTTGGACTAACACCTACATTTTGAGAAGGAGAAGGATGTGTCGTCATACTATTAAACAATATATTATTAGTATAAAGAGAGAAATAAATAATAAATAATAATATAATCATTTCTTCAAATAATCCATTACGTTTAATAATACTCTTTCTTGGTCTGATAACTTCTGAAAAATAATATTTTCAGACATTTTCAATTGAAAAAAACGGTTCATATTATTTTTACACGTAATATAAATGTCATCATTATTCGCTTTTATATCACATACAATACCGCCATTTGTAAGACGTATGTTTTCAGGATTCTTAATAGAAATCCACCTGATATAACTGCCAAAATGCAATTCTTTCATTTCATCTATAAAGCGGTAATTTTTCAGCTTTTTTTGGATTATTTTCATTTCACCCTTTGCTAGGTTTAGTTGTTCTAATACGTCATTTTTTGATTTGGTTACCTTACTTGTATCCATATTGAGAATCAACTCATTTTTATCATTATCTAATGCTTTTTTTAATAATTCTTCATCCATAATTATACAACTATACCTATAGTATTATATACTTATATACTCTTATATCCATTATACACAAATGGAAATTATTTCATATTATATAATTAAAATATGAAAAATGACTATACTATACTATAGTTTTTTATTCAAGATGTAACACGATTTCGTAGTTTCTATCTTCAAGAGTAGAAGACAGTTCAATAACACTTGTTTGTGATGCAGCATATATGCACTTAACTTGAAATCGGATGCTATCAGAAGCCAACAATGGCATCTTGTACAATCTCATTTCGATGTTGTTCACGTTAGAACCAGCTCCAGGTGCGTTTTGAGCAACAAGAAAACCGGAAGAAGCGTCAACATAGATACTAGTAGAACCAGAAAGATCAGCCAATCTTTCACGATCATTTGACACGATGGACTTCAATAATGTAAATCCAATGTTAGCAGAAGTATCCATACCGGTATCCTTGTTATTGGCAGTATTAAGAGCAGAATAAATACCTCCTCCAGAAACAAACAATGACTTCAACGTAGAAGCAGTGTTGTTGCACAAGTCAGTTTCGTTGTTGAAGATATCAACACCATATTGAGTCTTGAAGAGTTGATGAGCCAAATCTCTAAACAAATCCTTGATAAGACCCTTGTTATCAACTGAATATTGAACATTGGCAGCATCCACGTTATAAGCTCTAGCAGAGTTTTTAGTGGCATCCTCAACGTATGCAAGACCGACTTGTTCCTTCAACAAACCCGAAGTTGATCCGGCAACAACAGGAGCTCCGGCAGCTCCAGAGGATGAAGTAGTATTTGCGACCAAATTACCGAATGCAGCAGCATCGACGAAAAATCTCATATCTTCACCTGAGACATCAGTCAAATCAGCAGAGTTGGAAGCGAACTTGAAGACATTTCTGACGGAAGAAGCATCAACCCACATGTGAGCGACAGCCTTAACAACAGAGGCGTTGTTATCAGGAGCATTACCCGATTGGATAGTTGCAGCTGAAAGGTCAACAGTGGAGTCTAAAGCAGACAAGTAAAAGTTAATTGCAGGGTTGGCGACAATAGGCATTATACTATAAACAAATATAATTATTTTATACAAATATTTAATGCTATATAATGTTTTAATTTTACAAAATAAATCATTGATAAATAAATCATTGATAAATAAATCATTGATAAATAAATCATTGATAAATAACCGTGAATTCTAAAGCAAGAGACCAATCATTATTTTGTAAATTAATAAGATTTCCATACTTATCTATAAGTTTCAAATCCAAACGCGTTATTGTTATCGGTCCAAAATACTCACGTTTTTTGAATACACCATCACTTGCGTTACCAAATAAGATAGTGTTTGCTGGATTTGGAACACTTATTCTTCCTAAAATAGTATTGCTTAATATATAATCTTTATTATCTGCAATAATACCCGAACTTTTGAAATTATTATTAAAATCGTCTATATCTACGTAGACGTAATTGTACGCAGATGTTCCATATGCACCTTCACTTATTACATAGTTGTATAAAACATATGCTGTTCCAAATGTGTGATAATCATACATTGTATCATTTTTCGTAACGGAATAGCTCACACTTCTAAATCCTAAAAGCCATCCAAGTGAATCATATTCCTTAAGTGTTTTCTTTTCACATAATTTTGTAAAGTCCTTGTAAAAATAAATATTAAAAAGAAATGGATTGACTGGGTTTGGATCGTTTAAGTAAGGATCATTCAATCCAGTGATAGCATCATCATACCCAGATTTTTTGGCTCTGAAAAAACTCTTACCTGTATTCTCGTCTATACCGAATATAATATATTCTAAACCATTCCCCATATTTGTAAATATATTATTCATTGCAGTAATTAGAACACTGTTGCTATAGGACCCGACTGGAATAATGACGGTATGAATTGTGTCAGGTGTTATGCCATCAGGATTGTTTTTGGTTTCTATAGTGAAAGTATTATTTCCTTCGTTAAATAAATACCACACAACAGGAACTTCTATTGCAGTTATTTTCATAGATACAACATTTTTTAATGGGTTAGCGAATTTGTATTGAAAATGAGAGCTAGATTCGTAAAAATTAATATCATTTGACAATGATGTTCTTTCGCGAAATATAGAATCAATACTCACAAGTTGTGTGAGTGTTTCCTTATATACTGGATTAATAACTGATTTGGGAAATTGAGTATTGTATGCGCGTATAGGTGCATTTAATGTGTTGTCTTTTAATGCGATTTGCATATTTTTAGACTCTTCTTCATTGAATATACCTTCTAAAGTAGAATTGTATCCGAGGGATTTATGTTGAATATAATCTATTAGATGTTTTTGTATATTATTTATAAAATCAGCATATACGTTGGAGTTGGCGTTTTTTGATTTTGATTTTTCTAATGTAGTAATTAGATGACTACATCTTGATTTGATATTTTTTTCACTAAAATCATCTTTAATGCCAATCATTTTTGATAATTCAGTAATGTTATAACTTGATACATCATATCGTTTATTTGAAGTCATCATAGTATTAGTATTAGTATTATTAGTATTAGTATTATTACTATTATTAATTCGTGTTTCCATTTATCTTATCTATATTGATAATCTAAAAAAAACATAATGAATAACCTTATACAAATTATTTATTTATTTATTTATTTATAGCGCCTGTACTTTTAAATATTCATCTACGAATGCGATTTTGTCCGGTTCCCATAACATACCTTCTGGAAAGCCGAACATTTTAATATATGTTTTGTATGGTTCTTTAATTGTTGCAAATGGAACACTTACATCTTGATCTGGAATAACAGCATAGTTCTTTTTCAATCCTTTTATATACTCTTGTAATTTTTGAATATCATCTAAAATAGATGCTTTTTGTAATGCAGCATTTAATTGCGATTGTGCTGCTTGACAATTACTAACTTGTGTTGATATATTTTGAAATGCGGGTATGAGAGAACTGGCAAAAACACGATAATCTTCATATATAGTCGATAATAATAAAGGTTTTCTTAGATTAAAAAATGTAGTTGATAACATTTGCATTACAGAAGCGTTAATATTTGGTGGTAAACTTGCTAAATCTCCTGCTAAGTATCCTACATATTGTACTAAATATCGTTGGATAGCCCCCATTAATTTTTTTAGTTCATTTACAATGATTGCATCATTACCACTCGTCATTGAACCCGACCCGAATACTGATCCTGAAGTTATTAATTGTCTTGATAGTAAAACGAATGAGCTAGCAGATTGTGTTCCATTTAATAGTTTTACATTATTGCCTGTTTTATTCATAAGAATAGAAATGTATTATATATATTATCATCATACTCTTTTATTTTGATATTAGCTATTAATTGTCATCATCATCATTATTATCATCATCTTGTACTGTATTATCTGGTACAACACGTCTCGTCATAGGAATTATTCTTGAATAGTCTGAAGATGGAGACATAAATGCGTATTCCATCGTTGTATTTGAAGATAAATCATTTATTGGTAAATCATTTCTAATATAACTAAAAATACTATTAATTAGACTTTCTGAAATGATATCTTGTAATTCACTATTATTTAATCTTGAAGATGAATTATTTTCTCTTATATTTCCCGAAATATCTCCATAAAATGAAGTATTTGCAGTTGCAGTTGCAGTTGCAGTTGCAGTTGCAGTTGCAGTTGCAGTTGCATTTGCATCATTAGCATTCGCATTTACACTTCGGATGTCATATCTACAAATAGGACATCTTACATTAGTTTGAAACCATATCATTATTGCATCAGTATTAAATATATGACCACACGCAATTTGTAATACCATTTCATCGTCTGAAAATTGTTCGTGTGTTATAGGACAAGACGTATTAATGGGTGCTTCAATATTATCAAACATTATAACTCTAGAAGACATATTTATTTGTTCTTGTGTTGGAATAATTGCTACAGGTGTCATAAATTGTTCTACGGTTGATTGATTAAATGGAAAATAATGGATAGGTATTTGCTGTTCTACACGTCTTTGCTGTTCTACTTGTCTTTGCTGTTCTACACGTCTTTGCTGTTCTACATGTCTTTGCTGTTCTACATGTCTTTGCTGTTCTACGTGTCTTTGCTGTTCTACGTGTCTTTGCTGTTCTACTTGTCTTTGCTGTTCTACGTGTCTTTGCTGTTCTACGTGTCTTTGCTGTTCTACGTGTCTTTGCTGTTCTACTTGTCTTTGCCTAATAATGTTTATTGGTTCATTTTGCATAGGGTGACTGTTCTGTATAGGGTGACTGTTCTGTATAGGGTGACTGTTCTGTATAGGGGGACGATTATTTATAGGGTAACGATTATTTATAGGGTGACGGTTATTTATAGGGTGACTGTTCTGTATATAGTGCGGTCTGCGTTGCAATTGCTGGTTATTAAATAATAGATAATTTTGATTAATAATTTCATATATATGATTGTCTTGATTAAATAAAATATTTGCAAAACGATTAATAGTTACTCTTGAATTATTTACATTATTTAAATATCTTACTACAGAGTTTTGATAATTCTGATATATTTCATTGTTACGTAATGAATCATCTTGATAATTTTCTTGTTGATTTGTAGGTGTTGCGTTAGGTGTCGGTGTATGTGGATAACGATTATAAATAGATTGTGAAAAAGTATTCATTTTATTTATATAAACTACGATAATATATTTATATGTGTAATAATATTAAATATATAAATGGAGTAGTATGTAAATGCAAGAGCCACACCAAGAAGAAGCAACAAAGTTTGAAATATATAAAAATCTAGGATTAACAGGATTAGCGAATGTTGGAAATACTTGTTATTTAAACTCGTGTATGCAGGTTCTCTCACATACATATGAATTAAATAATTTTTTACAATCAGGCGAATATAAAAAACGTTTAAATAAAAAGGCAGATTCAATATTGCTTTTAGAATGGGACAATCTTAGACAAATGATGTGGAGTAGAAACTGCACGATAGCTCCTATTGGATTTGTAAAAGCAGTCCAAAAGATTTCAGCAATTAAAGGGTGTGTATTATTTTCAGGTCATTTACAAAATGACGTCCAAGAGTTTTTATTATTTATGATAGATTGCTTTCATAATTCTTTAGCAAGAGAAGTAATTATGGATATTACTGGAATTGTAGAAAACGAGAAAGATAAAATGGCAACAGCGTGTTTTGAAATGATGAATTCTATGTATAAGAAAGAATATTCAGAAATGATTAAGTTGTTCTATGGTATTCACGTATCTGAAATAACATCTATTGAAGATAATAGTCAACTAAGTTTTCGTGCAGAACCCTTTTCAGTTATGAGTTTATCTATTCCTGATACGCCTGGTACAGTATCTATGTATGATTGTTTTGATTTATATTGTAAAAAAGAAACAATGGAAGGCGATAATGCGTGGTACAACGACAAAACAAAACTGAAGCAAGACGTTAAACGTGGAATTGTATTTTGGAGTTTACCTGATATTCTAATTATTGATTTAAAACGATGGGGAAGTAATTGTCGTAAAATACATAAAATAATTGATATACCAATTGAAAACGCCGATTTTACGAAATACGTAAAAGGGTATTGTGCTTCTTCTTATGTATATGATTTATATGGTATTTGTAATCATTCAGGCAATTCTATGGGCGGACATTATACTGTTTATATTAAGAATGCAAATGATAAATGGTATGATTGTAATGATACAATGATAAAAGAAATAAATAAAGAAAATCTAATTAGTGATAAATCATATTGCTTCTTCTATCGTAAAAAAAATAACTAATTAAATATATAAAAGATAATGGATGTTAATTTAAAATCATTGACAGGTTTTCCAGATTCACAAATTGATATTGGTAGTTCTTCAAGTAAAATAAATATGATGGTAATTGGTATTATTCTTGTAATATTGATTGCATATTATTCTTTATTGTCTTCTTTAGGAACGACAACTACAACAGATGCAAACTCTAGCGGTCTTAACTACATTGAATTGTTATTGTGGGGTATTTTTGTAATTTTAGTTCTTATTAATGGTATGTCATATATTTTTGATATAGATGTTGTAGCGAGTGTAAAGAATATTTTTACATCTAAACCCATTATAGATGTTAGTATTTCAGATGATGATATTGAAGTACCGAATGTAGCTAGTAAAAAACAGGTATTTCACGTTCCAGATAATAAATATACATATGATGATGCAAAAGCGATTTGTAAAGCATATGATGGAAGATTAGCGAACTATAAAGAAATGAGTCAGTCGTATGACAAGGGAGCTGATTGGTGTGGGTTTGGATGGTCTGACGGACAGATGGCTTTGTATCCTACACAATTTGATAAATGGCAGAATTTACAGAAGATTCCAGGACACGAACACGATTGTGGAAGACCAGGTATTAATGGAGGATATATGGCGAATCCCAAAATAAAGTATGGTATTAATTGTTATGGTTACAAACCCAAAATTAATGAAACTGAAATTCAAGATATGGCAACAAAACCAATGTATCCAAAAACAAAGAAGGAGATTGATTTTGATAAGAAGGTTGAGAAATGGAAAGAGAGATTACCTGATATTCTTCTTTCACCATTTAATCACGATAATTGGAGTATCATTTAGGGGTTATCACCTCTACGACCACATTTAAGGGGTTATCACCCTATACATAAATATAATAAACACATATAAAAGTTTGGTGTTTATTATATACATCACGATGTCATCTTCTTTATTATCCTATTCATTTACTAAATTTATGACAAGCAATTATATGTATAGACATATTATCAACGCATATAGTCGTGATATCGTAGGTGTTCATCATGTAACATTGCGTTCAATGAAAGAGAATACAAAAATCTTTGATGACAAAGATGAATATGTTTTACAAAAAGAAACATATGAAGCACCCGAATATAACGTAAAAATAAATATGTATAAAAATAAAAAAGTTTTGACAAATCGTTATTATAACGATAATGACAATGATACTGCGAATAGTTTAATGGCTTTAAATGTAAGCGAATACAACATCCATAAAATGGAAATTCCAACCATTTATTATTGGTATTATACTGGGTGTGATGATAATAATTTCGATAAAATAAATAAGATGATTGATGTTTTAGATCAGGAAGGCACATTTGGAGAGATATATTCATATAATGACTACAAATATGTTTATGATAGAAATAAGTTTTTGGCGTGGACAATGTTGTTCGGAAAAAATATACATCACATCGCACTAGAAACAAATAATATTTATCATTTAACACATAAATTAATGAAAGATGGATATGTATTTAATAATACGTTAAAATGTGATACGGTATTCAATGTATCCGCGAAAAATAAACTTATCCAATCTAGTCTAGTAGAATTGAAAACGATTTACAAGTTCAAAGATGGTTCTCGAAAAATACCATACAACTACCTTGAATTGATTGAGAAATATGATAAGTAAATTGTCATTTCCATTTATTTTAATCTTTTGGCTTTGGCATATTTTCTTTGATATATTTTGATATATGATCTATATATGGTTTACAATTATAATGTGTTCCAACCCATACACCAACTACAAGACCTGAAATAAATTGGAACATAATAATATAATAAGAGAGAATTTATTATATTATATCTAATAAATTATACTTTATACTTTGCTTATTTTTCTTCGTCTTGTTTGTTTACTGTTACCTTTTAATTCTCTCTTTTTTGTTTTTTTAGATTTTATGGGTTCAGCTGCAGCGGCATGTGCAGATCCATTTAATACTGGATGTATTTTTAATTTTATATTTTCCTTATTATCTTTCTTCTCTTTTTTTTCTTTTTTATCCTTTTTTGTATCATCATCATTATTATAAGATGCTAGTTCTAAAAGTCTATCATATAAAGAATTATGAACTGTTTCATTTTTATGAATAATATCATATTTGTGTTTATGTGTATGATCTACATAATCATATAATGCTAATCCTGCAGGAATAACTAATTTCTTTAATTTATTATGATTTATATTACTTAAAGTAATGCTTCCATTACCGCCTGTTATGGTTGAAACTGTATCATTATTCATATCTCTCTTATCTTATAATATAATGACATTTTTTTAACTATCATTATCGGTATATGTTCTTTTTATATCTGGTATATATTTAGATGGTCTTGAATCTTTTATATATTTCATAATTCTCTCTACGTGTTCCTTATTTGAAATACATTTAGTTAAACACTCTTCAACAAATTTAATACTTATAGGTGCAGTTTGTTTTGAATTTACAAATTTTAATTTACCATCTGATATAGATACTACCGCATTATTTAGTTTGTTTGTATCAATATGATGTAATATTGATTCTTCTAAATGGTTCTTCTCATCTCTCAATAATTTTGTTCTTTCGTTTATAATACGTATCTGATTATCTATTGAAACCCATTTTTGGATACTTGTTTCAAATTGTGATTTATTCATTTGTTATATATATATTTGATTTTGAAATATATATACATTATTTTACTTATCTCTCTCTATCTCACTTTTACACGTTTCACTTTTACACGTTTCACTTTTACACGTTTCACTTTTACACGTTTCACTTTTACACGTTTCACTTTTGTATGTTTCACTTTTGTATGTTTCACTTTTGTATGTTTCACTTTTGTATGTTTCACTTTTACATGTTTCACTTTCTATTCTTTCTAGTCTTATTTTTTGATGACTTAACATTTCTAGTTCCGAACCATTGTTGAACTGCTAATAATCCGAATGGAACAATCGCTGCTTCTAAAACAGAACCACCTCGTTGTTTTCTTGACTTTGACGAGTTAGACTTTGAACTTGACGATCTTGACTTTGACGATCTTGACTTTGACGATCTTGACTTTGACGATCTTGACTTTGACTTTGACGACTTTGATTTTCCTCCTATCATACTAGCAGAACATGAAGACATTATTATATATATAAATGCGATAATAATTTTATTTATTCTTTCTAGATTTATTATTTTTTCTAGACTTATTAATCTTTCTAGACTTATTAATCTTTCTAGACTTATTATTTTTTCTAGACTTATTATTTTTTCTAGACTTATTATTTTTTCTTGTTCTTGACTTTTTGCCGCCTTTTTTTCTTCTTATTTCCCTATTTTTTTTTTCAGCAGCAGCAGCAGCAGCTTTTTTAACCTTATCATCTTCATATTCAGCATCTAGACGATCTCTTTCTTTTTCTCTTCGTAATGCGTCATTGTTATTACGATTACGATGTAAATGGTTCATGAATGCTATTTGTAATGGTTCTGGTAGTTCAAGTACATTTATTTTTTGTGGTGCTTGTTGTCCTCCGATAGAACAAGACATTGTATATATTTATATTCTATAATAGTTTTGGTGTCGTGATATTAGTTTTTGTCCGCATTAAAAGAATGAATATGCCTAAATGTAGTAAAAAACTAATGATTACAAATATGAGAGATAGATAAATATAAGGATATATTTCAGATAATATCAAATCTATAAGTGGTGTCATCAAATGTTTCAACTCTGTTTTAACATCTTCTCTCTTTAGTATTTGAAGACATTGATCTATAATCGCCTCTTTCATCGTTTAATTATACTATAATGATAAAAATTATATGTAACTACAACTACAACTACAACTACAACTACAACTACAACTACAACTATATGGCATATGCGTGTTATTGCATCTATAATTTTCTAAAAAATGTCTAATGGAAGCAGCAGAAGATTTAGAGGAAGACGAAGCAGTATATGAAATAAATAATGATTTCCCATTTTCTAAATTGTCTTTGGAAAATCCTGAACCCATTTCAAATGGGCTTTATTTTATAAAAATATCTATAGAAGATAAGCCACTCTACATTCAATTGCCAAAATGTAGTATGAAAAACGGTATTATATCCAATAAAAAAGAAAAATATTGTGATTTATTATATTTTAACAATAAACAAAAACAATTAATAGAATGGATAGAGCAGATGGAAATATCGTGTAAAGATATGATTAATAATAAAAAGAGTGTATGGTTTCAAAGCGATTTGACGAGCGATGATATAGATACAATGATGACACCTTTATCTCGTATGTATAAATCCGGATCTGCAATTTTAATTCGCTCTTATATTGAAGTGAATAAAAATAATGGAAAATCAAAATGCTTGATTTATGATGAAGATGAAAAAGAGATTGATATATCGCTAATAGATAATAGTCAGCATTTTATTCCATTACTTCATATTGATGGAATACGATTTTCATCTAAAACATTTGAATTTGATGTAAAAATTTCACAAATGATGATTATGGATAATGAAGAAAATGAAGAAAAACAAACATGCTTGATTAAGAGAGATTTACAGAGAGATTTACAGAGAGATTTACAGAGAGATTTACAGAGAGATTTACAGAGAGATTTACAGAGAGATTTACAGAGAGAAAAGAGTAAAACAATAATGCATCCTGCTGTTGCTGATCCTCCTGCTGTTGCTGATCCTCCTGCGATTGAACCTGCTCCTGCTCCTGCTCATGCTCCTGCTCCTGCTCATGCTCCTGCTCATGCTCATGCTCATGCTCCTGCTCATGCTCATGTTGCTGACACTGATATAGAATTAAATGAAATGATAGAAGTATCATTAGACAATTTAGATACACAAGAAGATAATATATTGGAACTTAAGAAACCAAATCAGGTTTATTATAAAATATACAAAGCAGCCAGACAAAAAGCAATAAAAATGAGACAAAAAGCGATTGAGGCATTTTTAAAAGCCAAACAAATTAAGACAAAATATATGTTAGAACATTTAGATGATTCTGATGATTCTGATGATAATGATAATGATAATAATGATAATGATAATAGTGATAATGATAATTATAGTGATAATGACAATTATAGCGATAATGAAAAATGATATAGAATAATGATAATATAGAAATAATGTAATCATTTAATGAATCGTATAAAAATTATTTTATCATTCATTTTATATAATGAATAGTATAGTTAAAAACGTACAGACAACTGTTAAGACACATCATATTATTGCAGTTTTAGGATTCATTGTTTTAGGCGTTGCTTTATATCAATATTCAACCGGTAAAAATATTATTAGTGATAATATGGATGTCCAAACCAAGTTTTTAGGAGGTAAAGGCGCATCCAATGTTGCACAACCTGCTAATCCACAAGGACAGAACGAACAATATGCATCTGTTTCTAACATGTCAAGTGGAAACGCTGCTGCAACTTCCGATCCAAAAGACCTTTTGCCAAAGGACCAACATTCTGAATGGGCTAAGTTGAATCCTAATACTTCAAATGATTTAGCAAATGTTAACTTGTTGAAGTCCGGTTATCATATCGGTATTGATACTATCGGAAATACATTAAGAAATGCTAATCTACAACTTCGCTCAGAGCCCCCCAATCCAACCACCAAGGTCAGCCCTTGGCTCCAAAGCACAATTGAACCAGATTTGATGAGAGTTCCTTTAGAGCTTGGGTCAGGCGCACAATAAAATCACTTTTTAAGAAAAAGTGCCGCTTCATACAATAAATAATATTTTTTCATCACACAATGAAATATTATTATTTAAATATTATATATATAAATGAATGAGTGATGATGATTCTTATGATATCATTAATGCCACTATACAAAAATATTTTAATAATTATAAAATAATAACAAAAATACCTAGAGAATTGTATCATATTTATATTGAATGTTCTTCTACTCTTAATACAGATTTTACAATAAACATAAGAGATAGTCTTATTTATATATATCTTATAAATGCGCCTTGTAATGGTTTAACAGGAAAAAAAATAGTAAGAAAGATTATTACTATTGCGAATGATTTAAAAATAACAAATATAGAACTACAGGATCAAAGTTATATACATTTTAAAAATGAAAAGGATGAATTGAAATGTAGTATTAAATTGGCACCATTAAATATCATTTTAAAAGGTCAAAATTGGTATAATACAATGGGATTTGTATATGATGATTTTAAAGACGATAAAATAAATAATGATGTGTTGATAAGTAAGAGCACAACTGAATTTTTAATTTTTGTCGACAGCATTGTTGGGGATTTAGAAGAGTATGATGAAGATTATATTAGATTAAACGAATTTAAAGAATTAATTAAAGATAAAGACCATACTACGTCATTTAAAGAACTATTTAAAGAAATATACAATGAAGAAAATAAGAATAAGGACAAATGTAGTAAGAATCTAGTAACTATTTACAATTTTTTATTGTTTTTGATTAGTTTTGAAATATTGAAATATGAGAGATTTTTAAAATATGATGAAACATATGACGTAGAATTAAAAGAAAAAAAGGGAGGTAGACGTAAAAAAATGACA
>Ga0209829_10002532_pt1 | contig 13851 bp, 22 predicted proteins | sample C_140205_EF_Meta_FD_187311 | JGI IMG/M metagenome (GOLD analysis project Ga0209829, IMG submission 187311) | Freshwater microbial communities from Lake Croche, Canada to study carbon cycling - C_140205_EF_MetaG (SPAdes) (version 2) | ecosystem: Environmental > Aquatic > Freshwater > Lake...
CAGGAGGCGGGCGCAGTGCCGTGATCAAAGCGGATCAGCAGGTTTCGGCAACGTATGGGTCTCAAAAAAATGCGCTCGCGGAGCAGCGGAAAAAGGGTGGTGCGCCTGGCGAACCATGGCGTTTGAATCGGTTCCGGCGGATGCCGCCGCCATCAGCGCCGATAAGGTTGCCGCGGGTCTCGCTGGGGGCCAATCCCGTGCCGGACACCGATTGCATCGCTAAAACTAGGCGGCACAACAAACTGGAGGGAGTGTATCCATGTTCGGGGTGCGGCGTTTGCAAAGTTTTGAGTCCGCGGGGTGAATTTTACAGCCAGAGAAATGGAAGGAGGGTTTTGGTTTTCACCCGGTGCCTAGCTGGGCGGGGTGGCGGTCACGGAGGAGGCATCCGGAAGTCGTGCCGCGCTCAGGAATGTTGCGGCCAAGTGCGAGCCGCTTTAATGCAAGGGTTTGGATGTTGGAGTTCCTAAGTGGTTATCAGTAAGGTGGAACCCGTTCGGTCTAAAGAATGCGTGCGTTCGAAAGTGGGACGACAGAAAGAGGCGCAAGAGGCGAGGGCAGAGTGTGTTTTGCAGGATACGAGCAGCAGCAGAATAAAAAACAAGGTGGTCTGAGACAACTTGTGCTGAATCCATCCGGGGGGGTGGTGCGATGCAAAAAAGGAGCCAGAAGGCGCAAGGGGGTGCGTGTCGGGCAGGATACTTGAGTTCGGTTGGGATGGCGGTTGTGTTTGCCGAGTAAGTGGCGGCGGAGTTCGAAAAATGCGGGATCGCAAAAGTCCGCTCAGGCAAAGTGGCTGGGCAAAAACACTGCAAAAAGGCACCGGGAAAAGGGTCCGTAAAAAAAACAGAGAAAAGGATTGCGCGGATTAAATCCAGTGCTAATATCTTCGTTCCTTGCCCGTAAAACGGCGGGACAGCTTAACCGGCGGAACCGACAACTGGGCAGCCCAACAGGGCGCAGGAATAATGGCTCCGAACCCCAAGTAGCTGACTTGGTAAGCGAATTGATTTTATGCCGTTGAAGACATTTAGACCGCTGACACCGTCTACGCGCTACGTCACGTATGCGGATTATAGCGACATCACAAAGACCAAGCCTGAAAAGAGTCTGGTTGAAATTCGTAAGAGGACTGGCGGCCGTAACCACTACGGCCGGGCCACCGCGCGCGGTATTGGCGGGGGGCACAAGCAGAAGATCCGTCTCGTGGATTTCAAGCGCAAAAAACACGGCGTCGAGGCTGTGGTGTCCTCCATTGAGTATGATCCGGGTCGGACGGCGCGGCTCGCCCTTCTGCAATATGCGGACGGGGAAAAAGCCTATATTGTGGCGCCTGTCGGGTTGTCGGTGGGTGTGAAGCTCATGAGTGGCCCAACGGCTCCTCCAGTGGTTGGAAACTGTCTGCCGCTGAAACTTATTCCCGTCAGCTCGTCGATTCACAGCATTGAGCTTATTCCGGGACGCGGTGGTCAGATGGTGCGTTCCGCAGGCGGGGCGGCAATACTGATGTCCCGGGATGAAGGGTTTGCGCAGGTGCGTCTGCCTTCTGGTGAGATCCGCAAGATCAATGAGGAGTGCTACGCCACGATAGGTCAAGTGGGGAACACTGAGAATGAAAACGTGATTCTAGGCAAGGCGGGCCGTTCACGGCATCGCGGGATCCGGCCCATAAGCCGTGGTGTGGCGCGCAACCCGGTTGACCATCCGAATGGCGGGGGTCAGGGCAAGTCCAAGGGCGGCGGCGGCTGGCAGCAGCTGACATCGCCGTGGGGATTGCAGGCCAAAGGTCACCGGACGCGGGACAAGAAGAAACTTTCAAACCGCTTTATTCTGGTTCGACGTGATGGTCGGCCGATGAAGAACAAGTAAGAATTTATGGGTCGCTCAATCAAAAAAGGTCCCTTTATAGACGGTCACTTGCAGGAGAAAATCCTCAAGGCCAAGGCCAACAATCAAAAGACGCCGATCAAGACCTGGTCGAGGCGGTCGATGATAACACCCGAATTTGTGGGGCTGACCTTCACCGTGCACAACGGGAAGGTGTTCAACCCGGTGTTCGTGACGGAAAACATGGTCGGGCACCGTTTGGGAGAGTTCTCCCTGACCCGGACATTCAAGAAACACGGCGCACACACGGCCAAAGCGGAAGCGAAATAGCACTATGCAAGTTCACGCCATCATGAAAAACGTCCGCATGTCCGCGCAGAAAATGCGCGAGGTGGTGCGGCAGATTCAGGGCTTGCCGGCGCTGCAGGCGCAGGCTGTGCTCGCAGTGGTCCCCCGCAAGGGCGCCCGCTTCGTTGCCAAGACTTTGAGATCCGCAATTGCCAACGCGGAGAACAACAAAAACGCAAAACCCGAGCTGCTGATCGTGAAGGAAGCGGTGGCCGGAACGGCGACGTCCCTGCGGCGCTTCACTCCCAAGGCGCGCGGATCGGCCGGTCCGATCATCAAGCGCAACTGTCACATCAAAATTGTTTTGTCAGACGAGTAATTTGTATGGGCCAAAAAGTTAATCCAATCGGCTTTCGCGTCGCTGTCAACAAAGACTGGCGCTCGAAATGGTACGCCGGCAAAAAAGAATTCGGCAAGCTTCTCGCCGAGGACCGCGAGATCCGGGCTCTGCTGATGCGCAAGCTTGAGGCGGCTTCGGTGCCGAAAATCCTCATCGAGCGCGCCGCTAATCGCTGCCGCATCACCATCCTCACCGCCCGCCCCGGGGTTGTCATCGGCCGGAAGGGTTCGGAGATCGACAAACTCAAGGAGGAGATGAGCAAGATGACCGGCAAAGAGGTATACGTCGACATCCAAGAGGTCAAACAGCCTGAGATTGATGCTCAGCTCGTTGCCGAGAATATAGCTCTTCAATTGGAGCGGCGTGTTTCGCATCGCCGCGCGATGAAGAAAGCGCTTCAGACCGCCAAAGATTTCGGTGCCGAGGGTATCAAGCTCCGGGCAGCGGGTCGGTTGGGAGGAGCGGAAATCGCCCGAGTAGAGCAATATCACTGGGGCCGGGTCCCGCTACATACGCTGCGGGCAAACATTGATTACGGATTTGCCGAGGCAAAGACGATGTATGGCAAACTCGGGATTAAATGCTGGATTTGCAAGGGTGAGAACAAGCCGCAGAAGGCGCAACAACCACCGTCGGCGGAAATGCCGATCGGGAAGTAAGTTTTTTAAGAGGATTTTGTTATGGCAATGATGCCCGCAAGAGTGAAGTTCCGCAAAATGCACCGTGGCAGCCGGACGGGTCTGGCTTACAGGGGGAGCACAGTGGCGTTTGGCGAGTTCGGATTAATGGCCCTTGAGCGCTGCTGGATGGACACCAAGCAGATCGAGGCGGCCCGCGTGGCAATCGCACGCAACATGAAACGCCATGGAAAGTTGTGGATCCGGATTTTCCCCCAGAAATCCTATACCAAAAAGCCGCTTGAAACCCGGATGGGTAAAGGCAAGGGGCCCTTGGAATCCTGGGTGGCCGTGGTGCGTCCTGCCAACATTCTCTTCGAGGTGGACGGCGTGACCGAGGCTGTGGCCAGAGAGTCGATGCGGTTGGCGGCGACGAAGCTGCCGATCAAGACGAAGTTTATCACCCGTCATCGTGCGGCGGCCTGAGCGGGAAATTAATTTTATGAAGATGTCGGAACTTAATGACATGACGCTGACAGAGCTTGCGACCAAAGGTCGGGATCTGCGTCAGGAAATTTTTAACCTGCGCTTGCAACAGGCCAGCGCGCAACTTGAAAAATCGTCCCGCTTGCGCACCATCCGCCGCGACGTGGCCCGGGTCGAGACGCGGATGTCCCAACTGCGGAACAAAGCCGCCTAATTTTGTATGGCTGACGAAATCAAATCTGTGGAAACGGCGACACTACCACCACTCGTGCGCGGAAACCGAAAGGAACGCGTGGGCGAGGTTGTGTCCAACAAGATGTCGAAAACCATCATCGTGAAGGTGCAGAGGCGCTTTCCGCACCCGAAGTTCAAGAAGATCGTGACCGGCTATTCAAAGTTCTACGCCCACGACGACAAGAACGATGCCAAAGTCGGCGACACGGTTCGAATTGAGGAGACACGTCCTCTGTCCAAACTGAAGCGTTGGCGCCTTGTGGCGGTGGTTGAACGAAGCACGGTTGTGCGCGCGGTGACCCCCTGAATTTTAAGATTTTATGCTGCAGATTCGCACTCATTTAGACGTTGCCGACAATACTGGCGCGAAGCTCGCCTGGAACATCGGCGTCCTGGGTAAAAACCAGACCTATGCCCATGTGGGTGACGTTGTGAAGGTTCACATCAAGGAAGCATCGCCGGACGGGCAAATCAAGAAAGGGGAGGTCTGCGACGCGGTGGTGGTGCGCACCCGCCAAGCCATCCGCCGCAGCGACGGCTCCTATCTCCGTTTCGACCGAAACGCAATTGTCATTATTGACAAGGAGCAAAACCCGCGAGGAACGCGTATTTTCGGGCCGGTGGCCCGGGAGCTTCGCGAAAAGAAGTTCATGAAGATTATCTCTCTGGCTCCGGAAGTGATTTGAGTTATGGCAAAATTCCATGTTAAAAAAGGTGATGAGGTCGTTGTCCTTGCGGGTCGTGACAAGGGCAAACGCGGCAAAGTGATCACCGTCTCGCCCAAGAAAAACCGCGCGGTTGTCGAAGGAATCCAAATGATCAAGCGACACACCCGCAAGAGCCAGCAGAATCCCCAGGGTGCCATCATCCAGCGCGAAGGAACGATTCACCTGTCGAATCTTGTCAGAGCCGAGAGCTTCGACGCTGCCGCGGCCAAACGGTAGAAGAAAATCTTTACAACCACGGCAACACCCGTGGCGCAACTAAATGAAATCCAGACTTTACGAAAAATACGTCAGCGAAGTGGTGCCTGCCCTTAAAGCAAAACACCAATACACCAACGTTCATCAGATCCCCAAGATCGAGAAGATAGTGGTCAACATGGGCATTAGTGCCTCGCTCGAAAAAGGGGCCATCGATGACGCCGCGAAAGACCTGACGATGATCACCGGGCGGAAACCCGCCATCAGCAAATCCCGCAAAAGCATCGCGAATTTTAAGCTTCGGGAAAACCAGCCGATCGGTTGCCGTGTCACCCTGCGCCGCGAGGTCATGTATGAGTTCTTCGACCGGCTGGTTGCAACCGCACTTCCCCGGATCCGGGATTTCCGCGGCCTGTCCCCCCGAAAGTTTGACGGGCGGGGTAATTACACGTTCGGCGTTTCGGAGCAGACGATTTTCCCCGAGATCGAACTTGATAAGATCAAGCGCACCCAAGGAATGGACATCACAATTGTGACCAGTGCCCCCACGGATGCTGAGGCACTTGATCTACTGAAGCTTATGGGTCTCCCATTGGCCGAGGTTAGCAAGGCGGCTGAATCCAAGACAGAATCCAAATAATTTTATGGCGAAGAAAGCATGGAAAGAGCGCAACAAGCGCAAGGCTGAAACGGTGAAAAAGTTTGCCGCAGTTAGAGCTGAGCTTAAGGCCAAACGCGATTACGCGGGGCTCTCCAAACTACCGCGCAACGCCAGCCCCAGCCGGGTTGTCAACCGCTGCTCCATGAGCGGCAGGCGTCGCGGTTTCCTCCGCAAATTCGGCTGCTCCCGTATGACCTTCCGTGAGGCGGCATTGAACGGCCTTATCCCTGGCGTGACCAAAGCAAGCTGGTAATAATATGACTGACCCGATTTCCGACATGTTGACCCGGATCCGCAACGCGCAGAGCGCCTTGCTTCCGGCATTGGAGATGCCCCACTCCAAAATCAAAGAGAACATTGCCTCGATCCTTAAAAAGGAAGGCTATGTAGCCGAGGTGGGTGTTGAGGGTAAGGTGCCCAAAAAACTCAAGATCAAACTTAAATATACCGGCAAGAAAAGCGTTATCGAGGGATTACGCCGGATAAGCAAGCCTGGTCTCCGCCACTACGTAGGGGCGACGGAGATTCCGCGTGTTCTTGGCGGGCTAGGCATATGCATCGTATCGACTCCCGAGGGTGTGATGACCGGAACCAACGCCAAGAAGAAGAATTTGGGCGGCGAAGTACTCTGCTACATCTGGTAATAAATTTGTTATGTCACGAATTGGAAAACAACCCGTAACCGTGCCGGCCAAGGTAACGGTGGTTCTAAAAGGGCGCCAAGTCAGCGTCGAGGGACCGAAAGGCAAGCTCAGCATGGCTCTGCCCCCCCACACCAGCCTCACCGTTGACGCGACACAGATCTTGGTGTCCCGCATGGGCGACGGCGCGGAGGCACGCGCTATGCACGGGCTAAGCCGGGCTTTGGTCAACAACATGGTCAAGGGCGTGAGCGAGGGCTTTGTCAAAAAGCTGGAGATCCAAGGTGTCGGATTTAAAGCGGCGGTTGCCGGCAAAGTTGTCAACCTAAGCCTTGGATTCTCCCACCCAATCAATTTCACCATTCCTGAGCAAATCAAGGTGACTGTGGAGGAAAACACCAAACTAACGATTGAGGGTCCCGATCGCCAGGTCGTTGGTCAGGTTGCGGCAGCCATCCGCGCTTATTATCCCCCGGAGCCCTACAAAGGCAAGGGAGTCCGCTATTCCGACGAGAAGGTCGTCCGCAAGGAAGGCAAGACGGTACAGTAATAACTAGTTTAATGCCCACGGCCAACTCCGTGAGTAAATGAAATGCAAACGCAAAAAAAACAACGGTTAGCCCAACTTCGTCACTGGCGTGTCCGCCATAAAATCAGCGGCACCCATGATCGTCCCCGAATGAGCGTGATGTTCAGCAATGAGCATATATATGTTCAGTTCATCGACGACATCAAGCGCGTGACTCTTGCCTCAGCGACAACGACCAGCAAGTCGACTCCCGACCGGGAAAAGCTGGCTGCAAACGTGTCCAGCGCCAAGATTCTTGGCGCCCTCGCAGCAAAGGCCGCGTTAGACAAGGGGATTAAGCAGGTCGTGTTCGACCGCGGCAGCGCCCGATTCATGGGCAAGGTTAAGGCTTTGGCCGACGCCGCCCGCGAAGCCGGTTTACAATTTTAACTTTTAACCAAGAGAAGACACTGTGGCTGAAGAAACAAAAACTAGCGAAGGCGGCGCTGAACCCCAGGTTCAGCACCAACCGCAGCAGCATCGCGGCGGACCCCGGGGCGGACAGCAAGGCGGCAGAGGCCGACGTAAACCGATGGCCGACGGTCCCCAATTTGGAGCCGACGGAAAACCACTTGAGGAGCTGGCTGAAAAAGTGGTTTTCATCAACCGTTCAGCAAAAGTTGTGAAGGGCGGCCGCCGCTTCAGTTTCAGCGCATTGGTTGTCGTGGGAGACAAACGCGGCCGAGTGGGTGTCGGACTCGGCAAAGCCAGCGAGGTGGCCGAGGCCATCCGCAAGGGCGGTGAGGATGCCCGGAATCACATGGTCACAGTTACGCTTCAGGGTGCGACCATTCCGCATCAGGTGTTTTCCGCCTACGGCGGTGCCCGCATTCTCCTTCGCCCCGCCTCTCCTGGAACGGGAATTATCGCCGGTAAAACAGTTCGCGCCGTTCTTGAGTCTGCCGGTATCAAGGATATTCTGAGCAAGTCATTGGGTTCTAAGAATGCGGCCAATGTGGTAAAGGGGACAGTCAAGGCTCTCTTGAGCCTTCGCCAAGCAGAGTCCATCTACCGCGCCCGCGGGTTGGAATTTAAGAAACCCTCAGACCAGCAGGTTGTAGCAGCAACAGTTTAATTTTATGCGATTACACGATCTCAAACCCCGCCCGGGAGCAAAACACCGTCGCAAGCGCCTTGGACAGGGTGAGTCTAGCGGTCGAGGCAAGACTGCAGGTAGAGGTGGAAAGGGCCAGACGGCTCGTTCCGGCAGCTCAATCCGCATCGGATTCGAGGGCGGTCAGATGCCTTTGATCCGACGAATTCCGAAACGTGGTTTTAACAACACCCGGCATGCCACAAACTACATTCCCGTGAATGTGGAGTCATTGAACCTGTTTGACGAAGGCGCCACGGTTGACGAGGCCGCGCTGCGCAATGTCGGGCTCGCCGGAGGAACCTGCACGTCCATCAAGATTCTCGGTGATGGAGAGGTGACAAAAAAGCTCACCGTTTGGGCGCATAAGTTCAGCGCTGCAGCCAAGGCTAAGATCGAGGCTAAGGGAGGCGTCTGCCAAATTATCCCCTCAAACAGGCCCCCTGCAGCCAAGGTGTAAATTAACCTCCTGCTCCCATGCTTAAGAACATCTTCAACACCTTCAGCAACTGTTTCAAGATTCCGGAACTGAAGTCCCGGATCATCTTCACAATGGTGGTGTTGGCGATCTGCCGACTTGAGGCCTTCATTCACATTCCGGGTTTAAATTCCGCCCGCTTGGCCGAGTTCTTCAAGACCCAGTCCGACCGGGGCGGCTCCGCCCTCGGCTTGTACAGCATGTTCAGTGGAGGAGCACTTGAAAACTGCGCCATAGGTTCCTTGGGCATCATGCCCTATATTAGCGCCACCATCATTCTTCAGTTGCTCACCGCCGTGGTTCCTTCCTTAAGTAAAATGGCCCGCGAGGAGGGCGGTCGCACCAAGCTTATACAGTATGGCCGCTACGCCACTGTCCTACTTTGTCTTGGCCAGGGAATGGCAATGGCCATAGGTTGGGAGCATCCGGATGCAATCTTTGGACAAGGTATCGGCAAGCTGGTCCTTGACATGTATGACAACTACATCTGGTGGTATAGGATTCAAACCGTGATTCTCCTGACATCTGGCACAATGCTACTGATGTGGCTGGGCGAACAGATTACCGAACGTGGGATTGGCAACGGAGTTTCACTAGTTATAACCATCGGTATTCTGGCACGGCTACCCCAAGCTGCTCTGGGAATCAGGGACATGTTTTTTGCAGGTGCCGGAGTCGAGGCCAAGTGGAATGTTGGTCACTTCATAGCACTTATTCTGCTGTTGTCGGGGGTCATTGCAGGCGTCATTGCAATCACCCAGGCCCAGAGAAAGGTTCCTGTTCAATATGCTCAGCGCGCTGTGGGCAGAAAAGTCTACTCTGGTGGCACCTCATTTATGCCTTTGCGTGTCAATTACGCTGGGGTAATGCCAATCATCTTTGCGCAGGCAATCCTTATGTTTCCCCAACGCATACTTTTGACGCTGGGACAGAGCTGGAACGTTCCCTTTCTTTCGGATCTCGCCAGGAAACTTTCCGAGGGAGCAGTTCTCTACCTCGTTCTGTATTCACTGATGGTTCTCTTTTTCTCTTACTTCTGGGTTGCAACCCAGTTTAACGAGCTGCAGATCGCAGATGACTTGAAGAAAAACGGCGGCTACATACCCGGTGTTCGTCCCGGTCAGGCCACCAGTGATTTCCTTCACAACTCGATGAGCCGCATAACCCTTGCTGGAGCTGTGTTTTTGGTGATTATTGCGGTAATCCCTATGGTGCTATACCGCCTCATGAATATGCCTTATCAAGTTTCTCAGTTCTTTGGCGGAACTAGCATGCTTATCACGGTGGGTGTCATGCTTGACACCATGAGGCAGATGGAGTCACATCTGTTGATGCGTCACTACGATGGTTTCCTTAAAAAAGGCAAGCTCAAAGGCAGGATTTGACAGGGCTCTCCCCTCAGGTCCAGAGTTTGAGTCGTTAAGACAAGTTGTCAGTTTCAGGCAATGATTATTTTGAAGAGCGGCCGGGATCTGGATACGATGCGTGCTGCAGGGTCGATTGCCGGAACCGTTCTTTCCGAGATAGCAGCCTTTATCCGTCCTGGGATCTCGACACTCGAAGTGGATGAGTATGCCGCCCAGAGAATCAGTTTTTACGGTTCACGCAGTGCGTTTTTGGGATACCGTAAGTATCCTTGTCATACCTGTATATCGGTCAATGACCAAGTGGTTCACGGCGTCGCAGGCGACCGGATGCTTGTTTTCGGCGACATAGTCAGCGTTGATGTGGGCGTCGTTTATAACGGTTTCATAGGCGACACGGCAACCACCGTTTCCGTTGGCGGATGCGGAGTGCTTGGACAAAGGCTGATGGATGTGACTGAGAAGTCACTTTACGCCGGAATTGCACAGGCTGTGTCAGGAAATCGGATAACAGACATATCCCGGGCGATACAGTCGTTTGTTGAGTCGAACGGGTTTAGCGTTGTTCGTGAGTTTGTCGGGCACGGCGTAGGTAGGTCGGTCCATGAGGACCCGCAAATACCGAACTACGTTGATTCCAGGTGCAACCAGAAGTTGCGCAGCGGGATGACGCTAGCAATTGAGCCCATGGTAAACGCAGGCCAGGCTGGTGTGAAAATATTGAAAGACGGCTGGACAGCTGTCACGCAAGATGGTTCACTATCAGCCCATTTTGAACACACGGTCTTGGTGACCGGGGGCGAGCCGGAGATTTTGACATGGCCGGCGAAAGAACCTTCCGCGTTGAAGGGATAATAATAGCGGTGCATCCGAATGGTACGCATCGTGTTGGGTTGGCAAACGGCCACACCCTTCTGGGGTTTTACTCCCTCAGGGGTGCCAAGCAACCGCCTGTCGGGCGGGTAGGCGACACTGTAAAAGTTCAGCTGACGCCCTACGACTTGTCGCAAGGGCGAATCGTCGTAGAGACGGAACAAATTTAAATATGAAAGTCCGCGCATCAATTAAGAAGCTTTGCGAAAACTGCAAGATCGTGAAACGCAAAGGTATCATCAGGGTTATATGCAGCAACAAACGGCACAAGCAGCGTCAAGGCTGAAGCCGTAAACCCGGTTCATTCCACAACAACTTAACCAATTTATGGCACGTATTATCGGTGTTGAAGTTCCTTCGGGTAAGCGGATAGATATTGCTCTCCGCTACATATACGGCATCGGGCCGAAAAACGCGGTTGACATCCTGGCCCACGCCAAAATCGATCCCAGCACCCGGGCTAAAGACCTCACTGAGGCCCAGCTCTCCCAGATTGTTCACTCAATTCAGGACGGAAAATATGTGATCGAGGGGGATCTTCGCCGGGAGATCGGAATGAACTTGAAACGCCTTCAGGGAATCAAGTGCTACCGCGGCGTGCGCCACATGCGCGGTCTGCCGGTCCGCGGTCAGCGCACACAAACCAACGCACGCACCAGGAAGGGTCCGCGCCGCACGGTCGGTGTGCAGCGCAATCCCAATGCCAAAGCCGGTATCAGCTAATTTTTATGTCCGACGAGATCAAGAAAACACCCGCCCCTAAAAAGGAAAAAGACGCCAAACCTCCGGCTGAAAAGCAGGAGAAGTCTGCTGGAAAACAGCCTTCTGACAAAGCGTCCACCGCTACCGCCGATACAACCAAGGCACCCGTGGTGCCGGTGGCAGGCGTAGCCCCCACTGCCGCCGAACTCCTTGCTGATGATTTGGCCGGCAAGAAAATTGTCAAGGCCAAGGGCGCCAAGAATATCAGCGTAGGCATCGCCAACATTCTTGCCACCTTCAACAACACCCAGGTGACCATCACCGATATGCAGGGCAATCTGCTTGGATGGTCAAGCGCCGGTCGTGTTGGATTTAAGGGTTCCCGCAAGAGCACCGCCTACGCGGCTCAGCAGGTCGCCCAAGACGCCGCCCGTCAAGCCATGTCTCACGGAATGAAGGAAGTCGAAATCCGTGTCAAGGGTCCCGGATCCGGCCGCGAATCCGCGATACGCGCGCTTCAGGCAATCGGGCTCGAGATCAGCACCATTAAGGATATGACTCCCGTGCCTCACAATGGCTGCCGTCCGCGCAAGAAACGCCGCGTCTAGTCCGATTTTAATCCTTAATTTTTCCAACTAATTTATGGCTCGTTATACAGGTCCTCGCGTCCGCATTAGCCGTCGCTTTGGTGTGCCGATCTTCGGCCCTTCGAAATACCTCGAACGCCGCAATTATGGCCCCGGCGTTCATGGTCCGAAGTCCCGCCGCAAACACACCGACTACGGTCTGGGTTTGATTGAGAAACAGAAGTTGCGTTACTTCTACGGCCTCATGGAACGCCAGTTCCGCGGCGTTTATCAAAAAGCCCTCCGCCGTCGTGGCGTAACCGGCGAGCAGATGCTTCAAATCTTGGAGACCCGCTTGGACAATGTGGTTTATCAGCTAGGCTTCGCAAACTCCCGCGCGGCCGCCCGTCAAATGGTCTGTCACGGTCACATTCAGGTCAACGGCCGAAAGGTTAATATTCCTTCCTACGCTCTCAAGGTTAACGATGTGATCACCGCTAAGAACAACAGTGTCTCGCGTCAGCTTGCCGGCAAGAACCTCGAGGGTGCCACCAGTCGGTTGGTTCCTGACTGGCTCTCCTTGACCAAGGACGAGTTCAAGGGTGTTGTCATGCGGATACCGACACGCGACGAAATCAATCCCATAGCTAACGAACAAGCCGTGGTGGAGTTCTATTCCCGATAGTAAACACCCTAGTAACCCAAGAACAACTGACAATTATACGGGCCTGTTTCACTCCGCGGGAATCGGAGATCGACCAAGCCAGATTAAAATTGTCGAAAGAAAATTATGCCAGTACGTCTAGGTCGGTTTGAAATGCCAAAGCGTTTGACCAAGGAGGAGTCGACCGCAACTGATGTCTACGCGAAGTTCCTCGCTGAGCCCTTTGAAACGGGTTACGGGCACACGGTAGGCAACTCTTTGCGCCGCGTTCTGCTTTCCTCCCTTGAAGGCGCCGCCATCACATCCATCAAGATTGATGGCGCCATGCATGAGTTTGCCACCGTTGAAGGTGTCGTAGAGGATGTCACGGACATCGTCTTGAACCTCAAAAAGGTCCTCTTCAAGGCACACAGCCGCGAACCTCAAACACTGCTCCTGTCCGTAAGCAGGGAGGGCGCCGTCACCGCAGCGGATATCCAGGTCAATCAAAACATGGAACTGGTCAATCCCGGCCAGCATATCTGCACGATCGACAAGAAGAAAAAGTTCGAGATGGAACTCGAAGTGCGCGTAGGCCGCGGCTTCTGTCCCGGGGACGAAAACAAAAAGTCAGGACAGGCCATTGGTGTCATTGCCATTGACTCCCTCTTCTCACCTGTGACCCGCGTTCGTTACGGTGTTGAAAGCGCGCGCGTCGGGCAGCGGACGGACTATGACCGCTTGGTCCTGGAAGTGTGGACTGACGGGCGTATCTCACCCGACGATGCGCTGACCCAAGCCTCTGCCATTCTGTCGCACCACTTGGATGTTTTTGTGGGCTACGACAAGACTGCGATTGAGTTTGAGGAAGTGGTTGACAAGCAGGACGAGGAAAAGACCAAACTCAAAAAACTGCTGCACATGAGTGTCAATGAAATCGAGCTCAGCGTCCGCGCAGCCAATTGCCTCAACAACGCGAACATCACCACCGTCGGTCAGCTTGCCTTGAAAAGCGAGGCCGAGATGCTCAAGTATCGCAATTTCGGAAAGAAATCCCTGAATGAAATCAAGGATAAACTAACCGCCCTTGGCCTGGCTTTGGGGATGACTTTCGAGGCGGACATCCTTGAAGGGCCCGTTTTAGACAAGGCACCCACCATCCAATAAAAATTTATGAGACACCTTAAGCGAACCGCCAAGTTGGGCCGCACCGGCGAACACCGGAATGCTATGCTCGCCAACTTGGTGTGCAGCCTTATTATTCACAAACGCGTTACCACCACGCTGGCCAAAGCCAAAGCAGCCCGTTCCGTTGCTGAGAAGCTCGTTACTCTTGGAAAGAACGGTACCGTCCATGACCGTCGTCTCGCCATTGCCCGATTGCATCAGGCCGACGTCGTCAAAATCCTCTTCAACGAGATCGCTCCGACCCAGATGGAACGCCGCGGCGGCTACACCCGGATTGTCAAAATGCATCAGCGTCAAGG
>Ga0209829_10002533_pt1 | contig 13850 bp, 20 predicted proteins | sample C_140205_EF_Meta_FD_187311 | JGI IMG/M metagenome (GOLD analysis project Ga0209829, IMG submission 187311) | Freshwater microbial communities from Lake Croche, Canada to study carbon cycling - C_140205_EF_MetaG (SPAdes) (version 2) | ecosystem: Environmental > Aquatic > Freshwater > Lake...
AAATGAAATTAACGATGATAATTTAATTGTTCAATCAGAATTTCCACACGGATATTCTTTGAATCAAGGAAGATTATTGTACTATTATGGTAAACACATAATGTATAATATACCATCAAATTATCCTGTTAATTATTTAACATTTAACTTATCGACTGAAAAAAATGAAGATGGAGAACAATTATTTTCTATCAATAAAAACGAGGAATTAACTTCAGCAGTATTGGATGTGTTTGATTTTGATATGAGTTGGTTAGAAAATGAAATAAAAAAAGTGGATTGGTATGTTGAAGTTACCAACCCACTTGAAGATTACGATTTTTTGAAAAAAATAGTCGGTGGATTTATTATTATATAATTCCAACTTTTTTTCTATGATTGTTAATAATATCAACAGCCTCAGTTAGTTCCATATAATCTCTATCAGGAGCGTATAAGAATGATTCATAGCTTTCACCTTCGCCTTCAATTACTAATAAAGCAGGTATCATATCATTTTCTGTTATTTTGGAATATGTATCGTACTCTTTTTCATGTTCGTTAATATCTCTATCAAAAAATTCAATTCCTTCCTTAACTAACATTTCTTTGAATTGGTCGCAGAAAGGACATCCTTTCATAGTATAGACAACAACGTTTAAGTCTTTCATATTAATCTAATAAATTTAACACTTCTCCTGGAGTCATCACACCTGGTCTTGAAAAAACCTCTTTACCCTCTTTGAAGATTTTTATAGTTGGAACACTTCTGATACCTAATTCATTGACAACGAATTCTTTATCAGTATCAATATCGTATTTGTAAATATTATATTTTGGAGCACTTGTTGATTCTTTAATTAAAGTTTCATTAACCTTTGATAGGTTGTTTAACATTATTTTACAGGGTCCGCACCATGTTGCAAATAAGTCTAATACAAAATCTTCCCCATTTTGCATTTTTTCTTTAAGTTGGTCTGTTGTTAGTTGTTGCATTTTTATATTGTTTTAATAATTGTGAAAAGAACATGTACAATTCTGTGTACTGTTTTACGTTATAATAAATAGTTAAATTTGAAATTATGTCTGATTGTGGAACTACTCTGAATTTAACAAACAAATAAAAGTTTTGTTGGCTTTGAAAAATCACTTCTTCAAATTTCACAATACCTTCACTTATCGATGACTTTTCATAAACTCTTGTTAACTTTTTTTCGTTCAGATATTTCAAAAAATCTCCTTTCAATTCAGGTGCAACCATTATTGAAAAGATTCCATCTTTTGATTCTAAATTTTTTATATATTCTGGTTTGTCCATTATAAAAAAATGTTGTTTACAAATAATGACTGATGACTATCAATAGCTTTATGAGTCCATCTAAGATTTCCTTGTTCGTCCCAATATGAGTCCGATTTGAGGGTCGTACCATTATTACACTCTTTGGTTAATTTTACGGTATTAAATCTTTCATCTCTTACACAAGATAATACTTGTTGGTCCAATTTCAATAGAACTGGTTCCCACTCATTATCTAATTTTTGATTAAACTTACCTAAACTTTGAATTCTATCGGTACTTATTAATCTACCATTTATGGTCATCCTATATTCAACAGTTGCCCTTTCATCACCTTTTTGTACAGAAATAATTAAAGAACCAGGTTTACCAATATAACCTTTAACGCAATTGGATTGGAAATTACTTTCATCATTATAATTTTTACTACTATCTAACAATGTTGGATAATAATTATCAAATATTGGTTTGGAAATTTTTTCATACATATATTCAGGATAGTGTCTTGCATACGTTCCATTTTTATAATGTTGGAGTTTATCCGACCAATCCAAGTGTTCTTTTCTAAACTCTTCTTTACTTTCAACTGATTGCCACCTTAAATCACGTTCACCAAACATTTTTAATTCTGTATACATTCTAATATGGTCATGAAATGTATAGGAATCTAAATTCTGATGTATGAAAACTTGTTTGAAAAGAATGTATACTCTTCTTAATTCTTCTTTCGAAATAAGTTCAGAAAACAATCTCGGGTAATTAATTGAACCTAAAAGTAAGTTAGGTGAGTTTAATATATCTACAATAATATTTTCCTCGTCTTGGTTTAACCAATCATCCCCAAAAAGTTTTCTCGCTGCTTGATATAGTTCAATATTTAATTTATCACATGTATGTAATGCATGTTTAATTTTTTTTCCATATAATTGATGTTTAATCATAATTGCATCAACTAACTTATTACCATTCTTTTTCAGAATTTTTTTAATCTCAGGACCTACCAATTGACTTGGAAATATTTTAAAATTATTTGGGTACTTGTAATTTCTTTTATTAAGATAAAATCTGAATAATCTGTCCCCGAAATTTAATGTTTCAAAATTTTGTCTTTGGTCTATTTGAAACATAAATTCAGAAAATGCAATTGATACTTCATCATATGCGTTTTCAGTAAATCTTATAAGAATGTTTTTCACTTTTGATTTTAATGATTCAATAGGTTCCAAATAAAAAACATTTCTTTTAATTGACTTAGAACATTTTTTCTTTTTTTGATACCCACGAATATGTCCGCTATAAACATCACCAGTTTTGGTATTCACAGAAATATAATCTACATTCTTTTCAACTTTGAACCATGCTTTACCTTCCCCTCTATGTCTGAATCCTGTAAATAATTTTATTACAACCTTGTCTTCATTTTTTTCGACAACAATCATCACGTATTCTTTTAAAATAGAACACAATGGATTGAATAAATTTTCTGTATAACACTCTTCTCCCTCAACATTACCATTATTTATAAAAAGTGGATGTTTTTCTGTTACATAAAAAATATTATCATCATTTAATGGGAATATTTTAGTTTGGTCTTTAAACTTGACAGTATTATACCTTTCAAAATTCTTTTTATAGATTTCTTCTTTCATTATTGCAAATATAGTGAAAATAAAAAAGAGAACAAATGTTCTCCTTATATTAATTTAGACAAATTAGTCCATATTTCGTTGTTATGAATATGTCTTTGATTTTTTTGTCTAAAACAGGGTCTTTACCATTGACCCTAACACAAATCTCCATCAGTTGTGGTTGAGTTAAACTGGCTTCCTCTCCTTTATTAAAATTTTTGAATGCTTGTTCACGAATCTTAGCATAAAATTCTTCTTCTTTATCTTTAGGAACCAAATTCAATAAATCATTTTGATTCTCCTTGAAAAATTTTATGATGTTATTCATGTATATGTCAACATCAACACTCATAAATTAAATTTTTAAATTTACTCTTGAAGGTCCCACATTCCTCCTCCCATATCAGTTCCTTTTGCTTTAATTGACTCAGGAACATTAACATTATTACTTCCTTTCAAGTTTAAGAAGTATAAGTTTGGAATGTCCGCAATACATTCAGGAATTGTTTTCAACTTAGGGTTATTAATTAACGCCAAGAATCTTAACTTAGGTAATGAGCAAATTGCATCTGGTACACTTTCAATACAGTTATCCAAAAGAATCATATGTAAATTTTTGAATCTACCGATTTCCTGTGGAATGTTGATAGTGATATCACTCTTATCTCTATTTTGAATTTGGAATTCTTGTAAAGTATCAGGTAAGTTACCAATCAAATCATCTAAACCATAAAGAGCGATAAATTTACCAATTGCCCCATGACTGAAACTATCAATAATCAACTTTTCACCACCAACTGTAAGTCCTTTAGCAAATTCAGGTTTGAATAAATCTTTTAACTCACTCATTGGACCGTTTAAGTATTGAACCAAATCAATCTGATGGTCATGAATATCCATAAATTGATTGGATGGGAAATGGAATTGATATCTTTCTTTTGGTAAACCTGATGCGTGAACGTTTGTGTCTCCTGGTTTATAAACAACATATAAAGGACCGTCCTTAATATATCTATCAAACCAATTCAATCCAGGTCCTGAAGTACACCATCTTGTTTCTTGTTGATTACCACCATAGAAACATGCCGCCTCTTTACCTAACGCACCTTTATCTTTAATTTCAACAACTCTCCACTCATCACCATCATATAAAAGTTTTGAACCAGGATGAACTGTTGCAGTTTTTCTTTCGGTTTTAGTTGTTGTTGCAAGAGTTAAATCAAAATCTTTAACCGCATCAAATAATTGACGAGGTGTTAATTTATTAATATCTTTTTCACCTTTAATCTTGTTCTTGAATCTATCAAATTTCTTAAGGTCATCAGTTACTTTATATAAATCCTCCATAAAAAGGTCCTTAACTTGCTTAACCTCTTTCTCATATCCATTATCACCTGGTTGTCTTTCTGTAGTAGGAGTTAAGTAATTCTTAATTAACCATTGAACATACTTACCAACCTTGATTTTTTCAAGTTCTTTTGGGTCCTTACTATCAGGGTCAATATTATTCATTCTAGTTGTTGGGTCAGCTTGAACCAACGCCATAAACTCCTGTTTAGTAAGTTTTGGTTTAGCTTTGTTTCCTTCTTTATCCGCACTTGGTTTTGTTAGTGCATTGTATAACACTTCGAACCTTGATTGTTCCGCTATAATTGACTTGAGTATTGACGTAAATTTCATCTAAAAAGATTTATTATAAATATATTGTGAACGCAAAAATAACTAATAATTCAATATCAACAGCTCTTCACCCATATTTTGTTTAATATTTTTTTTAGCGGCAGCAGCTTTTGCGAATTCTTTACGTTCCCAACGGTACTCATCCTCAGGGAACCAATCATGTAATAACGGAAAATCATAATATGATAGACTGAATTTACCTTCAATACCTTGAAGAGTATTTGCAAGTCTTTCGTGGTCTTTACTATCAAAATCGTGATTTGAATAATAATTCTCTGTTTTCCAATAAGGAGGGTCTAAGTAAATATATGTTGACTTAGAATCATATTTGGTAATAACATCACCAAAATCCATATTCTCAACGTCGGTAATTTTTAAGAAATGGTCAATCCAATCAGGTTTACTTAGTTTATCCCTAAAAGATAGGTATTTGGACCTATATTTCCCCTTTAAATCTATAAATGAAGATGTCTCAGGCTTACTACCTGAAAAGACCTGTGTGAGGACGTAAGCGTACTTAGCAGCCACTTCATAGTCAGGATAGTTAATTGTAAATCCAGAACCAAACAATTCTTGTTGGAAAGTATTAAATCTTTCTTTAAATTCAGGCGGAGTAATATCAACACCTAATTTTTGAACTGATATTGAATCTAATGCTCTTTGTAGTTCGGATGGGTTCTGAACACACTTGAATAGATTATAGTTTAAAGGGTTAAAGTCGTTATAAACAACTTTTTTAAGATTTGGGAATTGACTCAAATCCATATTGAAGAAACACCAAAACATTCCTCCAAATGTTTCAACATATGTTTCCATGTCCTGTGGGTAATATGGAACTATCCATTTACCAATTTTTGATTTACCTCCGATATAACTTAGCATAATTCAAATATAAAATAAAATATTGAAAAAGCAAATTTATTACTCTATTATTTATAAATAAATCAATTGCTATGTCAGAAGAAAAAGAATGTAAAAAATGTAAACAAAAAAATACGTCTCCTAAACAACTATTGATGGCAATTGGAGGTTTTTATTTATTGTTTTCATCAATATATGGGACCATCCAAATCATTCATAATATCATTAATTTGTTTAAATAGGTCTTTCAAACTTTACATTAAGTTTGACGTACATATCCCCACCATTAAAACCCTTTCCTTTTAATCGTAAAGGTTTTCCCGTATCAAATATTTTTGGTGCTGCCATGTTTAAATCACCATCTGGGTGTGGAATCAAAAACCTATCTTGTTGTATTTCTTCTAAATTCAATGTTAGATTATAAATTAAGTCGTTGTTGAATTTTTCAAATCCATCTTTTTCAACAACTTCAATCTGTACAACTAAATCTCCATAGTCACCGTTCCTATAATCACCAAGATTTTGTAATTTTAAGAATTGACCACTATCAATTCCTACTGGAATGTTAATTCTGACTTCATTTGAATTTGGTTTGCTTCCTCTACCGTCACAATAATAACATTTATGTACCAATGTATAACCTTTACCACCACAAGTCTGACAAGCAGTTCTTACTTGTTGAACCATGAATCCAGTACCAAATGTTTTAACTTGAGCACCAGTACCATTACAAGTCGTACATAATTGCTGGTCTCCACCTGACCCATTACATGTATTACAATTAATATCTCTTACATAATATAAAGTTTTTTCAATACCTTTATAAGATTCTATTGGTGTAATTTGAAGTTTAATTATTTTATCTGGTGCAGATTTTCTATGTCTTGGTTGTGCATGTGCCTGTTGGAACATTGTGTTAAACATATCTTGGAATGGTGTTCCTGCATATGGGTTACTTTTTGATTGAGTATATTGAGCCTTCTTGGTCTTGTCACTTAGTACATCATATGCCTCAGCAATCTCCTTGAATTTCTCAGCGCCTTCGGGATTTACATCAGGATGATATTTCTTAGATAGATTCCTATAACTTTTTTTTATGTCGTCATCTGACGCATTCTCTTCAACTTCTAAAATTTTGTAGTAATCTTTCATATATGGCAAACTACTTGGTAGTCTTATTCAAGGATAAAAAAAGAAAAAGAATAATAAAGAAGTTCATCACACATAAAAAGGCAAAACTTTTTTATGACGGATTGATTAAAAATTCTGATGAAGTAATTTTCAATACCGAAATTGAAAATGGGAAGTTATGCAAATATGAACTTGGTATTGTTGAGATGAGCTCAAAACAACTTATTCCTGTTTATATTACCGATGAATATGGTCGTTATGTTAAAGTAAAATTAGAAGACGATGGTATGACTTTGTTTCAGATTGCTCCATACAAAAAAGAAGAAACTATCTATGATATTGAAAAGAAAAAGAAAATAACCACACAACAATTTATTTCAAACTATCTAAAAGGGACTGGTATGAAAATGGTGTCGTCTTTGAATAATAAAATTATTGTACAAGAAGAGGAAAAAGTCTTGTTGTTTACAACAAAGTCTGAATCAGAATCTCAAAGATTTATTGATTGTATATCAAATCATTTTTTCAAAACCAAAAGAGGTGATTGTTTATTTGTAAAAGACAACTCTATACCTCAAAAAAAATACCTTTATGACTTGTTAGAATCAAAAGGTATTTCTAAAAAAATATTATATCGAAAATTTACATCTCTTCCTCAGTAGATTTTTTCTTTTTCTCAATTAAAACAAAATGAAATTCGGTTCCTGAGATATCAATTGAAAATTGCTTGTGGTCTCTATCAATTTCTCTAAAATGATTGATGACACTAGTATATTCTCCTTTGGGTAACTCAAAAAGTATAGTTGCTTTACCTGAAAAAATTGTTTGTACAGATTCTGCAATAAGAGCAAGTTTTTCTAACTCCCCAATATCAGTATTTTTATCTTTTTCCATATACTTAGTTTTTTTGGTTTTGGAAACATTTGTTCCTTATTCAATTTCTTTACCTGTTGGGCGAGTTTGTCTTTTTGTAGTTGTAATTCTCTTTGGTCTTTCCTCTTCTCGCTCTCCAACCAATTCAAAATCTTTTCGTTCCGACTCATCTGGCTCATGTATATCTAAATTTGTATCTTCTTCAGTTTCAAAATCAAAATATAAGTTCTGAAGTTTATCTAAATCAGTCTTTTCAAATGTTTGTTTTAATTGTTCAACTGTTTGTTTGAAAAGTTTCTCTTTTATCTCTTTTTCTTTATTTAATTTAATAATTTTGGCAATCGTTATTAAAGTTGTATCAATTTTATCATCTGAAATTTCAGTTACAAAAGATATACCTTTTGTTTCCGTACTATCAGTTTCAAATCCTACAACTTGTCCTTCATCTATTAAACTTTTTGGCATGGACCATTTAGTTGGAAATTCCATATCAAAACTTAAATATGTTTTAAGTTTTCTTATTGAACGAATATATTCAATAAACGGTGCTAATTGTGTGTAAAAACTCATTTTGAAATCAGATATGTGATTATGTAACTTATTGATAGTCCTAAAAAAATAAGTTCCCTGTTACTATAAAATAACGGTTTAGGGTCTTTTTGTAACAGGGCACCTACAAACTTTGTGACATTTTTCAACGACACTAATATTGTGAATACAAATATAAAAAGGTATATAGTATCAATATTATGCATTATTTTCTGTCTTGTTGTGTTCAAGGACTTCTCCTCTTAATTGTTGAAGTAGTGCTTTTAATTCTTGAGCAGTTTTTCTAGCTCTTGTTCCCGCACTCTTATTACCTTTGAAGAACTTAGTTGCATCAACTGAAAGAACTTCAGTCAATTCTTTAATTTTTTCTAATGTTTCCATTTTTAGAATGTTAAGTTTGTTTATTATTATATCAAAAATATTAACTTTTTTTACTCTGGTGTAAATAGAATTGAGGATTTTTTTATTCTATATTTTTTTCCAGTAACTTATATAACTCAGTTAGAACATCCAAATCAGATTTGGTAAAAGGCTTATCAACATCAAAAACATCTGATAAAAAATTAGGTATTGCCTCTCTTATTTTTTTTTCTGTTGGGTTATAAAAAGTATCTAAATAAAAATCTTTGAAATAATCTTTATGTATTCCTTCTGATGAAATTTTAATATTTTCTTTTGAGAATGATTCTAATGTTTTTTTCCAACACCACTCAAAATGAGATTCTTTCTCATTATCAGACATCATTATTTTAGTCTCGGTATTATCGTCTCCCATATAAGTATCTGCAACAGTTTGGTTGAGTGATTTGAACACATCACCATATAGTTCAATCTTTTCATAATTCATATTATGAATATTGAACCAAATTACAACATCTTCTTGTGGTACTGGCTTGGACATCCAATTAAAAAAATTCTCCATAGGGTTTATCTATGGAGAATATAAGTTATTGATTAAAAATGTGAATTTTTATTGAGTTTTTCTATTATAAGATATTAAATTTTTCATTTTATTCATTTCTTCATTAACTATTTTAGTTTCTTTAGATTCTGATAATTTATTTAATACTTTACTACCTTTATCAATTTTTAAGTGTCCTGTGTTTTGAGATTCTCCTGCAGTTTCAACTGGTTGTGGTTGTCTCTTATAAGACGCTTTCATTTGTTCAGCACCATAAACATTGTCTTTGTAATTTTTCATAAATTTCTCACCAACTTTACTTGGTGATACATTACCTAATGCATTACCTTCTTCATCCATTTCAGCATTTCCTGTAGTTCTATGACCTTTCAAATATTTTTCAATCTTATCGTCTTCAGGTTTGATTTCATCATAAACTATGTTTGTTTGACCAGGATATGAGAAATATTCAATATATTCTTCAACCGCATCTGAAGGCATGTATTTTTTTACCTTTGGATTTTTTTCAATATCATAATTACTTTCAGGGAAATTGTCAGGACTTTCAGTGTACTCACCTTTTGAACCAGCTTTAACATAATCCTTCATTTTCTTTACAACTTCTTTAGCATAGTCGTCGTTTTCTTTTTTAGATGCATCTTGAGCTTTAACAGTTTTTTTCAAACCTTCAGGTGATTTCTTTTGAATGTTGTCTTTTTCTGCTTTATCTTTAACTTGTTGTTCAACAACTAATTTTTCAATTAAGTCAATCAGTTCGTTTTCAGTCAATTTAAGACTATTAGTATTTTCTTTGATTCCTTTAAGTGTTAAAGCAAGATTAACTTGTTTTAATAATTTAGCATCAGCTGCAGATAATTTTTTGTCTCCTTCACCTTTCTTCATTAATTCTTTTTTCAAAGATTTCAATTTAGCTTGTGGAATTTTATCTCCTTCATCAACACCTAATTTCTTATGTAAAGCACCTTTTTTTATTCCTGTCTTTTGAATCCATTTTTCTTTACCTTCTTTAACAGGGTATTTGTGACCATCAACTTCAAAACTATCATCGCCAGATTCTTTTGCTTTAGCCAATGCTCCTGAGAATGCATTTCCTTCTTCAGTTTCTGCCTCGTCCATATCTCTTGCAGTTCTAACTCTAAATGGTTTACCACCAAACTTATCTTTATATCGATTAAAAAATTTATCTCCGTGTTCTTTATCAAACCAAATTTGATTACTTCCGTGTTTGTCCATTAATGATGGAAAATCATGAAATTCTTCTTCATCATAATCTTCTAAATCGTCTGAATGAACTTGTCTATCATGTTCGTCAAACCAACCATGTTCGTCATCAAATGAACCCATCATCTTTGGTTTCTTCAATCCTTTACCAACATAAGTTGGTTCTTGTTGAGATAATTCTTCTGCTTCGTCTTCAGCATCCTCATCTCCATCGTAATCACCTGGTGTTGATGATTCTTCTCCGTCTTTATCAAAATAGAACCATTCGTCTATTTCTTCACTTTCTTTTGTTTCTTTCTTTTTACTTCTAAGTTTTTTAAAATCAGCAGCATCAAGTTTACCTTTAGGCTCTGCAACATCTAATTTCTTTTGACCTCCCTTTAGAGACTCTTTAGTCTCAACTTCAGTCCAATCTTCAGTCAATTGTTTTACTTTATTTTCGATTTCCTCATTTAAAATCTTGGAAACCAATTTATCAATATTTGTGTTAGTTTTATTCATCACGTGATTTTTTATATAAATATCTTTATTTAGTTCTTTTGTTTAGTTTTTTATACTCGTATTCCAAAATTGTTCTAATTACATTCTCACTTAAATTCAATTGTTTTGCAACATTTTTTATTGCCTCCTTAACAGATTCATTTTTAGATATGTTAAGTGCATTGATGTCTCCTTGATTACAATACGGAAATTTAGTACATTTACTTTTAACAGATACAAATTTACCACCTTTATATAGTGGTTTTCTACTTGGGCCCCAATCTTTTTTCTTTGTAGATTTTGCCCACATAGCTGGACTTGAATATCCTCCAACTGAACCTGAACCTGTAGCTTCTTTTGTCTCAACTTTCTCAGTTTCTTCTTTAAGTTTTTTAGCATTCATCTTTGGTTTAGTTAAACCATCAATATGAATTTCTTGAGCTCCATAGTCATTTTTATATCCAGCCCTTATTCCACCATCTTTTTTGGATAGATATTCAATTTTAATATTTTCTTTTGTATCCAGTGTTTTAGCATCATCACCAACTCTAAATGTTACACCATCATCGTTAGTAGCGATTTTTACTTTCGGCGCATCTTTGAACGGTTTTCTTCCTTCTTTAAGTTTGTTTGCTAAGTGTGATTCAGCTCTTGATTTATCCCAAAACTCATTATCATCACCACCGAAAACTGGTGCTGAAAATGCTCCCGCTGAACCTGAACCTGTTGCTTCTTTAGTCTCAGATTTACTTTTCTTTTTCTTTCCTTGACAATGAGCTCTTTGACTGAATCCTTTCGGATGTGAACAGTCTATAGACCTTTTATATTTTTCAGTCCATTTCTCACTTACATCCTCTTCTTTAACACCTTGTTTAGCATTCATCATATCTAACATAGTATCACCGTTAAGTGTAACCTGTGAAAAAGCCTTATCTAATCCTTTCTTAAACATTTCTCCTGATGTATTGTCCATTATTAAGCGTTTTTAAGTCTTGGTTCCCAATAGCTTCTGTTCATCCACATAAACTGATAGAACTCACGAAACATTCTTAATGTGATATCTTTAATATCACCTTCAAGTTTTCCTTTTTTGATTTCCTTCTTTAATTTATCTATAAATTTATCTTCGTATTGTCTTAGCGTACTCGCTTCCATAAAGTTTTTTATTTCTTTACGAATCAATACTTCAATTTCATTCTTTTCTGCGCTTGAGAGTGCCATTACTTAGTTATTAAGAAAAATGTTAATACAGCAACCATACCTGTACCTAAGATTGATTTGAACTTACTTTTTACCTTTTCTTTTTTCAAGTCCCATTCCAATCTTTTTGAGTAAGTTTCCATCACATCATACTTTTGGTTTTGAGCATCAATAATTTTTACATAATTATTTTCTTTAACTTGCATAGTATTAATAACACTATCCTTTAATCCAACTTTAGTTTCAAGACCTAAGATGTGTTGATTAGCTAAAGTTAATTCAGCTTTAGCAGAATCTCCAGATAATAAATCTTTAGCAATTAACTTGAATACACTTACAGGTAAACACTTAGTTTTAATAGTGGTATCTTGCTGAGAAAAAGCTGTCAAGCTGAGGCTCAGTATAGTTACCAGCGCGATTAATTTCTTCATGGTATATTTCTTTTACGATTGTTTTTTGACCTTTGATGTTATTGATATCATTATCAACCGCATCAATTTTTTTATTGTAACCTTCTATGTTACTATCCAACTTTTGTTGGTCTTTGTAGATTTCTTTAATTACTTGATTCAACGAATCAATCTTTGCCTTTTCATCGGCAGGCATTCCTACTTTTGGTGTAAGTACAAATACAACCCAATATAATAGGAATAAACCTATCAATACTTGAGCAATTGTTTTGTAGTTACTTTTCAAAAAATTTAAAATTAACTGTACCATTTTACTGTGGTGATTCTTTAGTTTTCTTTCTACTCGCAAGAACTTTACCCCATTTGGATTTGAACTTTTGATAGAATTGTTGTAGTTTATTCATCGTACTCATAAAGTCTTGGTCGACTTTAAGCATTTGACCATTAATATATACTCCACTATTTTCACCAATTGTGAAAATAAAGTCGATGTCCTCATCAATTAATTTACCAGACCATTCAACATTATTAGGATAAACATTTAATGTTTCAAAGTCTGATAAGTCAGAAACTTCATTAACAAACTCATCCATAGTTTCTTGGAATGCAATTTTTTCATCTGTTGTGATGTCCAAGTCACTTCTAGTTTTACCGTGAAGTGCTAATATACCACCTGAGATTCTATACTTTTGAACCTTGTCTGACGGAGATGGTGTTTCATCATCTTCAATATCGTCTTCGGCTGTTTCATAATCGTTATCTTGGTCAATTCTATCTTCAACATCTTGACCAATGTTGATTTGTTCTTGCTCAAACAAGAATCTTGATTTCTTCAATAGAGATTTAATCTCATCGTATCTTTCGTTATGCGTATTGCTCATTTTCTATATATTTTGTAAAAGATGTAAAGTCAAAAGATGGATTTAGGTCTGTATATTTTGAATCCAAATTACTTTTTGAGAATATACCTTCAAAGTTTTGAATTCCTTCTACTTTTGTGTTATGACCTATACATCTTTTTTCTATTTGAAGTAACTCAGTTAGTTGTGAACATAGACCTGCTGCCGCTTGTAATTGGCTTGTGGTATAAGGTTCCCAAAAAAAGAAATCTCTCCATTTTTTTTCGTACACCTGTTGATTATAAATACTCCCTTTCCAATTAATGTAATCGTTGGTAAGTGGTTTCTTTTCTAACCAACCTAAATTCTCCAAACAAATTATGATGGAACTCTTATTTAATGTTTCTTCTGGTAAAAAATTGGCGAAGGTATCATTAGGTAATAATTGTAATATTTTACCTCCCTTGGTTATAACATAATGTGGTATCTTATTATAACTCCCATAGTATCTAAATTTAAGGGAGGTTAAGTATTCCTCAACCTCCCTTGATGTATGACATAAGATTATCTTATTCTTTTTTTTATTTTTTCCTGTAAACTTAAAATTACCGTATTTTTCAATGTTAAGCATCTCTTCTTAAATAACTTAATACTTTTTTTATAGGTCCAGGTTTTTCCTCCTCTATGGGTTCTTCAACAACTGGTTCTTCAACTATTGGTTCAGGTATTGGTTTCTCAACTAATATCCCGAATTTATCTTCGTTTATTTTATTTAATACG
>Ga0209829_10002534_pt1 | contig 13849 bp, 14 predicted proteins | sample C_140205_EF_Meta_FD_187311 | JGI IMG/M metagenome (GOLD analysis project Ga0209829, IMG submission 187311) | Freshwater microbial communities from Lake Croche, Canada to study carbon cycling - C_140205_EF_MetaG (SPAdes) (version 2) | ecosystem: Environmental > Aquatic > Freshwater > Lake...
CAATAGGACGGCAGTTGGCCGGTGCCGTCAATAGGACGGCAGTTGTCCGGTGCCGTCAATAGGACGGCAGTTGTCCGGTGCCGTCAATAGGACGGCAGTTGGCCGTTGCCGGACTGGCCGGCCAGGCCGTTGAGGATATCGAGTTCGTGCCGCAGCTTCAGCTGTGACAGCCAGGGCGGGGTCTCGCCAGGGAGCACGGCGTCCTGCGTCAGCTGCCACGGTTGGCAGCCGCGGGTTTTGAAGGCGACGTCGGTCGCCTCGATCAGCACCACCTGGGGCTGCGAGGACAGCGCATTGTTGAGCGTGGTGTTGTCGGCGCCGATCCGCCGCCAGTAGCACTTGGTGCCCTCGGCCGGTCCGGCGGACGCATAGATGCCGGGCTGGATCTCGGTTCCAACAGCGAAGGTGCCATCGCGGTCGATCGCGGTCAACGGACCAACCTGGGGTGAGTGCGGAGTCGCGGTCTCGGTCACCGGCGCGGTCGAGGGTGCTGTCGGGGTCGGCGGGGCCGGATCGGCAGAAGCGACTCCGCCACCAAACTGGCAGGCGGTAATCACCACCGCCGCACCGTAGGCAATTACCCGATCCACGGAGTCAGGATACGCCGTCCGCCTCGCCGACGAACCGGTCGCGGTAGCCGTCCAACCGCCGCGCGACATCGTCCGCGTCCAGCCCGACAGCGGCGTAGTCGTAGATCACCTCGCCGTGGCGACCGCGCGGATGCTCGGCCGTGAACGCGGCCATTGACTCCTGAACGTCTGCTCCGAACTGCTGGTCGGCGAGGTCGTAGATTGCGCGCAGCGTCGCCTTCTCGTCGGCCATGAAGTCGGTGAACCGTATGTCGATCGACTGATCGGCGGGCAGTACGTCACGGTCGCGCAGGCATCCGTTCAACAGATCCTCGGACCGGCGCAGCCAGTACTGTCCGATCGCGACCGGGTCGGGGTGATCACACGCCATTCGCGATCCGTACGCGACCATGGTGACCATCGACCGGGTCACCTCCACCGGATCGCGATGTGTGACAACGAAAGTCGCGTCTGGGAACGCGGCATACAGCGTCGGGAACTGTTCGAGATGCTGCGGCGACTTCAACACCCATCGGGTACCGCCGCGTAACCACTGCAGGGCCGCAAGGCTGCGTTTGACGAAGTTGTACGAGGGCAGTTGGTCGTGGGACTTGTAGTGCGCGGCAAAGGTCGGGACGTGGTAGGTGGTTTCGAATAACATGCCGGAGATGTCGTTGGCCAGCAACTGGATCTCCTCATGCGCATGATCGACGGTCATCTCGTGCATCCGCTTGAACTCCGGCATGATCGCGTCCAGCAGGCCTAGGCCGGCCGAGCAGCGATCCCGTCGGGCCTGTTCGTCCTCGCCGGGCGCGCCGATCGGTTCGAGGCTTTCCCAGTAGGGCAGCGATCGAATATTGGGGTCAGCGGCAATGAGGTTGTGCAGGTGCGTGGTGCCGCTTCGGGGCAACCCGCAGATGATGATGGGCCGGGTGATCGGTATGGATTCGATCTCGGGATGTTCGGCGATCAGGGCTTCCAGGCGTAATCGGTTCACCAGATTGCCCACGAGTTGCTCGAACACGATGGCGACCCCGGTGTCCGACAGGCCTGCCTCGGTGCGCAGCGCTGTGCACAGGATCTCCAGGCGCTCCCGGAACGCGGGGTCACCCCAGTGATCGAGTCCGGTTCGTTCGGCAGCGGTCGACATCAGCGCCGCCGGGGACAGGTTCAGCGTGGCACCGTAGGCCCCGAGACCTTCGCGCATCGAAACGGCCGATTCCGGATAGACAGGGCTGGCCAGATCGTCGAGTCGGATCGGTTCCGGGCGAACGGTTTTCACTTCCCGGCCTCGGAGGCGTTGACCACCCGGCACACCGGGCGTTGCGGGGTCTGCGCGGGCAGGAACCAGCGCAACCAGATCAGGCCCTTCGATCGTCCTGCGGTGGATACCCAGTTGGGGTGGCCGGGGTCGGTATCGCTGACCACGATCCGCCATGATCCGTCCGGTTCGTAGGAGACGTGAGCGCCGTTGATGGTGACGCGTTCGTAGGTGTAGTCGTAGGTGTGCAGGAATGGGTTCCACAGGCACAGGTTCCAGAACGCGCAATCCGGTGAGGTGCCGTCGATGATCAACGCCTGGCCGGACTCGAGTTCGTAGGCGCCCATCGCGTAGGCCGCGTCGGCGGCCGACCATCCGTAGGCGTGCTGGGGCACCGGGTAGGGTTCGGCGATCTCGTTGGGCGGCGAGACCCGGGTCGGGATGAAGGAGCACTGTTCGTTGATCCAGGTGCGGGCAGCGCGCAGCCTGCGGGTGAGGTCCGCCCGGCTGTCCTGGCGTCGGCCCGGAGGGTCGATCGCCTCGATGCGCCAGTGCGCCCGCCGGTCGGTCTCGGGGTTGTCCAGGTAGTCGCGGGTCAGTGCCACGACGGCGTCGGCGTCGAGGGTGAGGCCTCCCTTCGTACCCAGTGACCCGGGGGAGAGCATGAACTCGAAGTTGCCGTCGGCGTCGAACTGCAGCGAGCGGTCGTTGAGGGTTCCGACGATGCGGTTGCTGTAGTGGCCGTCGTCCGGTCCGCCGTAGACGGTGATCGATAGATACACCGAGTCGCCGCGGTTCCCGGTCACCAGATAGCTGCGGTTAGGAGCGATCGGTGCGAGTTGATAGAACGCGTCGGAGTTGTCCCCGCCCCACTTCTGATACGGCCCGATGACATCGACGAATCGGGGGTTGTCCCTATCGCCCCAGACGTAGGCGTCGACGGCAACCCGCAGCAGGCTGAACGTCAGCCGATAGCCGTCCAGGATGTCGGGTTCGTCCAGTGGGGGATCGGCGGTCAGGAACTTTCCCTCGATGGCACCCAACTCGTCGAGTAATTCGTGGAATGCCTGCGAAAGTTCGTCGCCCGCCATCGCCCTGCGCTCCTTCGGCTACCCCCGGTGTCAACGGTATGCCCCGGTCGCCCGCAGTCTTACGCTTTTCTGACCTGGACCCGAATCCGTCGCACCGGACACCCGGAGGCCCATAATCTCTAATCATGCCGTTTGCTCGGCGGCGACGCGAGCAAAGAAACGTGGGAGGAACTGTAATGAACACACCGATCCGGAGCCTGGTCAGGGCGCTGGCCCTGATGCTGGCAGTGGTGGGACTGACCTTCGGTATCGCTAAGCCGGCGACCGCGGCCGCCGCTGACCTGAACTTCACCGGCACCACGCTCAGTGGCGCACCCTTCAACGGCGCAAGCCTGCAGGGTAAGCCTGCCGTGCTGTGGTTCTGGACGCCCTGGTGCCCGTTCTGCAACGCCGAGGCGCCCAGCGTGAGCGCTGTCGCGGCCGCCAATCCGAAGGTGACCTTCGTCGGGGTTTCGACCCGCGCGGACGTCGGCGCGATGCAGAACTTCGTCTCGAAATACAACCTGAACTTCACCAACCTCAATGACGCCGACGGGTCGATCTGGGCACAGTTCAACGTGCCGTGGCAGCCCGCATACGTGTTCTTGCGGCCGGATGGGTCGTCGACCTTCGTGAACAATCCCACCTCGGCGATGTCCCAGCAGGAGCTGACCCAACGCGTGCAAGCCCTGACGTCCTGATCCTGAACTGACTTTGAACCAGAACCTTGTCGGTCTGGCCTTCGTCGCCGGCATGGTCGCGGCGTTCAATCCGTGCGGCTTCGCGATGTTGCCTGCGTATCTGACGCTGGTGATCGACCCGCAGGGCAGTAGTCAGGTCACCGCGGTGGGACGTGCACTGGCCGCGACCGCGGCCATGGCACTGGGTTTTTTGGCGGTGTTCGGATCATTCGGTCTGCTGACGGTGTCGGTGGCTTCGACGGTGCAGCAGTACCTGCCGTACGTGACGCTGGCGATCGGGGTCAGCCTCGTCGGCCTCGGATTGTGGCTGTTGTCCGGCCGGGAACTGCGCGCGCCGAATCTGGCGGGCGGGCGCTGGGTGCCGTCGTCGCGGTTGGGGTCGATGTTCGGGTACGGCGTCGGCTACGCGATCGCGTCGCTGTCATGCACGATCGGTCCGTTCCTGGCGGTCACCGGCAGCAGCCTGAGCAAGGGATCGCCGGCTCAGGGCGTGCTCGTCTATCTGGCGTACGCGGCCGGGATCGCACTCGTAGTAGGGGTGCTCGCGGTGGCGGTGGCGCTGGCGAGTTCCTCGCTGGTCGACCGGATGCGAACCGTGCTGCCTCACGTCAACCGGATCAGCGGGCTGATCCTGATTGTCGTCGGGCTGTATGTCGGCTATTACGGCTTCTACGAAATCCGGCTGTTCTCTGCCAACGGCAGCGCCGAGGATCCCGTCATCAACGCGGCCGGCCGGATCCAGCGGACCCTCGCGGGCTGGGTCTATCAGCACGGAGCCTGGCCGTGGTTGCTGGTACTGGCCGTGCTGGCGGCGGCCACGGCGGCGATCTGGACACGGCGACGCCGTCGCCGGGCACCCCGGTAGCAGCTTGGCGACCTATACTTCGCTGGAGTTGCCACGCTGGTGAGAGGACCGAAGATGACGCCATCCACCCGTACCTGGTTCGCCACCGGGGCGGTGATCCTCGGCCTGACCGCCGTGCCCGCGGCGATCGTCACCATTGCGCCCGGCAGTCAGGCAAATGCCGACGTCTGCGCCAGTGCGGGCAGGCGGGTCTCGGTCAGCGGCTGCGCCAACCTGTCCGACGTAATGGCCCCGTATGTGGTGCAACCCAATGCCTATGCTCCGCTGCCGGAGGATCCTGCGCCGAACGTGAACGCCTGCGTCGGCTACAACGGCAGATGGGTCAGCGCCAACACCTGCGGTTAGTTGTCCCAGACGGAAATACCCCCGCCGGGCGGCGGGGGTATTTCCGTAAGCGGTCTTGTGCGTCCGCTACTTCTTCGCGTCGTACCGGTCGAGGTCCATCACCTTGGCCCACGCTGCAGCGAAGTCGCGGGCGAACTTCTCCTTCGCATCGTCCTCGGCATAGACCTCCGCCAGCGCACGTAACTGCGAGTTCGACCCAAAGATCAGATCGACGCGGGAGCCGGTCCACTTCTCTTTGCCACTGACCCGATCCTTGCCCACATAGGTGCCGTCGTCTTTCGGAGACGGTGACCACTCGGTGTCCATATCGAGAATGTTGGTGAAGAAATCGTTGGTCAGCCGACCCGGCTTGTCGGTGAGCACGCCGAGTTTCGAGTCCTTGAAATTGGCACCGAGAACCCGAAGGCCACCCACCAGCACCGTCATCTCCGGCACGGTCAGCGTCAGCAGATTGGCCCGGTCGATCAGCATGTACTCCGCCGGCAGCGGATTGCCCTTGCCGGCGAAGTTGCGGAAACCGTCCGACTTCGGCTCCAGGTGTGCGAAGGACTCGACATCAGTCATCTCCTGGGTGGCGTCACCGCGACCCGGGGTGAATGGAACCTTGATGTCGAACCCAGCGTCTTTGGCCGCCTTCTCGACAGCCGCCACACCGCCGAGCACCACGAGATCAGCGAACGACACCTTGGCATCGGATGCCTTCTGGATCTCCTCCAGCTTGCGCACCACCTGCGCCAGGTCGTCGGGCTCGTTGGATTCCCAGCCGGCCTGCGGTTGCAGGCGGATACGGCCACCGTTGGCCCCACCCCGCTTATCACTGTCGCGGTACGAGGCCGCGGCCTTCCATGCAGTCGAAACCAGCTGCGGCACAGTCAGACCCGACGCCAGGATCTGCTCCTTGAGCGCGGTGACATCCTTTGCGTTGAGCTTGCTCTGGCCCGCAGGAACGTTGTCTTGCCACAGCAGGGCCTCCTTGGGTACCAGCGGCCCCACGTAGCGGGCGACCGGCCCCATGTCGCGGTGGATCAACTTGAACCAGGCCCGGGCAAACGCATCGGCGAGCTCCTCGGGATGGTCCAGCCAGCGACGCGTAATGGGCTCGTATATCGGATCCACCCGCATCGAGATATCCGTGGTGAGCATCGATGGGTTGGTCCTGCCCGATCCGAATGCCTCGGGCACGGCGTCAGCACCCGCGCCGTCCTTGGGCTTCCACTGATGGGCTCCGGTGGGGCTGGCGGTGAGTTCCCATTCGTATCCGTACAGGGTTTCCAGGTAGCTGTTATCCCACTGGGTCGGGGTGGGGGTCCAGATAACTTCCAGTCCGCTGGTGACGGCGTCCTTACCGACACCGGTGCCGAAGGCGCTCTTCCAGCCCAAGCCCTGCAACTCAATCGGGGCGGCCTCCGGCTCGGGGCCGACGCTTCCGTCGCCGCCCGCGCCGTGGGTCTTGCCGAAGGTATGACCGCCAACGATCAGCGCCGCGGTCTCCACGTCGTTCATCGCCATCCGGCCGAACGTCTCCCGGATATCCATCGCGGCGGCCAACGGATCCGGAACACCCTCGGGGCCTTCAGGATTGACGTAGATCAAACCCATAGTGGTCGCGCCAAGCGGGTTCTCCAAGACGCGATCGCCGGTATAGCGGGCATCGGTGCCCATCCAGGTGTCCTCGGAGCCCCAGTAGATGTCCTCGTCCGGCTGCCAGCGGTCTTCGCGGCCGAATGCGAAGCCGAACGTCTCAAAGCCCATCGCATCCATGGCGTGGTTACCGGCGAAGATCATCAGATCCGCCCACGACAGGCTCTTGCCGTACTTCTTCTTGACCGGCCAGAGCAACCGGCGCGCCTTGTCCAGGCTGGTGTTATCCGGCCAGCTGTTGATCGGAGCGAAGCGCTGCATACCCGAGCCGGCGCCACCGCGGCCATCCTGCACCCGGTAGGTACCTGCCGAGTGCCACGCCATCCGCACGAAGAACGGGCCGTAGTTGCCGTAGTCGGCGGGCCACCAATCCTTCGAATCGGTCATGACCGCCTCGACATCGGCCTTGAGCTCATCGACGTCGATGGTCGCTACCGCGGCGGCGTAATCGAAATCGGAATCCATCGGATTGTTCTCGGCGGGGTACTTCACGAGCAACTTCAGGTTGATCTGGTCGGGCCACCAGTCGCGGTTGCTGCCGCCCTCGGCGGGAGGCCTGATCCGCACCGGGCAACCGCCCGCGTTTTCCTCAGCCATTGAATTTCCTTTCGGGAATAAGTGGTCAAGCCGCGATCACGGTTGTGATCGCCAAGTTTTTCAGTTCAGGTCGAGCAGTCGGGGCACAGACCCCAGTAGGTGACCTCGGCTTCGTCGAGAACGAAGCCGTGGTCGGCCGCCGCAGTCAGGCACGGCGCATCGCCGACTGCGCAGTCGACATCGGCGATGGTCCCGCAGGATCGGCAGACGACATGATGGTGGTTGTCGCTGACCCTCGACTCGTATCGGGCGACCGAACCTGAGGGCTGGATCCGCCGCACCAGGCCTGCATCGGTCAGTGCGGCGAGAACGTCGTAGACCGCCTGCCGTGACACATCGGGCAGACCCGTCCGCACCGCACCGAAGATCGTGTCGGTATCGGCGTGGGGATGGCCATGCACCGCATCAAGTACCGCGACCCTCGGCCGCGTCACCCGCAGGTCGGAGTTTCGCAACTGCTCCGCGAATTCCGATGTGGACGGCACAACCCGATCCTGTCCGGTTTTCTGGAATCAGTCAAGTGTTCGTCCGGCGAATTCTGAGTGACGGGACCGGGTGTCGGTAGGGTGAGACATTGTGCCCCTGACCCCTGTGCCGCTCAATACGGTCGCGCTCGAAATGGTGGCGCCCAACACCGATCGCAGCCTGCCCGAGCAACTCGAGGAGGCTCGGAAGGTGGCGCGGATATCGGCCGAAGCCGGCATCGCCGATCAGATCGGTCACGTGATGATCCCGGGCATGATCGACGAGGACGACGACCGCCCGGTGGAAATGAAGCCCAAACTCGACGTTCTGGACTACTGGCAGTTGATCTCCCCGGAACTCCCCGGCGTCAGGGGTCTGTGCACACAGGTCACCGCGTTCTCCGACGAGACGACTCTGCGCAGGCGGCTTGCCGATCTAATCGCGTCGGGCATAGAGGGCATTGCGTTCGTCGGCGTGCCGCGAACGATGACCGACGGCGAGGGCGCCGGCGTCGCACCCACCGATGCACTGACGATCTACCGCGATGTGGTGCCCAACCGCGGAGCAATCCTGATCCCGACCCGTGCCGACGAGGCGGGCCGCTTCGGGTTCAAGTGCGCCCAGGGCGCCACCTACGGTATGACGCAGTTGTTGTACTCCGACGCCATCGTCGGGTTCCTGCGGGAGTTCTCCCGCACCAGTGACCACCGCCCCGAGATCCTGCTGTCCTTCGGCTTCGTGCCGAAGGTGGAAAGCCGCGTGGGACTGATCAATTGGCTTATCCAGGATCCCGGAAACGCCGCCGTCGCGGCCGAACAGGAGTTCGTGAGGACGCTGGCCGCCAGTGAGCCCGCCGACAAGCGGCGGTTGGTGGTCGACCTCTATCAGCGGGTGATCGACGGCGTCGCCGATCTCGGCTTTCCCCTCAGCATCCACTTCGAGGCGACGTACGGATACTCGGCACCGGCTTTCGATACCTTCGCTGAGATGCTGGCCTACTTCACCCCGCAGCGCGCGTGAAGACCTGGATCGATTTCGACGACGCACCGGTGTTCGAGGTTGCGCTCACCGACGAATTCGACGGTGTGGATGCCTACCAGGGAATGCTGATCGAGGGTCCACAGGGGTGGGGGGAGTTCAGCGCACCCCGTGATTGCGATGACGCGTGGGCTGCCCGGTGTCTGACCGCCGCCATCGAGGCGGGCACCGTCGGCTGGCCGGATCCGCTGCGGGGACGTGTCCCGGTGGCGGTGACCGTGCCGGAGGTGGGTCCGGACCGCACTCGACAGATCGTCACCGATGCGGGCTGCCGGACCGCCGCGGTCCGGATCGGTGGCCGGCCGGACTCGGCGGCCCGCGATATTGCGCGGTTGGAAGCCGTCCGAGACACCCTCGGATCGGGTGGCGACATCCGCTGCACGACCGGTGCCGATTGGGATCCGGAGGCCACCGCCGCGGTGATGCCGGCCCTGGAACGGGCCGCCCGCGGGCTGGAATTCATTCAGGTCCCGGGCGGTACACCCGATGAAAACTCCACTCGGCGAAGGACATTCGATATTCCCTTCGCTGTCGAGGTGTCGCACCTAGCGCAGGCCGGCGGAGCGGATATCGCGGTGCTCAATGTCAATGCCCTCGGCGGAGTGCGGCGCTCCCTGCGGGTGGCCGAGGTGTGCGGGCTGCCGTGCTTGGTAACAGCCGGGTTGGCCAGCAGTGTGGGGATCGCCGCGGGACTCGCACTGGCCGGGGTACTGCCGGACATTGGATTCGCCGGCGAGCTGGCCACCGCGAGACTGCTCACCGGCGACGTGGTCAGTCCAGGCCGGCGCCTCATCCCGATCGACGGGTACCTGCCCGTCGCGCCGATGCCCGCAGGCCCCGACGCACATGGCCTAGAACGCTGCGCGGTCACAGACCCCGAGACTGTCGCGTGGTGGCGAAACCGGCTGCGAAATGTGCAGCACCACATTTAATGTCGCGGCAGCCCAAGACCTACAGTTGCAGAAGCGTCCGTAACCTCTCGTGCGGTAGTGCGGGGGAGCGGTGCGCGTCCCGGCCTACCATGTCGTCGTTGACCACAAGCGCATTGAGGACAGCCTCTTCGACCGACTGCACGACGGCGGTGTAGAAGTCGTCGATGCGCCCCCACGGCACGAAACGCAGGGTGCCGAATCCGTCGTCGCCCACCGCGCCGATCGGGAAAGCACTGCCCAGACCGGGCGCCGGCGCCGTGGAGAAAGCCAGGAAGATGTCACCAGAGAAGTGACTGCCGGTGGTCCCGGTTCTGGCCAGCCCCAACGGAACTCGTCGCGCGAGAGCTTTGCACTGGCCGGGGAGCAGGGGCGCGTCGGTGGCGATGATCGCGATCACCGAACCCGACCCGGGCGGCGGAGCCGCGAGGTCATCGGCGAACCAGTCGCCGGCCAACGGGTTGTCATCGCCAAGGCGCGGGCCGACATGGTGACCGGCGACGGTCAATTCCGCCCGCGCGCCGAAGTTGGCCTGAACGAACGCCGCCACGGTGAAGGTGTGCGGCCCGTAGCGGACCAGCCGGGAGGACGTTCCGTTGCCGCCCTTGAACCCATAGCAGTTCATGCCGGTCCCGCCACCCACGGAGCCCTCGGCCACCGGGCCGCCGGCAGCACTGTCGAGGGCCTCGGCGACGTGCTCGGGGCGGACGTGGCCGCCGTTGATGTCATTGAGGTACCCGTCCCAGGTCTCGGCGCACACCGGTAGCAGCCATTGTCGGCCGAGTCGGGGGGCGACCCGGTTGATCCAGGCGATCACGCCGGTATGGCAGGCGCCCACCGCGTGGGTATTGGACAGCACAATTGGGGTGGTGAAAGCCCCGGCCTCTTCGATCCAGGTGGTGCCGGTCATCTCGCCGTTTCCGTTGAGCGTGTACCACCCTGCCGCGCACGGCTCGCCGACACCTGACCGGCCGCGGGGCAGGATCGCCGTCACACCCGTGCGCACCGGACCCGCGCCGACCACCAACGGACCCTGCCCGGACACCAGCGTCGTCATCCCGACTTCGACACCGGGGACGTCGGTGATCGCGTTGAGCGGACCCGGCTCACCGGCAAGCGCAATGCCCAGGCCGCGCGCGCGTGGCCGGCCGTCGACGGTGTGCGACTGCGGGGATCCCATCAGCGGCGGCGCCAACCGGCGATCGCGATTCCGATCCCGAGCAGGGCGATGATCGGCCCCAGCACGGTCCACGTGGTGGTGTTGCTCATGAAGCTGCCCTGTACCTTGCCCACCCCCTGCAGGGTGAACAGCACGCCGAATAGGGCCGTCACGACACCGAGGACAGACATTGCATTGCGCATGTGGTGATCCTGCCTCATGCCTTGCCGCTCAGCGCGGCAGCGCACGGGTAATCGACTCAGCGCGGCAGTGCACGGGGAAACCGACTCAGCGCGGCAGCACTGCAGAGAACGCCCGCATCGCGACCCGCCGCAGAGTCCCGGCGGCCGACTGGGCCGAGGATGCCAGCGCCGAGTGATTCGGCGGATCGAGGTGCAGGGCATCGCCCTCGTTGATGCGACCGGGCGTGACCACGTCGCCGTACACCCCGAGACACCGCCGCGCATGGGCGGCGATGGTCCGGACGATCTCCGGGTCCCGCTTAAGTTCGGGCTGTTCGTGTGACGGCATCACGCAGCGGATAGTGGGGATCAGCGGCGCGAAGGCCGCATCCGGTGCGCGCACCACGCCACCACACCACTCCAATTCGGGTTGTGCCGCAGCCCCTGCGGCGTCGATCAGCAGCGTGGGCCGGAAGCGGCGCACATCGAAGTCGGAGTCCGGGGTCAGCGCGGCCATGGTCCGGATGGCCTGCTCGGTGAGGACGTGGACCGGGTAGGCGTCGACGTAGGTGCCCACCGGGGTGGCGTATTTGGTGATCTCGGCAAGCTTGCGCACCGGGAACACCGACAGATCCGGCAGTGGCTCGTCGGCGCGCAGCCCGAATATGGTGCGCAGATCGCTCTTGGTCGCCGCCGCGCCCCGGTACTTATCGCGCTCGGTGAGCGCCGGTAGCGGCCACAGTTCCACGTCGCGGTCCAGATAGTCCGACAGCATGCGGTGGACGCCCGGATCTGAACTCGAGGTCTCCTGGCCGTCGGGCAACCCGATGATCACCTCCGGGGCATTGCCCGGGCCCGCATCGGGCGTCGGAGCCTGGGCGTAGCGTGCGGTGCACCACAGCAGTCCGGGCAGCCGCTTGGCGCCGGTGGTGATGTTCATTTCGACGTCGCGCACCGCCCAGGTCCGGTCGGCGTGCAGGCCTAGTGCGCCCAGGTGGGCCGTCGTCACCCGCTCGCCGGCCATCGACTTGACCGGATACCGCCAAATTGCCGTGATGCGACCGATCTCCACCATGGCGGCCAGCCTACGGCGGCGGCTGGTTTTGGCCCGCGCCGCCGCCAGTGCGACGATGGAGCCATGTACGACCAAGTCAACGGACGGGACTTAACCACCGACGCCCGGGCCACCGATCTCCAGGATGCGGGATCCCGTATCGACCCGGTACTGGCCCGAAGCTGGCTGCTGGTCAATGGCGCCCAGTATGACAAGTTCGCCCCGGCTGCCGCGTCCCGCGCCGACATCGTGGTGCTCGATATCGAGGACGCGGTAGCCCCGAAAGGTAAGGCGGCGGCCCGGGAGAACGTGGTGCGCTGGCTGGCGGAAGGCAACAGCGACTGGGTTCGCGTGAACGGTTTCGGCACCCAGTTCTGGGCTGACGATCTGGCCATGCTGTCCGGCACCGCGGTCGGCGGGGTGATGCTGGCGATGGTGGAGTCAGTCGACCACGTCACCGAGACCGCCAAACGGCTGCCCGACGTCCCGATCATCGCCTTGGTGGAGACCGCACGCGGCCTGGAGCGCATCACCGAAATCGCCGCAACCAAAGGCACCTTCCGGTTGGCCTTCGGCATCGGTGACTTCCGCCGCGACACCGGATTCGGTGAGCACCCGACCACCCTGGCCTACGCCCGGTCGCGATTCACCATTGCCGCCAAGGCTGCCCACCTGCCGGGCGCCGTGGACGGCCCGACGGTGGGATCCAGTGCGCTGAAGCTCAGCGAGGCCACCGCGGTGTCGGCGGAGTTCGGCATGACCGGCAAGATCTGCCTGACTCCGGATCAGTGCCCGACGGTCAACGAGGGCCTGTCGCCGTCCCAGGAGGAGATCTCCTGGGCCAGAGAGTTCTTCGCGGAGTACGAGCGCGACGGCGGCGAGATCCGCAACGGCTCGGACCTGCCACGGATCGCGCGCGCCACCAAGATCATCGACCTGGCACGCTCCTACGGGATCGTGGTGTCAGAGTTCGATGACCAGGCCGTGCACGTGTCCGCCCCGTCGGACACCTACCACTACTGACGCCGGTGCTGCTGACGTCGGCCCACTACTGATCTCTGGCGCTACCGAACAGTCGCACCCGCCGCGATCAACTCCGCCGCCTTCTCGCCGATCACGACGACCGGGGCGTGGGTGTGGCCCCGGATGATCGAGGGCATCACCGACGCGTCGGCCACCCGAAGGCCATGTACGCCTCGCACCCGAAGTTGCGGGTCAACGACGCTGTGTTCGTCGCGGCCCATCCGGGCGGTGCCCACCGGGTGGTAGAGCGTGTGCGAGCAGGTGTCGAGGGTTTGTTCGAAGGTCTCGTCGTTGAGGGTGGTGGCATGCAACGGCCGGGCGATTCTCCCGATGATGTCCTTGAGCGCGGGGGACCCGGCGATGGCGGCGGTCACCCGCAGACCGGCCATCATCGCGTCGCGGTCGATACCGTCCGGATCGGACAGATAGCGCGGGTCGATGATCGGTTTGGCGGCCGGATCCGCCGAACGCAACGTGATCGTGCCGGTACTGCGCGGCTTGAGCAGAACGGGGCCGGTGGCGATGGCATGTCCGGTGTAGGGCTCGCCGATGCCCTGGTCGAAGAACGGGGCAGGCGCCCAGATCAGTTCCAGATCGGGCAGGTCGAGTTCTTCTCGGCTGCGCACGAACCCGTAGGCCTCGCCGACGTTGGAGGTCAGCATGCCTCGGCGGCGGACCAGATAGTTCAGGAGCTCACGCGGTTTCTCGGCGGTGAGCAGGGTGTCGTCGCGGACGTCGAATCCCAGTGTGGCCACCAGGTGATCCAGCAGGTTCTTGCCCACCTCGGGACAGTGGTGGGTGACACCAATGCCGAACTCGGACAACTCTTTTGCATCACCGATGCCGGACAACATCAATAACTGGGGGGTGTTCACCGCACCGGCGCAGAGCACCACCTCGCGAGCTGCCCGCACCGTCTGCCTGCGGCCGTTGGCGTCGTCGAACTCGAC
>Ga0209829_10002535_pt1 | contig 13840 bp, 11 predicted proteins | sample C_140205_EF_Meta_FD_187311 | JGI IMG/M metagenome (GOLD analysis project Ga0209829, IMG submission 187311) | Freshwater microbial communities from Lake Croche, Canada to study carbon cycling - C_140205_EF_MetaG (SPAdes) (version 2) | ecosystem: Environmental > Aquatic > Freshwater > Lake...
ATCGACTAAGAAAACGCTCAACGTCTCGCCATTGCGGTGCGATAGAGCTCTCTGATTGCACAGCAAGTGCTGCCCATGCTGATCCAATTTTCATTCGTTCAACGCCCGATTCTTCGCCCTTCGCCAGCGCTGAAACATAACCGGCTAGGAATGCATCTCCTGCCCCGGTGGCATCGACAGCTTTCACTGAATGTGCCGCTTGATTGGTGATGCCTTTATCTGAATATTCGGTGGCACCTTGTGCTCCGTGAGTAACAACAATTCTTGAGAAGCGACCCAGGTGAGATTCAACCTTGTCTTGTGCTGTTGAGTCAGAGGCCGATCCAATTGCAATATCTGCTGTGATATCTGATGAAAGAGCTTCTATGCCAACGATTGTGAAACATCCCGCTCTTTTGGCAATCTCTAAATCTTTTTTGAAGTGATCACGCCAGAGTTGAAATACGACAATATCTCCTGGCTTTAAATCAGCACCTTCGAGGGTGACCGTATCTAATCTATCTTCACTGAGCCCAATAATCGTTCGCTCACCTTGCTTATCGATAACGATAAGAACGTGAGACGGAGGTCCCTGCAATTTCTGCATATGTAAATTCTTTACCCCGGAATCGTGCAGAGTTTTCATTAAATTTTCACTATGTGCGTCATCGCCTACATAACCAACAAATCCTGTTTCGATTCCGGTACTTGCAATTCCGATTGCTGAATTTGCCGCTGTTCCACCTGGTCGTTCGATATTTCTGGTGCTTTGTGCAAAATTGCCGGCGGATGGCAATTGATCCACGTAGTAGACCGAGTCCCAAGCAATAGGGCCCACAATCCAGACGCGCTTACTCATGAAGTGGCTCTCTTTTCGTACACGAGGTCGATTATCTCGCTCATATGTGAAATTTCATCCCAGCCGATTTGATCTAACCAAGAGATACTTTCAAAAGCGGAAGTCTCAGGATTACGAGCGGCAACGAGAGCTCCAGAAAGTGCACTTACCGTATCTGTGTCACCACCTAATGAGCACGAATCTACGTAGGCCGCCAAGACTTCTTGGTTGCGATCTGCAACCCATGTAAATGCGAAGAGAGTTTCGATGGGATCAAGTGAAATTCCAGAACTGGGAGCAACCCACTGTGGGCGGGCAGCGAACTTTTCGCTGATCTCTTGTGAAATATCATGCGCACTCAATTCAGAGGCAATAATTTCAGAGGTAGTGAAAGTTGATTCTGAGCTTATGGCATGGCTAAAGAGCGCTGCGGCAATGTGAGCCGCAAGTATTGCTTCATCACTTGAGTGCGTGGCGCGAGCAAGAGCGTCAATAAATTCTCTGCGCTGAGCTGCGTCTGCAACTAAAAATGCTAAGCCACATAGCGCAGTGCGCATCATGGCGCCATTGCTCTTTCCGATCAGATGTACTTCAGATTCTTTTACCGACATTCCAAGTGCGTGACGTGTGGTTGGCCCTAAACCTCGAAGTGTGGGCGCGGCATCTTTAAGGTTCGCAAGAAATACTTCAGCAGATTTACTTGGCGAGCTCTGGGTAAGGGTGGCCAAGGTAAGAAGTGATAAGAAAGTGTCATCGCTTACTCCCCCAAATGGCCAATCTTCTAGCCCCAATAATTCGGGAGTTACTTGCTTAACTTCTTTAAATTCATAGTGAACACCAAATGCATCACCTGCGGCATAGGCTCTGATTGCAGTGGAAATGCAGCGGTGAAGTGCATCAGGCGACCGCTGCATGGTGTTAAGCGTCTATCTGTTCGCGATCGATTTCAGCTGTTGCAATAAATTCTTTACGTGGCGCCACATCTGAGCCCATCAATAGTTCAAACATATTCTCAGCTGCTTGTGCATCTGGCACGGTGATACGGCGCAGGGTTCGTGCATCAGGATCCATGGTGGTCTCGCGCAATTGATCTGCATCCATCTCGCCCAAACCTTTATAGCGCTGAATAGGTTCTTTCCAACGCTTTCCAGTCTTCTTCAAATCTGCAGTGACCTTCTTCATCTCATCATCTGAGTATGTGTAGATGTATTCACCTTTTTTGCCGCCGGCGCCCATAGTCTCAATACGATGAAGTGGAGGAATCGCTGCAAATACACGGCCAGCATCGAGCATTGGGCGCATATAGCGATACATCAAAGTCAGAAGCAAGCAACGAATGTGTGCACCATCAACGTCAGCATCTGACATCAAAATAACGCGGCCATAGCGAGCCTCATCGAGTTCGAAAGATTTACCTGAGCCAGCACCAATAACCTGAATGATGGAGCCGCACTCTTTATCATCAAGCATCTGCGATAGCGATGCTTTCTGCACATTAAGAATTTTCCCGCGAATAGGCAGAATTGCTTGGAACTCAGAGTTTCGGGCAGCCTTGGTTGTGCCTAACGCTGAATCGCCTTCAACAATAAAGAGTTCAGTACGAGTGACATCTTCAGAGCGACAATCTGAAAGCTTCGTTGGAAGTGAAGATGATTCGAGAGCATTCTTGCGGCGCTGAATATCTTTATGTGCACGGGCGCTGATACGGGTGCGAGCAGCTCCGGCAATCTTCTCCATAATCAACTTGCCGTTTGCTTTATCAATGCGGCGAGTTGTGGCAAAAAATTCCTTTAACTTATCGGCAACGACTGCGGAAACAATCTTGGTTGCAGCAGCTGTTCCGAGAACTTCTTTCGTCTGGCCTTCAAACTGTGGCTCGGACATACGAACTGTCACAACTGCAGTTAAGCCTTCCATAATGTCATCTTTGATAACGTCTGCTTCATTCTTCTTCAAGATACCTGCGCTGCGCATCGCTTCATTAAAGGCCTTTGTAATTGCGCGCTCGAAACCAAGCACGTGAGATCCGCCCTTGGGGGTTGCGATGATATTTACAAAGGAACGTAGCGTTGTATCGAAGCCTTCGCCCCACTTCATTGCGATATCAACTTCCATATCGCGCTCAACATCTGTCGAAACCATATGACCCTTGTCATCAAGGACCGGAACGGTCTCTTGATAGTGGCCGGTGCCGTAGATTCGAATTACTTCACCTACAGGTGCATCAGGTTGCAAAAAGTCGCAGTATTCAGAGATTCCGCCCTTATGGAAGAAGGTCTGAGTCGTCTTCTCTTTCTTGCGATTATCGTTAACAATAATTGTGAGGCCAGGAACTAGGAAAGAAGTCTGGCGTGCGCGTGCGTGAATATCCTCTAAATCAAGTTCAGCATCTTTGAGGAATATCTGACGATCTGACCACCACTTAATACGTGTGCCAGTTACCTTTGCTGAAACCTTACCGATGGTGCGCAAACCTGATTGCGGTGTGAACTCTGCTTTCGGCCCATCGCCATCGAATACACCGGCAACACCACGCTTAAATGACATCCAGTAAATTTTGCCGTTGCGATCTACTTCAGCATCAAGGCGTTCTGCAAGTGCGTTGACAACTGATGCACCAACACCATGCAGACCACCGGAGGCGGCATACGAACCGCCACCAAATTTTCCACCGGCATGTAACTTTGTGAGCACAACTTCTACACCGGTAAGACCAGTCTTTGGTTCCTTATCTACAGGAATTCCGCGACCATCATCATGTACTTCAACAGAGCCATCGGATTCAAGATTAATTTCAATTTTCTTACAGTGGCCGGCTAGAGATTCATCGACAGAGTTATCAATAATTTCCCAGAGACAATGTTGTAGCCCGCGCGAATCAGTAGATCCGATATACATTCCCGGGCGTTTACGAACGGCATCAAGGCCTTCGAGGACCGCTAAGTCTTTTGCGGTATAGCTATCTTTAGAATCCACCTCGGGAGCAAAGTTCAATTCATCAGCCACGGTGGCAAAGGTTAGCCAGCGAATCGTTCGCATCTGCGTAAGCGCGCCGAGGTATCTCAAATAATGGCTATCCGAGGTGAGATATCCCCTAATAATCGATATTTACACGCTGAGAAGCAGAAAAATTTACATAATTGCAATCATTATCCCGAGCGGGGAATAAAGAGAACTGGCATGATGTTCCATAGAAGTACAACACTTCCCACGAATTAGGTAAGACTGAGCGAACGGAGAGCGCGATGACCGAGCAAGTAATCCTCGAATCCACACCTCTAAATGCCCTCGATCGTTGCGATCGTTGTGGTGCACAAGCTTATGTGCGTGCAACTCTGCTTAATGGTGGTGAACTCATGTTCTGTGCCCATCACGGGAAAGAATATGCCGAAAAACTAAAGACTGTCGCTGCAAATATTCAGGACGAGTCTGAGAAGTTGGTTGAAGCTAAGTAACTATTATTAAAGAAAAAGCCCCTGTGCGAACTATCGCACGGGGGCTTTTCTCTTAAGCCAACTCTTAGGTCAACTCTTAATTCAACTCCTAATCTAGATAATCGCGTAGTGATTGCGAACGTGATGGGTGACGAAGCTTGGACATTGTCTTTGATTCAATCTGGCGGATACGTTCACGAGTAACTCCATGAACCTTGCCGATTTCATCAAGCGTCTTTGGCTGACCATCTGTAAGACCGTAGCGAGCCTTGATCACATCTGCTTCACGGTTGGTAAGCCCACCGAGGACCTGCATCAACTGCTCCTGCAAGATTGTAAATGTCACTGATTCTTCAGGCTTTACAGCTTCAGAATCTTCAATCAAATCACCGAACTCTGAGTCGCCTTCTTCACCGAGTGGCGTGTGAAGTGAGATTGGTTCGCGACCATACTTCTGAACTTCAACAACCTTTTCAGGCGTCATATCAAGCTCTTTAGCGAGCTCTTCAGGAGTTGGTTCGCGACCTAAATCTTGAAGCATCTGACGCTGCACACGTGCCAACTTATTGATGACTTCAACCATGTGAACTGGAATACGAATTGTGCGAGCTTGATCTGCCATCGCACGGGTAATCGCCTGGCGGATCCACCATGTTGCATAGGTCGAGAACTTGTAACCCTTTGTGTAATCGAACTTCTCGACGGCGCGGATAAGACCAAGGTTTCCTTCTTGAATCAAGTCAAGGAAGAGCATTCCGCGACCTGTGTATCGCTTTGCAAGAGATACAACGAGACGCAGGTTCGCCTCTAGCAAGTGATTCTTTGCGCGCTTTCCATCTTCGACAATCCATTCGAGCTCGCGCTTCATTTTCTTATCAAGTTTTTTAGTGTGCTTCAAGGCTTCATCAGCAAAGAGACCTGCTTCAACGCGAGTAGCAAGTTCAACCTCGAGCTCTGCATTAAGAAGTGCAACTCGGCCAATCTGCTTTAGGTAATCCTTAACAGGGTCAGCAGTTGCGCCAGCTGTAAGTACAGTCTGTTCTGGTGGGAGGCGCTTGATTTCAATCTGAATAAATCGCGCTTGTTCGTTGAAGAAATATTGAAGATCTTCGAGGTTCTTGAGGTGGCCCTGGTTAACTGCTTCAGCGATTAACTTTGAAGACTTCTCATTAAATGTATTCATCGCAAATTGCTGTTGAATCTGCTTGAAGGTTAGAGCCTTTGCTTCAGCTTGATCGATATTGTGCTTAGGAGGATGTTCAACGCCTTGAATCTTGCCATTGATGGCTTCGAGAACAAGGTTTACATTCTTCAAATCTTTCTTATGCTTTTCGCGCTCGTTCTTATCCTCTTCCTCGTCATCTGCATCAGAGTCAAGCAGGGTAAAGGAGCCAGCTTCATTCTTTGTCTCATCTGAAAGCGTTACGACTCGAGGCTGATCCTTGCCATCTGATTCGGTATCAATGATCTCTGAAGCTTCGGCAATGAGCGTTTCCACATCTTCAAGCTCGATTTCCTCAACAACAATCTCGTTACCATCTTCATCAAGGACAATTGCTGCTTTTGGAGCTTTGCTAGTTGCATCGCTGCTATCACTCTTTGCTTCTTCTTTAGGTGCAATCATTGCAAGCTGCGCCTTCGACAAGATTCGACTTGGTGCGCCAAGTCCTGCCTTGCGGGCTTTCTCAGTCGCTGCTGGAATTACCTCATCAAGTTGGCGTGCTTCAAGTGCGAGCGCCATAAATTCTTTTTTAACTGCTTTGCGATAATTATCAATGCCACTTGCTGCAAGAGATTCAATAATCTCTTTTTGGCGAGCAATATCGTGTTTCAAATCAACAAGTTGCTGAACTTCCTTAGCGGTGAGCTCTTTCTTCACTTCAATTTTAACTGGCTTTGCTGCGACCTTCTTGGCAGGTGCTTTTTTAGCGACAACTTTCTTTGCTGGCGCAGCTTTCTTGGCTACAGCTTTCTTAGCGACCGCCTTTTTTGCAGGCGATGCCTTCTTGGCAGTTGTCTTCTTGCCTTTTGCCTTGTTTTTGAGCGCACTAAATACAGCCACAATTGTCCTTTGTTTATTTCTCAATGAAGAGAATCTTCAAAAACCTGTTCCTCGAACTGCTCGAGGTAATACCTATATTGTACCCGCAACCTGCAAGGCGTGCCGAATCGCATCGCCCATTGATTCAGCCTCAACCAAGAATCCGTCGTGTCCGAAGTCGGAGCTGATGACTATTGGCGCACCTGCGGTGGGCACAAGGTCAGATATCTCAACCTGAAGTCGAGGCACGAAGAGGCGATCGGTATCGATAGAGACCACAACGACGGGCACTGTGATGCCCGCGAGCGCCTTTGCCACGCCACCACGGTCGCGTCCGATGTCATGAGAGTTCATCGCATCGGTAAGTGCAATATAGGTATTGGCATCAAAGCGCTTTGCCAACTTCGAAGCTTGATGGTCGAGGTATGACTCAACGGCGTAGCGACCGGTCTCATCTCCCTGCAGTTGGCGCCCAAAGCGCACATCCATCTCAGATTCAGTGCGATAGGTAAGGTGAGCGATTCGTCGAGCGATTCCCATTCCTTCTACTGGGCCGCGCTCTTGCTCGTAATAATCGCCATCATTGAAATACGGGTCAGATTTAATTGCACGAATTTGAATTGCAGCAGTTCCAATTTGATCACCCGTTGCCACAGCAGATGAGCCGATAGTGCAGATTGCACCAACTCGGTGCGGCAATTGCACCGCCCACTCCAACGAACGCATTCCGCCAAGGGATGGACCAACTGCTAATAAGTATTTTTCGATTCCGAGTGCATCGCTAAAGAGAACTTCGGCGTTTACCATGTCGCGAATCGTGATGATAGGAAAACGTGAACCGTAACGCTTTCCATCGGGTGCAATACTCGATGGCCCAGTTGATCCTTGGCATCCACCAATAACATTCGGGCAGATGATGAAATATTTATCAGTATCAAAGGGAAGCCCTGGGCCCACCATTTGTGGCCACCAACCAGTGACATCAGACCAACCAGTCATTGCGTGATTGACCAATATTGCATTGGATTTATCGGCGTTCAGTGTTCCCCACGTTTGATAAGCGATCGTGATATCAGGAAGCGTCTCGCCGCTTTCAAGAAGCAAGAATCCAATCTTTACAAACTTGCGATCACCCGGGTCATCGCCTTCGAGCCAGGCTCCTGTGACATCGGGGTTTACTTTTCTGCTCATCCCAAAATCTTTCATGACTTAAAATCCTTCACGCACTTGCAGCTGCATATGAAATGCACCTGCCTGGTCGTCACCCGGAGCACCCCACCGCGGTGGAGGGTTGCCGTCTCATCAGCCGGGGCTTTCGATGAGAACTCGTGACCGGTGTAAATATTACCCGAAAATTCCGGCGACTACTTTGGGGTGAAGTTCAGTACGCATGCTGGTAAGTGATTGAGGGGGCCAGCCGGCTGTGAAGACTCGGCGCAAGAGCATGGCTAATGAATACTTCTCGTCATCTGCAAGTGCGCGATCGAGAGCTTTATGTGCCATGGCGCCCTCACCGCGTTCGTAGGCGATAGCTGCAAAGACTGATGCAATCGGTGCGACGAAACCGCGGGGTGCCATCAGTAATAGATCTCGCCACATCTTCCAATAAAAATCACTTGTCTCATCGCTATGGCTACCCAATGCAAAATCACGGACCTGGATATCACTCATCCGGCCGATGACTCGCGCAGTGAGCTCGCGATCTTCAGAGCCGCGACCTTCTTGATACTCCCCCGCTAAATCAATGACGGCAGTAGCGCCATCTCGTTGTAAATCATTAATTTCCTCAGCATCACTGGCAATCCAAAATTGATTGACTTCATTGAGCCATTCTTTATCGTGCGCAGAGGGAAGTGCTGCGATCGAACCGATGAGGTCATCCACACATGCATAGGGCATGGGGTGTCCTGCAATCACATGTTCTGCCGCTATTCGCGAAGAATCTATGGCAGGAATTGGTGAACCCTCCGGTGGGCAACAGATTTCATCTGCACATAACATCGAACGGAACCGGTCGCCTTGAACAATCAAAGATTCCTTAATCTCAATACCTGCCCGCATCAAAGCAGCACTTGCATTGATAAGAACTGATTCACCTTCCATGAATTCATCAGGGAGGTAAGCCACGATAAATGCGCCATCGGCATCTTCTCGGATGAAATGAGATGCGAGTAAGTCATAGCTTTCGACCGAGACTTCAACAGGTAAATCAACGCGCATAGCCATACCGACAGTTTCATCTTTGAGTGAGACTAAAACTAGCGAATTACTTGGGTGATACCCAATAAGAAATGGAATTGCTGCCAGTAGATCGTGCGGTGAAGTGAGAGTGGACATGGATATGCCTTTCTATATGAGGGAATTACTTGCGAAGGAATTGCATGGGTGGTGTAAAACGAGTGGGCGCTGCCACAACAGTGATAGGCAAAATTGATACCGATTCGATTTTGCCGGGAATCCTGGAAGTCACGCCCTGCACTGTGAATTCACCATCCCAGCTTGTAATCAGCTCAATCACATAGTGGCCTTGATTGGAATATGTATGTTGAATTTCTCCATCAGGATATGGCCCGCCAGCTTTTCTGGTGACGAAGACAACGCCATCGCCGTAATGCCAGATGAAGGTGGGCTTTAAGGAAACTTCGACAAATTCACCAACGATCTCAATTTTTTTAGTAACAACCGGCGGAATATCGCACCAGAAGAAGACTGGAACTTTGATGAGTGGTTCGAAAGCTGGCGAATAAGCGATGCCTGCTGTGGGCAGAATTTCTACCAACTTATCGCTTAAAGATTGTGCTGTCGCAGTCACTTTAGGAAGAACGCGCCTTTTTACTATCGGCTTCTTTCTTGCAATTACTACCTTCGGCTTTGCACTGCCAATTGCTTTCGGTTTTGGCGGCGGCGCCACTTTTTTCACAACTGCTCTTCGGCTAGTAGTTGGCGCTGGCGCCACCGCCTTCTTCTGTGCTGGCCCTGTCCCTTTGCGGCCTTCAATAACAATTTTTCCATCTTGGGTATAGACATCAATACATGCCTTTTCGATGCAGTCAGATGCCACTGCGATCGACGGAGAATGAATCAGAAAATTAGATATTACGAGCGCGAAAAGAAGTGGTTTCTTCATGCGCCGGAGGCTAAATGGGTGCGCACCTACAAAACGCGCTGATTGAAGTAACTGTGGATACTCTACGAGCATGGCTGCGCGCGATGGTGATGGATGGATTGAATGCGCATGCGGCTCTAAGCATTGGGGTAAACACGGCGCAGCTGGTCTGTTAATTATTCGAGAAGGTTCCCTCTTTCTGCAACACCGCGCACCGTGGGTGCATAACGGTGATACCTGGGGAATTCCAGGTGGTGCTCGTGATTCACACGAGACGATTATTGAAGGTGCCATTCGTGAAGCTGTTGAGGAGACTGGAATCAATCCAGAAGATCTCGATCCGTTGCATACTTTTACTGATGATCATGATGGTTGGAGTTATTCAACGGTTATTGCTCGTGCAAATGAAAAATTAGAAGGCCATGAACTCAATGATGAATCTCATGAAGTGCGATGGGTGAAATTTGATGATGTGACGAGATTGCCACTACATCCAAGTTTTGCAAAAACCTGGCCGCAGATTTACTTGCTGATCAAAGAGTTAGAGAGTTTCTCGTAATCGGTTGAGTGAATCTCGTACAACTGCAGCATCACTGGTGCGCCAGAGCGGCGGCATTGAGTTCAGCAACACGCTTCCATATCTCTTTGTCACGATACGTGAATCAAGAATTGCGACAACGCCGCGATCTTCGATACTGCGAATGAGGCGGCCAGTACCTTGCGCCAGCAGTAGTGCAGCACGAGGAACTGATACCTGCATAAATCCACTTCCACCTGATGCATCTGCTAGCGATGATCGCGCAGACATCACAGGTTCATCCGGGCGTGGAAAAGGAATGCGATCGATTGCAACAAGGATGCAAGAGTTTCCCGGAACATCAACGCCCTGCCATAAAGACATGGTGCCGAGCAAAATAGATGTTTCATCTTTTGCAAATCGTTCAACAAGCGGGCCCACAGCATCGCCACGCTTCTGAGTAATAATGGAGATTGGCAGGTCTACTAATACTTTGCGCAAATGCGCATCAGCTGCCTCTACCCCGCGCCAAGAACTAAAGAGAGCCAATGTACGACCGCCGGCTGCATCAATCAGTTCACCCAGCTCATCTAGTACTTCAGCACTGGGGCCATCTCGTCCTGGTTCAGGAAGATGCTTGGGTAAATACAGAACTCCTTGATTGGCAAAATCAAAGGGAGAGCCCACATCCAACATCTGCACATTACCGGGATCTATCTCATCAGAGCTGGTCTCGACGTCGGCATCGGTGCCAACAACGAATCCAATACTGCGCGCCATCGCATCGAAGTTATTGCCAACCGTCAACGTTGCAGATGTGGCTATAACTGGCGTCTTTGTTAATAAATTGCTGCGCAGAATGTGTGAAACTGAAAGTGGCGCTAAATGTAAGGTCGAGAAAGTTGGTTCATACCAGAGCACATGTTCATTGCCCATTTTCAGCAATTTGCCAGCTGTTGTAGCAATCTCCTGAACCGCACCTTTTACTCGTGCGCGTTCTGCATTTTCATCAGGGTCGATAATTTCATCATCTGCGCTAATTAACTGCACTACCGCAGTCGCTGCCTCTTTCAACTTACGTATCGGTGCTTCTAGCGCACTTGGAATATCTTCAAGGCGGCCTTGGGCTGCAAAATCCCCTTTAATCTGCTCGCCGTAATCGGCCATCGCGTCATGGAAGCTATCTGCAGCATTGGTAAATGAATCTGATGGTTTACCTGGCATATATTTTCGAGCCATGGCAGCTGCTCTTTGCACGCGGCCAGAAGTTAGCTCTTCTGTGACCGCTTGCGTTGTGCGATCCATAAATTCGTGGGCTTCATCTAAAATCACTGCATCTCGTTCGGGCAAAATCGGATGCGAGTCAACGATTTCAATGGCAAGCAAGGTGTGGTTAGTAACGACTACGTCGGCCTCTTGTGCACGCGCTTTTGCTTTGGCTGCAAAACATTGTGCGCCCCATGCACACACATCGGCGCCTACACATTCGCGCCCCGATAAAGAGTTGGCAGCCCAGACTCTGCGATCTACTTCTGGCGCATCATCTCGATCACCTGATACTCCAGGAGTCTTGGCCCATGCAATCAGGCGCTTTGCATCCTTTTCTAGATAGGAAGATTCAAGTAATAGTTCGGCATCCGGATCAACATCTTCTGCATTCATCTTCTGCAGACAAACGTAATTGCCAACACCTTTATAAATTCCATATGTAATTTCGCGCCCCAGTACTTTTTCAAGTGCCGGAACTACTGCTGGTAAATCGCGTTCTACCAGCTGTCTTTGTAGCGCCAGAGTTGCAGTTGCCACTAATACTTTTCTGCCATGAACGAGAGCGGGAACGATATATGCAAGTGATTTGCCGGTTCCGGTACCTGCCTGCACCATCAAGTGGTGGCGATCTGTCAGTGCATTTGCAACTGCTTCTGCCATCTCAATCTGGCCTTCACGGGTGGACCCACCAATAGCTTCAACAGCCGCATCGAGCGCTTTTCGCACTTGTGCAGATAGTTCGCTCATGGGCGCACTCTACTGGTTTCATTTTAGTTGAAATTTCAACTACTTTGAGATACTGTGCATTCATGACCACGATGCCTGCTCTGTATATGGGCCACGGGGCACCGATGCTCCTTGATGATCCTGTCTGGTCGCAACAAATCGCAGGGATTACGCAGAAGTTTGAAAAACCAAAAGCGATTCTGATTGTTTCAGCTCACTGGGAATCTGCGCCGATTTCAATTACATCACCAGTTGCCGGCACTCCCCTTGTCTATGACTTTGGTGGATTTGCTCAGAAATTTTATGAGATGACATATGCAACTCCTGACGCATCAGCACTTGCCGCGCGAATTACGGCGATGATGCCCGACCATGAACCTCTTCACGAATCTCGTCGAGGATTAGATCACGGCGCCTGGGTTCCGCTAAAAATTATGTATCCAGATGCCGATATTCCTGTGCTTCAACTTTCTATGCCGACTTCAGATCCTGGAAAACTTATCACTTTAGGGAAACGACTTCGCCCATTACGCGATGAAGGTGTTCTCATCGTGGGATCTGGATTTATGACACATGGGCTGCCTTACATTCGTGACTGGTCAACCGATGCAACCGCACCTGGATGGTCTTCAGACTTTGATCTCTGGGCAGCCGATGCGATATCTCGCGGTGATGTGGACATGCTCGCTTCTTATAAGGATTTAGCTCCCGCGGTCAATTACGCACATCCCACTGTCGAACATTTCACCCCACTCTTTGTCGCACTGGGTGCGGCATCAGATGCCGATGCAATTCCAGAGACATTGATTGAAGGCTTCTGGATGGGCCTTTCTAAGCGCTCAATACTGGTGGCATAACCCCTCATTCTTCGAAATGCGGGGTGCGGCAGTAAAAGTTAGACTCCGCAACTATGTCAATCCTTCAATGGCTCTTTGAGGCCACCATCCATTTCGGTTCTAAATCAATCGCTGTCCGCGAAATTATCGGCGGCGTACTTGGTCTATCTAGCGCAATCCTTGGTGCACGACGACGTGTCAGCGCTTGGCCAGTAGGCATCATCGGCGATGCTCTTCTCTTTACCGTTTTTCTCGGCGCCGTATTCTCATTTGGTGATAGCACTCAACATGCTAATTTCTACGGACAGGCAAGCCGTAACTTGCTTCTCATCATTGTGAGCGCATATGGATGGGTCCGCTGGGCACATCACAAGCGCACTGGCATTGCAGGTGCCCCACCTGTGACTCCTCGATGGACAACATCAAAGGAGAAGTTAATTCTTCTGCCTGCCATCGCAATCTTCTTCGCTATTGCATATCAAATTTTTAAAGGGCTTGGCGAAAGTGGCCAGTGGCTCTTTGTTGATACATGGATCTTCACAGGAACTGCCCTTGCTACATATGGAATGAGCCGCGGATATGTTGAGTTCTGGTTGGTCTGGGTTGCAGTCGATGCAGTCGGTGTGCCATTTGCTTTGAAGAATGGCTACTACCCAACAGGTACTTTATATGCGATTTATCTACCATTTGTTATCTGGGGATTTTTCTCATGGCTTCGAATCTCAAAGAAAGAAGCGGTTAAGTAATTTCATTTCGTATATAAAAAAGCCCGCCGAGATTATCGGCGGGCTTTTTTATTACTTATTTTTTAGCTGCAACCAGATGTGTTTCCACATCCTTCGCATACAAAGCATGCACCTGACATACGCATCTTTACTCCACATGTCATACATAGTGGTGCATCAGATTTGATTCCCATTGAATCTAAGAGATCAGATGATGAACCAATTGTTGCAGCAAGTGGTGCCGCTTCAATTTTTACCGCTACCGGCTTTGGCGCTTCAGCTTTTACAGCCGCAGGAGCCACCACAGCCGCAGGTGCTTTTGGGGTATCAGTTTCCTTTGCAAGTGCAACATACTCGCCACCGTTATCA
>Ga0209829_10002536_pt1 | contig 13835 bp, 14 predicted proteins | sample C_140205_EF_Meta_FD_187311 | JGI IMG/M metagenome (GOLD analysis project Ga0209829, IMG submission 187311) | Freshwater microbial communities from Lake Croche, Canada to study carbon cycling - C_140205_EF_MetaG (SPAdes) (version 2) | ecosystem: Environmental > Aquatic > Freshwater > Lake...
AACTCGCCTTTAGTTGTTGGGTTAGGTGATGGAGAGAACTTCTTGGCTTCAGATGTTTCCGCATTTATTGATTACACAAAAAGGGCAGTTGCCCTTGGGCAAGATGAAGTTGTGACAATTACTCCAACGTCCGTATCAATCACGGATCTCAATGGAGGAAACATTGCGATTGAGGAGTATGAAATCACGTGGGATTCCAAAGCTGCAGAAAAAGGTGGCTTTACCCATTTCATGCTTAAAGAGATATTTGAACAACCCAAGGCGATTGCAGACACGTTGCTAGGTCGCCTGGGGAGCAAGAATCAAATAATTCTTGATGAACTTCGCTTAACTAATGATGAAATCAAGGGACTTAAAAAAATAGTTGTTTTGGCATGTGGCACTGCTTATCACGCGGGCTTGGTTGCAAAATATGCAATTGAAAAATGGGCAAAAATTCCAGTCGAAGTCGAGCTCGCAAGTGAGTTTCGGTATAGGGATCCAATTGTTGATAGCCAAACACTTGTGATTGCAATTTCTCAATCGGGTGAAACTATGGATACGTTGATGGCTTTGCGCTATGCCAAATCTCAAGGTGCTCGCGTCTTGGCAGTCTGTAACACCAACAGCTCAACAATTCCCCGCGAATCTGATGCCGTTCTTTACACCCATGCAGGTCCCGAAATTGCAGTTGCCTCAACAAAGGCATTCTTGACACAGCTGATTGCTGTTTATGTTATTGGTCTTTATCTCGCACAAGCTCGTGGTGTTATGTCTGGGCCTGAAGTTAAAGAAATATTTGACGAGATGGATGAGTTACCGGGCAAAGTTGAACAAATTCTTGAAACAGTAGAACCACTTCGGGAACTTACCCGTGGATTCTCTCAATCAACTTCAGTCCTATTCCTTGGCCGCCATATTGGATTTCCTGTAGCGCTTGAAGGCGCTTTGAAGTTAAAAGAGTTGGCCTATATGCATGCAGAAGGGTTTGCCGGTGGGGAACTCAAACATGGCCCCATTGCTCTGATTGAAGACGGAACTCCTGTAATTGCTATCTTGCCTTTCGGTCACGAGCATTCACTCGATGAAAAAATGCTGAGTAATATTCAAGAAGTTAAGGCGCGCGGTGCAAAAGTTATCGTAATCGCCCAAGAAGATATTGCAGTACAAGGTGCAGATCACATCATTCGAATTCCAGGAGCACCTGCGCTACTACAACCTGTTTTAGCAACTGTTCCTTTGCAAGTGTTTGCCTACGAAATGGCAATTGCGCGAGGAAATGATGTTGATCAACCCCGTAACTTAGCAAAATCGGTCACGGTGGAATAAGTGGGGAAAGAGATAGACCTGCGCAGAAAGCAGATGTTTCGTGCACTAATTGCTAGTGGACTTTTGTTTATTGGATTTCTTACAGTTACCTTGCAAGTCGTCAAATCAGGTCCATTGGTAGACATTGATAAAAAACTTGCCAACATTCAACGCCCAAACTTTAATACCTTCACTCAATTTGTTTTAATGAGAATTGATAACTTGGGATTAAGAGGATTTACTTCATCCATCTTGTTAATTTGTTCGGTGTTAATTGCACGACGATTTAAGTCGTGGAGGCCCGTGAACTTATCAATTTTATCCCTGTTTGCACTTAATTTTGTTGTAGGTGTTTCAAAAGTTGCAGTTGGCCGAACAAAGTCGTGGACAAGAAAAGATCTGCTCCATACCGGGGGTTTGTCATACCCGAGTGGACACGCAGCCAACGCGCTCCTCACTTGGGGGTTACTTGCTTATTTGATATATCGGTACACACGTCGTGGCGCTGCACTTAGATTTACACCTGCAATAACAGCTGGAGTTTTTTCATTTGCCGTTGCATCAGTTTCACTCCTTCGAAATACCCACTGGCTCACTGATCTATTGGGAGGCCTTTTCATTGGTGGCTCACTCTTGGTTTTCGTCATAGCAGTGGATAGATATGTCCCTTCTGCCAGTCAGCGTTCTTGATTTAGTATGTGACCATGATTGAGGGAATCGGAATTGATGTCGTTGATATAGATCGCTTTGCCCAATCTTTGGAGAGGACTCCACTCTTGGCAGAGAGAATCTTTACTGTTTCCGAAAGACTATTACCCATTTCTTCACAAGCGGGTCGATTCGCAGCTAAAGAAGCGTTAGCGAAAGCTCTAGATGCCGGCAAAGGTTTGTCATGGCTGGATGCAGAAGTTATTAATTTAGAGTCAGGTAAACCAGCCTTTATATTCCGAGGTGAAATCGCCGATTTGATTGATGGCGCACGTGTGCACCTATCAATTTCCCACGATGCAGGAATCGCCTCTGCCATTGTGATTGTCGAGCGTTAGCAATGACAAATAGGGCAGAAGTTGTCGTTGATTTAGAAGCAATTGCTCACAACGTAGCAACGCTACGGAAAAATTCTGGAACCCCATTGATGGCAGTAGTTAAGGCAGATGCATATGGTCACGGGTTAGTTCCTGTTGCGCTGGCTGCAATGAATGCAGGTGCACAATGGCTTGGCGTAGCGTTACTAGAGGAAGCGCTAACTTTAAGAGAAGCAGGGATGAGTGCACCAATTCTTTCTTGGTTAGTCCCTCCGGGATCTGATTTCCAGCGAGCAATCCAAGCTGATATCGATTTAGCGGTTCCATCCATTGGGATTTTTAAAGAAATTCAGCGCGCTGCAACAGCAATTGGTAAAAGTGCTCGCATCCATATCGAAGTGGATACAGGAATGACCCGCGGGGGATTTCTCGACGAGTGGGATCAATTTCTAGAATTGTTGAGTAATGGACATAAGGATGTAGAAATTATTGGTTTCTTTTCGCACTTTGCCCGAGCTGATGAGCCTGGCGAAATACAAAATGCGCAACAGCTGAAGCGTTTTTTTGAAATGTCAGATGACCTTAACAGGATTGGTATTGAACCCAATGTGCATCATCTTTCAAATTCTGCAGCAACAATTGCTGATGCGTCTGCGCACTTTGATGTAGTTCGAACTGGGATTGCTATGTACGGTTTATCACCAGATGTAGGAAATATGGGAAATTCTCAATCATTGGGACTTAAACCTGCAATGACGCTGCGCGCAAAAATTCACCTTGTAAAAAAAGTAATGGCAGGAATTCCTGTTGGATATGGTGCAACGCAAAAAACTACAGCTGATACCAAAATCGGTGTGATTGCTATGGGTTACGCGGATGGAATTCCCCGAGTTGCACATAACGCTGGTGTTTTTGTTGAAGGGCGTCGTGCACCGATTATTGGAAGAGTTTCTATGGATCAATTTGTCGTAGATCTTGGAGCAGATTCAGTATCGGTTGCTGGGGATTGGGTTACTGTTTTTGGCCCAGGTAAAAATGGCGAATACTCAGCCGATGACTGGGCAAGTGCAAGCTCCACAATTAATTATGAGATTGTCACAAGAATTGGGCCAAGGGTGCCTAGAATTTACAAACTCACGACAAAGTAGACTTAATCAGCATAATTCGATTGAGAGGTGGAATATGAAAAGCACTCCATTCCTCTCCATCTCAAATTTATCAGTAAATTTTGGCGGATTGAAAGCGCTGGCAGATGTTTTTATCGAAGTTAATCCCCAAGAGGTAGTTGGACTCATTGGCCCCAATGGTGCAGGAAAGACAACTTTATTCAATGCGATCTCAGGTCTTGTGAAACCGGCAAGTGGCACAATTTCACTCAAGGATAAAAATATTTCATGGCCCGAACCGCATCAGTTAGCATCACTTTCTATCGCTCGCACTCTTCAAGGAGTTTCTCTTTTTAACGGACTGACAGTTGTAGAAAATGTCATGATGGGCGCAGATCAACATAGAAAGTCAAACTTTTTCCGCGATATCTCCGGGTTTTCAACTCGCGATGAAGCGCAACTAAAAGAGAGAGCGATGGAGGCGCTAGCTTGGGCTGGAGCCCACACTCTTGCGGATAAATTTCCTAACCAGCTGACGTATCCCGATTCGAAGCGTGTGGCTTTAGCGCGCGCACTTGTCCTTGAACCAACCTTGTTGTTACTCGACGAGCCTGCTGCCGGCTTAGGCCAAGATGATATCGACAAGTTAGCTGCCCTCATTAGGCAAATAAAGAGGAAATGCGCTGTGCTCGTCGTAGAGCACCATGTTGAATTTGTAAGTCAAATTTCTGACAAAGTCTGCGTTCTCAACTTTGGCAAAGTGATTGCTAGTGGAACTTTTGATCAAGTGAAGAAAGATCCCGGAGTAATGGCTGCTTATCTAGGAACTTCTACACAATCGCAGACCTCTGTTTTGGGAGGGAATTAGAATTGTTAGAAATTAGAAGTGTTGTCGCCTCTTACGGCTCAGTCGTCGCATTAAAAGATATTTCTTTCACGGCAGAAATTGGGAAAATCACGACAGTGATTGGCGCAAATGGGGCAGGTAAGAGCACTCTCTTGCGATTAATTTCTGGGCTCGAAGTTGCAACGAGTGGTGCCATACATTGGCAAGGAGAATCACTTCTGGGGAAATCTCCCGAATCCATTGTTCGAATGGGAGTGGCACACGTTCCTGAAGGTCATGCTGTCATTGCGCCATTAACAGTTGCAGAAAATATTGAGATGGGTGCACTATTTCGCAGGCGCTCGAACAAAGATGATGTGAAGCTTGCGATAGGAGAGGTGTATGAACTTTTCCCACGACTTGAAGAGAGAAAAAATCAACTAGCAGGTACGCTTTCAGGTGGAGAAAGACAAATGCTTGCCATTAGCAGGGCCTTAGTATCAAGACCCTCACTCTTATTGTTAGACGAACCGTCTTTAGGTCTTGCCCCGCTGGTAGTTGAGCAAATAATTGAAACCATCAAAGCGCTTTGCATCTCAACTGGTTTGACTGTCTTGCTTGTTGAACAGAATGCAAATACAGCTCTAAGCGTTGCAGATCACGGAGTTTTACTTTCTCTTGGCTCGGTTGTTGCAGATCAACCTGCGCCTTTAATGCGTGCAGACTCTGCCCTACGTTCAGCTTATTTGGGGTATTGATGAATACCCTGATAACAACTCTCTTTTTGGGAACAACACGTGGTGCAGTTTTTGCACTTGTTGCATTGGGCTTGGTTCTGGTGTGGCGTGGTGCTGGGATTGTGAATTTTGCACAAATGGGTCAGGCAATGTTTTCAACATATGTTGCTTCCACGTTGATTATTAAAGGTTATGGGTATTGGTTTGCATTTCTCATTGCACTTGTAGTGGGAGCAATCCTCGGGGCCATTGTTGATTTAGCGGTTATGAGACCGTTAACTCGACGAAGTCACGCTGGAATTTTGGCGAGTGAATCAATGCGTGCAACAGTGCCAGTGATTGCTTCACTTGGAATTCTAGGAGTCTTGCAATCACTTGCAGGAATGATTTGGGCAGCAGAAGAGCGCGGATTTCCAACACCAGTGAGTGATGTTGCAGTTAAAGCTTTTGGGAAAACAGCCCCCTTCACCAAATTTGATCTATTCATTATCGTTGTGGTTGCACTCACGCTCGTTGTCACAACTCTTTTCTTTAAGAAGACTGGTATGGGCTTGGCGATGCGTGCAACTGCTCTTAATCCAGAAGTAGCACGATTAAGTGGAATTCGAATTAGTCGAGTTCGAACGCTGAGTTGGGCAATTTCAGGAGTCGCTTCATCTTTGGCTGGATTATTGATTACGCCGTCTGCGAATTTATCGCCCAATACTTTGGATTTGATTTTGATTGTTGGTTTTACGGCGGCCGTGGTGGGAGGTTTGGATAGTTTGCCAGGAAGCGTTGTCGGTGGATTCATACTGGGCTTACTCATTGCGGTGATAAACGTTTACGTCTCACCGGATGATGTTTTTCTGGCGCTTTTAGTTTTCTTACTACTTGTATTAATTCTCAAGCCGGGCGGACTATTCGCTAGCAAGAAGGTGAGAAATGTCTAGCCATAAAAACCCAGGGGCGCGCAATCTATTTTTCGTAATTATTTTCGCAATTGTGATTTTCACACTCGGCGCAGTTCTTGATCCTTATAACCAAGGGCAATTAGCAGTTGTTTCGATGCTCCTTATCGGCGTTCTGTCTGTAACTTTATTAACCGGAACATCTGGTCAAATCTCATTAGGCCAAGGTGCACTTATGGCAGTCGGTGGTTATGCAAGTGCACTAACAATTCTTAATTTAGGTTTGTCGATGTGGTTGGCACTCGCGATTGCAATCATTGTCAGCGCGATGGCCGGCTTGCTGTTGGGTTTTGCAGCTGCTCGACTAACAGGTCCCTACCTTGCTGGCACAACGCTAGTTCTAGCACTGGCACTTCCTTCGCTTGCAAATAGATTTGAATCTGTGTTCGGAGGCGATGTCGGTCTCAACGTAGATTTTGGGAACCCCCCTTCATGGTTAATTTCTGCATTTGGAGAGATTGGTTATGAGCAATGGCAACTCTATGCAACTGTGCCATTAACCTGCCTTGCGCTACTAGCAACAGCAAATATTTTGTCTTCAAGGACCGGGCGGATGTGGCGGGCAATTCGCGACAACGAAAGTGCTGCTTCCTTGATGGGTGTAAATGTTTCTACAAATAAAATATTTACATTTGTTGTGAGTTCTGGTTTTGCTGGGCTATCGGGTGCTCTTTATGGATTACGTGGAATTGTTGGTCCAAGTGTCTATCCCATTTCACTTTCCTTACTTTTGTTAACAGGTGCAATTTTGGGAGGACTTCGAAGCATTGCAGGCGCTCTCATTGGAAGCGCCCTTGTTGTATTCCTTCCAGATTTCATCGACTGGGCCACCAAGCCATTGGCGCTCTCCGAACAGATTGGTAACTATTTGCCAGGCTTGATAGGTGGCTTACTCCTTCTTGTGACGGTCGTTCTCAATCCCGGCGGGATTTCTGGCGCTCTTCGCCGCCACAAATAAGCACTCATATGAGGCCTATAACCCATCGATAAGAGATCGGCCAAGGGGGCACGAGGTCGGCTAAAAGCATCGATATCCAGAGAAGTACGCTCAAAATGAAGCACCGCTACCCCTTTTACAACGCTTTCGTCACCGTTTCATCATTCTTTTTCTATTCACCCTCTGGTAACTTGCCATTTACGTGGGTCGACTCCGGCCCAACTAACGCCAGTCTTTGAGGCTTGGCGCTATCTCGTTCAAGGAAAGAGTGAATGTAGTGAAATTCCATCCATCTCTGAGCAAGGCAAGGCTCCTGGCCCTTGTCGCTGGATTGGCAGTCGGGGCGCTTGCGCTCTCTTCATTGCCAGCTAGTGCTGCAAGTGATCCAGGTGTTACCGATACAGAAATTGTTCTGGGAATGCAGCTGCCACAAAGTGGTCCAGCTAGCCCAGGTTATAACAAAGTGGATGACGCAATGCGCGCCTACTTTGATTACGTCAACTCCAAAGGTGGCGTGAATGGTCGCATGATTCGTCTTGAAGTAAAAGATGATGCATACAAAGCCGGCCTCACAGTTTCAACCGCATCTTCATTGATCAACAAAGAAAAAGTATTTGCCTTTGTTGGAAGCATCGGAACTCAGACACATATCTCGGTTATCAAAGATATTAATCGACGTGGAATTCCTGACATTTTCGTGAACAGTGGATACAGCGGGTTCTACACAGATCCAAAGAAGTATCCAAATACATTCGGCGGGCTCGGAACTTATGTTGTCGAAGCAAAAATTCTTGGAAAGTACCTCAAGGAAACTTACGGCGACAAGAAAATTGGAATTCTCTACCAAACCGATGACTTCGGTCGAAATGCTGTTGCAGGATTTGCAACAGCAGGTCTGAAATTCACGCCTAAAGAAACTGCAGCAACATTCATTGCAGGAACACAAGGCTCTCTTGGTCTTGTTAGCCAAATGTCACAACTGAAAGCTGCAGGCGTTGAAGTTGTCATTATTGCCGCGGTCTCCTCGGCAAGTGCCGTCGCGATCAGTACAGCTGCGAAAATTGGTTATGCCCCTAAGAAGTGGGCAATTATTAGCGTAGGGGCCGATGCAACAACTATCCAAGGCCTTCTTTATGCTGGTGGAGTCCCATTCGCAACGAGCGCTGCAATGTTGACTGGTGTTATTTCAGCATCGCATGCTCCAGCTGCTGGAGATTCTTCCGATGAATTTGTCACTGCATTCAAAAAAATCAATGATGATTTCAACAAGGGCCCTTCAAAGACTTGGGATAACAACGTTTTGCAAGGTATGAACAGTGCTTATCTCACTACTGAGGCTTTATTTGGAGTCGGAAAGAATCTCACTCGCAAAGCTTTGGTTTCATACCTAGAAACAAAGGGATCATCGTTGAGTAGCGCAGCACTTGCGCCACTTGGATATTCCAAGGCAACACATGAGGCTTACACAGGATTCTGGGTTGGCGCATACGACGCATCTACTGTCTTGAAGCCAGTAGGTACGGATCGCGTTGTTTACACAACTGATTCAGGAACAGGTCCAGTAACAGTTTCTACATACAAGCGTCCAGCAATGCCTGTGGATGCACTACCGAAGGGTGCCTAACGTGAAGTCTTTATCAATGCGTAAGGTCGTAGCGATGGTTGGCGCAGCTGCGCTCATTGTCAGCGGAACGATTTTGGCAATTCCAAGCGCAAGTGCAGCGCCAGTATGCGGAACCAAAGCAGGTATTGAAACTTGCGGTGGAGTTCTCAGTAATGGTGCTGCATATGTAATCAAGATTCCCTCTAACTTTAAGGGAACTATTTTCTACTGGAACCACGGTTTCCGCCCATCATTTCCTTACCCTGGTTACACACCACCAAAGGGTATAGAAGAAATAACAATGGGAAATAACATCACTAAGACTGATGTCACAGCACAGATGCTCAATCTTGGTTACGGAGTTGCAGCCTACGATCGATCAACTGGCGGACTTCATGGTTGGAACACAGCGGAAAGCGTTTTGATGTTGAAAGAACTCGTCGACACGACAAAAGCTAAGTATCCAAGCGCAACCAAATCTGTAATTTATGGAGCTTCTGGCGGTGCGCCAGTTGTCAACATGTTTGCAGAAAAGTATCCAGAGCTAACTGATGCAGTTGGTTTAGCAACACCTGTTGCAACCAACATTGGTCGCCAATTGCAATCTGGTTGCGACCTCTTTTACATCATGAGCGTTTTCTTTGATCCAACGATTAAAGGATGCGACGCATTTGGTCAAAAAGGCGTGGCTGGACATATGGTCGCTTTGGGCGAACTTGCCAAAGTGGGCGCGCTCTTAACTGCTTGGTCAAAGAACTTTGGAGCACCAGGACTTGAATATCCTGCAGCTCTTAAAGGTTCTGGAATTCCGCAACGTTCTGCACTCTTGTTGATGGGTCTGCTTGCAGGCATGCCAGCAAAGAGCCAGCACATGGATGGAATTTCAACTTCTGCTGCAGTTCCAGAGCAGAGCATTAACGCGACGTTAGCAATCTTAGAAAATACACTTGATGCTTCTGCTACAGGAATTCTTGCCGGCCAGGCAGTAGCAGAAGTTGTTGGTGGAAAGTTCTATGACAATACAAAAACGGATTACACCGCATTGCTTGATGAGGCAGATTCAGGTCGCTACAACTTAGGACTATCTGGTGATGAAGCAATCACGGCAATGTTGACAATGCTCAAGATGGCACCACGCATTACCGGTGAAGCCACAGCAATGGCTGGCATTAAGGCTCTTGATAAAGTCAACTACACCTCAACCAAACCAACAATCTTGATTCATAATGAAGCAGATCGTTTAGTTTGGCCAGGACAGTCTGTCGCTTATGTTGATGCAAAGCGTGCAGTATTTGATGCTCAGCAAAGCAAGTACGAAGATGCTGTTGCTAGTGCAAAAACTGGAGCTCAAATTCTTGCAGCCAAGAAGTTGAAGCCAACGTGGAACACATTGGCACTATATGCAATGACTCCTGAGACTTACACCAAGTTCACTGATACAGGACTCCCTGTTCTCAGTGGCGTTGGTGCAACTTCTGGTGTTGGGCATCAGTCATTCCCAAGTGCACAGGTATTGGCCTGGGTGAAGTTGCTGTATTACTCAGCAAACTCTGGCCATCTTCCTAGCGATGCCTTAATTGCTAAGAACATTGCTGCAGGCGTGGGCTTAAACCCAGATTTGGAATTCCGTCCAACTGAGTTGAAGTACTAACCACAAGCGCAACCTTAATTGGGGCTCGCACCTTCGGGTGTGGGCCCCAATTACTTTGCCTGTAATCTCACCACTGTGAAAATCACAACGCCAGATGCGATGTTCCAATTGGGCGCCACCATCGGGGGCAAACTCGTTGCGGGAGATCTTCTTTTAATTAACGGGCCACTTGGTGCCGGAAAAACCTTACTCACACAAGGCATTGGTTCAGCACTTGGAATTGCAGGTATTACTTCGCCTACTTTTGTCATTTCAAGAGTTCATGAAGGTGAAATCCCATTGATTCATGTTGATGCGTATCGCTTGTTTGACTCATCAAATTCTAATTACTTACTAGATGATCTAGATCTGGACACACAGCGCGAAAGTGCAGTAACAGTTATTGAATGGGGAGGAAGTGAATCCTCGAGACTTTCTGATGAAAGGCTTGAAATCACTCTTGAGATAAGTGGAGATGAACGCGTTGTTAGCGCAACCGGAATTGGTACTCGCTGGAATGGATTTACCTTATGAGTATTTCCTTAGCAATCGATACGGCAACCTCTCGTACCGGCGTTGCAATTATTAATGACAAAGAAATCATCTGGCAAGGCAGCCATGATGGCGCAACGGCCCATGGTGGAGCGCTATCCACTTTAGTGAGCCAAGCACTCAGTGATAATCCAAAGATTGATCAAGTGATTGTTGGTATGGGTCCTGGTCCATTTACAGGGCTGAGAGTGGGCATCGCATTTGCACGGTCCTTTGCACTTGCCAGAAAAATTAGCATTATTGGAATTTGCTCATTAGATGCTATTGCTCCACTTGTTATTCAAGGCAATACTCTTATTAAAGATGGAGAAGATTTTATAGTTGCTACTGATGCACGACGAAAAGAAATATATTGGGCGAAGTATTCGAAAGGGATTCGAGTGGGTGAGCCAGGAGTAAATTTACCTTCTGAGATTGTCAGCCTGGGACTTCCGATTTTTGGTGAAGGTGCAATTAAGTACGGTTTATCAAAAAATACAGATACTCAATACCCAGACTTACTATCCCTTGTTGCACTCTCGCGCAATCCACGTGCGCATGTAAGTGAACCAATGTATTTGCGACGCCCCGATGCTCAACCCACAAGTGAGCGCACCTCATGATTACTTATCGCCAGATGCAGGCAATTGATCTGCCAGTTGTCATGAGTATGGAAAAAGCTATTTATCCCAAAGATGCATGGTCGAATGCGCAATTTAAAGAAGAGTTAGCTGGAGTTCCAAAAAATCGCTCTTACATAGTCGCGCTCCATGATGAAAGTGAAATCGTGGGTTATGCCGGCGTATTTTCACCAGCCCACGGAATAGATGCCGATATTCACACGTTGACAGTGGCAGAAGCGCATCGGCGTCAAGGAATTGGTCGCGCGATGTTAGAGCAATTAATCACCTGGGCTAAGGATCGAGGAGCCTTGGCAATATTTCTTGAAGTGCGCGAAGGTAACGACGAAGCCGCACCGTTGTATGTATCTGCAGGATTTGAAGCAATATCTCGCCGCGATGATTATTACGCCTCTGGAGTGCATGCAGTTGTGATGAAAAAGGAATTGCAATGAGCAACGAACCTTTAGTTCTTGGGATTGAAACCTCCTGTGATGAAACGGCAGTGGGCATTGTTCGTGGGCGCACACTACTTGCTAATGTCATTTCATCGAGCGTTGAAGAGCATGCTCGATTTGGGGGAGTGGTACCGGAAATTGCATCACGTGCACACCTTGAGGCGATGGAAGCGATTTTGCATCAAGCGTTAAACGAGGCAAAAATTTCGCTCACAGATATTGATGCAGTTGCTGTCACAGCCGGACCAGGCTTGGTGGGCGCTCTACTCGTAGGAGTCGCATCGGCAAGTGGATTGGCTCTGGGACTCAATAAACCTATTTATGGGGTTAATCATCTTGCTGCACATGTCTCCGTCGATTTGTTGGCACACACGGAAGAAGTGAAACCAACAATTGCACTTCTTGTGAGTGGCGGACACTCATCCCTTTTGCAAGTTGATGACATCACTTCATCTGTAACAAAATTAGGTGAGAGTATGGATGATGCTGCAGGCGAGGCGTTCGACAAAATTGCGCGCGTGATGGGACTTGGTTTTCCTGGTGGTCCTGCAATTGATCGAGAAGCACGAAGTGGAAATAAGTCTGCAATTGAATTTCCTCGTGGCTTAACGCAGAGCAGTGATTGGGAAACACGGCCATTTGATTTTTCATTCTCTGGTTTAAAGACAGCGGTAGCAAGATATTTAGAAGCAACACCAAAATATGCACGTGCCGATGTTGCTGCCTCTTTCCAGGAAGCAATCGTTGATGTCTTAATGCAGAAAGCGGTGAGAGCTTGCGCAAGTACTGGCATTGATTCTTTAGTAATTGCTGGCGGAGTTGCTGCAAACTCCAGATTGCGCACCCTTGCGCAAGAACGATGCGAAAAGGCCAAAATCTCCCTCAGGATCCCAGCGCCAGGACTCTGTACAGATAACGGAGCGATGGTTGCGTGCCTTGGTTCGCTGATGGTCAGCGCGGGGCGCTCGCCCAGCCAGGCCGGTATCGAGGCCCAATCCAGCATGAGCGTGACGACTGTGAGTCTGACTTAACCTCAAATTGACCATAGCCAGCGCTCCTCCTAGGCTTGGCGTTAGCACTCAAGGCCCGAGTCTGCTAATTCTTTATTAGCACCGACCCTGAGGAAGACCCAAGCGTTCGTTAACTACAAAGGAGTCAACACATGGCCGTAGCCATTAAGCCACTAGAAGATCGCATCGTTGTTAAAGCAAACGAAGCTGAAACAACAACTGCATCTGGTCTCGTAATCCCAGATACTGCAAAAGAAAAGCCACAAGAAGGCACTGTCATTGCAGTAGGCCCAGGTCGCTTTGATGATGGAGTTCGCGTTCCTATGGACGTCAAAGTTGGCGATGTTGTTCTTTACAGCAAGTACGGCGGAACTGAAGTGAAGTACAACAATGAAGAGTACTTAGTCCTATCCGCTCGCGACATTCTCGCCGTGATTGAGAAGAAGTAAATGGGAAAAATTCTTGAGTTCGATGAGCACGCTCGTCGTGCCATGGAGCGTGGCGTAAATATTTTAGCTGACACGGTAAAAGTAACACTTGGGCCTAAGGGTCGAAACGTTGTCATCTCGAAATCATTTGGCGCTCCAACTATTACTAACGATGGTGTCACCATCGCACGTGAAATTGAACTATCTGATCCTGTAGAAAATATGGGCGCTCAGTTAGTTAAAGAGGTAGCAACGAAGACCAACGATGTAGCAGGAGATGGCACAACAACTGCAACTGTCTTGGCACAAGCAATGGTTAAAGAAGGTCTTCGTAACCTCGCTGCTGGCGCACAACCAATGGATATCAAGATTGGAATCGAAGCAGCTGTTGTGGCAATTACTGAACGTCTTCGCAAAAATGCAACTGTCGTTAAAGATAAGTCGCAGATTGCTGATGTTGCAACAATCTCTGCACAAGACCGTGCCATTGGCGATCTCATCGCCGAGGCAATGGACAAAGTGGGCAAAGATGGCGTCATCACTGTAGAAGAGTCATCAACTACAGGCTTAGAGCTTGAATTTACAGAAGGTATGCAGTTCGACAAGGGTTACATCTCTCCATACTTTGTAACAGACCAAGATCGCATGGAGACTGTCCTTGAAGATGCATATGTGTTGATTTCAGGT
>Ga0209829_10002539_pt1 | contig 13829 bp, 13 predicted proteins | sample C_140205_EF_Meta_FD_187311 | JGI IMG/M metagenome (GOLD analysis project Ga0209829, IMG submission 187311) | Freshwater microbial communities from Lake Croche, Canada to study carbon cycling - C_140205_EF_MetaG (SPAdes) (version 2) | ecosystem: Environmental > Aquatic > Freshwater > Lake...
TTATAGGATTGTTTTATTCCTGCTACTGTAAATACTCACGTATTCTTTATATTGATTTGTATAAACTGTTTATAAACAAATCAAGCAACTGTTGAAGCCTCTTATACAAATGCTCCATAAACAATCACATTAACCAAACTGACGAAAAATCAAACTCGCTCTCACTTGAGCCGAGTCATCGGTCGGAATGGAATGTAGCCAAAAATGATTCGTGGGATAATTAATAATACACATATCGCCTTTGTCCAGCACAATATCAATCGGTTCGAAGCCATGACGTTCGAACCTCATGACGCGCGATTGACCGAGCGAAATACTGGAAATTTTCGTTCTTGCATTCATTTCCTTGTCTTTATGGGGCTTGATACCAACTTGCCCAGAATTATAAATCTGTATGACCCCGGTATTGTATTTCTGTCCGGTGGTCTCGGCGATTTTGTCGCGAACCTGGGCGAACACTTCGGTCCAAGGCAATACCGGCGTTTTTATCGTTTTGCCTCGATACGTAATAACATATTCGCGAATGTCGCCGTAAATGGTTTTATTGCGTTTTTTCGAAGGCTGACCCGCTTTGGTCGTGAGCGGATGTTTGGTGTGTTTTGGGTCGGTTAAAATCGTGTCTAACAAAGAATCGGCCGCTGCATCATCCAGATATTTTTTATACACGACAATGTCGATTTGATATAAAGGGTTTTGATATAGTTCCATCATTGTTTTGATTTATTTATGTAGTGCACATGCGTATTGTATTGTATGTATTGTATTTATCAAACCAATCAATTTTACTATTTTGTAGGGTATTTTCTATATTTTTTGGTGAAGGTTCTCGAACGATTTTACACCTTTTCACATTTAAAACGCCTATTATCAACTCCTTCGACTACGTCTACAGAGTTTGTTTTTTTAGCAGTATAGTGTGAACCTTTTTTTCCACAATTATCATCGCCTAATCTACAAACTGCAGCTAAATCATATTTAATTACACCAGTAATCACATCCATCTCACCAAATTTTTTACATCTATTACCATCAAATGGATTGTTATTTGTATATTCGATAAAATGTAAACAATTTGAACAAACAGGTAATTCTTTATTCCTTATGAAAAATATTTCAGTAGAGAATTTTCGATTTCGTATTAAAAAATGAATAGGCTTATACATTTTATTATATTACATAATATATCTTTAAATTATTTTTGTTCCGTTGATAATATGTGGTTTAAATGAAACTCCTTCGGCTGTCGCCTCTCAGTGGGCACAACGTGCCCACCAAGGAGTTCAGTCGCTCACCTTCGCCTTCTACCTGCGGAAATACGGCTCGCTCCAGAAAAGGTGTAAAAAATCTTGGGAAAAAAAAACAAAGAAGAGAACCCATATACAATAATCGATAAACTCCTTCGACTACGTCTACGGAGTTTCCTCGATTTCCTTGCTACGCAGCACTATCGTCTCCGGAAATCTCCAGTAGTGTATATGGTTTTATCAAATATTATTTTTGTCAAGGTTCTCTAACTATTTTAAAAATCTTGAGAAAAAAGAAACAAAAGAGAGAACCAAAGACTAAACACAACAAGATATGTGCCTTGCTTTGCAAATACATCACGTCACCGTCCACGCTACGCCTTATTGGCTATGCCGTTCCGGGACCGGGCCAACGGAATTGTGTAAAATAGGTCAAACCAATAGTTCAGTTGAGCCACTATCTTCTAGTTAGTTTGAACCGGAATAGGCACATTAACCCCATATTTTTCAAATCGATTTGTGGTAGTTTCTTGAATACATTTTATTTTGGAAACAATTTTTCCACTTGTATTAATAATAAAGTTCGTTTTAGTTAAACATCCGGCGGTTTTGTACGCTTTTTCTTCCCACACTTCAAGTCTGGTGCCAAACAACTTATCGTATATTTTGCCATCAATGTTATATTTCCCATCTTTATTTTTAGCAATACGTTTGAATATATTAATAATATTTCCGCCAATTTCGATTGCAGGAGGTTGGATTAGTGGACGTGACGAAGTCGTTGCGCAACTAGACGAAGTTGCGGAGACAGAAACCGTAGCACTGGGCTGCGTTGCTGACGTAGCGAAGGTTTCTGGCAATACAGCGACTTGATTTATCGAGGTAGATTCGGTAACATCATTGTTGGTTTGGGAAATTTCCGGAGACGGCAGTGCTGCCGTAGCAAGGAAATTTACTGAATTCCGTAGCGGAAGCGAAGGAATTTGGAGAGAACCTGATGTGTTGGTCGAAGGAGTTCGTTTTAATAACGTATTATATTGTTTCACTAAAATGACATTTTCTAATTTTAACCGGTTATGTTCTGCCGTTAATAAAATAAAATTATTAGTATTGTTGATTTGATTGGACTGTTCGAGTTGTTTTTTCAATGATTTATTTTCATCTAAAATTTTAATATAATTTTCGGGGTTAAACTCAATACCGACGATGATTTCTTTAATAATTTTATCCAAATCGGAAAAGGTGATTTGCCCATTCATTTGTATTAATTCAACATGTTTTTTATTTTTTACCGTGATGGAACGTTGTCGTTCAATGAATAATGCATGATTTTTGATTGCATTTTCGATTTGTAATTTATTTTCGACCTTGAAAGCGTTTACTAACCGAAAATTTAAATATGTATCTCGGTGCTGCATGACGCGATTTTTCAAATGGTTCGAATTTCCGAACTTGATTAATTTTTCGTTTTTGTCACTCACGTTGTCTATAATGCCGTAATACACACATTGAGTATTATTTGGGAATTGTTCGAGTATTGTTTTTTCTCTGACTTTGTCCTTTTCTTTTTCGGCAATGATAGAATGATTATGAAGTTCCACATTTTTTTGTTCCAACTGTAATTTAAGTTCGTTACTTTCCTCGTGAATTACTTCTTGGAGCGTTTCTTCCAATTTAATATAATATTCGTGTATTTGTTCAGCCTTCTTGGTCCCGGCTTTTAAACTCTTAAAGATTTAAAATCGCACCCTTTACACATTTAAAACGCAAATTTTGTCTATATAATATATATAATGATTAAAACAATATATATATTATGGTTTCAAGGTTTTGATAATGTTCATGAATTAGTTAAAGAATGTGTTAATTCTTGGAAATATTATAATCCGGATTGGAATATAGTATTAATTGATAACGATAATTTAATAAATTACGTTAATTTAAATAATTATATTCCTGATATTTATAATAAATCTATTGAAAAATGTCATTTAGCAGATATTATTAGAAGTATATTAATTAAATTGTATGGTGGATTATGGGTTGATGCGACTACATTCTGTAACAAACCATTGAATGATTGGTTGCCTAATTATATAAACGAAGGGTTTTTTGCTTTTGATAAACCTGGACCAGATAGATTAATTAGTAACTGGTTTCTTTATTCTGATAAAAATAATTATATAATAGATAAATGGTGTAATAAAACATTAGAATATTATGCTATAAATAATAAAGCACACACTTATTTTATTCATCATTACTTGTTTGGTGATTTATACAATTCAGACAAAATATTCAAAGAAATATGGGATAAAGTTCCAAAACTATCTGCAAATGGAATCGGACCACATTATTTACAAGAACAAGGAATGTTTAATAATATATCAATTCAAAGTAAATTAAATATTGATAATAAAATTATACCACTTTTTAAACTTACTTATAAATGTAATTTTCCAAAATATAATAAAAATATAAACTTATATTATCTTTATTCAACTATAAAAATTTGCGTTTGAATGTCCTTATAGTAAGCATGATTATTTCTTTATTGTGACCACCGCGAACGCTACCCGTTTGCTTTCCCTGCTGGGAAAACAATGGTTGGGTTGATTGCTCACGAAGGTTCGGAAGCAATATTTTATAGTCATTATCAATAATAAAATTAGTTTCCAATAAAACTTTTGCCTTTACTTTTTGACCAAATCCAATCCATTTCCAAACGTCATCCAAATCAATAACAAAATCATTTCTTTGATTGTGATTCAAAAAAACAGTAAAAACTGGCGACAAACATCTGTTGTTCATTGTCGGTAAATTTGGCTTTGATTTTAGCCAAAAGATTATTTTGGTATGTACCGGATAGTCGTGTGATCGGATTATTTTCGATTAATTCAACAATGTTAAATGAGGTGTCCATTATTATAATATATATATAACAAACTCTTTATGTCGCTTTACGCTTTTATAAACAATCCGCAATATTTTATATATCAATAGTTCCGTTGGGCCCCGGTCCCGGAACGGCATAGCCGATAAGGCGTAGCGTGGACGGTCACGCGATGTGTTGGCGGGCCATGGCTTGACAACCCACTCATTTCCCGGCACCAATGAATTCGCGAGAGCATAACCAATCACAAATATATTATGATTTATGTAAATAATAATATATAGGTTGTTCGGATAAGTCCATTAACTGATTGTAGAGGACTTCGAACACTTGGAGCGAGCCGGATCCGCTGCGTAGCAAGGCGCAGGTGAGCGACTGAACTCCGTAGACAAAGTCGAAGGAGTTTAATTTTTATCAATGACTACTTGTTTTGCTATATTTTTTATAATCTGGTCTTTGTTTGTTCTCACGTCTAACATTCCCATCATGATGTTCAACTGCTCTTCGTATTTATCTGTTCCGACTATTTTACTATCCGGGTTCTCTTCGATCCAAACGGGATATTGTTTCAGATTTTTATTAGATACGTCTGTGATTGCCGCTTTCATCTTTGGATTCGTTTCGTCGTCTTTTTCCCACTCGGCGCCTTTTATGTACATGGTTTCTCGCTTTGCATCTGTACAGTGAATCGGACGCATATGTACGTCTAATTCTTTTAGACCATTCATGAAAATATTGGTAATGCCATTTATAAATCCATGTTTCCCCACATATTCGGCAGTTTGTGTATTTATTTGTAGCGATTCGACGAAATCGTCCAAAGTAATGGCGTTCTTACAGGTTTCATTCAAGAAAAAGTTGAGATTAAAATTATTATTGTTCTGTTTTTTGATGTTATTGGTGGTATTTCCGATTTTACCGGACAATTCAATTATTTGTTTATGTTGTTCTTGTTGTTGTTCTTGTTGTTGTTTACTAATTTCCATGATTTTTTCATTTTGTTCGATAATCAACTCTTTGAATTCTTGGTTTTGTTTGATTAATTCAAACATAACGGAAAAGTCAAACGGGGGGTCGACTGGTTCACTCACAAATGAATTTTCATGTTCCTTCACTAATGTTACACATTCAAATTCAGGCAGTTGATGACATTTTTTTTTGTGCGTAAATAGACTCTGGCGATGTTTATATTCCTTACCACAACTACATATAAATGTATTTTCGAATGTCGTGGATTTATTGTCGGTATTCATATGTTTGCGTGTTAATAAATGATTATTATAATCTTTTTTGTTACCTGTATTGTAGTCACAACATTCGCAATAAAATGTTGGGGGTTTTTTTGTCAGTATTTTGTCAGTATTTGGAAGCATTTATATACTGACAGAAAAAACGTCTAAACCCTTTTCCTTAAAAATATATTAAAAAAAATATGCAGCGGCATTTTCTGAGAAAAAACGATATTTACTGCAATATGCTAACAACCCGATTTTCCACTTTTGCCATTTACAAAGATATTCTCAGGTCGGACAAATTGGACATTTTTAAAAATGTCCAAAAAAAAAAGTGGAGGGTAAATCTTTTCAGAAAGTCGGATGGGGTCTTTTTAAGTATAAAAACACAATTTCGGACGACATATTTATTTATATTACGTGGTTGCAGTAAAAAAGAATGGATATTCTTTTTTTATTTTTTTATGGGTTAAAGTTAAATAAGTTCATATATATAATTGTTTTTTATGGTTTTTATAGGAGTTTTATGATTTTTATAGGGTTTTGTTTATTTTATTTTTTAAAATAGGGTAATTTTGCCATCTGCCGTGTAAGTCCCAATATGGTCAAACCCGACAGGTTCATATACCTTGTTATTTTGGTCAACCAGATATTCGACGTTTTCGTAAGTAACCCGGCGCGCCTGAATCTCTTCTTCATCATCTTCGTCTTCGTCGTCGGCTTCCGCTTCGAGTTCGGCCGTAACCGGTGCTGGCATTGGCACTGTCACTGGCACTGTCACTGGTACTGTCACTGGCACTGTCACGACTTCGGGTTCAGCTGCAACTTTGGTTGCAGGTTTGCGCGCCTTTGCCTGCTTTTTTGCTTGAACCGGCGCAACGACGACTGATTCGACAACCACTTGTTCAACCAGTGATTCGACTACTGGCGCAACGACTACTGGTGCAACTACCGCTTTAACTGCAGGCTTTCGCTTTGGCTTGGTCTTTGTGTCGACAACCACATCAGTTGATGCAGTAACGGTCGCCGTATCAGTCGCGCCAGTAGTTGCAGCAACAGTAACTGCACTTGGCTCGGGCTCAGAAACGTCGTCGTTTCCGTTGGCAGCTGCCACAATCTGCGCAATAATATTTTCTTTATTATTGAGCAACACCGAGACTTCCGTCTTCTTGCGACCGCGTGGTTTTGGAGCAGCCGCTGTCACAGCGTTTACATCAACGGGTTCATTTGACGTCTCGGCCACAACTTGGTCGGTCTTCTTGGTCTTCTTGGATTTGACAGGTTTTGACTCAGCAGCAACAGCTGCAGTTGCAGCCAATACAACTGGTTCGACTGGTGCAGACGCTACAAATTCTTCTTCGGTTTCGAGAAGAATGGGAGTAGATGGTCGGTCGACGGGTTCAATTACGGCGTTGACCGCCTTGACCTTGACTTCTTTGACAGCCTTGACCGCCTTAGCCTTGACCTCTTTGACCGCCTTAGGCTTGACCTCTTTGACCTCTTTGACCGCCTTGACCTTGACGGGCTTGTTGTGGAGCGCGATGATGCGACGAATCGACTTGCTCGATTCACTTGACTCGCCGAGCAAACGCTCGTAGAACGACGATTGCTCGTCGATGGATGCCCACATCTGGATAGCGCCAAGACTCGATTGGAATCCCGCTTCGTCCGCGATGATGGTTTGGGCCTGAAGCTCCTGACATATCTGATATGCCAGCGTCATGAGCTTGGAATACTTACCGTTCAGCGCCGGCTTGCGTGCCGCGCGAACTTTGGGGGCAGTAGTAGACAGGACTTCCACAGTCGCGTCAACACTGGCATTGGAAACAATTTCGGAAACAACTGACATTTTGGATTATAATTATTAATAGCTTTGTAAAAGGTGTCTTTGGTTGATAATCAAAAAGGTATTTCAATTTTATGAAACATTTATAATTTCGTATTAATATTATTATATATACACATAACCATTTAAAAAGAATACATTATATTTTATCGGCGAGGGGTCTTATAGTGTAGTGGTCATCACTTCAGACTTTGAATCTGAAAACCTGGGTTCGAGTCCCGGTAAGACCTTTGTTTTTCGAAGACCCAGTTAGCTCAGTTGGTAGAGCGCCAGCCTTTTAAGCTGGTGGCCGAGGGTTCGATCCCCTTATTGGGTGTTTTCCGGTAAAACAATGAGTCGCGCCTTAGTGTTTCGCTTTCAGAACCGAAACGAAGGGTTTTGACCATATTTCAAATATTCTATTTTTGTCGTCTCGATAGAATATTTTATGCCATTTACTCACTGCCCGACATCCGGGCTATTTATTGACAAATCACTCATTTCCCGACATCTATTGGTGGGCGTAAATGATTCCCGATAAGACATTGACCGGATTTTACCCAGACCTTGGCTAGGATTGACCTGGTAGGACTCGGATGCCGGGTCGTCGAGGATTAAATGGTCAACTTATTCGGATTATTTGAATTATCTGGGTCATCAAAAATAATTGTCAAGGTTCTCATCATATTTAAAATAATGTTGGAAAAATAAGGGACTATATAGAACGAAGATGTTAAGGAACACAATTGACCTGGGTTCAATTGGGCAAACATTAGTATAGTTTTCTGATTGATTCGTCGTATATTAAAAATAAATGGGGGTAAATAATTGTTGTAAGGTTCTCATCATATTTAAAATAATGTTGGAAAAATACATAATTATATAGAACGAAGATGTTAAGGAACACAATTGACCTGGGTTCAATTGGGCAAACATTAGTATAGTTTTCTGATTGATTCGTCGTATATTAAAAATAAATGGGGGTAAATAATTGTTGTAAGGTTCTCATCATATTTAAAATAATGTTGGAAAAATACATAATTATATAACATAAGATGACAAACTCCTTCGACTACGTCTACGGAGTTTCCTCGATTTCCTACGACTATCGTCTCCGGAAATCTCCAAACAATGAGCAAACATGGGACATGTATTTAGCGTAGTTGGAGCGAGCAGGAGACGAAGTTACGGAATATAATATATGTATTTTAATATACATATATATAAAGACGTAAGGTTATATTGGTTATAAAATGCCAAAACCAAACGACAAAAAACCCACACCGACTACCAAAGCACCGGTAAAGAATTCAAAGGAAGTGGAAAAAACACCGGTAAAGATTGAAACCGAGCCGATTGAACCCAAAAAATGCAACCCAGACAAATCAAAGGATTGCGCCAAAAACGGTAAGACCGGTAAAAAATAATAAAAAAAACAATATGTACAATATGGTAGTGCTACTTGGTATCGAAGTATTATTATTATTATATAAGAATCTTAGTCAGATGATATAAATGATTATTTATTTATTTTTATTATCCAAATGCCAATCGGCATCTGAAACACCCCCCATAATTTTATGGGAACCGTCATATTTTTCATTTGATGCCTGTTCATCCATGAAAATATCGACCTCGGCGTTAATTTTATCAAGAGCATATTGCTCAGCCACGGACAATACTTTACTCGTAAATAAGTGGCGCACACATGCTCTACGATATTCGATATGTTTTTTATTATCCTCCGCCAATTCATCGTTTGTTTTGGATTTTTTGACACCACCATTTGCAATAAGTTCCAAATCATCAAGTTCCCTGGCCTTGGCGTATTTATTATATTCATTTTCAACAAAGTCATACCCATTAAACGCAATGGTGATAAGTTTACCGATAACAAATGAACAAGTATTATTATTACGGTATTCGGGAGCAACATCAGATTTAAGGATTTCGTCAATGAGAGCATCTAATAATGGATCATCGACGGCCCAAAATCCATCTGGAAATCGTCTTTTATAATTCCGCAAATGTTCCCACATCAGAGTCCCAAAATAATCAACCAAATCATATCCACTATTTAACATCGTACGATAATGTAAATCGCGTTTATCGGTGATATAACTGAAATCATGTTTTTTTTCGGAAGACTTTAGGGGATGTAATGAATCCACTTCGCAGCAAGGCGAAGTTATAGACACAGAAACATTCGCTAATGTTTCGACCGATTCGGGTTTATCAGAAACCTTCGCTGAAGATACGGTGTCAGACTCGGTAACGGGGGCGGTATTTGTATCAGTTGATGCTGTTGTATTTTTTTTTTTAGAAATCTTCTCGGCCTTCTCTGCCTTAGGTACCTTCTCAGCCTTAGGCGCCTTAGCCACCTTCTCAGCCTTAGGTACCTTTACCGCTTTCTCAGCATTAGGTAATTTTAATGGACCTGACGTAGTATCGGAGACAGTTTCGGACATATTAGTGTAGTGGATGTGAAGAAGTCGAATTGCGTAGCACAGAATTCGCAGACACAGAATACGGAACGCTAGTGAAGTATTCTGATTAATAATAATTTATAATTGTATTAGTGATGTATATTTATATGATTCATTTATTAAAACAAAATCAATTTTATAAAACATATATCCATATTTATTTTATAAAATTGAAATACCTTTATAAAATGTAAGAAATGATACAAAACGCCTAATACAATTAATAATCAAAAATTCAAAATTATATATATTTTCCCAAAATGATGCCATTTTATGCACAAGATACAACTCAGACTCCTTCGACAATGCTACGCCACGCTGTAGCGTCTACGGAGTTTAATAAAGAGAAGCAGCAATTAAGTAAATTCCAGGAGATGATGGTATTTACACAAATATCAAACGCAACCGATTTGTCTTGTCTTGGCTGGTCGATTCGCAATACGTCTATCGGGTGGACAATAGGAAAACAATTATCGCTCATGCCAGACATACTGAATCATAATCGACAACAATTGGACAAAATTCGTCATATCCAAGACCTTTCACAACAATTATATTACCGACTACAAGAATACTGGGATATTGAAAGTGGACAATTTGTTCGATATTTGGACGCGACTAAAAACATCGATTCCAAACGAATATTTTATGATAATATAAACGACACTATTAATCAGGCAATAACAACATCGTTTGTATTCTCGGCGGTTCAACCAAAATGGATACAAAACCGTCTCGCCATTTACAAAGAAATAGTGGATATTTTCGAAACAATTCCTTTGGAAGATATCGAATCAATCATCATGAACGAATGTTCGCCCATTTATTCATGTAATGATTCACCGGACATGACATATTTAAAACGTGAGATTTATTGTGCCGCGACCGAATGGTTATGTCATTATCCCGCTCTGATTCCTTATGACGAGCCCTATGTAGGACGAACCGTGTATGGTGGAACATATCATTATGATTTGGAAACCGAGCAAAATGGTAATGAATGTAATGAATGTGTATAAAAAGAATAAAAATAGAAGAATAAGAATAATAATAAAAAACAAACAAATATGTATTTTTGTAAAATTGAACATTTTTTTTATGTTCGAACCATATGATAAAAATAACAAATTACCAAATTACCAAATAATAATAACGAAAATGTCCAAATCGTACAAAAACTCGTTACAAAAACGAGGTCCTCATTGTCCACATTGCCAAAACCTGAACTTACCAGCAAACCATTGGTTACGAAAAACCGCGGACAAGACGAGTGAATTGGTATGTCCGGTTCTATTACAGACCGAATGTCAATATTGTTTTGAATTGGGACATACCGTGTCGCATTGTAAATCGATTGTAAAATACAAAAAAAAAATAGCACATGTACAAACTCCTTCGACTACGTCTACGGAGTTTCCTCGATTTTCCTTGCTACGCAGCACTATCGTCTCCGGAAATCTCCAAAATAATAATAATAATACATTTGCCGCGTTAATTGATGACGATGAGGATAACGATGTAACAATTGGTCAAAGTGCAGCCATATCGAAAGGATTCGGCCGAAAACGTTGTACTATGATGGTCAAACCAAAATGTTCACCACTGCACAGCGAGGCAAACCACTTGATGGGCGCTACATGCCAACCGAGAACATTAGTGGAGGAATGCCAACAAACTTCGGTTCATTTGAATGAATCGGAAACAACCGATTCTTTAAAAATATACACAACACATAGGGAACACGATGAACCGTTTATGTTTCGGCGACGCATGACAAATTGGGCCGACGATGAGTCCGATGACGAATAAACCAAAATAAAAAAAATAAAAAATAAAAACAATAATAAAACAATAAAACCAAAATAAACATTTTTTTTATTTCGAACTCCTTCGCTTCGGTTCCCAGTGCTACGGCATCAATGTCGTCTCCTGAAATTTCCCAAATATTTTTTTTAGAAATAAACCGATTTTCGACGAAGACGAAATTGACAATTACGCAAACAATTCACAAATACAATAATCGTTTTAATAATCAACGACCAAAACATATAATTATACATCATTTCAGAACAATTCAAACGAACCGTCCAAAATAAAATCGCGCCGACAATAGTCCATATGACCGTAAACGTAATATTAATTGCCCCGATAAATGACAAAACGGAGCCTACAGACATATCGTATGTAATGTTTATGGACCGGTCGATAGACATATTACAAATGATGACATAACCGATTTGGAATACCAACATTGTCATATTATAAAAGGCACTCACTATCAAATAAATATATAGATTCAAAAACGGTGACCAATGAACACATGTTTGGTCAGTTATAGCAAAGTATAAATCGCAAAATATGAGGGGAAATCCCGTGAGTAAAAGTACGGTAGACACACATAATTTATCGACACATTCGACGGGTTTATAGTCATTCGCCGCTTTTTCGGGAAAATGTGGATATTGCGGGTTATTGATAAAGGGAACATTCGCGTCGGATTTACCAGATGTGTTTGATTCATATACATCTGCAATAGTGGGCGAATCTGTCGTCAACCAGGACATAATCGGCAGATAGATAGTAATAATTTATTATAAATATTGAATGATTTATAATAAAGTATTATCCGACACAATTGAATCAATTTTGCCATGAATCGATTTTGGAGCGAGCCGAAGCCACTGCGAAGCAAGGCGCAGGTGAGCGACTGGAAACCTTCGCTTCCGTTCCGAAAGCTACGGTTTCTGTGTCCGTAACTTCTGTGCTACGCAATTCGACTACGTTACGTCCACTAAAGTCCTTGGTGGGCACTTTGTGTCCACTGAGAAGCATTGCGCAGCATAGCCGAATGAGTTGACGTAGTCGAAGGAGTTTTTCACGGTCTTTTAGTTAAATAAAATATTACAACCCCACCTGTTCCATTTGTACCTTCCTGACCGTAACTTGTTCCGCCGATCTGGGATGACCCCCCGTTTAACCCTCCTGCACCATAACTATCTAAACATGGTGCATATATAGTGCTTCTATGATCTGCATATACAGTAGATAATCTTGTATCATCAGTACGATTAAAGCCATCACCAGCACATGCGTTTCGTTCTGCGTCGGTTGCTGTCCTCCCGACGTAATTTTTATCACACAGAGAAAGCGTATTTGGAGTTGTGCCAACATCTAGACCAAAATTATTACCCCCACCGCCACCACCATTGCCACCGGTTAGACTATTATATCGTACGCCGCCACCACCACCACCACCACCGGAAGCTTTATATGTTACATATATATAATTTATAGTAGATGTCGAACCATTCCCGCCAGAATTTCCGTCAGCTTCGCCGCCGTGGTCAGTTGCCACCGCTGCTCCCCCGTTCCCCGCGACCCCCACCGTCCAAGATAAAGTCACGTAGCCGTTCCCACCGGACTTGTTTACGTTAAAATGACCAATTGTTACCTCTCCTCCGCCCCCCATGCCCCCGCCTCGAAAATTATAATTTCTAGCGAGTCCGCCACCACCACCACCGCCACCACCAATGATTATAAAATCGATTCTACTATATATGTTCGTGTTAATCGACATAGCAGAGTCATTAGAATTTAAAAAATATTTTTTACAGAATATTGTACTTAAATCTTTATCACCTATTTTAAAATTAGAAGGAGTATTTGTTCTTGAAAATGAATCATTTGTAGAATCATCCGACAAGGTGCTATGATAATATCTACCGCCATCTGTTACATTATTTATTATATTTTGGTTTACGTTTTTTACAGCAAAAAAATTATCTAATATAACCGAATTTGTTAAATCGGTTTGTGTAGTATAATTCGACATGTTACCGGAATAAGAAGACATTGTATATATAATAAAAGAATATAAAATTTATATATAAATACATAACTTTAGTGAAGTGTATTCTTTGGATATTTCCGGAGACGATAGTGCTGCGTAGCAAGGAAATCGAGGAAACATCGTAGACGTAGTGGAAGGAGTTTACCATGATTCGAACTCCTTCGACTACCGTCTACGGAGTTCAGTCGCTCACCTGCGCCTTGCTTCGCAGTGGCTCCGGCTCGCTCCATTTTCCAATAAAAACGAATAAAAAATTACCGTTTTTATAAAAATTATGAAATTTGTCCAGAAAATAACCA
>Ga0209829_10002540_pt1 | contig 13822 bp, 14 predicted proteins | sample C_140205_EF_Meta_FD_187311 | JGI IMG/M metagenome (GOLD analysis project Ga0209829, IMG submission 187311) | Freshwater microbial communities from Lake Croche, Canada to study carbon cycling - C_140205_EF_MetaG (SPAdes) (version 2) | ecosystem: Environmental > Aquatic > Freshwater > Lake...
CCGGCATGCCACCGGGCATGGTTGCTGAATTTGAACCTGCTGCTGCAAATGAACATCTCGGTGGAAGTTTCTTTTAAACAGGGGAACGTAGTTCCCCTCTGACCCCTCCTTGAACTACGTTCCCCTCTGACCCTTGATTATAATCGGTTTTGGCTTAAAAACAAAACTATAAAAAATACAAGGCACAAGGCAACTTGCTTATTGAGAATGGCATCTTCAGTTACAGGTTTAAATTTGAAAGCATGGGTACACACTTTTAAAATGGCGGTTTTACAAGCGTACAAGGTGGTTGGACCGCAACGAATTCGAAATATTGAAAATGAAATAGACATTATGGAACAAACATGTGTCATTAAATCAGATGCAGATATAGACGCTTACAATGTTCGAGTTGAAAAACTTACGAATCAAATTTCAAGAATAAGTGCGTGTTTTACCAATGACGATGATGAGAGTAGTGGGCGCGGAATTTATGCACTATTTCACGGTGACGATGATGTAGCGGATGGTTTAATTACATTATTGAATGGTGCAAATCATCCGATAAATTTGTATTATGAGATAAGTGACAACGGCGAGTTCAAATTAAATGCAAAAAAAGAAGGATTTGATGTTGTTTACGACAACTGTCTGTTGAATAATCAACTGTTTAGCACAATTGAAAATGAACACATTAAAAATGAACTTTCATCCATGAGAGCAATGATAATTGTGGAATTTGTAAAAAATAATATTTAAAAAATATGTGAAAAATAAATAATTAAGATATTTTGACAATATATAAATATTTTAATTATTCGAATGCACGGTTCCATGAATCATCTTTTTCATTCCATTTTATTTGGGATTTTATTATATTTTGTCATGGTTTTCATACTTAAACAACCGTATGAAGTTGCGCAAGATAGGAGCATGCTGTTTGCTGCAGTTGCTTTAGCTTATATGATTTTATTCGGACATTCTCTCCCGAACCATGTAAATAAAAACATATTTTAACCAGTTATTTTTCATTCATCATTCATTATTAATTCATTATTAAAATTATTAATTATAAGCTGTCCAATTTATATAATTAATTCTAATTATATATATAAAAAGTCATGTCGTCGTTTTACGTAAAAATAGAAGATGTTTACTATTATTTATTATACACATTTTACATCTTGTACATCCTGGTTATTTTAAATTTAAGCTACTTTAATTCCGTTACAAAATATTTGCCAGCAATTCAATCCGCTTTGAAATACTTTGTTATTCTATTTTTAATTATCCGATTCAACCCGTATTCAAATGCTAAAATAACAGAATTTGACAAGAAAATAATATTTTCGTCATCTTTATTTTTACTTTCAACAACCACATTTACCGATTTGCTTTTAACATATTTCAATAATAATGTCGCTAAAAAGGTCGGAGTAAATATAAAAATGTAAAGTTAGTTGTAAAGTTAGAGAGACATGAATTTTTATATTCGTATAATAATATACGCATCAAACTATGCAAAATTATAATCAACAAATATTTATAGTTATAAATGCATTTTTATTACTATTCATATTTATAGCGGGTGGGTTCAATAAAATTTCAAATTTTCAAGATACTGCAACTTATTTAGAAACAAAAATAAATGAGATTCAATTAAGTCCTATATTTATTACATCAATTATAGTTACAATTTTTTATTTTTATTTAAATATTTATATTCAAAGAAATAGCTTGAATTCATTCTTGTTATCAAGTATAGTCATTGCAGTAAGTGTTGCGATAATCGGAATTCCATTTTTAGTTTACTTCAAAAAGTATTTGAATCAAAATTGTAGTAAAGCGTTTATTTCACTTATATATGATGCGGCCATTCTTGGAGTAATTGGTTTGTTGACGCTAGGAAGTGTAGTAATTTTATATTCATTATATGCAAACAGTTATAAAGAATATGCATATGCTGCCACAATTGGATTGGCGGCATTTACCGCAATCACAATATTGATTTTTCATTTCCCGACGAATAAGGCGGAAGTGATTTCATTTACAAAGAATCTTTCCATTTTGGGTGGATTAATGTTGTTATCTCAACGATTTGTGTAATAAACTTTCTAAATACATTTTTGTTTTTTTGATTTGGATTTGGATTTGGATTTGGATTTAGATTTGGATTTAGATTTGGATTTGGATTTGGATTTAGATTTGGATTTAGATTTGGTCATTCTTTTACCACCCCCCACTAATATTCCACGACTATTTTCTTTTATACCGTATTTATCGAATAATATTTTACGACCGGTATCATCTAATTGATTGAAATATAAATCATTTACTTGTTCACGTTCAAAAATATCTTCATGAAATTGTCTATTTAATCCTCTCAGCAATTCCAAAATTTTTAATATCAACCTTTCGCGTCGCATTTCTCCAGTTTCTTGAACTTGAGGAACCGGTATTCCGTTAGCTAGACCTTTTAAATATAGGTAATCGTTGTTGTTCAACTTGAGGTTGCATTTATATAATGCGTGTACATTTTTATTAAAAAATATTTTACATCATTATTTTTAATTTGAAATTAAAAATAATATTTACATTTATTGAATGATTAATCAATAATTAAGTGGAATAGTTTGTCGCATCAAGTTGAAGGCCAACATTTGAAGGGTTCAGTGCCACCTGTGAACCTCCGCGATGACCTTTGCGACGACTGTGGTGTTTGCGCGACCCCTTGCGCCCCTTGCGCCCCTTGTGCGATTTGCGATGCCTATATGTTTTTTTCATCACTGCATTGCTTGAAGAAGAAGAAGAGCTGCCCTTCTTATAAGTAAGCTTTGCTTTTTTCATTGCTGCTCCTAAACGATTCGGAGTATTTTTAGGAATTGTTTTTAGCGCCTCTTTGACGCTTTTCATCCATTCTGTCGCTACCATTTTATCTTTTATATATACTCCAAATATTATAAAAATAAAAAACTTAATTATTTTTATATTTTTTATTAATTATTTATTATTTATTTTAACATTTTCTTAAATTAATTTGACTAAATTTAATTTATCCAAATGTGTTTTCTTCTGAACAACATATATACATGAATCCATCCTCGTCCTTATGTGACTCATACATTGAAGAAATAACTTTTGTCACTGGAATCAAATGATTATCAATGAAAATAAATAACGCAGTTGCCGGATTCATTTTCATCCGCATTCGAATGGAAATCATTAGTTGTCCAATGGTAAATCCGTCTGGTATAACAAATTTCGGTTTATCTATTACTTTGCTCATACTCGATGAATCAATATAAATGGGAACTGAAGTTGGATATTTGGTTAAAATATTCTTAGACTGTTGCTTTCTTTCTTCTAAAGGAACCCGTTCTTTAAATTCTTTTGTCATTGATGCTGATGATGATTTGGAAGATTTTGACCTTGAAAACATATAGTGTGAAGGTGAGGCTTTTACTGTGTATATGTGTATATAATATATATAAATATTACTAAATCTTTAATATTATTTTAATTATTATATAATAGAATTATATCAATATATAATAAAATATAATAAATAAAATAATAAGTAAATAAATATCCACATCACACTTGTTAAATGGACTCGAATTTGGACTTGGATATACGAAATTATAATTTAGAAGACATTACAAATTTATTTAAAATACCGGTTGTTTTTACAGAATCAGATTTGCGCACAGCAAAACTCATGGTGCTTCACACTCATCCAGACAAATCGAAACTTCCAAAAGAATATTTTCTTTTTTTTACGAGCGCTTATAAAATATTGTATCAGATATTCACGTTTCGAACAGGTAAAAATAGAAATAAAAAGGAAAGTTACAGCGAGCTCGTCGCCGAAGAAACGATTGACCCGAATGAAGATTCAATGAAATTGTGCGTGGACAAGGTGAAACGGCTTAACTCTACCGAGTTCAACAAGCTCTTCAATGAGCATTATGAAAAATGCAAAATACAAATGGAAGAGGAAGAGGGATATGAAGACTGGTTTCGTTCTGATGATGATGCCAACGCAGATTCCTCTGCTTCTACATCGTTATCCTCCTGGGACCAGCGTGTATCCGAAATCGACAAACAAAAACAAGCGTTGCGAACAAATTTATCTCTTGTTTCAAAAAATGAACTACAATGTGCCAACATTTTTGGCGGAGGCGAAAATTATTATATGCTGGGTCAGGGTGCGCCTAAAGAACATTCAAGCGGACTATTTAGCTTGCTTCAGTATGAAGACTTGAAAAAGGCGCACACGGAAACAGTTATACCCGTTACGCACGAAGACTATGTAAACTCCAAAAAGTTCAATAATGTGAATGAGCTGCAGTCATTTCGAGATGTGCATTTGAAATCATACAACTATGACGAAGCTTTACACAAAAAAAAAACGGAAGCACATATTGCAGAAGAAGATAATACACACCGGGCATTCGCTTTAGCAAAACAAGATGAGCTCGCTCAAGAAATGAATAAAAAATTCAATGGTTCATTTTTAAAGTCATTAATGTGATGTAAATTTTATATTTTATTTTATTTTTTTATAATAAATGATAAAAGTATTGCCACTCCGCATGAAACTATCAATATCAAAAAGCAGATATTGCATATTATTTCTTTCCTTCTATTTCTTCTCCCACGATTAAGTTGTCTTTCCATCATACTTAGAGCATGTTGATGGAGTTGAATTTGGCGTCTTTGCTCAGCTCCAATTCCATCGCCATTATTATTATTATTTTCATTGATTCTGTCATTGATATTGTTGTCTTCATAAAGTATAACTCTCTCAACTTCTTTTGAACACATTAAACATTTAATTCCAACCGAACTTATTCGGGATGCGCGCACTGCATCTCTGACTTTTCGAACAATGTAGTCATCAATGCATCCAAGGTGAACTGTATACTTACAAGTGTTACAAAAATTACGTTGAAAATCTCCCCGTTCTTCTTCAACACCTTCATAACATATTATGCATATTTCTGCTCCTTCTTCTATTGGTTTGGGGTTAGTTGGTCTTGATTTTATTTTGTTGTTCTTACGGTGTTTATTATTTTGGGCATGTAGATTATTTTCTGGCACGTTTGCCACATCATTGTCGTCATCTAGTGGAGGCGCAGTTGCAAATGTTGCAACAACATATGCGCCAGAAAATAGGGGCATTACAACACCAACAGCTTCTACGGCTTCTACGACTTCTGCATCATCATAGTCTCCATCTACTGACATAAAAGATGTGGTTGCTGAATTGGAATTTGCTGGACTTGTTGACGCTTCGCCACCATAATCATACTCATCATCAGATGAAGCATGCGGAATATTCGGAATGTCGTATCTTTTGCATAATTTTTGTTGTTTAAAATCGTGCATACGTGGGTGTATTTGAACAATCGCATGGGCCATTATATCATAAATCGTTTGGCGTCTGGTTATCTTACTTATGATAAAACTGTTTATATTATTTTATTTCAATTTATAATTTATTATAATATTTATTTTATTTTTTTAAAATTGAAAAAATAAATATTAAAAACTAATTGTTTAGAAAAAGGTCGCATTCCCATCGTCATCCATCCACCAATCATCATCATGTTGATAAACGACCGGTACAAGTTGCAGAAACGCATAGGTTCTGGCACGTTTGGTTTAGTATTCAGTGCAAAAAATGTAAACACAAATGAAAATGTTGCAATCAAGCTGGAGCCGACTGCCCAGGTGGATACGCTAACTCACGAAGCCGCCGTTTTAATGAAACTTTCAGGAATTCCGGGAATTCCTAATCTTCGGTACTATGGAGTGCCCGACCACAATCGGTACATGGCAATTGACTTATTAGGAAAAAGTTTACAAACAGTTTCAAGCGAATACAAAAAGTCAGTTCCAGTTGGAATTGTTGGAATGTACGCAAAACAAATGGTTCAAATTATTTGGGCTGTTCATGAAAAGGGGTTTGTCCATCGAGACATAAAGCCTCCCAATTTCATGATTGGAATCAAGAAAAATGAAAATGAAACAGAAACACAGGATAAATTATTTTTGATTGATTTTGGAATGTCACGAACATACATTGACGATAAAACAAATGCACACAGGTCTAATAAAATACGTACAACCGGAATTATTGGAACACCGCGTTACGTAAGCATCCATGTTCATGATGGATGCGAACCAAGTCGACGAGATGATTTGATTTCAATCATGTATGTTCTCGTTTACTTGGTAAAAGGGCGCCTTCCTTGGAAAGCGGCGGCATCTCCCGAACTAGTGGCCCAAATGAAAAAAACAATTTTACCAGAGGACCTATTTTTCGAAATGCCGCCGAGTTATTTGGATATTTTCAAATACTTATGCAGTATGTCATACGATGAAGCACCCGACTATTCGTATATTATTGAGAATTTATAGTTGGTTGTTTGGATTTTGAATTTAATGAATTTAATATTTCAGTTCCATCTCTCTAAAATAAATATCCAAGATTTTTATTTTTTTGAAACTCTTTTTAAATTTTGAAATATGGACAAAAATAAATGTCCAATTTTTATTTTTTAAAAAAAGTTTTAAAATATATTTTTTAGGTTTTTTTAGGTTTTTATTTTGAAGCATTAAATATATTTTTATGAGCATTTTATATAACATCAAAATGTTAGAAAATGCGTTCCAGAGCATAAGAAAAAACTCGGAAAAATGCGATTTTTTGGACATTTTTCCAATTTTGGACATTTTTAAAAAGTGAAAAAAAACGAGTAAATGGACCGAAAAAAACGAGCATAAGCACATTTTTCCATGTTTTTCAAAAATTGAAAGCATATGTGGTCTGGCGTTTTTATGAAATAAAACGCTCGTTTTTTTCGGTCCATTTTTGGACCGTTTTCTAATCCACGGGATGATGCTCTCGCGATGTTTTTGACTTTTTTATTTTTTGTCTTCATAATGCTCACATTTCCGCTCGTTTTTTTACTCGTTTTTTTGGCCGCTAGGCTTATGCAGCGGACACAATAAGTGGTGAAAAACGTCGCACATACATGGGTTGGTTTTCACATTTTCTAAAAAATCGCAATTTTACAAAATCATCCCCAAAAAACCGATATTTCGTGGATTAAAAAACTAAAAACACAATTTTGGGGGGTTGAAAAAAAACGGAAAATCTTTTTATTTTTTTGAAACTCTTTTTAAATTTTGAAATATGGACAAAAATAAATGTCCAATTTTCATTTTTAAAAAAAAGTTTTAAAAGTTTTTTTTTTGTTTTTTTAGGTTTTTTATTTAAAGAATTTAATGTATATTTATGAGCGTTTTGTATAACACTGATATATTAGAAAAAGTGCCGCAGAGCATAAGGAAAAATGCGATTTTTCGGACATTTTTCCGATTTTTTTCGATTTTGGACATTTTTAAAAAGTGCAAAAAAACGAGTAAATGGACCGAAAAAAACGAGCATCAGCGCTTTTTTCCATGTTTTTCGAAAAATAAAAGCATATGTGGTAAGACATTTTTATTTTCTAAAAACGCTCGTTTTTTTGCAATCCATTTTGGACCGTTTTGCGTCTGCGGGGCGATGCTCTCACGACGTTTTGACTTTTTCAAATTCTGAGAGCATACAGGTAACAAATCCGCTCGTTTTTTTTGACCCCCTTTTCATCCGCTAGGTGTATGCAGTGAGCCCATTTTGCTTTTTCAAATTCTGAGAGCATACAGATAACAATTCCACTCGTTTTTTTTTGATACCATTTCCGAGCCATGTTTGCGAATGGAGTTTTAGGTTGGGATTTATATGGTAAAGGTGGAAGTCGGCGTTTTAAATGTATGTAAAAAAATTATTTTTAAAAAATAATAAACTGAAAGAATTACAACCTGCTGATTATTTATCAAATTTACAAGATTTAGAATTAAATTACAATAACTTTTTGATTGTAATTCTTTTATACGATTATTAAATAAATTTAAATTATTTAAGTTTATTTAATAATCGTATAAAAGAATTACAATCAAAAAGTTATTGTGGTTTACATAGTAATGTTTCATGTCGTCGTAGACAACTAATTGTTTTTTATTAAATTAATTTATATTATAAATATATAAATTATGAAACACGTTATAATAATAGGTGGTGGAATAGCAGGACTAACAGCAGCGCATGAATTAGTAGAACAAAATTATAAAGTTACTCTTATAGAAAGAAATAGTATAGTTGGTGGATTAGCACGAACATTTCAAGATTCTTCGAAGAAAATATGTCCGTATGAATATAGCTGGAGAGCATACGGAGAATGGTATCAAAATGTATATGATATTATGAAAAGAATACCTTTTAGTGATAAAAAAACAGTTTTTGATAATTTGATTATTTTACAAGGTGGTGAAAAAACATGTTCCAAAAAAATACCAGAATATAATAATACTTTTTCACAATTACCTTTAAAAGATTACTTCGTTATTTTACCAATTCTTATAAAATATTGGTGTTCTTGTGATGAGCGTAATAGAAATACATTTTCAAAAATTGGATTAAGAGATTATATACATCGTAATAAATTATCAGCTGAAGCAGAAAATTTATTAGGAAAAATTGTAGGACCTTATTTAGGATTTGATTATCATAACGCAAGTCTTTATGATTTACTTTATTGTGGTGAGATGATGTCTAATAATTCTGATAAAAATTATAATTTTAATATAACGTCATTGCCTACAAATTATGCGTGGTTTGAACCTTGGATACGCCTACTAAAATCAAAAGGTGTTTCTATTTTAGTACAGACAGAACTTATAAAAATAAATTTAAATAATATTGATAATAAAATTGATAATATAATTGTAACTGATAAATCTAAATTTTATCCTAATTACCAAATGATGGATGCAGATTATTATGTAAATTGCACTGGTCCTGAAGTACTTAAAAAAATATTAGAACCATATAAATTATATAAATCAGTTCAACCATTTTATAATGATATATATAATGTAGCAAAAAATGGAAGACAAATTCAATTATCAGTATATTATTATATAGACAAAAAAATTTTTTTAGAAAATAAAAATACATTAGCCTATTTACCAAATACACCGTGGCTTTTAATGGTTTTATCTACTGGACATATTTGGGGTGATGAATATATGTCTCAATATTGTGATAAAAATATTAAGGAAATTATATCAGTTGGTATATGTGAGCCGTATGTAAATGGTGTATTTATAAAAAAACCATGGTCAAAATGTACAAGAGATGAAATTAAAATTGAAGCATGGCATCAATTAATAAATGATGCTGATTTTAAAAATAATATATGTATTGAAAATAATACTGAATTAAACAATATAAATATTATACAATTTACAATGTGGGATTCATTTATTTATAAAAATGGTAAAATTGATACATATGAACCTAAATGGGCAAATAATATAAATACTATTCAATATCGTCCAGGACCTGCAACATCTATAACCAATTTATTTGTAGGAGGATCGTATAGTAATACATCAACTGGAACATACTCTATGGAAAGTGCTGCAGAATCTGGAAAAATTGTTGCTAAACATATTTGTAAAATAGATACTATAAATGATAATATATATTTACATACAAAAAAACGTTATATGATAACATATCCTATAAGATATATTGATAAGTTAATTCATAACGGTAATTTTATATATATTATAATTATTGTTTTAATTATAGTTATTATTTTTTGGAGTCTTTGTATAAAAAAAGTATATAAATTTTCAAGTAATAATTACATTCGTCAAGTACTTTATAAATTTATAAGAATATGAATTTTTTATTAAATCATCTTTGCAATTAATTAATTAACCAATCGATTTAGAAATATTATATGGTTAATGTATACACGACAGGTTCAGGTTCAATATGGATACACCAATAGAAAAATGTAAATACAAGCAGTATACGTGTGAATGTTGCTGTTTTTCATGTATATTTGAGAGCGATTATAAGCGACATATTAGAACAAAGAAACATATGAAATTGAAATGTACTGTAGAGAAGCCTGAAAAAAAAGTCTCCAAACATAATGAATGCGAATGTGGAAAAGTATTCAAAACACAGAATGGTTTAATGAAACATAAGCAGCGTTTGTGCACTGGTAAAGATAGTATAATTATAAATTTAATGAGAGACAATGCTGAAATGAAAGAACTCATGAAGGAGCAGCAGAAATTCATGAGAGAACAGCAGGAGCAATATCATAAACAGTTGGTGGATATGATTCCGATGATGTGCGGTAGTACCAATTTAATTACAAATAATAATACGAACATTAAACAAAAATTCAACTTGAATGTATTTTTAAATGAGCAATGCAAAGATGCAATCAACATTGGTGATTTTATAAAATCGTTGCAAATCACGCTGGACGATTTAAATGTAACGAGGGAAAAGACACTGGAAGACAGTGTCGGCAATATTTTTTTGAGAGGATTAAAAGAGCTGGATATTTACAAGCGTCCAATTCATTGCACTGACAACAAGCGAGACATCATGTACATCAAGGATGAAGAGAAGTGGGAAAAGGATGAAGGAAACTTGAAATTCAAAGATACAATTGATGCAATTACCAAAAAACAAATTACAACATTGAAACAGTGGAAGGATTCAGACCCGGAAGTTACAAAAACAAGTTCATCTAAGAATGATAATTTTTTAATGACATTTAATCACATTTGCACGCCGATACCGGAGGTCGGTGAAAAGCGCATTATAAAAACGATAGGTAAGGAAGTTCACATTAATGATTAGATGGGGCGGCGTAATGCTTGGCTGACACCCAGGTTCCCGACCCCTCCTTAAAAAATTATATTCATTCTTTTATTTTATTGGCCAACTAGTGCGTTTGATTTTAGATATAAATGAATAAATTAATATAGTAATTAGTAATTTATAAATAATTTTTTTTTTATTTTTTATTATATTATTATATTGATATACCATATAATAATAATAATAATAGTAAAATGTCAACTAATGATGATAAAAATGGTAAAAGAAATATTGTTCCACCTCCGCATAAGAATAATAAATATGATAAATATAAATACTATGACCCGTTACTGTACCCTCCAGTTACCAGGTCATCCATTATATATCCGCAACAACCGCAACAACCGCAACAACCGCAACAACCGCAACAACGTGCAACTGTGTCAGGGTTTGCATTAAAGGTGATGAATCGAATAAATATTGAGGCGGAAGTGGACAATTTGGAAGATTTGATAAATATTGGCAAAAAGGTGGGGACAGAATTTAAATTGGACCTGAACATCGAGTACAACATTGACCTGGCGATGATAAAGAATTTACTTCCGGAAATGGAGGATTTGAATAATATGATAGGTCAACAAGAATTTAAACGGCAGGTTGTTATATTAATTTTATATTACAGCATGCGTTTAAATCGCAAAAATGATGATTTATTGCATACGGCGATATATGGCGAACCGGGCATAGGTAAAACCGAGTTTGCGCAAAAATTGGCAAATATTTATTTAAAGTTGGGTGTTTTAAAGAACAATATTTTTAAAAAGGTTCGTCGTGGAGACTTGATTGCAGGTTATTTAGGGCAAACTTCGTTAAAAACGGCAGAAGTTTTGAAATCTGTGCGAGGCGGAGTTCTTTTTATTGATGAGGCTTATTCGATTGGAAACAGCAGCGGCAAAGACACGCAAGATTCGTACAGCAAGGAGTGTTTGGATTTGATTAATCAAAGCTTGACTGAAATGCGCGAAGATGACGACAAGTATTTTATTTTAATGATTGCAGGATACAAGGATGAATTGAAGCGCAATTTTTTTGGAATGAATGATGGGTTGGAGCGCCGGTTCAGCATTCATTTTACGATGCAGTCATATGTTCCGGAAGAAATGGTGCAAATATTTATTAAAAAATCGCTTGATGGTGGTTGGACTGTTGAAGAAGGTGCAATAACTGACGAATTTATAAAAGAGCATTCTGCGCATTTCAAACATCACGGCGGTGATATGGAGTTGCTTTTTGTGAAATGCAAGATTGCGCATTCTAAAAACTTGTTAGCAGGAAAAAGTAAAATAAAAAGATGTATATCAAAGATGGATACAAAGGATGGAATTGAATTATTCATAAAAAATTCAAATGCGGCAGGTGACAATCCGTTTATCAAAACCATGTACATCTAAGTAGTAGGGGAACCCAAGTTCCCCTATGACCCCTCCTTTGTCACTTTTGAAAAATGTGTGGGTCACATGTCAAATTGTGACATGTGACGCGATGACCCTTTGTTCATTTGTATATACGCTCGGGTCACATGTCACAATTTGACATATGACATATGACCCCATTAAATAAATAAGTAATAATCATAAATTATTACTACTTAAAAATAACAAAATAAAGTTTATAAATAAATAAATATGGTTTTAGAACAACAACAAGAAGTGCAAGAGAAAGAATTTGCACTATGTTTAAACATGATTGTGAAGAATGAGTCTCACATCATAAAAGATAAGTTGACTAAACTGTTGCAAAAAATTAAATTTGATTATTGGGTTATATCGGACACGGGCTCAACAGATGAAACAATGGAAATAATTGCCGATTTTTTCAAAGAAGTCAGGATTCCGGGTGAATTATATGAAGATAATTGGGTCGATTTTTCTCACAATCGAAACAAAGCACTAGGATATGCATTCAGAAAAAGCAAATACTTGCTAGTATTTGACGCGGACGATGAAATATGTGGCAACTTTGTACTGCCGGATTTAACAAGGGATTCTTATAGTTTGCAATTTGGAAGTTACACACGACCGCAAATTGTGAATAACCATAAACGGTGGAAATATGTCGGCGTTTTGCACGAATACATTTGTTCTGCTGATTCTAGAATTGATGACGCAAATACGGAAATTATAAAAGGACCCTATCATGTTATATCTGGTAGAAGTGGAAATAGAAATCTTGACAGTAACAAGTATTTGAAAGATGCAATTATTTTAGAGAAGGCGTACAATGATGCAGTAATTGCAAAAAACAATATGCATATTAGGTATGGTTTTTATTGCGCAAATAGTTATTACGATTGTGGAAAATATGAAAGTGCGATTTCATGGTATAAAAAGACACTTGAAAATGGCGGCTGGGCTCAGGAGAAATACGTGTCTTGTTTGAAACTTTACAACTGCTATAACAACCTGGATAATAAAGAAGCAGGGTTTTTTTATCTTGTCAAGTCGGCCGAGTATGATAGAGAGAGGGCGGAGTGTTATTACGAGCTTATAAAATATTATTCTGGCTCAGGTTTACATGATATTGCATATGGCTACTATGGCGTACTACGAGATTTTTATCACGACACTTATTTAAATGACGATTTGAATAATAAATTATTTGTAGATGTAAGTATATCCGAATTTCATTTGCCTTATTACGTTATAATTGTTTGTGAAAAAATGCGCGATTATGAGACAGGAATACACATGTACAGAATTATTTTTACGAAGAAATGCAAAATATTTGACACATGGTCAGTAAGCAACATGTTGTATAATTTACAATTTTTTACCGAACATGTTAAAGAGGAAGATAAAACGGCATTTTATTCGTTGTTTAAAGAATATGTAGACTTTCTTGTTGCCAATAATTATCCGATATCTGATGGCAAACATGAATTTATGAAGACTTATGAAAAATATGGCATAAAAAAAAGAGAAGCATCAGTGACGGATGAGTGTTCAAGCAGAAAAAAAATATTGATTTATACTGGATTTATGGGTTACTTATGGAATGACACATACATTTCCAATAATGCCGCCGGAGGAGCTGAAAAGG
>Ga0209829_10002542_pt1 | contig 13816 bp, 13 predicted proteins | sample C_140205_EF_Meta_FD_187311 | JGI IMG/M metagenome (GOLD analysis project Ga0209829, IMG submission 187311) | Freshwater microbial communities from Lake Croche, Canada to study carbon cycling - C_140205_EF_MetaG (SPAdes) (version 2) | ecosystem: Environmental > Aquatic > Freshwater > Lake...
CGCGACTGGAGGAGCCGCCAGGCCGTGGCCAGGCCGACGAGCCCGCCGCCGACGACCACGACCGACCGCGTTTTGAAGCCGGAATCCATCGGTGAAGTTCCGGTATACTCGTAGACTCGCGGAATCAGCACGCTTCTTCCTGGGTCGGCCGATCACGCTCGAATCAGGCCGAAGCCGAGATCCGTGAACCGTGTCAGTCCATGAGCTGCGAACTCGTTCACTATAGCCAGCCCCGGCTCGGGAAACTTGCCACGGCACTGATCGAACGGCTCGTGGTCAGGGGAGAAAGGTCGTGACACCGAAGGCTGCCCTGGCGGAGGACGTCCTGCCGAGCCTCGCGATCGCCCGCATGCTCGTCCGGCCCGGCGTCCGTCCGGCAGTGTTCGGCTCGGCGTGCCGGGAAGGCGATTCAGCCGGGTCATTCGCCGACATGTCGGCGCTCGAAGCGATCCGCTGGAGTTCCTGGACGAGCCTCGAGGAGGTCCTGTGCCGGATGCCCGAGGCGTTTCTCCAGGAGTCGCCATGCTGACCCGCCAAGCCGTCATTCTCTGCGGTGGTCGCGGCGACTGGCTCCACCCGCTCACCGACTCGCTCCCGAGGCCGTTGGCGCTGGCGGCCGGCCGGCCGTTTCTCTGGCATCTGCTCGGGCAACTCCGGGACAACGGCTATCAGGAGGTGGTGCTGCTGACCGGGTACGGTGGCGACATGATCGCCGACGCCTTCGATGACGGCGCCGTCGTCGGGCTGCGGATCACCTCCCGCCACGGTCCCGAGGAATGGCAGACCGCCCGTCGGCTGTGGGATGCGCGGGCCTTGCTGCAGCCGCACTTTCTGCTGCTCTACGGCGACCATTACGCGACCTTCCAGCATCCGCGCGTCGAACGCGTCTTTCGTGAACAGGGGAGGTTGGGCTGCATCACGGTTCATCCCCGCGCCGCCCGGGCGAATGTCGCGGTCACCGACGGGGGGCAGGTCGTGGCGTACGATCCGAGCCGGAGCGTATCGGGGTTGAATGCCGTCGAGATCGGTTACTCGCTGTTCAGTTCCCAGATCTTCGCGGCTTTCACGGAGGAAAACGAAAGTTTCAGCCAGGTGCTCGGGCGACTGGCGAAGGATGGGCAGTTGGCGGCGTTCCTCCAGCGCGATGCCTATCAGAGCGTCTCCGATCTCGATCGTCTCGCGGTCGCCGACGCCTACTTCACCCCGAAGAAGATTCTCCTCATCGACCGTGACGGCACGATCAATCGGAAGGCGGAGCGAGCCCGCTACCTCGCCGATTGGAGCGAGTGGCGATTCGTGCCCGAAACGCTCGAGGCACTGAAACGGTTGGCCGCGGCGGGGTGGTCGTTCGTCGTCATCTCCAACCAGGCCGGCGTGGGACGCGGGTTGATGACAGCGGAGCAGGTGTGGGAACTCGACCGCAGGATGAAGGAGGCTCTCGGCCGTGAGGGGGTGCCGATCCTGGGGAGCCACTACTGCTTCCATCATTGGGACGACCACTGCCTCTGTCGAAAACCCCAGCCGGGGATGTTTCATGCAGCCTCGCGGGATCACGGAGTCCGACTGGACCGGGCCTGGTATCTGGGTGACGATCCCAGGGATGCGGTGGCGGCATGGCGAGCAGGCTGCCGGTGTGCCTACATCGGCCCGCCCGGAGAACTTGACGCGCTCTCCGAGGAGGAGCGTCCCGCAGCACGATTCAAACACGCCGGCGAGTTCGCCGACCGGCTCCTGACTGAATGATCGTCTCCCGAACTCCATTCCGTGTCCGTTTCGTCGGCGGAGGAAGCGATCTGAACGCCTCCTCGATCGTCCGGGATGGCCAGGTCGTGAGCACGACGATCGACACGGCGCAAGGCTTCGTCCGGCTCGCGGCGGACGAGCGTGAAGGCGTCGTGGCCGCTCCCTTCGCGGCGGACGGCGGTGGTGGCGCATCGCGTCGGGGAGGGGATCAGTCACCGAGCAACCGGCGCTTGAGGGGGATCCGGGCCATCTCCTCGACATTTTGCCGCTGCTGGGCACCGAAACGCCGCTCGACGAGCGCGAGGTAGTCGGGGGTCGTGAAATAGGTCTGCCAGGCCCGGTCGCGGAAGCGGAGTACCTCGGCGGCGGAGACATGCTTCGTCGGCAACGGCTGGCTGTCGTATGAGAGAAACCCATAGCCGGCGTAGTCGGTCGGCAGGGCCCAGCCGGCCTTCATCGCCTCGACATGGAGCGGGCTGCCCGGGAGCGCCTGGCAGGGATACATGTTGGCCATCTCGGTGTTGAGTTCGAGGGCCAGGTCGAGCGTCTCCTGCATCGTGTCGAGCGTGTCATCAGGGAAACCGAAGATGTAGTTGGCGATGACGTTGAGATCGGCGTCGCGGATCGACTTCGCCACCTCACGGATGTTGACATCCTCGAACGTCCCCTTCGAGACCTCGCGGCGGATCTGCTGGTTGGCCGCCTCGACGCCGAGCGCCAGCCAGTCGATCCCGGCCCTCCGGAAGAGCTCGAGAAACTTCGGCCGAACCGTGTCGATCCGCGAGTAGGCCCACATCCGCAATCCGAGATCACGCTCGACGAGCCCCTCAAGGAGCGGCTCGAAAAACCGCTTGTCGAGGAAGAACATCTCGTCGGAGAGCCGGACGGTGGAGACCCCCATCCCGGCGAGGATCTCGAATTGCCGGAGCATGAAATCCGGCGACCAGAACCGCATGATCGGCGAGGCGGCGGCGGACACCCCATTGTCGTTGTTCGTGCGGTTGACGATGTTGATCATGCAGAAGTCGCACTTGAACCGGCAGCCGAGCGACGTGTAGATCGCGGCGAACGGGGTTCGCAGACCGTGGTCGAAGTTCGCGTGCCAGAAATGCGCCCGATAGAGATCGAGCGGCTTCTCGCGGAAAGGGAGGAGATCCCAGGCGTAGCCGGGAAGATCCCGGTCCATCAGCTCCTGCGGCACGATCCGCTCGGGGGCATTGAGGCGCGGGCGGCCATCTTCCTTGAAGCCGATCCCGCGTACGGCAGACAGGCCCGTACGCAGATCGGTGGCGAGGAGATTGTGGAGCGCATAGACCCCTTCGTTGAGGAGGACAAAGTCGACCGCAGGGCTTACGAGCACCTCCAGCGGCATGGCACTGGTGTGCGAGCCGACGAAGCAGGTCGGGACCCCGGGCGTGCCGCGTTTGAACGCCGCGGCGAGATCGATCGCCCCGCCCATGTTCGTCGTGCCGGAGTTGGGGTTCTGCCCATAGACGACGAAGCAGACAAGCCGGGCCCCGGCCTCTTCGATCCGACGGACGGCCTCCTCCGGGGAGAGCCTCTCGGCGCTGCAATCGAGAATCCCGACGCCGAATCCCTTCGATCGGCAGCTCTCCGCCAAAAGGAGCGCCCAGGTCGGCGGCTCAATGGCCGAGAACGTCTGGCTCAGTTGCTGGTAGGCGGTGAGGGCGGAGTCCGCCGTCACGAAAAGGACATCGAGCGGCCTGTTCATCACGATCCTTCTCTCCGGGAGGCACATCGCGGTCGGAACGCCGGCCTACAGCCGATTGAGGAGGTCACAGAGCCCCTGCACACGGCTCGCTTCGAGGTCGGGGTAGTTGCCGATGTAGTAGCCGAAGAAATGGACATGGTCGATCTTCGGGAATCGGGCGTAGGCGTCGCCGTACAGCTTGCGGAGGTAGGGCTGCCGCAGTTGGTTGCCGCCGCCGGAGGTGCCGCGGCGGAACTCGATCCGCTCCCCCCGCAGCGTCGTCTCGACGCGCGCCCGCAGGGCCTCGTCCGGCTCGCGGAGGACGAGCGTGAAGGCGTAGTTGCTGCTTCCCTCGCGGCGGAAGTCGGTGCGGTAGCGATTGGAATCGAGGCCATCGAGGAAGATGTCGAGATTCCGCGAACGGATCTCATTGTTGGCATCGAGTCGTGGCAACTGGTGACGGCCGATGACGGCGTTGATCTCGGTGCTGCGGACGTTGTACGACGGGAAGGCGAAGATGAAATCGGGGTTGAGGTCGGCGTGCCGCTCCCGGTAGGCGTCTTTCACCGCTGCCGAGGTGCTCTCCCGCACCATGCCGTGCGAGCGGAACATCCGCAGCATCTCAAACAGGTCGGCATCGTCGGTGCAGACCATCCCCCCCTCGATCGTGCTCAGGTGATGGGCGTAGTAAAAGGAGAAGTTCGACATCAGCCCGAAGCTGCCGAGCCTGCGGCCGCGGTGGGTGGCCCCGTGCGACTCGCAGACATCCTCGATGAGGGGGATGCCGCGGCGGCTGATTTCGGCGAGGAAGGCATCGGAGAGCGCGTTGTAGCCGAGGATGTGGGTGAGGAAGATCCCCTTCGTCCTCGGTGTGATGCTGTCAATCACCTGATCGAGATCCATACCGAGGGTCTGCGGATCGATGTCGACGAAGACCGGCTCGAAACCGCACTGCAGCACCGAGGCGATGTCCGACACCCAAGTGAGCGTCGGCACGATGATCTCCCCCGCTCCCGCCGACTCCCGCAGCGCCGCCATCGTGATCAGATTGGCCGACGAGCCTGAATTGACGAACACGCAGTGCTTCACGCCGAGCCACCCGGCCCACTCGTGCTCGAAGGCCGCCACCTGGGCCGACTGCGTGAGGATCGGGTCGTCCTGCTCCAGAAACCGGATGACGGCGTCGAGATCGCCGCGGGAGATGTTGTTGCGCATCAGCGGCCAGGGGCCGACCGAGGGCTGTGCCGCATCATTTTTCATTGTAGAAGTCCCCGTGCTCGACCAGCAGCGTACTCCGTCCGTCGTCCCGCAGCAGGGCTCGTTCGTAGGCGGGGAAGATCTGCTCCGGTTCGTCGAGGCGGATCACCTCGATCGTGGTGCACATCAGCCGCAGCGCCTCGGTGTAGTCGCCGATGTGCTGGTGCTGCGGATGGAGGGGCCGCTCCGAGCCGATGCCGGTGCGGATGATGACCTTCGGCTGGTACGCGCCCCCCGACATCGCGGCGAACTTGTCGAGGTGGTTGACGATCTGATTGAGCGCGAGAAGGAGGAAGTTCCATCGTGGAAAGATCGAGACGGGGATCTGACCGGCGACCGCCAGACCATTGGTCATCCCCATCTGCAGATCCTCGTTGACGGGGAGTTCGAGGAGCTGGTGTTTCGGAACGTCGAGGAGGGTGTTTGACATCGCCGTCCCCGGATGGGCGACGGCCTGTCCGAGGAACAGCACCCGCTCGTCGGCGGCGAGCATGTTCATCGACCGTTTCAGTTCATCGAAATAAACGCCCATGTCAGAATTGAACCCTCTTGCCGGCCCCGGCGTGCGGATATTTGGATTGGTAGGTGTAGTACGTGACGTTTGGGTCGTCGCCCCCCTCGTGGCTGAGGGTCTTCGTGTTCCAAGTTTCGCGGGTGTCGGTGCAGACGCTCTTCGCGTTGTCTTCGACGATCCAGTGGACCGGAAGATCCCACTGCCGACAGTACTTCATGCATTCGTGCGCCGATCCGGTCTCCGCCGTCATCTCCCCCATGAAGCAGTGAACGCGGTTGCTTCCCCCCGCCCGTCGGATGGCCAGACCGATCCCCACGGCGATCGGGAGCACGCCGGTGACGATCGCCGAGGAGAGGACGCGGTATTGGGGGAAACAGAGCGAGATCGAGCGGCCGGCCATGATCTCCGCCTTGAGGCGATCCTGCGGCACCCCCTTGAGGAGGCACTGATAATGGCTCCGCCACGAGCAGAGGACCCAGTCTTCGGGCTGCACGCCGCGGAAGATGCGGATGATCTGCTCCTCGTTGCCGCTGTAGAGATGCACCGGGGCCCGGATCCGCGCCTCGTTGAACTCGTGGGCGATGTCGTCTTCGAAGTCGATCAGATCCTGGGCCGAGAGCGCCGGCAGGGGGGCATAGAGCGGAGTCATGGGAGTTCCTCGGGGGCTTCCTCGGTGAGAAACGGCGCCGGCTTGCCGAGCCCCTCCATCTCGCGGAATCCGGCGAGGGGGCGGCCCCGGTTGTCAGCATCGGCCTGGGTGTAGTCGGGCTCGGGATCATAGAAGATCACCCGGCTACCGGCGCCGTCGAATGCGAACGGGACATGGAGGAGCGTGTGGAGCGCCTCCCGCACCTGCTTCTGACGTTCGGGGGGGACGAAGAGAAGCATGAATCCCCCTCCGCCGGCCCCGGTGATCTTGCCGCCCATCGCGCCGGCATTCCGGGCCGCCTCGTACATGCCGTCGATCGGCCGGCTGGAGACGAGGTGGCTGAGCGACCGCTTGGTGAGCCACGATTCGTGGAGAAGGCTGCCGAGCCGGTCGAGCGGACCCGGGCCAGAGACAATCGCGATCGCCTCGTCGACCATGCCGCGGATCCGTTGCAACTGCGCCGTGCGGCTGTCGAGCGACGGGACGTAGCTCTCCGCCACGTCGGCCGCGGTCCGCTTGATGCCGGTGTAGAAGAGCATCAGCGACGAGGAGAGCTCCTCGAGCCGCGCCGGGGGAACGATGATCGGCCGGACGGTGATCTCCCCCGAGCTCGAGAAGAGGATGTGGTTGAAGCCACCGTGGGCGGCACAGACCTGATCCTGCGATCCGACCGTCTCGCCGAGGACATCCTGCTCAATGTGGATGCTCTCGTCGGTGAGCTGGCCGTTGCCGACCATTCGCCCCTCGAAGGCGTGAAGCGCCATGAGGAGGCCGACGGTGAAGGCTGAGCTCGACCCCATCCCGCTGCGGGCCGGGAGGTCGCCGTCATGGTGGATCTCGACGCCCCGCTCGATCCGCAGGAACCGCAACACCTCACGGGCGGCGGGATGCTTGATCTCGTCGATCGTGCGGCAGGTCTCGTTGCGCGAATAGACGACGCGAAGCCGGTGTTCGAAGAACGGCGGCAGTCCGCGGCAGGTGATGTAGCAGTACTTGTTGATCGTCGTGGCGAGGACCGCGCCGCCATGCTGGCGGTACCACGCCGGGTAGTCGGTCCCGCCGCCGAAGAACGAGATCCGGAAGGGGGTGCGGGTGATGATCATGCGGGAATCGTGATCGGGCGTCGAACCGGGGGGCCGGTCAGCCGGAATGCCGCTCCAGGAACGCCCGGTAGGTGATGGCCAGCGCCTCCCTGAAGGTCGTCGCCCCCCTCCACCCCAAGCCGGCCAAGACCGAGGAGTCGAGGAGCTTGCGGGGGGTGCCGTCCGGCCGCGAGGTGTCGAAGCGGAGGTCGCCATCGTACCCCACGACTTCGGCGATGGCAGTGGCGGCCTCCCGAATGGTCAATTCGGTGCCGCCGCCGAGATTGATCGGCTCCTCGGCGTCGTAACGGGCTATGGCCACAAGGCAGGCTTCGGCGAGATCGTCGGCGAAGAGGAACTCCCGCCGTGGCGTGCCGGTTCCCCACAGCTCGATACCCCGGTCGCCAGCCACCTTCGCGGCGTGCATCCGCTGGATCAGCGAGGGGATGACGTGGGAGTTGGTGCCGTCGAATTTCGAATAGGGGCCGAAGACGTCGGCCGGGATGCCGACGATGAACGGGGCGCCGTGCTGCCGCCGCAGCGCCCTGCAGAGCTGCATCCCGGCGAGCTTCGCCGTCGCGTAGGCCTCACTCGTCGGCTCGAGCGGCCCGGTGCCGAGATCGGCCACCCGCATCGGCTGCGGGCACTCCTTGGGATAGCAGCAGGAACTCGCCAGATAGAGGAGCTTCTTCACCCCAAGTCGTGCGGCGGCAGCGCAGAGATGGCTGGCGGTGAGGAGGTTGTCGAGCATGAGATCGGCCGGCTGGCGCCGGTTGGCCTCGATGCCCCCCGACTTGCCCGCGGCGATGATCACGTACTCCGGCTCATGACTGGTGAAGAATCGGCCAACCGTGGCGGCGTCGGTGAGGGGACATTCGTCTTCGCCGGGGACGAGCACCGCGGTGTGGCCGTGTCGTGCCAGCGCTGCTACGACCGCGCTGCCGATGAGCGTGTCGCCACCGGCGACGAAGACGCGTGCGCTTGTGTCCATGGTTTGGTCGCCGGGTGGTCAGGCCGGGGGAGGCGGAGGGATGGTCCGGAAAAAAGCGGCGGCCTCGCGATACGACTCCGGCGTCCCGATGTCGAGAAACCTCCCCTCGGAAGGAAAGGCCCGCAAGCCCTGCCCGATCCAGACGGGGAAAACCTCCCGCTCGAGCGACACCGGCCGCCCCGCCGGGATCGCCATGACAAGCTCGTGCGGGAGAGCGTAAATCCCGGCGTTGATCCATCCCGCCCCGGGCGATTCCCCCTTCTCCCGGAACGAGCCGATCCGGCCGTCAGGGCCGTGCTCGACCCTCCCAAAGCGCGACGTGTCGGCCTGTCGCGAGAGCACCAAGGCCGGGGAACGGCCACGCAGGGCGTCGGTGAGAAAGGCTGTCAGGTCGACCTCGCAAAAGGAATCGCCGTTGAGGACGAGGAGCGTCGGAGAGGTCACGGTGTCGGCGGCCAGTCGCAGCCCGCCGCCGGTGCCGAGCGGTGTTGCCTCGTGGGAGTAGCCGATCCGCATCCCGTGGAGCTCGTCACCGAAGGCCTCTTCGATCTGCGGCGCGAGGTAGCCCGTACTGAAGACCACCCGAGCGGCGCCGGCGCCACGAAGCTGATCGAGAAGGAAGGCGAGGAACGGGCGGCCGTTGACCTCCGCCAGCCCCTTCGGCCGGTCGCTGACGACCGACTTCAGGCGCGAACCGACCCCGCCGGCGAGGATCACGGCGGTGACGTCGCTCCACGGATCGGGGGGGGCGGTGGTCGGCATTGGTATCAAAGAATGAGTCCGGAGGTCAGACGTTGCCGTACTGGTTCTTGCGGATCATCTTGTAGCCCTTGAGGAGCTCGAGGATCCCGTCGTCGAGCGAACGGCGCGCCTGGAAGCCGGCCTCGCGGAGGCGTTGGTTTGAGACGATGTAATTGCGTTTGTCAGGGTCGCTCCCCACTTCCGAGAAGTGGAGGTAGAAGTTGGGGACGTGCTCCTTCACCTTGAGGGCCAATTCCTCCTTCGAGAGATTGGCGTCGTCAAGGCCGGCATTGTATGGCCTCCCGACCATCGCCGTGCGGTGCTCCAGGCAGTGGACGAAGCAGTCGGCGACGTCGCGGATGTGGATGTAATTCCGCTTGAAGTCCTTCTCGAAGATCACGATGTAGCCGTCGGTAACCGCCGCGTGGACGAAGTGGTTCACGAGGAGATCGAGCCGCATCCGCGGCGACAGGCCGAACACGGTGGCCAGCCGCAGCGTGATCGCGTTCGGGCTCGAGAGCACCTCGTGCTCGGCGTCGACCTTCGTGCGGCCGTAGAGCGAGATCGGCTCGAGGGGCGTTTCCTCGGTGCAGTGCTGAGCCCCGGACTTCGTGCCGTAGCCGCTGTTGGTCGTCGGATAGACGATCAGTTGCTGGGCGCTCCGCATCCGGTTGATGTCGCGGATCGCCTCAAAGTTGACTGCCGTGGCGGCATGGGGATCGCGATCGCACAGCGGCGCGCCGACGAGCGCGGCCAGCGGAATGATCACGTCATGATCCGCGACCACCTTCCGCATCAGGGCGGTGTCGCGGACGTCGCCACGGATGATCTCGAGCGCGGGGTTGGCGCAGAGATGGAGGAGGGTCGCCTGGCCGAACATGAAGCTGTCGACCACGGTCACCCGGTGGCCGGCAGCGAGGAGCCGTTCGCAGAGGATCGAACCGAGATAGCCGGCTCCGCCGGTGACGAGAATCTTGTCACTCACCTTGAGGACACTCCAGGGGTAGGGAAAACAATGGTGGGGGATGTTCGCGGAGGGGACGTCAGCCGACCTTGTCGAAGAGGAGCGCGTTCCGCGTGGAGCAGATTGCGTTGAGGCCGAGGAGGAGCGGATTGGAGGTGTGGCTGCGGCAGACCTTCCAGGCATCCTGGCTCATGCGCCGCATCTGACTGCCGCTGTTGGACGTGGCATGATACCGCCAGCGGCCAAGGACATGGGGGATGATCAGCGGCCGCGAGCGCTTCGTGCAGCGGATGAAGTAGTCGTAGTCGTTGGCCAGGCATTCCTGCTCGAGGATCAGATCGCCGACCGCGAGACGGAAATCACGACGGATGAAGAACGACACCCAGGGGAGGATGTTCTCTGCCATCAGCCACCAGGGATGGAAGTGGCGGATCGCGAAGTTCTTGTAGTTGGTGTGGAGCGGCCGGATGGGACGCTCCTCAGCATCGATGATCTCGTACAGCCCGACCCCCCAGCCGGCCCGGGGGTTGGCTTCGAACGCCGCCGCGACTTGGCGGAGGGCATCGGGGGCGAGAAGGTCATCCGCTGGTAGCGTCCCGACGACGTCCCCTGTGCACCGGCGGAAAAACTTGTTGACTGCGTCGCCGAAGCCCCGGTCGGGCTCGACACAGACGTTCCCCGCGCCGATCAGCCGCGAGGCGCATTCGGCGCTGCCATCGGTGGAGCAGGCGTCGGCGTAGAGGATCTCCACATCGAGTCCCTCCGCAGCGACAAGGATGCTCTCCAGGCAATTCGCCAGGTAGGGCATGCCGTTGCGGGCCGAGGTGAACATCGTGATCTTCATCTGGCATCCCCGTTGCCGCCGCCCGGTGAGGTCGACGGCCCACCAGAGCGGATCGTCTCGGCGACGACATACAGCGGCCGGTCCTTCCCCTGGAAGTAGATGCGAACGACGTATTCGCCGACGATCGAGGTGGCGATGAGATTCACCCCGCCGAGCATCGTGACGAGGACGACCAGGGACGTCCATCCGCGCTCCGGCGTGCCCCGGTAGATCAGGGTCGTGACAGCGAAATAAAGGAGAAACCCGAAGCTGATCAGGCAGGAGATCACGCCGAGGGCGAGGCCGATGCGGATCGGCACCTTCGAATAGCCGAACAAGCCGTCGAGCGCCCCTTCGATCCGCCGCTGGAGGCTGTAGCGAGTGGTGCCGGCATACCGGCCAGGGCGGTCGTAGGGGACGCCCGTCTGCCGAAAGCCCACCCAACTGCGCATCCCGCGGATGAGCCGGTCGCGCTCCGGCATCGACGAGATCAACTTCGCGACCCGCCGGCTCATCAGACCGAAGTCGCCAGCGTCGAGAGGGATTGGGCGTTCAGCGATCGAATTGAAGAGCCTGTAGAACGCCTTGAAGCAGGTCCGCAGCCAGAGCGGTTCCTTGCGGTTCTGCCGGATGCCATAGACGACGTCGTTCCCCTCGCGGAACTTCTCCAGGAAAGTCGGGATCAGTTCTGGTGGGTCCTGAAGGTCGGCGTCGAGAAAGATGACCGCGTCGCCGGTGGCATGGGCCATCCCCGCCGTGATCGCTGCCTGGTGACCGAAATTCCTCGACAGTTGCACCACCGTCCAGGCGAGATTCGCCGTCGGTTCCAGGCCGCTGATGATCTCCACCGTGTCGTCCACGCTGCCGTCATCGACGAACACGGCCTCGAAGGAACAGTCGTGAACCGTGGCCAAGACGTCCGCCAGCCGGCACCAGAGGAGACGGACGTTGTCCGATTCGTTGAGGACCGGAATGACCAGGGAGACGAGCATGATGCAGAGGAAGAGAAAGGGGTGTTGGAGCCGATCCGGCGCCGTTGTGGCCGAACGGAGCCTGTGGGCGTATCCCGGCAAGTCGGGATTCCGTCCCATCCCCCGGGATTTGCCCCAAGGCTGATCTGGCCGGCCTCCGTCGATCGGGGCCGCCCCAAGTGGATGCCTTCGGCTCGCGGTCATGCCGGGTGGTGCCTCGCTGTGGCCACCGGCATCGAGTATACAGCAGTTATTTCCACCTTTGACAGATTATCCCCGGAGGGGTCGTGGCCTTCGCACCGAAGAGACGCCGCCGGGATCGGGATGTCGAATCCGTCACCCGTCCGACCGTGGCCGGCGGCGTGGAGGAAGGCTCCGGCGAGCCGATAGACGACGGCCCCGAGGTCCCGGATCGATTCCCCTCCCGTGCCGATCTGGTCGCTCTGGCCGTGCTCCTGGTGACGGTGACGCTGGCCTGGTGTTCGGCCCACGGCACGTGGGATGCCGCCTCCTGGGCGCTCCCCACGAGCTACCCGGTGGCGGGGAGCGAGGATCTCGAGAAGAGCGATGTCTTGGGGATGTTCTGCTATTTGAAGGCCTCGGGCGAGGGGCACCTTCCGCCGTTTTTGTGGAAGACGATCCCGAACCTTGGTGCACCGTACGAGGCCAACTGGAACGACTACCCGACGCTCGATGAGATTCCGTTTTTCATCGACTCGCTCCTCTCGAGGGCCTTCGGCCTCTTCGCCGGCCTCAACCTCAGCATGCTCCTCGGTCACCTCCTCGCGGCGGCGGTGTTTTTCTGTGTCGCGCGCTGGTCGTCGGGGACGGTGCTCTTGAGTTTCATCGCGGCTCTCGCCTTCGGGCTCTCCCCCTACGCCTTTCAGCACGGCCCGCACCACATGCAGGTGGCCTACACCTGGCCGATCCCGCTGTTTTTGCTCGTGTGGCGTTGGGTCTCCACGGAACTGGGGATCGTGCCCTGGTCGCGGCGCTGGTGGTGGGCGATCGCGATCGGATTCATCGCTGGCCTGCACCACGTCTACTACACCAACATCCTCTGCCAGTTGACGCTCCTCGGCGCCCTCATCCAGTACCGCCATCGGCGTTCGCTCCCGGCGCTCCTCTCGGCACTGGCCGTCATCGCCGCCGCCGCCGCCGCGTTCGTCCTCATGAATCTCGACACCTGGACCTACAAGCTGGCCCATGGTGCCAACGGCGGCGCGATGGTCCGGGACTACCAGTGGCTCGAACTCTACGGCCTGAAGATCAAGGACCTCTTCATCCCCTCGCTGACGCACCGCTCGGAATTGCTGGCCGGGTTCTCCCGCAGCCACCGCGCGGTGGCGCCGCTCCTCGACGAGCGTGCTTCCTATCAGGGCATTGTCGGCCTCGCCTGTCTGCTCTGGCTCACCTTCGAGGCGGTGCGGGCGATGCTCGATCGCCGGGAACGCGACGTGCCGATGGAGGCGTGGCAGGTGTTGTGGATCGTGCTGATGTTCACGACCGGTGGCCTCAACGCGATCCTCGGTGCTGCAGGGTTCACGCTCTTCCGCAGCGGCTGCCGCTACAGCATCGTGATCATGGCGATCACGCTCCTGTGGGCGGTGCGGCGGGGAAGCGCACTCGAACGCGGGTTTATGCGGGGGCGCGTCTTGGACGGTGCCGCCCTCGGCATGGTGGGGGCAGCCGCGGTCGCGGCCTGCATGGTGATCGTGTGGGACGAGGTGCCGCGGCCGCCGACGAAAGAGGAGGTGGCCGCCATCGCCCGGCAGGTCGACTCCGATCGCGCCTTCACTGCGAAGATGGAAGCAGCGCTTCCCGAGGGGGCGATGATCTTCCAACTGCCGATCATGGAGTTCCCCGAGGCGCCTGTGCCTGGCATGACGCCGTACGATCACTTCCGCCCCTATCTCTACAGTAAGAACCTCCGCTACTCGTTCGGCTCGATGAAGGGACGCCCGCGGGAGGCGTGGCAGCAAGAGATCGGCAAGCGTTCGCTCGAGGAGGCTGTTATCGAAATCAAGAAGCGGGGCTTCGCGGCGATCTCCATCAATCGCAACGGCTTCCCCGAGAGGGCCCTGCCGATCGAGAAGGCGCTGCGGGCGATGGGTTACACCAAGCCGCCGATCGTGAGCGCCACCGGCGACCTCGTCTGCATCGCGCTCGAGAAGCCCTGAGCGATCCGGTGGTGGAGGCGCGGCAGCGGGCCGCCTTTCGGTTTTTTCAGTCGGCTCCGTGGCCCTTCCGAGGCGGAAGCCGGGCGTGCGCGCCGAACTCGAGACTCCTGCCGGAAGCGTCGCTGCAGGTGAGCGGACCGGAGGTGATCCTCTGGCCGTCTCCCCCCGCGACGACGGCGAGCGCCTCGGC
>Ga0209829_10002543_pt1 | contig 13812 bp, 11 predicted proteins | sample C_140205_EF_Meta_FD_187311 | JGI IMG/M metagenome (GOLD analysis project Ga0209829, IMG submission 187311) | Freshwater microbial communities from Lake Croche, Canada to study carbon cycling - C_140205_EF_MetaG (SPAdes) (version 2) | ecosystem: Environmental > Aquatic > Freshwater > Lake...
GGCGATCCGGCCGTGGCTGGTGAGGTCGACCGGATCTTGCTTCTGCTGCGGCAGCAAATTTGATGATGTGGTCGTCGAAATCACTTAACGGAGTAATACTAGCAGGCCTGCGAAAAATCAGAATGAGCGGGCGACCTTAAACTTGATCAGTCGCTCGGAGCCGGCCCAGAAAATATTCCGGTTCGCGCTGCGCTTGAGATACCATTCGTCGGCGAGATTCGATCCGTTGAGACTGAAGCGGTAGCTCTTCCACGTGAATTGGGCGAAAGCATCGAAGGTTCCGAAGGAGGAAAAGAAGATCTGATTCGCCGGCTCTGCGGCCGAACGGCCCTGCCAGCTCCAGCCGCCGCCGACGGTGAAACCTTTGAGCGCGCCCGCAGTGAACTTGTAGCGCGACCATACAGAGGCGGTTTTTTCCGGCGTGTTACGCGGGAGGAGTTTCGTGGGGAGCGTGATGTTGATCGTCGAGGCCGCGAGGGTGAGATCCCAGCCGGGGACGAGATTCAAGACGACATCGGCTTCGACGCCCTTGGTGGTCTGGCGGTCTTGCTGCACGCGATAACCCGCACTGGCACGGGCCGGGTCGGGATCGAGGCCGACGATTTGCTGCAACTGGAGGTCGAAATAGGAGAGCGTGCTGGTAATCCGGCCCTCGCGGAGGGCGCTCTTGAGGCCGACTTCTTTCACAATCCCGGTGGAAGGAACAAAAGTGGCACCGTCGGGATTGGCGCCAAAGTTGGCGTTATACGTCTCGGAATAGTTGTAGAAAAACGAGAGAGACTTACCGGGTTTCGCGACGGCGCCGAACTTGTAGGTCCAGTTGTCACCCCCGTTGCGGGTCCCGCTCACACCCGTGAGGCGGTTGTCGGTGTGCGACGCGTATTTGTCGTAGCGCGCGCCGGCGACGAGCTGAAATTTATCCCCGAGAAATTTTGCGTGATCTTGGAAGGAGGCGCTGGAGTTGGTGCCGACGCTATTCGCCTTCGCGGTCGTGCGCGGGTTGACGAGCCCCGTGAACGTGTAAACGGGATTATAAATGTCGAGGGCGGGCGGGTTGTCGCCGGTGATCGTCGCAGTGTCGTTGTCCGATTTGAAATACTGGCCGATCACGAGGAACTTATGATCCGAGGCGGCGACGCGGAGATTATAAACGGAGTCGAGCGCGAGGGTGTAGTCAGTGTCGTCGTTGGAGATGAAACGCGCGGTGCGGCCCATGAGCCGGTTGTTGGCCTGGATGCCGGAGGGCAGGACATCGGTCACCTCGTGCCGCCAGTGGTTCGAGTAGCCGGCGAAACGGATGGACCAGTCGGGCGTGAGCGCCGACTCGATTGCGGCGAGGCCCGCCTTCTTATTGTTATCCGCGCGCGCCTGCGGATCGGAGAACGTAAAGTCGCGCGGCAGCAGGCCGAACGTCGTCGCGCCGTTGACCACAAAGGGCTGGAGTTGCGCGTTGTCGCCGAAATGTTTGAAGCCCTGCTCGCGCATAAATTCGCCGAGCACTTTTACCTGCGTGGTGGAGTTCACGCGCCACGTGACCATCGGGTCGAGGTTCCAGCGCTTGAACCACGAGTGACGCGTCTCGACGCCGTTGGTCAGATCCTCGTCGCGATAGACCGCAATCAGCCGATACGCGAATTGGTCGTTGAGCGGTGCGGTGTAGTCGAACTCTCCCTTGCGCTGGGCGTGGTTGCCGAGCGTGACGGCGCCGGTTCCGCCGGCTTTCCAGAGCGGACTCTTGCGCACGCGATTGAGCACACCGCCTGCGGCGTGCGAGCCGTAGACGAGGGCGGACGGGCCTTTGAGCACCTCGAGCCGCTCGAAGAGAAACGGCTCCGCGCCCGCTTGGCTCTGCGTCTGCGTATCGGCGAAGCCATCGGTGTATTGGCCGCGCACCGTGTAGCCGCGGATCATCACGCTGTCGCCGACGTTGGATTCGATCGAGACGCCGCTGACATATTTGAGCACGTCGTAGATTTCACCGGCGGCAGCGTCCCGGAGGAATTCTTGGTTGATCACGGTGACAGCCTGCGGCGTGTCGATGAGCGCAGTGTTAGTGCGCGTGACGCCGATGGCGTTCGTCGTCGCGTAGCCGAGGTCTTTGTCGCCCGCGACGGTGAATTCCCGCAACTGCACAATCTCGCCGGCCGTTGCGGCGGTCGTGGCGGGCGGAGCGGATTGGGTGAACGCGGGCGCAAGGAGAGTGAGGAACGCAAGCGAGGCGGTGGATCGATGGGTATTCATGGCTGGGGGCGGGGAAATTCCGGAGCGAACCCGAACGCGATCGGAGCGTGGCAGGCAACGGTCATTTTAGGTATACCAAACTTTCCATGGGCGGCAGTTGTCAACCCGTTTTTTGGATTTGAGTCAGTGCGACGCGGTGTCAATCCAGACGCATTGGACCCACCGGAGGCTTGGCATACCAAAGTTTGAATTCCGGGCTGATTTCGCGGCTTCCCACACCGTCACCAGCGTGCTTAGTTCGCCGTCATGCCGAAACGTCGCCGGGTTTTTGAACCGAAGATCGACCGCACGCCGCCCAACTTGCAGAAGCTCGTGCGGCTGATTTTTTCCGAGGCGTTTTTGCCCGGGGATCGTTTGGTGGAACGCGACCTCGCGGCCAAATTGGAACTGAGCCGCATCCCCGTGCGCGAGGATCTGCAGAAGCTCGTTTCCAAGGGAATTCTCTTGAAGGACCAAGTGAACCGCGGGCTGCGCCTCCGCGACTATGGTCCGGCCGAGGTCGCGCATTTGCACGAGTATCGCGAGGCCATCGAACTCGCAGCCGCCCGCGCGGCGTGTCACAATCGCACCGCAACCGATCTCGTGCAGCTCGACTTGATCTGCGACGAGATGGACCGCGAGGCGCCCAACGCTCCCTCGCCGCGGTGGCTGGAACTCGACTGGCAGTTTCACCAGACGATGGTCGAGGCGAGCGGGAATGAGAGATTCATCAACGATTTCGACCTGTTGATGATCGAGTGCAACTACGTGTTCTACCGGTTGCCCGAGACGCGGATTGCGGCGACGAGTCGCGACCATCCCCTGCTCGCGACGCTGGTGCACGGCATCGTCGATGCGCACCGGCGAATCGGAAAACTCCTCGAGAAACGCGACACCAACGGAATCGTCGAGGCGATGCGCCTCCACCTCGCCGGCCTCAGCAATCGCGTGCACCGCGATCTGGTGAAGGACCAGTTGGGCAAGGCCCCAGTGCCGACCAAGTAAGGCGCGTTCGGCGTTACCAGAGACGCGCCGGGTAGAGCCCGGCACCGACGAGTGCTGCGAGTGCGGCCTGCACCCGTGGCTTGTCCTCGCGGAACGTGATGCCAAACCATGCGCTGTCCGTCGGCAGGACTCGCACGGTCGTCTCGCCTCGCGCAATCATCGTCGAGACCGAGCCGGGCAAATAGAATTCCGATTTCGGTTCGGCGCCGCGCGCAGCCAGAAATTCGCGAAACTGCACGTCGAGCCCAGCAAAGAGCGCCGGCGTAAAGCCCCAACAGTTCATCGAGACGATCGTATCGCCGGAGAATTTTTTACCCGGCTCCGCGCCGACTTCCGCAGCCGTGATGCCGTGGGTTTCCGCAATGCTCGCCAGGCGGCCCGCCGCGTCGGTCGCGCAGACGCCGCGCGAGACAGCGCCGTGCTCGGACAGGGTATTGGCAAGGCGGAAACCCACGATGGCGAATTCGGACCGCGCGACGCTGGCGGCGGGCACCGGAGCCTTATGCCCCGACATTGGATCGTAGCCACGGGCAATCGCCGCGGCGGGGGTCGCTTTGAGAAACGCCGCGAGGCGATTGAAGGAATCGGCGCCGTAAAAATCGTCGGCGTTGATGACCGCGAAGTTCTCCTTCACCGCATCCCGTGCGCACCAGACCGCATGACCGGTGCCCCAGGGTTTCTCGCGGCCGGCAGGCGGCGTGAAGCCCGGTGGCAGGGCGTCGAGCGACTGGAACACGTAGTCGACCGCGATCTTGCCCGTGTAGCGCGCACCGATCTGCGTGCGGAACAGCTCTTCAAAATCGCGGCGGATCACGAACACGACGCGACTGAAGCCGGCGCGGATCGCATCGAATACGGCGTAGTCGAGCACGGTCTCACCCGAAGGACCGACCGGGTCGATTTGTTTCAACCCGCCGTAGCGGGAGCCCATGCCGGCGGCCAAAACGAGAAGAGCGGGAGATGACATCTGGGGGGAGGACAAGCGAATGCGCGGCGCGGTCAACGCCTCAACTGGACCACAATTTTTTCTGCAAGTCCGCGAACCTTCCGACGACGGGACTTTGCAACGGATGCTTCCAACCGCTCACACGTTGGCGGGCTCCGACCCAGACTTCCCGGATCGCCCGCGGATTGGCGGCGAACACGACCGCGCCAAGCAGGCCCTCGGGCGACGCACCGACAAGGGAAGGATCGTAGAGGTTGACGGTAAAAAAGTCGGCCGGCCGGCCGACTTCGAGTGCGCCACCGGGTGCACCGAGACTGCGCGCACCGGTGACGGTCGCCGCTTGAAAAAACGAAGCGGCGAATTCGGTGGTGAACGCGGCGGGCCGCTTGCGATCGCTGCGCAGCTGAAACTCCAACAGGCGCGCGTCATCGAGCAGGTTCGTCTGCTGCTGGCCGTCAGTGCCCAGAGCGAGCGCCACACCGGCAGCGAGGAACTTGGCCGCGGGCAGCGCGCCTTCGCCGGCGGCCAATTCCGAGGCCGGGCAGGCGCAGACGGTCACGCGCGCGGCGCCGAGCGCACGGATGTCGTCGTCGCTCAGGTGGGCGCCGTGGATGGCGGTGAAGCGTTTGTCGAGGAGACCGTGCTCGGCGAGGAGCGCGGCGGGCGAGCGGCCGTATTCGGCGAGACAGGCCGCGTGCTCGCCCACAGATTCGCCGAGTTGGAGATGAACGCGGCAACGTTTCGCGTGCGCGTAGGCCGCAATGGCTTTGAGCGCGTCGATCGGCACGGCGCCAAGGCTGTGCGGCGCGACGCCGACCCAAACATCGTCGCCCGGATAATTCTTTTCGACGTGAGCGAACAGGAGATCGGTCGCGCGCGTGAAAGCCTCGACCGAGGCGCTGCGCACCCGCGGGGAGGCCGAGCCAGCGGGTTGGCTGAAGCCGGCGCGCAGCGAGGCGCCGTTCAACAGGGCAATGCGAATGCCGACATCGTGCGCGGCGCGGAGGACAGCGTGAGCAATCCCGCCCGCCTCCGGCACCGGCGTGCCGTCGGGTTGATGATGGAGGAAATGGCATTCGCCGACCGTCGTGATGCCGGCGAGCAGCATTTCCATGAACGCCTCGCGCGCGGCGTCGTAGACATCCTCGTCACTGAGCTTCGCGAGCACTTGGTCGTGCAGTTCGCGCCAGTTGCCCAAAGCATCACGGTCCGCGCGCGCTTTGAGTTCGAAGCGCCCCCGGAAAATGCGATGCCACGCATGCGAGTGGGTATTCACGAGACCTGGCAGTGCAGCTTGACCGGGGAGGCGCTTCGCCATTTCGAGATCGGCGGGTTCGCGGGAAAAACGCGTGATACGGCCGGCCGCGTCGACAAAGAACGCGAGGCCGCTTTCGAATTTGTCTCCGGTGTAGACGCAATCGGGCAGCCACCCGAGTTCGCGCGGCGCGGCCGGAATCTTGGGCACCGGAGCAGGCTCAGGCGCTACCGGACGCGCGAGGGCCGGCCCCCGATCGCGACTCGGGTCCCGGTCGCGGCCGGGGCCCTGGTTCGGACCCCGGCTGGCGGAGGGGCCGCGAGATGGACCGGAGCCTGGACCGCGTGCAGGGTCGGGACCTCGGCTGGGTCCGGGGCCGCGTTGGGGAACGGCGGAGCGATGGGCGTCGGACGCGCTGGGGCCGCGACGGTCGCGGGATTGATTGGGATTTTGCAAGATCACTAGCAGAAACGAGGACGCGTGGCGGTCAATGCCTTCGGTGAACTCAGGCCGCCGCCGCGACATGTAGCCGGGGAAAGAACTCCGGTTGGCTTGCAACGACCCGCTCATGGGTGCGGGCATCGATATTTCGCCCACAGATGGGCAGCACGGCGATGCGGGACGTGTGTGGAGATATTTTTCCCGCGAGCACGGCGGCAAAGGCCGTCGCACCCGCGCCCTCGGCCACGACCCCGGCACGCCGGGCGAGCACCGCGATGGCGGCAGCGATTTCCGCTTCGGTCACGGTTACGACGTCGTCCACGAGCGGCGCGGCGAGCGCGAAGGTGAGTTCGCCCACGCGCGCCACGGCGAGGCCGTCGGCGAGCGTGGGCGCCAGCGCGGCGGGCGCGGGGCCGCCGTGCAGATAGGCAGCAACAAAGCTGGCGGCGTGTGCGGGCTCCACGGCAATCACGCGCACCTCGGGTCGGAGCGATTTCATCACGGTAAGCGTGCCGGCGAGCAAACCGCCGCCGCCCACCGGGACGATGAGCGTATCCAGGTGCGGAGTTTGCTCGAGGATTTCGAGGGCCATCGTCCCCTGACCAGCGATGACGTTGAGGTTGTCGAAGGGGTGCACGAGCGTGGCACCCGTGGCGGCGGCGATGTGCTGGGCGTGCGTCTGGGCGGACTCGAAGTCTTCGCCGTGCAGCACCACTTCGGCGCCGAGACCACGGCATCGGGTGATTTTTACGGCCGGCGCAGTGGCGGGCATCACGACCGTGACGCGCACGCCGAGCTGCGCACCGTGATAGGCGAGACCGAGGGCGTGGTTGCCGGCCGAGGCCGCGACGACGCCGCAGGTGCGTTGCTCGGCGCTGAGACACAGGAGGGCGTGGAGCGCGCCGCGTTCTTTAAACGAGCCCGTGCGCTGAAGATCGTCGCGTTTCAGCCAGAGATTCATGCCCACCATCTCCGAGAGGGCCGGTGCAAGGAGGCACGGCGTGAAACGGAGCCCGGTCGCGAGGCGACCACGGGCGGCTACGACATCCGCGAGGCGGAGGGCCGGGAGTTGGGTGGTATTCATGGGCGGAATTGAATTTGGAAAAACAAAAAGCCCTGAGCGGTGATGCTCAGGGCTTCGGAGAGAGGGTGACTGTTTTCGTTTGAGTTATGCAGTCACGCGCCGCCGCCCTGATTCGGGAAGAATCATAATAATGGCGGCCATAATTGCGGTGCGGAAACTCATGCGAGCGCCGCGACGAGAGCAGTTGGTCCGGGGTTTGTCGAGGCACGAGTCACCTATGACCGGCGGACCGAATGCACGTTGAGGTCGCGGCCGGGGCCGCTACGGTCGGCGCATGGTCCATCCCACCCGGTCGCTTCCCCTCATCCGCATTCTCGCCACCGGCGGCACGATTGCCGGTGCCCAGATCGAGGGCGAACGCGGTTACAAAGCCGCGGCCTTTTCCGTCGAGGCACTGATCGCCGCGGTCCCCCGGCTCGCAGAGCTCGCGCAGCTTGAGGTCGAGCACGTCGCCGCCATCGGCTCACAAGATATGGACGAAGCTACCTGGCAAAAAATCGCGGTGCGTACCCAAGCCGCGCTCGCCTCGGCGGAAATTGCCGCCGTTGTGATCACGCACGGCACCGATACGATGGAAGAGACGGCTTTTTTTCTGAATCTCGTCGTAGGGTCGGACAAACCGGTGGTGCTCGTGGGTGCGATGCGGCCGGCCACCGCGATCAGCGCCGACGGTCCGATGAATCTCTACAACGCCGTGGCCGTGGCGGCGAATCCTCGCAGCGGCGGGCGCGGCGTGCTGGTGGTCGCGAACGACGAGATCCACTTCGCCCGCGAGGTGGCGAAGACCAACACCACTCAAGTCGGCACGTTTGCCAGCGGTCACCGCGGGCTCGCCGGCCTCGTCCACGCCGGGCGGCTGCACCTCTACGCGCCGCCCGTGCGCCGACACACGCTGGCGAGCGAGTTCGCGCTCACGAAAAATACGAGGGCCGATGAACGACGGTGGCCACGCGTCGACATTGTTTACGCCCACGCAGGCATGGGGCGCGAGTTGATCGACGCAGCCGTGCAAGCCGGTGCGCGCGGGCTCGTGATCGCCGGCATGGGTGACGGAAATCTCGGCGCAGTCGCACTGGCCGCTGTGGCGGCGGCGGCAAGAGCAGGAGTGGCGGTGGTGCGGAGTTCGCGCGCGGGCGGGGGCGTCGTAGAGCGAAATATCGAGGTGGACGACGACGCACTGGGCTTCATCGCGGCCGACGAACTCAACCCGCCGAAAGCCCGGGTGCTGCTCATGCTGGGGCTCACCCGCACGCGGGACGTGGGGCAGCTGCAGGAAATATTTTTCGCATACTGAACGACCGCGCGCACCCACCCCATGCACAGCAGCACCTTTCAACTTCCGGTCTTCTTCGACCTCGGGGCGACCTTTGCGTTCGCGCTTACGGGAGCGCTCGCGGCCATCAAGCGCGGCTACGATATCGTGGGCGTGTTTTTTCTCGCACTCGTTTCCAGCATTGGTGGCGGGCTGATCCGTGATGGCGTGTTTATCCCGGGCACGGGAGCAACCCCGTTGCTCACCGATGCGCGCTATATTGAATTGATCGTGGCCGCGACGGTGGCGGGGGCCTTATTCGGCGGGCACGTGAAAAAATTTCATCGACTGATCGCGGTGATCGATGCGCTGGGGCTCGGCGCCTATGCGGCGTTCGGCACACAGAAGGCGCTCGTCGCCGGTCTCGCCGTCCCGGCGGCAATTCTCGTCGGAGTCATCAATGCAGCGGGCGGCGGCTTGCTGCGCGATGTGATCACCCGGCAGGAGCCGCTCGTATTTAAGCCCGGCCAGTTTTACGTGCTAACGGCATTGGCGGGCGCCGTGGTGTTTGTATTTCTCACGGTGCAATGCGACGTCGATGCGACGCTCGCGGCGGTCGCGGCGATTGTGGCAACCTTTGGTTTTCGCGTGCTCACCATTATCTTCAATTGGCGCACCACATCGATCGGTTCGCCGGGCGACGGAGATGTCACGCCCTAGGCGGCCACCCACTAATACTTCACGCTCAACTCAGCGCCGTTGAGGGACAAGGTGTAGCTGTAGCGGGAGATGTTTTTGACGCGGACGAAGGCGACCTGGCCTTTCAAGCGGACATTGATGACGTCGCCTTCCTTGTAGGGCACTTGGTTGATACTGAGATGATTGACGCCACCGATCGTGATCGAACCTGCGACCTTCAAGGTCGCCGCGGCCTGCTGCAGAATCGCCAAGTCGGTGGCCGATGCCGGAGGGGGTGCCGCTTTTTCAGCGACGCCTGAACCACGACTTGGCGTCTTGGCAACCGCACCAGAACCAGCCGGACGAAATGGATTTTTCTTTGGATCCGGGTCGGGCAACGATTCGCTGCGGTTGCGGAACAGGGCGTCGATTTTATCTCTGACCTGTTGAAACCGTGGCTGCAGCGGCGGGGTCGTTCCCGCGGGTGGCTTACCCGTGATCGTAGGCGGCGTCTTCTTCGCCGGCTCAACCGGTGCAGGAGCCGGGGCAGCCGCCTGCGGCGGCGGAGAGGTGGGCGCTGCCACGGCTGCCGCGGGCGATGGTTTGGCTGACGCCGCCCGTTCAGGCACGGCTCCATCATCCGATACTACAGCAGGAGCCTGCGCGACGAGCTCTGCCCTCGATACGAAGAGTCCTAGCACAAAAGTGAGTTGGCGCGTTTTCATTTCTTGCCCAAGAGCTCAAGGCTCAGGTCCAACAAGATGGCATTTCCACCCATCTCTCGCCGGCTCATGCCGAACGCAGTGATGCTCGCGAGCCGCGGTCCCGTTTCCACGGCGAAAAGAAAAGCTAACACCTGCTCGTAGGTGCCGGCGACCCGCAGAGTATACGGCACCCGCCGGTAGAGTGCGCTCGTATCCGCGGCCGGGGAGCTGAGCGGATGGAGTTCCGGTAATTGGGCCTTCGTCTGTTCCTCAAATTTATAGAAATAGAAGGCATTTTCCGCGAGATTGTTTTCAATCACGAGGTTGTCTTCGATCCGCCGGGCGGCCTCGCGCACCGCCTCAAGTTCCTGCCGCTGCGTCGATCCGCCCACCAAGAGCGCCAGCATGGCCTCTCCTTCCTTCGCCCGGTCCGCTCGAACCAATTCGAGCTCCGCATTTTGCTCCGCGACAAACCACGCTGCGCCGCCGAGCAGGAGGACGACCGCGCAGCACACCGCACTGAACGGATAGCGTCGGAGCAGGGCGAGGATGGGTTCGAACCGGGAGTTCATGGCTTCTTCTCCTTGAGTCGAAACGTCAGTTCAAAATTCAGCAATTCACCGACGGTCGTGCCGCCACCCGTCACAGTGCCAACACCCATGCCAGCGCCGCGATCCAAGCTGGTGAGTGCGATGTCCTTGAAGAGCGGGCCGATTTTTTGATCAGCCACGAGCTGCTTCGAATAATCGCGCAGCAGCAAGGCGGCGCGCTGGGAGTTCTCGCGGACATTGCCGCGGACAATGACACCGGCATCGCTCCAATCAATCGTATCGATAACCACCTGTTCCGGGCGAGTGCGGCCAAGATCGGACACGAAGCGCGAGACGAAAATCTGCGGTTTCATCAAGGCGAACGCTTGGTCGATCTTCGCCGATTCAATGGCGTATGCCTGCTGCATGTGTTTGATCTCAGCCACCTCGGGACGGTTTTCCGCGATTCGCCCTTCCCAATCGCTGGTCTGGTGACGGATCGTAAGGTTGAGATAGCCGAGCCAAACCGTAAAGAGCACCATGGCGAGCGTCACGGCGCTCGAGACGACGTTTACAATGAAGCGCCGCCCGACGACATTATCTTCCGGCAGTTCGGAGACGATCCGAACATCAATGTGCCATTGGCTGCTCAGCCCGATCGGATCACGTTCGCGGCTCATTGACGGAAGGGCCCAATTGGAGCTGGGCGACCAGGCTTAGCGGTTGAAACCATGCACGGGCCGGAGTCGGTTCACCGTCGGGCAGAGCCAAACCGACGGACGCTACCCAAGTAGCGAGATCAGGCACCATGAATTCTAAATCGACGGCCGCACAGAGCGCTTCCTCGAGCCAACCAAGCGGGGAGGGGAGCTGGGCACAAAAGAGGGCGCCGAGCGGCTGACCGGTCTGCATTTCAAAATAGTCGATCGCCGGCCGCAAATGCCGGGTGAGCATGCGCACGAGCCGGCGGCTGTGCGTGCGCAGTTCGTCGGTCGGGGCAAACAAAGCATCGCGGGCCACCCCGATGCCCGACGCGGCCAATTCCTTCATGGCCGCTTCCATGATCGAGATGAGGCCATGCGGCAACGTCGCCGGAGTATGCACCCCGTCTTTCGCGATAAAATAGACGCGCGTCTGGCCGAGGCCGATCTCGCACACGACCACCGCGTGGGGATAGCTCGTCTCACGCACGTAGCGCGTAAGCGCACCCAACAACGGCAAACTGCCCACCTCAAGGCGACGGGGCCGGATGCTGAGCTTGCGCAAGCGCTGTTGCAAATCGCGGACGCCACCGAGCGGTAGGCCGAACAACAGCCCCGGCCGAGTAGGTGACGCGGCGGTGACTTCATCGCCCTCGATGGGATTCACCGCCGTGACATGCCAGTCTTTCAATGAAGGAATTTTCGCTGATTCCGACAAGAGCGTCGACAGGTAACCGGGCTCCGCAAACCGCCGCGTGTTGATGATCTCACGCTGGAGCAGGCGCTCGACCGGATGGAAGCCGCAATAACCCGTCAGGTAGCCGGCGCCACGTTCAGGAAACGCTCGTTGCACCCAATCAGCAATCGCGTCGTCGTCCGCGGTGGCCGGCAACTCGGTCAACATATCCACCACGATTGGTCGTTCGTCCATCCTCGCAATTCGGGCAAGCTGCACACCGTGATCGTTCTGATTAAACAGAACACCACCGCGTCGATTCCGGGTGAGCAGGGAGAGAGCCGCCATGAAGGAGGATGTTGGCCACGACTAGGGCCAAAACAGGGTGGGGCTGTCAACCCGGGGGGAGGCTGCGCAGGCAAAGACGCGATCCGCGGACAGCGAGGCGAGAAGCTCCGACCAAGGAGGGCTGCATCCCGCCGGGTCGATCCGAAACGATTACAACGTCACCCGCTCGGTCAGGTCGGTCAGCTCGCGCCACTCGGTGATCTGATAAGGGGCATCGACCCCGCTGAAAGTCGCCGTGCGGAGGGATGTGTCATAGCGCACAGTCGTGCTGTCATCGAAGAAAATGGTCTGGGCAGACAATGCGCCGTAAATATTCTGCGTTTTCGTTCCATTTTTCATATGAAGGTAGGCGTCAGGCATGTAGATCACGCCGTAAAAAGCATTGTTCACCGACGTTCTCAAGTAATGGTAAGAGCTCCAAGAGTATGTGCTTGTCCCGATCAAAATGCAGCGCTTCGGGTCCTTTGTCTGATTATCGATTCCACCCGCTGCATTGTCGCTGTAGATGTTGAGCCTATCATCAAAGTGGACTTCCAAGAAGGCCGTGGAATTATTGGCGATCATAATCTTCCCGGTATTTTGAATGCGTAGATCGCCGGTAGACGCAGGCCGGATGTCGATCACGACCGGACCATTGATATTCAACAAATCGCCCGAATCGAGGGAGAGATTGTCATCTGTGTAGTAATAATACTTTCCGTCCGCTGCAGTTACCGCATCGCCTGGCCGCGGCAGGTCGGTCGTAGTTCCGATCAGATCGGCAACCGTGAGCAAATTAAACGTCGGGTTACGCGAGGCGACACTTTGAATGTCAAATTTAGGAATATTTGGACTCCGACTGACCCGCGCTAGATCGATCTTCGTGGGAGGGGGGGTAGTGCCCGGTGTCGACGTCACAATGGCCGTGGCGGTCGTGTAGGTGTAGCGGGGGTTATACGGCGAAGTTGTGGCCGATGGTGCGGCCACGTAGCCATTGACCCGCACGGCCGCGATCGCCACGGCGTTAGCTCCTGTATTTCCCCCAGCCACCACGGCGGAGGAACCGATGTTCCCCCCCACGTTATACAAACCCGTGACCGCATTGTAACTGTCCACTGTTCCGGTATTGGAAAACGTCGTCGTCAACTGCGCACCGAGGGCGTTAGGAAACAACGGCGCCGGCGCGATCATCGCCCGTAACTGGGTCTTGATGGTGGTCGACGAGTTGTCAGGTAGTGTGGCCACACCTTCCGCATAAATGACCGGCGCACTCAGCCAATACGTGGTATTCGGCGGAGCCTGACCCGTGTTATCTTGAATACACCGATACGGCACGCCTCCGGAATACACGACGCTCGCGGTGGCGGGGGCAGCGGGAGTGGCAGTGTAGCTGGTAAGTGCGCTCCAAGCGGCCGTTGCAGATGTAACCCAGCAAGTCAGGGCAGGCGGAGCCTGATTTACATTTGCCGCGATGCTGCGGTAGGCCGAACCACCCCACAACACGATGTTGCCAACCTTATAATTTGCATACGGGTCCCATACCTGTGGCGCAGCCGTCCAGTAGGTCGTGTCCGACGGGTCCTGATTGGAGGTCGCCGCTTTACAGAGATACCAAACGCCTTGATACCAGACGTAGTCGCCGATCGCGTACGTGACCAACCCGCTCCAAGGCGTCGCTTTTTTCGTGCCCAGATAGTGCTCAACTCGGATTTTGACCGAGGGCGTGATGCCGCTATTACCAAACGTGGGCAGGCCTGTGAGGGTGCGGGTGGCCGTGTTGCCCGACAGCGTCCAACTCGGACTCGTAAAAGTATTGGGATTGGCGTTGTAGGACTGGAGAGCTTGTTCGAGACCAATCTCGGCCAATTGCTTGCTCACGACCTTGGCGTAATCGCGGTTGCTCAGCCGCATGGCTTGATTCGTCACCGCCAGAAAACTCGCCATGGCGATGCCTAGCACCGTGACGCAGGAGAGGGCTACCAAAACCACCGAA
>Ga0209829_10002545_pt1 | contig 13804 bp, 13 predicted proteins | sample C_140205_EF_Meta_FD_187311 | JGI IMG/M metagenome (GOLD analysis project Ga0209829, IMG submission 187311) | Freshwater microbial communities from Lake Croche, Canada to study carbon cycling - C_140205_EF_MetaG (SPAdes) (version 2) | ecosystem: Environmental > Aquatic > Freshwater > Lake...
TCCAACAGATAAATTTTCAGTGACCCCCACTTGCAAGGTATTGTATTCAAAATCAACATTGTTCCAATAAACCTCCCCTTTGGTTTGGGGCAGGGCAGATGGCCCAAACAAATACCTACTGTAATGTGGATTGGCAAAAGTGCCATCCTTGGTTATTTGTATTTCTTTTATTTTAGATACTCCCATTTTTCTGATACGATCAGGACCTATTGCTGGATTATTAATATAATAATAGTCGGCAGTAACACTATCTAACCTTCCTGTTCTGTTGCTGCCGTCCTTTATTTCAAAATTATAGGTATGGCCTGGCAATATTATTTTATTGTTTTGAGCCATTAGCTGAAAGCTTGAAAAAATAAAAAGAAAGAGAATAACTTTTTTCATTTTTTTTTAATTTGAATATAAGTTATGACATATATTTTTATTGATATGTTAAAAAAAATACCTTACTGAGTATCAACTCAATAAGGTATTTTATAGCTTATTACAAAACCCTATTATCCGGCAATGCCCAATGGGGAGAAGTAAATAAATATTCCTACTAAGATAACAATAGCGATGGTTGACAACCAAACATCAGTCGCATTCCAACTGGCTCTTGATGCTGCTTTATCTGCACTAACGGTAGTCGCAAAAGTAAGCCCATTCAATTGTTCGTCTGATGGCTTTTCCGTAAACAAACTTACTATGATCAAAATAGCGATGGATACCAAGAATAATATGATACAGAAATATAAAAAATTAATGGTGGCAAAACTATGTGCAAATCCAGTTAAGGAATCTCTGTTCAATTCTAAAATAATACGCAACATACCTATTAAAAATCCAACGACCATGGCAGTAAAAGCCCCTTTTGCATTGATTCGCTTAGAGAATACCCCTAATAAAAATACAGCTGCAATAGGTGGCGCTAAATAAGATTGGACGCTTTGTAAATATTGATACAATACACCAGATATTTTAGACATAAGCGGTATCCATATCATTCCAAGCACCACTACGATGGCTGTAGTGATACGTCCTACTTTTACCAATTCTTTATTATTAGCTGTAGGTTTAATTTTTTGATAAATATCCATGGTAAATAAAGTAGAGCATGCATTGTATACTGAAGCCAAAGAACTCATCAATGCTGCCAACAAGCCGCCAGCCAATAAACCTCTTAAACCAGCAGGCAATAAATCACGCACTAAAGTTGGGAAAGCCTGATTGGCATCTACTAAATGTAATTTCCCTTGTTGAGATAATGAATAAGCGATTAATCCTGGAATTAAAAAAATGAAAAATGGCAATAATTTTAAATACGCTGCTAAAATGGTACCGCGACGTGCTTGTTTTTCGTCACGACCTGCTAAACATCTTTGTACAATATGTTGATCGGTACACCAATACCAAATACCAACAATAGGTGAAGCAAATAGTATACCTGCCCATGGAAAATTTGGATCGCTTAATGGAGGAAACATATTCAACTTTTCCTTAGGAATGGAAGACATTAAACTGTTCCAACCTCCTACTTCGTGTAAACCATATAACATAAGTATTGCAGATCCAGCTAACAACACCACCGCTTGGATGGCTTCGGTATACATTACTGCATGCAAACCTCCAAACACCGTATACACCCCAGTAATGATGACCAATATAATTGCAGCAGTCCAAAAATCAATGCTTGGAAAGAAAATGGTAATAACGGTTGCCGCCGCAAATATGGTTACCGATGCTTTAGTAATAATATAACTTAGTAATTGTATAATGGATAAAAGGATGCGCGATTTTGCATTGAATCTTCTTTCTAAAAATTCAGGCATCGTATACACCATACTTCTCATGTAAAAAGGAACAAAAACCCAGCCCAGGGTTAGAATAATCCAAGAGTGCAATTCATAATGTCCCATGATTACTCCAGAACTTGCAGCCGTACCTGCCAAACCCACAATATGTTCTGAACCGACATTAGATGCTAATATAGATGCCCCTATTACAAACCAACCTAAATTACGATTGGCTAAAAAATAATCGGAAGGCGATTCTTTACTTTTTTTAATGGACCAAACAGCTACTCCAGCTATAACAGCTAAATATAAAATGATAAACAGCCAATCAATAGGGCCTAATAAATGTTCCATACACTAATTTTGATTCATTAATTTTTATGTAATATACTGAATATTTTTAAACCTATTTTCTCTTGTATCTAATTTTAACTTTAGTTACCCCATCTCCAATCATTCCAAGCTCTTTGGCAGCCATTTTAGTTAAATCTATAATACGACCTTGCACAAATGGGCCCCTATCATTTACTCGCACAACTACAGTTTGATTGTTTTTAAGATTGGTTACCTCCACTTTGGTTCCAAAAGGAAGTGTTTTATGCGCGGCTGTATTTTTATTGTGCCTAAAAATTTCCCCATTGGCAGTAGTTCTTCCTTCATAATAGTCTGAATAAAAAGATGCCATCCCTTTTTGGGTAGCATAACCACAAGAACAAAGTGAACAAATAATAAAACATGCCAACCCAATTGTATACTTCATGTTGGCAGCTTTCTATTTACTAAATAAATTTTACTTGGCATCTAAAATAACAGGCGTTTTACCACCGCCCATAATTATTACTTTTGCATTTGGAGAGGTAATCAAGCCTTTCATGACCTGAATTTGCTCATACTGCAATTGCTTGTCTCCCAATCCTGAACTTATAATTTTTTGATAATCGGCGATCCCTTGCGCTTCTACTCTTTTACGCTCTGCCTCTTGTTTTTCTTTTTGCAACACAAACTGCATTTTTTGCGCATCTTGCTCTGCTTTAATTTTATCCTCAATGGACGCTTTCACAGTAGCTGGCAAAACTATGTTTCTTACTAATAATTGCTCTAATACCAAACCTCTTATTTTTAAATTTTCTTCAATGGTTTTAAATATTCTGCTTTGAAATTCGTCACGTTTAACAGAATATAAATCAACCGCAGTATAATACACTGCATTGTCTCTAATTTTAGTCCTGGTAATTGGTCTTACAATTACATTTTTAAAATCATACCCAATTTCTCTTACAATTTTTGGTGCTTCAGAAGATTGTACTCGATATAAAACAGTTAAATCAATCACTACCTCTAATCCATCTGCAGTTAAAACACGAATGGCGTCATCTCCTGCCACTTCCCCTTCGGTATGCACTCCGCTCATGGTATAATTTTGTGTTCTAACATCTATGGTATTTACTTGCACCAATGGATTTACAAAATTCAAGCCACTAGTTATTACGTCATCTTGTACTTTTCCAAACATGGATTTAACTCCTATTTGTCCTGCATCAATTTGTTTGATACAAGAAGTAAGTACCCCTATTATAATGACTACAAGTCCTATACTTCGAATGGTACCAGTTGGAATGGCCACTGGTAAATTAAGATTTTGGACAGCTCCCGCTGCAAAAAATAAAACAATCCCTAAAATAATAAATAACATAAAAATTGATTTAAAAAGGGCCTAGTAAAATACCCTGGATTGACAAATTTGTCTATATAAAAGTACAGCTTATTTTGCTTTATCGCACTCCATTTGGTTTATTTTGAATAAATTAGTAGCCTAATTACATTCCATATGAAAAAATCAATTTTTGCCTTAAGTTTAGCTTTCTTATTTGTAGTAAACAAACTAGATGCACAAAGCAACCCTAACTGGAACAATGTTTTCAAAAACATCAATAAAGAAGTTGCTGCAAACTCCAATGCTTACCTCTCCCTTAAAATTGCTACCGAAACCATCGGGCATCGCTTAACAGGTTCAGCCAATGGCAAAAGAGCAGAACAATATGCATTTGATTTATTAAAATCATATGGCTTTACCAATTTGCGTTTCCAACCTTTTGAAGTAGAAAGCTGGAGTCGTGGAAAAATTCATGTCACCATTGGAACAGACCTACAAAATCAACACGATATTAAATCTGTTACCTTGGCTCATTCTCCTGTAAATGCAGATGTGAACCTAGAAGTGATAGATATGGGCAACGGAGTGGAAGATGATTATATAGCCAACCCAGCTAAAGTAAAAGGAAAAATTGCATTGGTATATTTAGGAGTACTTCCTAACTCAAAAGCAGGAACCCCCTCACTACACCGCTCGGAAAAAACTGCATTGGCAACTAAATATGGTGCCAAAGGCATGATCATTATTAATACTGCACCCAACGGCGTCTTACTAACTGGTACTGCTTCGGTTACTGGAAAATTAATTCCTATTCCCGCCATCTGCGTGGGAAAAGAAGATGGCCTTGCCTTAAGAGAGCAACTTGCCAATGGAAAATTATTTAGTCATATTACCATGAATAATTTTTCAGGTATGATTAAAGCACGCAATGTGGTTGCTACCATAACAGGCAAATCAATTCCCAATGAAAAAGTGGTGATAGGTGGCCACTTAGACAGTTGGGATTTAGCTACCGGTGCTATTGATAATGGCATTGGTTCTTTTTCTGTTTTAGATATGGCACGCACTTTTATAAAATTAAAATTAAACCCAGCCAGAACCGTTGAGTTTGTAATGTTTATGGGAGAAGAAGAAGGCTTGCTAGGCTCAAGAGCTTATGTAAAGGAGGCGATTAAAAATAAAAGCATAGATCAAATCAGATACATGCTCAATTTTGACATGACTAATGACCCTAAAGGATATTCAACAAGTGCAGAAGACAGTAAAGATTTAATCAGTGGCATTGGCGCCATTGCACATTCAATTGATACTTCATTTACGAATCTATTTAGAGTAGGTGCTGGCTTACACAGCGACAACCAACCCTTTATGCTACAAGGCGTTCCTACCGGCGGTGCTGCTGGGGGTGGCCTTCCTAAAAATGCGGGGCCCTGCTATCATGCAGATTGTGATGTATTTAGTTTGGTAGAAGAAAATGGTATGAAAAATACCGTTCGCTTTGGTTCGATGTTATTGTATGGTATCGCAGACGCCATAGAAATTAAATCAAAACATTTTACGGATGAAGAAACCAAAAATTTCCTACTTAAAAATAATTTAAAAGAGCCCTTACAAATTGCTGGCGAATGGCGTTGGAAAGATTAATTATATAATTTACTGATTTTTTGAAATAAAGAGGGCCCCATAGAAATGGGGCCCTGATTTTTAACGATTGCTTGCTTAAACCAATAAACCTGAACTATAAAAAAACTTAAATTTTAAAACCGATACACTGCAGCAAGTAAGAAATTGCCAGCATAAGGATTTAAGTGATTGTTATTATTTATAAATACCTTGTCTTTCGCATTATCAAACCTTATTTCAGGTATTAAAGTCAACTTTGCAAAGTGAATGTTTGCAGAAAATGTATTTTGAAAAATAGAGGTCCCCACCCCTGCAGCGCTTTTAGTGTCATCAAAAAATTCCGTTCTCCAAGTAAACCCAAATTTTGAAACTGGATCATAATTTACATAAAACGCATGGCTGCTCCAGTTAGCGCCAGCTATATTAGCAACAGTACCGTCATAATTAATTCCAATTTGGCTGGTCACCACTCCATTTAATACCAGATCAAATTGAGATTTGTCTTTGCCTCCTTGATAATTCAAAAAAGCTTTTAATTGATTATCTCTAGTTCCAGTACTAAATTGTGCAATGAGCATTTTATTGGGGGAAGAAGTACTTACAAAATCAGTGGGTTGCGCCACTCCAATCATCATGGCCGACTTGCCACCTAATGCGATATCTGCTCTAATACCTGTATGAAAGAAAGGACCATAGGTATATCCATAGCTGGTACTATAGTTTCTATTAGAATAAGCGTCTAATGATTCATATCCAATATGGGTAGCCCATTTTCCTACGGTAAACTTGATGCTTGAATTAGGTGAATAACTTATCAATACCTGTTTGAACATCGTTGCCACCCCAACATCATTGTGAGAAAATTCCTCCGTTCTTTTACCCACTCCTAAATCAATGGTAGTCGCAAAATTTCCCAAAGTTTTATCTACTTTAAAAGAAGCCATCCCTAATTGTAATGCGTTGCTAGAATTGGTAAAGCTTGTTTTATTATTTTCCGATTTACTAGCAAAGTCGCCTTTATAATAACCATCTATATAATAAGTATAGGTGGTCGAACTGCTTAGTGCAGTTGGCAACATTTTTGAAGTATCCACTTGAGCTATTGATTCAATAACTAACATAAGACCTAATAATAATGACATTGCTTTTTTCATAGCGTGTAGGGAAGAATAATTTATATTATATTTTATTATATATATAATATTTAGGACTTATTTTAACTTTTAATTTTATATTATATTAATGCATTTTATAATTATTATAATAAATTATTCATTTTCAATATTTTATGAAAAATATATTCATATTATATTTATATTTTATTTATAATAATAATGCTAAATTAACTAATTTTTTGTATTTTATGAAACTTTGATATATATATTTATTTAATTAATATTATATATTGATAGTTGTTTAAGTATCTATTTTTTAATAGTAAATATCATCAAACAAAAAATGATGGCTAAATAATCTAATTAATTAGATATCAGGCAAATAGCAGAAAAAATCGTAAATTGAGAATAGTGACTATTTAGTTATCCATTATGCCAAATAAAGAACCCACAGCCGCTGGCAACGATATCAAATTTGAAGCCCTTTTCAATTCTGCTACTATGGCTATTATAGTAGTAGACAAGCAAGGCGTGATTGTCATGGCCAATGAATATGCTAATTCCCTATTTGCATACATGAATGATAGCATGGTGGGACAATTGTTAGAAACACTAATTCCTCAACGTTACCACCACAATCATGTCGGTCACCGCATTCATTATATAGAACAACCCAAGGCCCGTACTATGGGATTAGGCATGACGCTTTCGGCACAAAGAAAAGATGGAACTGAATTCCCTGTTGAAATTAGCTTGGGTCATTTTAAAACTGGCCTGGAACAATTTGCTATCGCTTATATAGCAGACATTACTAAAAGGAAACAAAGTGAAGAAAAGATAATACTACAACAGGCTGAAATGGAATTGGTAAATGAAGAAATGAAAAAGCTAAATGCCAATTTGGAAGCAACGGTTGATTCAAGAACCAATGAACTTCAGATTACTTTGAATGCACTAAAAACTTCTAAAGAAGAGCTCACGCTATCCTTAGAAAAAGAAAAAGAAGTCAACGACCTAAAATCAAGATTCGTTTCAATGGCCTCTCATGAATTTAGAACGCCATTAAGTACCATTCTTTCTTCCATCTCCTTACTTTCTAAATACATTTCTACCGAAGAACAACACAAAAGAGACAAACATATTGACAGAATTAAATCCTCGGTTAAAACACTTACCGATATTTTAAATGAGTTTCTATCCCTAGGTAGAATTGAAGAAGGAAAAGTAGATGTAAAAGCTGAAGAATTTAACATTACTGCCTTTTTCAATGACACTATTAATGAAATGTCTGTTTTACTTAAATCAGGTCAAAATTTTAAATACGAGCACTTAGGCTTAATAAATACTTACACTGATAGCAACTTACTAAAACATATTATGATTAACCTCATTTCCAATGCCATCAAGTTCTCCCCTGAAAATTCAATAATATCCATAGAAACGGAGGTTACTATAAATACTACTACTATAAAAATTACTGACAATGGCATTGGCATTCCAGCAAGTGACCAAATTCATTTATTTGAACGTTTTTTTAGAGCCACCAATGTCACCAACATTCAAGGGACTGGACTTGGACTTCATATAGTAGGCAGGTACATAGAAATTTTAAAAGGTACGATCAATTACTATAGTGAATTTGAAAAAGGAAGCACTTTTGAAATTCAATTGCCCACTAAAATGACAAACGATTTTGATTAAAAAATATAATTAATATGGAAAAAATTTTACTGATAGAAGACAACGAAGCATTAAGAGAAAATACTGCTGAAATTCTCAGCTTGGCCAATTACAAAGTAAGCACTGCCGAAAATGGTAAAATTGGTGTTGAAATGGCCATGGCAAATCCTCCCGATTTAATTGTGTGCGACATCATGATGCCTGTACTAGATGGATATGGGGTATTTCAAATTTTAAGTAAAAACGCCGATCTACAACATATCCCCTTTATTTTTTTAAGTGCCAAAAGCGAAAGAAATGATTTACGCAAAGGCATGGAAATGGGCGCTGATGATTACATAACTAAACCCTTTTCTGATTCGGAATTGATTAATGCCATTCGTGCACGTATTGAAAAAGTGAAAATGCAACAAAACGTGGGTGGCCACGGCATTGAAGCTTGGTACCAAATCATTTCCGAATTAGGCAATAAAGATGAAATGTATAAAGCATTAGAATCACACGATGTTATCGACTATAAGAAAAAACAAATCATTTATTCCGAAGGACAACATCCTAATAAACTTTATTACATAGAAACCGGGAAAATTAAAGTGTACAAAACTAGTGACGGTGGTAAAGAATTAATCACTGGACTCTTATCCCCTGGTGACTTTTTTGGACATATCCCACTCATTGAAAATGCAGTATATGAAGAATTTGCAGAAACATTAGAAGAATCCTCTATTAGAGTAATCCCAAGAAAGGAATTTGAACATCTACTTACCCATAACCAAGAAGTCGCATTAAAAGTAATTAAACTGCTCGCCAATAATATTTCAGAAAAAGAACAGCAATTGGTTGCTTTGGCCTACCATAGTTTAAGAAAAAGAGTCGCTGATGCTTTACTTACCTTAAAAAAGAAGTATGCAAAAGAAAATGATACTGAAAACTTTTCTATCTCCATCTCTAGAGAAGATTTAGCCAATATTGCCGGAACCGCTACGGAGAGTTTAATAAGAACCCTAAGCGATTTTAAATCAGAAAAATTAATTGAAATTAAAGAAGGTAAAATTGTAATCCTTGACGAAAAGAAATTAGCTAATTTATTTAATTAGCAAGTTGATTAATCCTCTTCCCCTCAGAAAGAAATGACTTGTTAAATAAGAGTAGTATCAAATCTTTCATTGACATCGTTTTTCCAAATCATAAATTGCTTTTCCAAGTAAACCACTTGTTGTTTGTACTTTTTAAAATCAAGTACTAGACTAGCATCGACTATATTATTGATTGATTTGGTTGCTTTTGTCTTATTTCGCAAAGCCACTATATCACTTTTTAATAATTTGATGGCAGTTTCTCTATTAATGATTTGTAATTGTAAATCTTCGGCCCATTCGATAAAATCATGCATAACCATATTCTCCAGAAGGCTGCTAAGCTTTCTCTTAATAAAGGCCTGCTCCTCCTGTATAAAGTCCAATGACCTTACTAATGATTCTATTTCTTGCAACACAATTTCTTTGTTCATAACCAATTAATTATGGCAATGCACCGCATTGATGCCAATACCTAAATGTGGGCTAATAAAAGGTATACCCAAATTCATCCCTCTAAGAACAAGCAGTAGTCCCATACTGAAAATAAATAGAGGTAAGATAGATTGTAACCTTTGCCTAAAAACGATACCAAAATACTGTCCTCCTAAAGCCACCATGATTAATGCTGGAACAGTTCCCATTCCAAAAAATATCATTAACAACCCTCCATGAATTACACTTTGAGTGGCCAATGCCGATGTCAATGCCAAATACACCATTCCACAAGGCAATAAGCCATTTAAGAAACCTATGAAATAAAAAGTATGCCTATTTTGGCTTTTAAATAAAATACCTAATTTTTTTGTGACGCTTGAATATAAAAAATCAAATTGCAAAAACAAACCTTTTTGTTTTGGCTTAATAACAAAAACATACAAAACATAAACAATCATAATCCCCCCTATCACGATAGACAAATTTTCTTGTACTCCATACAAAGGCAACTGACTTCCAAACAAACCAAACACAATACCCAATAAACCATAGCTGCTAATTTTTCCAAAATGATATAAGAAAATTGACCCCCATTTTTGAGCTTTGGTTTGTTGCGCCATAGGCAATGCTAAAACCAATGGCCCACACATGCCAATACAATGAGCGCTACCCAATAGCCCCATTAAAAAACCAATTTCAAAAATAGCCTGTGTACTCATGTTTAAATTATTACCTTTTTCTCAAAATAATAGGAGATCCCCTTTTGCTCAACTGCTAATTTCAATGTATAATTTCCTTTAGTAGTTGTTAATAATTCTATTTCCATTTGGCCATTAGTAGTTGCTACTTTTTTAGTTAGGTCTCTTTTTTCATCATAAGTGCAATACAAATTAACCTCCCCTAATACCTCCCCTTTCCCCAATTGGGCAGGCAATTGAATCAATAGCTTACTTTCTTTTAAAGTTAATTTCAATTCACCTCTCAATGCATTGGCTCTGCTAGCAGCATCAATGACTGTTTGATATTTTAATTCAGCTCCATAATAATCCTGTTGTACTAAGTCGAATTTTTGTTGAGACGATTTGTAAGAAAGTACTAAAATGCCTATTACAAATAAAGCGTAAACTATAAATATCCTATACCCCCAATTAATTTTCATAATGCTAATTTTAAATTGATGGCCCTAGGAAAACAGCAGACAAAGCATCCATCTGTTTCCCATTTTCATACACGCCAATTTTAATTTTTGTTCTCCTTGCTTTTAATTGTTCATTTTTTAATGTGATAAAGAAGCTGGTTTGGAAATAGGACTCTTTTGGAACATCCACTGGACTTACTTGTTTTATTTCCCCATCCATATTTTCAAGCCTTAGTTCTAAATGAATATTTTTTCTTGTTTTATTCACCAATTTTATATTGTACAAGTTGCTTATTTTGTTATTACTCAATAATTGATAAGTCTGCCCAGGTGTTCTTAATATTCTAGCAGCCACATCAGCCCTAGTAATGAGCAATAGGGCCAAAAAAGACAAAAGCAAGCTCAATACAATGGTGTACAATTTCAACCTCCAGCTATAAGTGGTTTTTTGTTTACTAGCTATCCCATTTTCTGATGCATACCTAATTAATCCTTTGGGTTTATCAATATGATCCATTATTTCATCGCAGGCATCAATACATGCGGTACAATTAACACACTCCAACTGCGTCCCATTTCTGATATCTATTCCTGTTGGACATACTCTAACACAGGCATGGCAATTCACACAATCTCCTTTATTGTCATTTACATCGGATAACTTACCTCTAGGCTCACCTCTTACATAATCATAGGCCACTAATATAGAATTGCGGTCTAATAACACCCCTTGCAATCGTCCATATGGACAAACGATAATGCAAGCTTGTTCTCTAAACCAATAATAAACAAAGAAAAATACCATCGTAAAAATAACCAAGGCACTAAATGTGCCAAAATGCACAAAAATGCCTTCCTTCACCAATACCCCTACCTCATCTATGCCTATCATATAGCCAAGAAAGAAATTAGCGATGAGAAAGGACAGTAAAAAAAATACAATGATCTTAGTAGCTCTTTTTAATAATTTTTCTGAGTTCCAAGGCATGGCCTTTAACTTCTTTTGTTGATTGGCATCCCCGTCAATAAAATATTCAATTTTTCTAAACACCATTTCCATAAATATGGTTTGAGGGCAGGCCCAACCGCACCATATTCTACCAAATGCCACCGTAAATAAAATTACAAAAACAATAAAAGTCAAAAATCCAATGGCGAAAATAAAAAAATCCTGCGGCCAAAATATTTTACTAAAGAAAATGAATTTTCGTTCTAATACATTAAACAAAAAAACAGGCTCTCCCTCCACTTTGATAAATGGCAATGTAAAAAATAACACCAAATAAAAGTAGCTAAAATAGGATCTTAAATTGTATAACTTACCAGATGGCTTTTGCGGATTTACATAATTCCTATTCCCTTCCTTACTTATCGTAGAAATAGCGTCTCTAAATGTTTGGTCCAACAAATCTCGCTTATAATTCGAAATGCTTTCAGAATCGTTATTATTTACTTGTGTCATTTATTTTTTATTGTAGCACTGTCCGATGAAGCAGCTACCTCTTTATACAAGTCTCCTTGTGGGGCTTTTGGGTTAGGAGGATTGGTTCCTCTTAATGTTTTTATATAGGTAGCTAATTGTTGCATTTGCACTGGGGAATAGGTGGTTTGCCAAGATTGCATGCCTTTATCTGGGTAACCATACTTGATCGTTTTAAAAATGTCCTTTATTCCCCCGCCATGAATCCAATATTCGTCTGTTAAATTAGGTCCAACCAATCCCTGACCCTCTGCCAAATGACAAGGCACACAGGTTTTTGCAAACAAAGTCTTCCCAGCTGCAGCACCAGCAGCATCTAATTGAATAACGGAATTCTCATCCACATTTTCTTTGGCCGATGCTAAATAAGCATCTGTTTGCACTTTCGCTTCAGTCATTTCCGCATTGTACTCTTCGGTTGGATTCATGCCTGTATGCCATACTTCAAATTTTAATAAATAAAATACCGCTACTAAAATCGTAATATAAAAGCCATATTTCCACCATGGAGGCAAGGCATTGTCTAATTCCTTTATACCATCGTAATCGTGGTCTAAAAGCAGATCGGCCTCTTGATCTAGTGGCACCGCCTTGGTAAAAAACTGTTTGTCTAATTTGTGCCAAGTTCTAAGCAACCAAGAGTCACTGGCTACTTTTCCATTGACTACCAATTTTTCTTTTGGATGTATTGAACGAAAGATATTTCTGATAAATAATACCAATAGTAACACTACTAGCAACTCTAACAATATTACCGAAGTCATGGTCCAAAAAGTATTATAGGATAAGCCTCCATAAAAATCTGTACTTACTTTTTTAGAGGCAGTATCTGCAACAGCAGCTGTTTGTGCATAGGTATTGGTAGCAAACATTGATCCCATCGCTACCACAAAAATCATCATCACCTTAGGCGCCGACTTAGACAACGCAAGTGCTTGTTTTGAAACCATTGTCAAAACATTGGCCAATACCCAAACTACTACTACCAACAAAATTGCCACTGAAATCATTAAAATTTCCATATAATTAGTAGGCTCCGTAGTAATAGCAGCCGCAGTAGTCTGTGCAAACGTGGCTAAGGGAAGTAAACTAGCCAACAACAATAGAAATGTATTTTTATTTTTTAACATAAGAAATGTTTTAAAGATTTTATATTATTGTTCTAATGGTAAATTTTTTATTTCTTCCACTTGCTTGTTGTCTAGTATTTTAACATACCACAATACCGCAACAAAGAATAAAACAAAAACCAAAAGCGAAAAAAGTGGATAAATATTTTTATCCTGCATGGTCTCGGTATATTTTTTTATAAAGCTGTACATAGTTTTAATTTTTGTGGGTTATTTTTTAGTAATGTCGGTTCCTAGTCTTTGTAAATAAGCAATCAATGCAATAATCTCTTTAGTAGGCGCTACCTTAATGCCATCTTTTTGTAAATCATCCGCAATTGCTTTAGCTTGAACCATTAAATCTTGATTGGCGACTTTATCATAATCAACTGCATACGGAACGCCCAAAGTGCGCATGGCATTAATTTTCAAAGGTGTCGAAGCAGTATCTAAATTATGATCTATCAAGAAAGAATAAGAGGGCATTACAGATCCAGTTGAAATAGCATTGGGCTCTTCTAAGTGATTGTAATGCCAGGTATTTGATTTTTTCAAATTACCCGCACCCTCTCTAGCCAAATCTGGTCCAGTACGCTTGCTTCCCCATTGGAATGGATGATCGTAAACAAACTCGCCTGCTTTACTGTATTCACCATAACGTTCTGTCTCACTTCTAAAAGGACGTATCATTTGAGAGTGACATGTATAACAACCCT
>Ga0209829_10002546_pt1 | contig 13802 bp, 11 predicted proteins | sample C_140205_EF_Meta_FD_187311 | JGI IMG/M metagenome (GOLD analysis project Ga0209829, IMG submission 187311) | Freshwater microbial communities from Lake Croche, Canada to study carbon cycling - C_140205_EF_MetaG (SPAdes) (version 2) | ecosystem: Environmental > Aquatic > Freshwater > Lake...
TATCATGTTGTGGATCCATGCGGTTGATGCGGCAGTGCTGCAGGAGGCAATCCGTGAGTTCCGCGCGACTGCGGTGGGTTCGGCACTTGTGCCGGTGTGGTCGGGTATGGGTCTTCATCGTCCCGCAGAATTCAATAAAGGACACGTTCCGGAGTTCATGACCGGTGCGGCTGCGCAGGATTGGATTTGCGTCTATCCGTTCGTGCGCTCGTATGAGTGGTACCTCCTGCCCGAAGAGGAGCGTCGCGCAATGCTCGTTGAGCACGGCACGATGGGGCGCGAATGGGACATGGTGCGGTCAAACACCGTAGCCGCGTTTGCGCTGGGTGATTACGAATGGATTCTGGCCCTTGAGTCACCGACGTTGCACGACATCGTCGACCTGATGCGTCACTTGCGTTATTCGAGTGCGCGTCGTCACGTCCGCGAGGAAGTACCGTTTTTCACTGGCCGACTTGTCGACGTCGCGGGAGCCGTGAATATTCTCCTATGACCCACGACGCGATTCTTCTCATTTCCTTTGGTGGTCCAGAAGGTCCAGATGATGTGATGCCGTTCCTTGAGAATGTCACTCGCGGCAGAGGTATCCCGCGTGAACGTCTCGAGACCGTGGCACATCACTACCACGCGTTGGGTGGAGTCAGTCCGATCAATGCACAAAATCGTGAGTTGATATCCGCTCTCCGCGATGCGTTGGCAAGTGTGGATGTACATCTACCGATCTACTGGGGCAACCGGAATTGGCAACCGATGTTGGCCGACGCCTTGCAGGAGATTGCGGCAGCAGGTCACCGTCGGGTACTGGGCCTGACAACAAGCGCCTACTCGTCGTACAGCGGTTGTCGGCAGTATCAGGAAAATCTCAAAGACGCACTAGCCGAAACCGGCCTGACCGACACATTAAGCATTGACCTGATCGGGCAGTACTTCGAACTCCCGGGCTTCGTATCGCCGGTTGCTGAAGCAGTCGTGTCCGCGGCGGGTGAGTTGACTGGTCCAGTACGCATCTTGTTCACCACACACTCGATCCCGACGGCGATGGGCGAGACTTCGGGTCCACCCGATGCCAGAGGCGCGTACGTACGCCAGCATGAGACCGTTGCGGCGGCCGTCATGGATCGCGTTCGAGAGGCGCTCAGTGTTGAGCTCACTTCCGCGCTCGTATTCCAGTCCAGAAGTGGTCCTCCGCAGGTGCCCTGGCTCGAACCCGACATCAACGACGCGATCACATCGGCGGCGGCTGAAGGGGTGTCCGGAGTTGTGGTTGTCCCGATCGGGTTCATCAGCGACCACGTCGAAGTTATCTGGGACCTCGATCACGAGGCAGCGGACACTGCGAAGTCGCTAGGTGTGGGCTTCCGGCGCGTCCCGACCGTCGGAATCGATCCGAAATTCGTCGGGGATCTAGCTGCGAAAATTTCTGTGGCGCTGCACGCGGGATCAGGCAAAGTTTGCCCAGTGGGCTGTTGCCCCAATCCTCGCCCGCGACCCTGAAGTCTGACACTCTTTGCCAATGAGCATCGAGACTAAGACGCCCACTCCCGCAAAGACTCCGCGTGCTCGTGGTGCGATCTGGCTCGCAGTCATAGTGGCGGTGGGTTGGCTCATCATCGGCTCTGCGGTTGGACCGCTCGCTGGCAAACTGAGTGAAGTGCAAAAGAACGACAATGCGTCCTTCTTGCCGGCCTCCGCGGAGTCAACGGTCGTCTCCGATGAGCAGCAGAAGTTCATTGAGAATGCCGCGTTCCCACTCCTGATTGTCGTCAGCAGTCCAGATGGTCAGGTTCTTACACCAGCTCAGACGTCACAGGCCAATGCATTTGCTCAAGCAATCCCGAGTCTTTCGGTGGACGGCGGCGGCCCGGTCAGCGAATACCTTGACTCAGCTCCGATCGTGCCTATCCCATCTGAGGATGGCAAAGCGATACTCATCAATCTCTCCATAAACGCAGACAAGGCTGGCGAGCGTCTCAGCAATGGCGAACTTGTCTTTGCCGGCGTGACCTACGCGGTGCGTGACTCTGTCGGTGATTACCCAGACTTGGTCATAAACGCCACTGGTCCAGCAGGCATATTCGCTGACTTGGTGAAGGTATTTGGTGCGATTGACACCACTCTTCTCTTAGCAACCGCAATAGTTGTAGCCGTAATTTTGATCTTCGTATATCGCAGCCCGTTCCTGTGGCTGATTCCGCTCGTCTCCGCTGGGTGGGCGCTCGCCGTGGCTAGTGCGGTCGTGTACTTCCTCGCAAAGAACGACATTCTCGTACTCAATGGTCAGAGCCAAGGCATTCTCACTGTCCTCGTTTTTGGTGCGGGTACTGACTATGCGCTGTTATTGGTGGCGCGATATCGCGAGGAACTGCATCACCATGAGGTACACACTCAGGCGATTAAGGCTGCGTGGCGCGGTGTCCTCGAGCCGATTGTGGCAAGCGCAGCGACAGTCTGTATTGGCCTCATGTGCCTGCTTATTAGCGAGTTGAACTCCAACCGTTCCTTGGGTCCGGTTGGTGCCGCTGGAATTGTCGCGGCGCTAGTCGTCATGCTGACTTTTCTTCCAGCCCTTCTGGCGATCCCCAGTGTTGTATTGCCGATTCTTGCCTTTCTCGTGCCGGTCATCGTCGGCTTTGTCATCACGCGTTTCGTGGACATTCCGTTTGGCCCGTTTCTTGCCGTAGGTGGGTTACTTGCGCTGGTCACCATCGTGAGTTGGATCGTGTTCGGAATCCTGCGCATTGTGCGACCCGGCTGGGGCCCGTTTTCGCGTACTCGCTTTCCTGCGGGACGGTGGGCATTCTGGCCAAAGGTGCCGCGTAGTGGTGTGACCGACGAGAGACTCTCGGGAGTGTGGGCGAAGCTCGCCAACGGCGTGAGTCGTCGTCCACGTTTCGTGTGGGTCGTGACCGCTGTTGTCATGGTGATCTTCGCCTGCTTTACGTTCACGCTAAAGGCCAGCGGTCTGACCACCACTGAGTCTTTTGTCAATGAGACAGACTCGGTCATCGGCCAAGAGCAGTTGACTCAGCACTTCCCGGGTGGCCTCGGTACTCCCGCCTACATTGTCACCAATGCTGATGAGCTTGCTGCTGTCACAGAAGCGGTAAAGAGCACGCCAGGCATCGCAGAGGTCATACCGTTCACTGGGAGTGCGCAGAATGGTCCGCCCGACCCCAATGCACAACCCAAGATCGTCGATGGACGCGCATTACTGGTTGCAACTCTGAGCGATGCTGCTGATGGGCCCGAAGCTGAGCAAACGATTGTGACCTTGCGTGAAAACGTGCACGCTGTGCCGGGCGCAGATGCTCTGGTCGGCGGACAGACCGCGGCACAACTAGATGTAGATCAGGCATCTTTGCGGGATCGCAACATCATTATCCCGCTGGTCCTCATTGTGATCTTTGTAATTTTGATTCTATTGCTGCGATCAATTGTTGCCCCAGTGCTCCTCATCATCACCGTAGTACTGTCTTTCTTTGCGACCTTAGGCGTCTGCGCATTGTTGTTCAATCATGTCTTCAACTACCCCGGTGCAGATACGTCATTCCCACTGTTCGCTTTCGTCTTTCTCGTGGCGCTAGGTGTTGATTACAACATCTTCCTGATGACTCGAGTTCGAGAAGAGTCCGGCAAACTCGGCACTCGACCCGGAATCCTCAAGGGCCTGACTGTCACGGGCGGTGTCATTACGTCTGCGGGCATTATTCTCGCAGCTACATTCCTCGTCTTGGGTGTGCTGCCGCTTGTGCCACTTCGCGAGGTCGGCATTGCGGTCGCGATCGGAGTCTTGCTCGATACTTTTGTCATCCGATCGACTCTCGTCCCGGCGCTGGCGTTCGATATCGGGCGTAAAATATGGTGGCCGGGCAAATTGTCAAAGGCGTCTGAAGTGCAGGTCCTCGAGAAGATGACAGTCTCAGAGTCCTAGAGTCCACGCAGAGAGATTGGACTTGCATGGATAAAAACCAGACCGAAGGGCCGACTGACACGGCGCATGGCGTAGTGGCGCCTGCACTTCGTGGACTCGCTCGGCGCTTGGGGATACAGCGGGCGGAGCAGAGGCGTGGCTATCGGGGGCTGCTGGGCACCTATGTGCTCGTCAACTGCGTCATAGCAATGGTGATTTTGACGACCGCTGCGTTGTTGACGAACGAGCCTTTTATCTTCCCTTCGCTCGGGGCGACGACATTTATTCTTTTCTTCGCGTCCATGAGCGTGCAAGCCGCTCCTAAGAATGTCTTCTGTGGGCAACTTATTGGTCTGGTCTGCGGTGTTGTGGGGCTCGTCATCTTCGGCTTGATGGGTGTTGCTTCGGACCTCGATGTGACAACTTGGTCAAGGTCCGGAGCCGTCGCCGTTGCGCTCGGACTCTCTGCGGCGTTTATGGTGTGGCTCAACATTCCGCATGCACCGGCGGCAGCAACAGCGATGATCGTTGCACTTGGTGTCATACAGACGCCGCTGAACCTGCTGGTGTTTATGGCGGCCGTCGTGCTACTTATTGGTCAGGCTCATGTCGTAAATCGGCTAGCGGGGCTGCCTTATCCGTGGTGGAAGCCACGTGAGGATTCTGTCGTCACAGAAAAAAAGTAATGCTGGTCGCCTTATCGGGCGACGAATGCAATTGCGTTGGGCACGGGACGTCTATACGTGTTCTTCGGCAAGTCAACGCGTCGGAATGCCCCACTGCGCTTGGTGACCAAAATTGTTGAACCCCCGCCGTCAAAGTTGACTGCGTTTGTGGCCCCCATTGCCTTAAGCCACGTGGTCATTTCATTGATGGTGGCCCCGCCCACGCGGTAGCCGCCCCAGGTGTCCGGGCGACCCGAGGTGGACACCAGCATGAAGATGCGACCGGTGTCGTCCCAACCCAGCAAAGTGCGAGGCCGGTCAGTTTCGGCAGCCCAAGTGCATGAAGCGTGGATGACTCCGTCTTGGAGGACGTAGCTGCCGTGGCCCAATGCCTCAGTAAACGCCGCGCCTGACTGCGTCTTCAAGGACAAGTCCAACGTCGCGGTGTCTCCTACGTGAATTGCACGGGCCCGTCGGGCAATCTTGCCCGGAAGCTGAATTACTGTGCTCCCGGCGGGAACTGCCGCACTCGATCCGTTTCGTGAGACTGACGTGATTTTGCCACCTGAATAGACAACAGTTGCACCACCTTTAGGAACGGCGCCACGCGCCCAGTTGGCGTCAAACGCGTCGGCTTCTGTTCCGGTGACGTTGTGGTAGTTAAGTGCACCAATCGGAATGGTGACGGTGCCGACGACGAGGGAGCCCTCAAGTTTCGCGAATGTTGAGTCCATGCCGTAGACGGTCTTTGGTTGGTCGCTAGTGCCGTCAGTGGGTGTGACATAGACAGTGGCCACCATGCCTACTTTGATTCGAGCCACTGTGGCGGCTTGTGACTTAGGCACGAGTAGCACTTTGCTCGCGGCTGCACGGGGAGCACGAACTGCGAATCCCGAACCCACGCTCACGACGACACCTCGACGGATAGTGATGGCGGTTGTTCCTAGTGGCAAGGTGGCGCCTGCGGACCAACGGCTGTCGTACAACGCGCCGGAGTTGCGTGGAACAGTGCGGGCGTTGATGGACTTTACTGGCACTGAGTAACGACCTAATTTTACGGTCCCGGTGACCTTTTGAATCTCATCAGGAGGGAGCACCGTTTTTGTTTGCCCGACGACGAGCGCCCTTGTGTATGGGGCGTATAGCAACTTGCCGTCCTGCACCACGGGGCCGCGGGGCGAATTGTCGCCGGTGTCGAACATGTCGAAGAAGTCCCCGTTGATCATGGCGACGGGTTCAGGCGAACCAGTTTGATCCGCAAGCGCTAGTGGGTCAGTGGCCCCGGGGAAATTATTGGATCGCACATCAAGGATTGTGGTTGCCAGATTGGCCTTGACGAGTGATACCTGCAACTCGCGAGCGCGCCACCAGCTCGACGAGGCCACGGGATCGGACCAGATAGTTAACGAAGCATTGGGGCCTAGATTGCGCCTGGTAGTTATTGCTGAAGAACGCAGAGTGGGGACCGGTCCACATGCCGACTGCGACGTCTCGGAGGCGGTGGTGGTAGCAGCGATAGCCGAACCGGTAGAGGACCCCGCGACGGGCACCATGAGCGCACCGGCACAGCCAACGGCTGTGGCAATGACGGTCAGGCGGCGGGTCATCGGTCCTCCATCGGTAGGTGCATATGAATAGGGTCACACACCGAGTCGGTGCAATGCACCTTCACAGGCGCTTTGGGGATGACCTCTTACCTTTTCTGAAGACTTACTTGAGATTGCCGAGTTGCTCCACCGTTGAGAGGGTATGGGGATGCACAAGGGCGAAATCATTGAAGTCCCTCACGCCGGCGGTGTTGTACAGGTCTGGATCGAGGGTGAAGGGCCGCAACTGCTGATCTATCACCATGGGACTCCGGCCGCTGGGCCCATGGAGCCCGATCTCATCTCGGGAGCTGCCGCCATGGGCCTTCGCGTGGCCCAGGTCGTGCGACCGGGTTATGCCAACTCCACTCGGCAGCCGGGCCGGACGGTGGCTGATGTAGTTCCCGCGGTGGTTGCTGTCGCAGATGCGCTCGGAGCCGAGCGTTTTGTGACTCTCGGTTGGTCTGGAGGTGGCCCGCACGCGCTGGCTACCGCCGCTTTACTGCCCGATCGTTGTGCCGGGGCGCTGTGCTTGGCGGGCGTGGCGATGTACGGCGATCCCGATATCGATTTCCTTGAGGGCATGGGCGAGGACAACATTGCGGAGTTCAACGCTGCGTTGGCGGGCCCCACTGCTCTAGCCGAATTCTTGAATGCAGCTGCGGATTCAGGGCTACGTGACGTTACTGGCGAACAAGTCGTCGATTCCTTACGCAGTCTCCTTCCTGAGGTTGACCAGCGCGTGCTTAGCGGCAGGGCGGGAGAGCAGATGGCTGAGTCGATTCGCTGGTCGCTGTCGACGGGTACCTGGGGTTGGCTCGACGATGACCTAGCTTTCACCCGGCCCTGGGGGTTTGAGTTGGCGAGCATCGCAGTGCCGGTGCAGGTGTGGCAGGGAAGCGAAGACTTGATGGTCCCGGCGAGCCATGGTCCTTGGCTAGCTGATCGGATCCCGGACTGCTCGCGGCATCTAGTCGCGGGTCAGGGTCACTTCTCGGTGGCTGCACAGACTTTCGTTGAAGGCTTCGCCGCTCTCCGGGCAACCCTTTAGGTGTTTCCAGATAGTTCCCAGGAATCTCACAGGTTTAGTCATCAAGATGGGACTGTGACCAAAGCAGAAGCCCGCCTCCTCGTCGTCGACGACGAGGCCAGCATCGTCGAACTGCTTACCGCCAGCCTCAAGTACGCAGGCTTTGACGTGATCAGCGCGAGCAGAGGCAAGGACGCGCTCAAGCTCGTTAAGGATGAGGCACCCGATCTTGTGCTGCTTGATGTAATGATGCCCGCGATGGACGGCTTTGAAGTGTTGCGCCGCATGCGCGCAGACGGCATCATGACGCCCGTTTTGTTCCTCACCGCGAAGGACGCAGTGGAGGATCGCATCGCCGGACTGACGATGGGCGGAGATGACTACATCACCAAGCCGTTTAGTCTCGGCGAAGTCCTCGCGCGCATTCGTGTGGTCCTGCGGCGAAGTGGTCATGAGATCGAGGAAGCACCGGCCAATATCCGGATCTTTGCGGACATCGAGTTGGATGAGGATGCTCACCAGGTTGTTAAGGCGGGCGAACCTGTTGAACTATCGCCCACGGAGTTCAAACTTCTGCGCTATCTCATGCAAAATGCTGGACGCGTGCTGAGCAAGGCGCAGATTCTCGACAATGTGTGGCACTACGACTTCGGTGGCGAGGCAACTGTCGTGGAGTCCTACATCTCCTATCTGCGCCGCAAGATCGACACGACCGAGCCCCGTCTTTTGCACACCGTGCGCGGAGTGGGCTACGTGCTCCGCCAGCCGAAGGGCTGATTGCGTGAAGTCATTCCCGCTCAGGGTGTCGCTTGCTATCACTGTCGTGGTACTGGTCGCAGCTGGGTTAATAACTGCAGGCGCTACGTCAGTAGCGTTGCTTCGTGGGTACCTACTCGACCGTGTAGATGTACAACTCATGGATGCTCTCAATGGCATGCACCAAGAGGGCCGCGGTCCGGGGACACCTCGTCCGACGGATGGAGATCGCGATCTCCTCCCGCGCGATTACTACATCAGTGTTTCTGACGCGTCGGGGGCAAACACCGTGGTCATGAGCAGACCCGGAAAGGGCGGAACTCCGCAGATCCCAGCTTGGTCGCTCGCGCAGGTGCAAGCCCAAGGCAATCAGCCGTTCACTGTGAAATCCAATGAAGCGGATTGGCGTGTCATCGTGGCGCCTTTGCGGGATGGGTCCGGCTCAATCGCTGTTGCTGTGAGCCTGGCTGACGTCACGGAGACAGTGGGTCGTCTGCTCCTCTTGCAGGTAGTAATCGGAGCCGTTGTACTCATCGCTGCAGCAGTGATCGGCTATTTCCTTGTTCGTCGCACCCTTCGACCGTTACGCGCTGTAGAAGAAGCCGCTGCGAAGATCTCTCATGATGTTTCGCTGGGTGATCTATCTCGTCGTGTACCTGTCGGTAACGCGGCTACTGAAACCGGACAACTCGCGCTTGCCTTCAACACGATGGTGGATCGCATCGAGGAGTCATTCGGCGCGCAACAGGAATCCGAGGCTCAGGCTCGGGCTTCAGAGGAGCGCATGCGTCGCTTCGTTGCGGATGCCAGTCACGAGTTGCGTACACCGCTGACCACGATTCGTGGATTTGCTGAGTTGTATCGCCAAGGTGCTGCCACGGATGTCGACGGCGTAATGAATCGCATCGAAAGCGAAGCGCAACGCATGGGAGTGTTGGTCGAGGATCTGTTGATGCTTGCCCGGCTCGATCAGCAGCGCCCATTGTCGATGGCCCCAGTTGACGTGCTCGCGGTCGTAACCGAAGCTGTGCAGGCGGCCCGCGTCACGTCGCCAGAGTGGCCCATTGCGTTAGATGTAGATCTTTCGGCTGGTCCCCCGGTTGTGTTGGGTGATGCGACTCGACTTCGGCAGGTTCTAGACAACTTGCTGGCAAATGCGATTCGACATTCGGGTGATGGTGCCCGGGTCACAGCAGGAGTGCGGACACCGGGTGACGGCACAGCCGTCGTAACCGTCGTTGACACCGGAGTAGGTATGGATGCAGACACGGTGCAACGCGTATTTGAGCGCTTTTATCGAGCAGACGAATCTCGCAGCCGTGACGCAGGTGGCACGGGCCTTGGCCTGGCGATCGTGCGTTCCCTCGTCGTGGCCCACGGTGGCACGGTTGCGGTGGAGTCAGACCTTGGCGTGGGCACAACCTTTACGGTAACCCTCCCTCTCGGTAGCTGAGGACTTCAGATAAAACGACCGATATTGGGTACTGGAGGTGTGAGCCCTCGGTAAGGTGAGGTCACAGCACCGCGCCGGTGCGCTCACGACTGGAGATCTCAACGTGTCTGACATGACCCCACCCCCACCGCCCCCCTCAGGCCCGCCAGTACCCCCGCCCATGCCGGGTGGAGCAGTGGGCCGCCCGGCCGGTGCTCCGAAGGACTACTTCGTCCTCGCCATCGTCGGCACGATTTTGGGCGCCTGCGGCTGTGTAACGCTCATCACGGGCATCCTCGGCATCGTGAATGCCAACAAGGTTCGTCAGTGCATCGCCAGCGGAGACATGGCAGGAGCAGAACGAGCCTCAAACACCGCCAAGATCTTTGTGATCATTACGTGGGCTTTGTTAATCCTGTCGTGGATCGTCTGGATCATTCTGGCCGCGACTGGGCGTTTTTCGACCAGCTAATCTCGAACAGAGAAGGAACGGCCGCTCCCTCTTGGGGCGGCCGTTCTTGTTGTCACAGAGCCCGGATTCGCGCGTTGAGCCAGACCCGGGGAAGATAGAGGCGTTATGTCTGAGCCCTCCTCCTCGTGCGATGTCCTCGTTGTCGGGGCGGGGCCCGCCGGTTCGGCGGCCGCGGCTTGGGCCGGTCGAGCCGGGCTCGACGTACTTCTTGCAGACGCGCAGCAGTTCCCGCGCGATAAGCCCTGTGGAGATGGCCTCACTCCCCGAGCCATCGGCCAGATGCGCGATCTTGGCCTCGCCGAGTGGGTGACCGCGCGAGTGCGTAACCGCGGCCTCCGAGCGGCAGGCTTTGGGCAGTTGCTTTATCTCCCCTGGCCCGGTGGTTCACTCCCAGATTATGGCTCGGCTTCCCCACGCCTCGCACTCGATAACGAGTTGCGCAATGTTGCACTCGCCTCGGGTGCACAGCCGCTAGATGGTCATCGTGCAGTCTCGGTCTCGCATTCCTATGGTGGCCGTGTCAGTGATGTCACCTTCCGTACATCGAGCGGCGAGATGCGCACGATTCGCTGTCAGCGTCTTGTTGTCGCTGATGGCGCTCGCTCGCAGTTGGGTCGAAAGCTCGGCCGCGAATGGCACCGTGACACGGCGTACGGCGTCGCTGCGCGTGGTTACATCGCATCTGGACGCAGCGACGACGAATGGATCTCTTCGCATCTTGAGTTGCGTGGCGACGACAATAAAATTCTGTCGGGTTATGGCTGGGTGTTCCCACTCGCAGACGGCACGGTCAATGTCGGAGTAGGTACGCTGGCTACCAATAAGCGTCCGGCTGACATAAACCTGCGTCAACTCCTGAACTACTACGCTGAATCCCAGCGCGAGGATTGGCAGTTCACTGGCGACGTGCAAGCACCAGCGTCTGCGCTCTTGCCGATGGGTGGTGCAGTCTCTGGAGTTGCCGGACCTAACTGGGTCCTGATCGGAGATGCGGCTGGCTGCGTCAATCCGCTCAATGGCGAAGGCATCGACTATGGCCTCGAGACCGGACGAATGGCTGCTGAGCTTTTCGCCGATCATCCTGATGCAGATCTCTCGACCCTTTGGCCCGCCCTTCTTCGCGACACCTATGGTGATGCGTTCTCGATCGCGCGGCGGTTGGCTGGATTGATCACTGTGCCACACCTGCTGCCCACACTCGGACCGGTGGGCATGCGCTCTAAGAAGCTTATGACAATCGCACTGCGAGTCATGGGCAATCTCGTGACTCCCGAAGACAGCGATCTCGTCGCGCGCGCTTGGCGTCGTACGGGTCGTTGGTCTGTGCGGCTCGACGCGCGACCACCGTTCAGTTAGGTCTGAGATGTCGAATTGCGATTTTGCCATCGTGGGTGGCGGAGTGATCGGTCTCGCGATCGCCGATGCGCTCCTTGCGGTTGCACCCGATGCGAAGGTCGTTGTTCTCGATAAGGAACCCGAGTTGGCGGCGCATGCCTCGGGTCGCAACTCTGGCGTTATTCACTCCGGCTTTTACTACGCACCTGATTCGCTTAAGGCGCAACTTACTCGCCGGGGTAACTTGTTGTTGCATGAGTTCTGTGCGGAGCGAGCGATTCCGGTACGTAATTGCGGCAAGGTCGTGGTCGCCACGGACTCAACTCAACTTGAGGCACTTGATGCCCTACATGCCCGTGCTCAACTCAATGACGTTCCGACGGAGTTGGTGAGGGAGGATGAACTTCGTCGTCTTGAACCGCTCGCACGTACGGTCGATCGAGCGCTGTGGTCTCCGACGACATCTGTGTCGTCACCCGAGGGTGTTGTCAAAGCGCTTGCGGATCGAGTCCGTGAGCGTGGTGGTGAAGTGCGTATGGCGAGCGCGGCTACTGGCGGAGGTCCGGGTCTGCTGGCGCTTGGTCGTGATCGTCTTCAGGCCAAGCACATTGTTAACGCCGCAGGCTTGCACGCGGATCGTGTTGCACGTTGGTTTGGCATGTGCGATGACTACGTGATGCTGCCGTTCGCGGGCCTCTATTGGTATGCCAACTGGGCGCCCGGGCGTCTGCAGCGCCACGTGTACCCGGTTCCTGATCCTCGCAACCCCTTTCTCGGTGTACATGCGACCGTGACAGTCGATGGAAGAGTGAAGATTGGACCAACCGCGATACCGGCACTGTGGCGCGAGAGTTATGGCGGCATACGCGGTTTCGCACCACAGGACACTGCCGAAGTTTTGCGTGCATACCCAAACTTCCTGCGGTCGAAGGAGCACGATGTTGCGGGGCTATTTGCGTCTGAGTTCCCGAAACTCTCGCGTCGGGTCATGGTGGCGCGTGCGCGGGCGCTGATTCCTACGATTGACGAAAAGGATTTTCGCGAGAAGGGTCGGCCCGGAGTCCGCGCTCAGCTTTTGCACGTGCCAACCCGAAAGTTAGAGATGGACTTTGTCGTCCGCGGTGACCAACAGTCGACGCACATTCTTAATGCAGTATCGCCAGGCTGGACTAGTGCGCTTGCGGTCGCGGAGTACGTGGTCGCTGATATGAAGTCACGACGCGCCTTGTAACTGGTTTAACCCATCGGGGGAAGATGGAAGTCTGCCGGACCCCCGGTGGGTGGGGCGCTGGGGCGAAGGACCCGAAAAGTCACCGAACTCTCCTGTGACTCCAGACGTGCACGCACGCGATAACCCCCCGGACGCACGAACTGCACCTCTCCGCTGACTGCGAGAACGCTGCGCTGATCACTGCCGGGAGGAAGACCTGCAGGACGTCCAGTCTCGATCGGCGCCTCAATGGTGACGACGGTCTCGCCATCCTCGTGCTCAACGGTCAAGACCAACGGAAACGTCTGATTAGTCTCGTTCCAACCCACCACGAAGGAGACGCCGATGCCGACGTGTACGACGCCAGGCTGCCCAGCTGCGTCGATCGGCTGCACAATCTGTGAAAGGCCGGCACCTTGCAAATACAGGAGCCCGTTGACCGCTTCGGCGTGGTTGGCGACGGTGACGTACTCGATCTGTGGCATGCCAACACGGTACGCCAACATCAACCCTGAGCCGGGCGCCCGCCCTCACGACTAATCCTGCAGGCTCGCGGTAGAAATCCATGGTATTCTCTACCGAACTAGTAGACAAAGCGATTTCGGAGGACACGTGGATTTCGGTTGGTGGAACCCCGGGCTGTCTCTAGGCGGACTTGTCGCCGGCGTCATGGTGGGCCTTACCGGCATGGGTGGGGCTGCACTCGTCACCCCGATGCTCGTCTTGCTATTTGGGGTCTCTCCGACTGCGGCCGTGTCCTCTGACGTGGTCGCCAGCGCGATCATGAAGCCGGTTGGCTCGATCGTGCACATTCGAGAGCGCACCGTGCACTGGCGTCTGGTCATGTGGCTGTCGATCGGTTCGGTGCCCGGCGTACTGGCCGGCACGTGGCTGTTTGCGAAGTACGCCTCCGGCCCGGGTATGGACGCCACGATCAAGTTGTGGATCGGCATCGTCCTCCTTATTGCTCTTGCGGCAATGGTTGCCCGCACTTTTGTCGCTGCTCGTGCCACGCGCATCGCGGGAGTGCAGGAGCTCCTGGGGCCGACATCGCCCGTCAAAATCGCGCCAACAGTCTTCCTCGGACTTGTCGTAGGTGTGGTCGTGGGTATGACGTCGGTGGGTTCCGGCTCCCTCGTGGTGACGTCTCTACTTTTGCTCTATCCGCTCTTGCGCCCGTCCGTCCTCGTGGGCACCGACCTCACTCAGGCTGTGCCCATGCTCGCGGCCGGTGCCATCGCTCATGCCGGCCTTGGCACTGTCGACTGGATTATCACTGCATCGCTGCTCATCGGCCAGATCCCAGGAGTCTGGATCGGTTCACGCATGTCGAGTCGCTATGACGGACACGCTCTGAAGTGGTTGCTCATGGTGCTATTGCTCGCGACCTCGATGAAACTCCTCGG
>Ga0209829_10002548_pt1 | contig 13790 bp, 11 predicted proteins | sample C_140205_EF_Meta_FD_187311 | JGI IMG/M metagenome (GOLD analysis project Ga0209829, IMG submission 187311) | Freshwater microbial communities from Lake Croche, Canada to study carbon cycling - C_140205_EF_MetaG (SPAdes) (version 2) | ecosystem: Environmental > Aquatic > Freshwater > Lake...
CTCCCGAGCGGGCCTCGCTTGAGATGCTCTACGAGGTGGGCACCCACGAGTCGCTTGAGGAAGCACGTCGGGTCTTCGAGGGCCTACACAACCTTCGCACCGAGATCGTGGGACAACTCCTCGCGGCATGCACGAGTGTTAAAGCGGTGCGACTCTTTCTCACCTGGTCGCGCGAGACGGGAGGTGTCGATGTCGACGCACTCCGCGAACGCTTCGACCTCCGCGTCGGCAGTTCATCGCGATGGGTGGGACGACTCCCGGACGGCACGCTGCTCTTCCTGAAGCCCTATGGATAAGCCCTACGTCGACACTGTCCGGCTCCTGCTCGCCATCGCGCCCGAGGTGTTTCGCGGCGGGGTTTTCGCCATGAAGGGCTGAGCCAGACTGGTCACTCGTTACACGCCCGCAAGCGAGCGACCAGCCGGCGATCCGGTGGCGGCTTCGGAATCTGGAACAGTTCCGGATGAGCCACCCGGAGAAGTTCGCATCGCAGGTCAGGGCACTCGAGGAAGTGCTTGGCTGATGAGTCCAGAATCGGCCGGATGCTACCTCTGCCCGCCTCGGGTCATCACCGAGCGCCGACGGAACAGCCGGGCTCTTCAGACGGTAGCCTCCCCGGCCCACTGTGATTCAACGCTTCAAAAACGGCCACCAGGTGGGGGGTACCGGGCGGAAGAATCCTCTTCTTCGGACCTGCGTGCGAAGGGGTTTCGGTTCAGTTCGTCCCGTCTGTGCGGGTCTTCCGGTCAGCGGCGGCATCGCCGCCGCGTAATCGCCGTGCTTTCCCGGTCGGCGCGCTGGCCGGTTTTGGTCCCGCTTCGGCGCCGCCGTCGGCTGGCCGGTTTTGAGCGCCGACTGCGATACGCCGGGCGGCCCTGCATTGGTCGATCCAGAGTGGTGATGGATTCATGGGGCTCTCGACTGGGCGATCAGGGATCGGAAGGCTTCGCGAGGGCGACCGTATCCCCGCGACTCGTCGGTGCGCAGCGCTGAAAGCAGCATGTCGTTGAGTGGGCCGCTGAGGCCGTAGGGGGACATTTCCTCGTCGGCGAGCAGCACCTTGGCGTGGGCGACGAGTTCGTTCATGGACCCCGTTACCGAGCGACTATAGCTCGACGCGAAGAAGACGAGGCCGGTGCGTGGCACGATGAATCGCTCGTACGCAAACGCCAATCCATCGGCCTCCATCGTGGCACGGAGGGCGGCCAGGGCGCGAGGGATGACGATGCTGTCGTCCGTGATGCCGTTGCCGAAGAGCACCGCGGAGTAGAGCGTCGCGGTGTTGCAGAGGATGATGTAGGGCGTCCGGTTGAAAAAAAACAGATGGCTCGTCCAGTCCGCTATTGGAGCCTCGTCCATCGGCATCGGCTTCAATGACCCAGCCTTGAGCCGGGAGCCGAGTTTCTGGGTGAGGCGGAGGATCATCGGAAAGGCGTGCCCGGGCTGGAGCGGAGAAGCTCACCGATTATCGAGCCGGATGTGCCTGCCGGAAGGGGCACTCGTGGAAGTCGGGACAGACGATCGGCTGGCGGAGCCGGGAGCCGCTCGAGGGATTGGCAAGAGCCGTGGAGGGAAGATGAAACGCGTCGTGGTGATCTCGGGGGCGGGCATCAGTGCCGAGAGTGGGCTGAAGACCTTCCGCGGCGCCAATGGCCCCTGGCGCGGCTACCGGCCTGAGGAAGTGGCGTGCCCTGAGGACATGGCGGCGGCTCGGCCGGTCATGCGCGTTTCCACTCGCGCCGGTGGCCACCGCGCGCCTTCCCAACCGTTTTTCGTTGAAATCGCGGGGAATACGCCGGCTCCACAAACCCGGAACAGGCACGCCTCCCGTCCGGGAGCCGGGCTTGTTCCTGCTTCACGGTTCCGCGGCTCAGCAGGCACCTCGGCCCAGTCGGCCACCCCCGCTGATAGCTAAAAAAAAAGTCCCCGGGGTGGGCGCGGCTCTGGCCGCTCAGCGTTGCCGCCCGCACCGAGCAGGTCGGGAGCAGGTCGGCAGCGATCTTCCGACAGACCCCGCTGCGGGGTACGTCGCCGTTGCAAGGCTCCTTCCGGCGGCCGTGGCGTCGGGGGCCGCCACGGCCGCGATCGGAAACAGATGGACCGCCAGACGCCCGCCTACGACGCCCGCCGCTGGTCCTCGTCGGCGCTGCCGGGACCACGCACCCGCCTCCACCGGGAAACCTGCTCCGGTCGCTCGGTGAGGCGAACGAACGGATCGGTCACCCCGGCGGCCGTCATCTTGGCTCCCAACTGGCTGCAGAGATCAGCCTGCCGCTTCGATACGCCAAGGGCCATGCCCACCTTCGCGAGCGACAGACCGGTCTCTGCCAACTCATAAGCCTCCACCGCATGGGCAGCGAGCGCCGACGGCGTGAACAGGTCAATGAGAATGGGCTGCCTGACCAACCGCAGGTCGGAGAGCGCGGCGGCGGCAGCGCCCTCGATTGCCGTGGCGACCATCACCGGCAGCGACTGCGACAGCATGATTTCAAACTCGGCCCGGAGGACGACTTTGTTGGAGTCGAACTGCCGGTGAGGCATGGCTCGAATCGGGCCAACGAGGAGTTGCCTGAGGATCACGCTCGCACGACTGTCCCTGGCAACCAGCCCGGCCTGAAGAGACTCCAGGTGCCGCAGGATGTCGGCGGCCGTGGGGGGCGGCTTCCTGTCCAGCGTCTGGCTCGCCAGTTCAGCGAGCCGGGACCGCACCACCTTGAGGTCGCGCTCCCGGCTTGCCAAGCGCTCGACGAGAGCATCGATTCCATCTCCACTTTTTTCGATCGCGAGGCAGAGGTTGGCAATACTGCCGCTGAGCTTGGACTCCTCCGACTGCAACGCCCGCTGCGACGCCGCGAGGTCGCCACCGGAGGCGTGAAGCTCGAGGACGCGGGCCACGAGCTGCTCCCGGCAGTCGGCAATCGCCATGACCTCCCGCGCCACAGCAGCGACGACGGCCTCGTGGGCCTGCTCCCGGATGCAGGTGGTGCGGTTCCAACACTCGTAGTTTTTGGCACGAGCGCACCGGTAGCCCCCTTCGTTCCGCCCCTCGGCGTGCATGGGGCCGCCGCAGATGCCGCACACGAAGAGCGTGGAAAGGAGGCCGCGGGAGTCCCTCGCCTTGCCCGAGAGCGGGTGGTCGGAGCCGGTGGGACCCGCAAGCCGCGTCCGACGCCGGTCGATGGCAGCGTTGGCCTCGCACCAGACGTGGTCGCTCACGATCCGAAGATGGGGAGCCTGCCGGGTGAGGACCGCGTCGGCGCTGTTCCGCACCAGCTTGGATCGGCCGGTCGTCAGCTGCTGCTTGCTGATTCGCTTCCGAAAGGTCTGCTCCCCCCGGTAGTCCGGCCTGCGGATGAGTCCTTTCACGTTGGCTGCAGACCATTCCGGCTTCTGGCCGTGAGACCCCTTCGAGAACCCGATCGACGTCAGCCACTCCGCAACCGCCCAGGGGGGCTCGTCACCGGCCACACGGTCGAAGACTTCGCAGACGATCGGCACCTGATCGGCGTCCGGTTCGTCGTAGTAGGGCCCCTCCGCCGGGGCCGATTCGGTCGCGGGCTTGCTCGGTCGCCGGCGATACCCCACCTTGAGCGCCCCGATCGCCGCACCGCGATCCCAGAGCCCCTGATGGGCCCGTTTGATTCGGGTCCGGTTGTAGTAGTTCGCCCGGGAGTGCGACGACTGGGAGGAGTTCAGCCGCTCGGGCCAGTCATCGTCGGCCGTGTCGATGTAGTCGGTCGGGCACAGAATCCGAATCCCGGCATCGACGGCCGTATTGAAGAGCTGCCCGGCGAACGTCATGTGCCGATAGAGGCGGCTCGACTCCTCGGCGATGATCACGTCCCACTGCTTGGCCTCGATGCCAGCCCAGATCTCGTTGATGCCGGGGCGGCTCATCCGCTCGCCGCTGATCTCAGCCTCTCGGATGACATCAACGGCCAGCCTGTCGGGCTCGATGTCGCGGGGGAGACTCTCGGCCAGGAACCGCCGGCAGTTGGCGATCTGGTCCTCGGTGCTCGTCTGCCGCTGTTCCTCGGTGGAATAGCGAGCCTGAATCAAGACCCTCAGCGGCCGGCCAGAGGGCAGCACGATCGGCTGTCGGAGGTGCATCATGTGGCACCTCCTTTCCGTCCCCTGCCCTGCCCTTGGCGGCCCTTCCGACGGGTGGTGCCGGAATTTGCGCCGGGGGGTGGGCGCTTTCGTGGTTTTTTCCGAGTGAAACCCTGTTTGTTCGATCCCTGTCGAGGGTACTGAACCGGTGGCATCATCCGCGATGGCGGGAAATGGAGCTGTTTTTTGTTGCTCGTGCCGCGGCGTGCCGCCGTCTGCGTGCGTGCGCGACGTCGGATTTGACGTCGCTTTCAGGGGGACAGCCTGCTCTCTCCTCTTGCCAGCAGCGATTAAAAACACCATCTTTATTGTAGAGCATACTGGCAGACATCAGCCCTGCACGGTATTGCCCTCGGCCAACGAGCCTCGAATCACCTCGCGATCCCAGCAAGAGAACTTCATCCATGCGCCATCGCCATGCCGGATTCACGCTCGTCGAGCTCCTCGTGGTAATCGCCATTATCGGCACGCTCGTGGGACTGCTCCTGCCCGCCGTTCAAGCGGCCCGCGAAGCGGCCCGGCGGTCGCAGTGCTCCAACAACCTCAAGCAGATGTCGCTGGCCCTGCTGAACCACGAATCGGCCAAGAAAAAGTTTCCCCCTTTCAGCATCCTGCCGCGGACGTCGACGTTCGATCCCTTCTCGGCTCAGGTGCGGCTCCTCCCCTATCTTGAGCAGGGAAATATCGCTGCCCTCATCGACGTCAGCGGCCAGGTGCCGTTCACGGCCCACCCGGAAGTCGCCCAGATGCGGATCGGGCAGTTCATCTGCCCGTCGGAGCCCAACGACAAGCAGCGCGTCACCCCCACGCTCATCCACTATCCACTGAACTATTGCTTCAACGAAGGGACGTGGTTCATCTACGATCCCGGCAGCGACACCGTCGGCGACGGCTCTTTCGCTCCGAATCGCAGCTACCGGATCGCCGACATGGTCGACGGCACGACCAAGACGCTCGCGATCGCCGAGTGCAAGGCCTACCAACCCAACCTGTGGGATTCATACACCCCCTCGGCCCTCAACGTCCCTGCGCCAGCCACGCCTACGGCGCTGGCGACCTATTTCGGCGGCACATTCGATTTCAACGGCCACACCGAGTGGGTCGAGGGGGATGTCCACGAGACTGGTTTCACGACCACGTTCCCCCCGAACGCGAAGGTGACCTACGTCAACGGGGGTGTCACCTACAGCATCGATCTGACGTCATCCCGAGACGGTGAATCGACCACGACCCCCACCTACGCGGCTGTCACGGCCCGCAGTTTCCACCCCGGCATGGTGATGACCGCCATGATGGACGGATCGGTGAACGCCGTTTCGGATGACATCGATCTGACCGTCTGGCGGGCGGCTGGCACGAAGGCTGGCGGCGAGGCCCTCTCGCTCCCTTGACGCTCGTCATCGAACCGAGTGGCCTCGTTCCTGCCCTGGTGTTCCCCCCGGAGATTCCACGTGTCGAGAACAACCGCCGGGATTCTGGCAACGGTGGCATTGGTCGCGATCTTGGGCTGCGGATCACTGGCTTGGTGGTGGCTCCGCCCAGCCGTGAATCCCGGCGTCGATGAAGGCCGAGCGATCGCAGAGGCTTTTCTTGCGAGCCTCCGCGCGGGAAGCCCGAAGGAGGCCTGGGAATCGACGACCGCCGAGTTCAAGAGCGCCGAGGGGCGGGAAAAGTTTGTTGCCCGCGTGAAGGCGCATCCGTGGCTCCTCGAGCCAATGGAGTACAGTTCTTCCCAAGAGGTGAAGGTGACCGACGTCGACAGGCTCGAGTTCGTGTTCACCGGTGCGAAATCGGGTAAGCCGGTGCGGATGGTCTTGGGGCACGAGCAGGGGCAGTGGAAGGTCGATCGCCTTTCGCACTGACCGCTCTGGAGAGCACCATCCTGCGCCAGCAAGGGACACAGAATCGATGCCCGCGCCAATCCTTTCGCGACGTGGCTGGCTCCTGACGGCAACGCTCGCTGTCGCCGGCCAGCGCCTCTCCGCCCACGACCTCGACTCAACCTGGCCCGCCGAGCGGATCGTCCGCGCCCAGATCAGCGGCGTGGCCGTCGATTCCGAGGGGCGGGTGCTGGTTCTCAACCGGGGCGAGAACCACTGGATGCCCCAGGGCGCCTTCAAACGCCAGAAGATCAAGCAGCCGGCCGTCCTCGTCATCGACGCCGCCACCGGCCGGAACGTGGCGAGCTGGGGGGCGAACACGTTCATCATGCCCCATCAGATCGTCGTCGGCCCCGATGGCCATGTGTGGATCGTCGATGTCGGTCTCCATCAGGCGATGGAGTTTGACGCCGACGGAAAAAAACTCCGCACCATCGGCGGGCCGAAGGTGCGGTTCAACATGCCCACCGATCTGGCTTTTCTCTCCGACGGGTCGTTCATCGTCTCAGACGGCTATGTGAACAGCCGCGTGGTGAAGTTTTCACCGGAGGGCCGACTACTCGCCGCGTGGGGCACGAAGGGGACACGACCGCTCCAGTTCAACGTTCCGCACAGCGTTGCTGTCGATGACCGGGATCGGATCTACGTGGCCGACCGGGAAAACGATCGGATTCAGATCCTTTCTGCCGAGGGGGAGCTCTTGGGCGAATGGACCGACGTCGACAGACCCGTCACGGTACGGTTCGCGGCTGGCTCGCTTTTCGTCCTCTCGAATCTCGACGCCGACAAAGGAATCGTGCGCCGGCTCGATCTCCAGGGGCGGGTTCTCGACACCTTCCACACCAAGCCCACCGGCACGACCGAAGATTTCGAATGGCCGCACGGCATGGCCGTGGCCGACGGCGGGCGGGATGTGTACGTCGGCTTCACACTCACCGGTCGAAGAGTGCAGCGCTATCGGCGCGCCGGCAGCGGCGACGCCCCGGCAGACCGGCCGCCGCCGTGATCGCTCCTGCCTGAAAACTTGAACGACCCTGTCAGAATGAGGGACCGGCGTCAGCCACGCGATCACCGGCTCGCCGGAGGGCCCGTCACACGTCGCGCGGCAGCATCTCGGCATAGGCACCCGTCAACAGATCGGTGGCGGCGATCCCAAGCCGAGCCATTAGCTCGGAAGCAATCTGATGCCCCTCCGACTCCGGCTGGCCGTCGTGGAGGACCACCTCCAATTCGACAAAGCTCCCCAGCCCGACGACCTCGTCGAGATGGATTCTCGTCTGCCCCACGAGGCACAGCGTCCGCGTCTTCTCCACGAGCTGTGTCACGCCATAAGCCCGCTCGAGGATAACGCGAAGCGCAGCCGGATCAGCGACCGCGGCCAGCCGATAGTCCGATCGCTTGCTCCCTGCGGTGTCAGGCCGGTCATACCAGATCAACTCGCTCCCCCCCGAGCCGAGTTCCCGGAGCTTGAGCCGGCCATGGGGGCATCCAAAAAATGTGTCACGCTGGTGAACCGTCTCTGGCGGAGCATCGCTCAAGCGGCGTGCCAGCGCAGCAATCGCTGGGTCATGCACCCGCGCCTTGATCTCGACATTCGTCGGCATAGCTCGACCCCTTCAGCGTCTCATCAGCGTTTCAAGGCGAGCACCAACACCCCCGCCCCCACCATCAGGATCCCCGTCCATTCGCGGACACTGGGCCGCTCGTGGAGAAAGAGGACGGCGAACACCGCGACGAGGAGCACGCTGAGCTTGTCGACCGGGGCCACCTTCGACGCCTCGCCGATCTTGAGCGCCCGGAAATAGCAGACCCATGACACACCAGTGGCGGCCCCGGAGAGTGTCAAAAAGAGAAGCGTGCGATGGGGGAGCGTAAGTGGATTTTGCCACTTGCCGGTCGTCACCACGAACATCGACAGGAGCACGAGGATCACGGCCGTCCGCACGAGGGTGGCGAGATCGGAATCGATTCCCTCGAGGCCGATCTTGGCGAGGACCGCCGTCAGCGCAGCAAACACGGCCGAGAGCAGCGCCCACATGAACCACGTCGATGATGATTCCACCGCTCGCCCCTCCATGGACGTCGCCCACACCCGAGCAACCCGACTAGCATAACGCCTCCACCGCGACGGCCGTCGATCATCCGATGACGGGCCGGGTCCATCGGACGGGGTAAATGAGAACCGTTCCGGAGGCTGGTGCCTTCAGAGCATGGGGGGCTTGGCGACGCGGAGGCCCCCCCGTCTGCTCAGCTTCTCGCTTGCTGTGAAAATCGACAGGCTCCGCTGCAGGGTTCTGGATTGACCTGCACCCCCGCTTCGCCCACGATCCCCCGCGCCCTCTGCCGCGGGTCGGGATCGAAGATCCGCTCCGGGCGCCGAAGGCTTCGAGGCGCTCGGTGATCCGTCGTCGATCCACGAGCTTCGAAGGCCAGACCCCCCCCAGCACAGCGATGCGCCCCACGATCCCCCACCTCCGACATCGAACGGCCCGCTTGATCGTGATCGCGCTGGTGGCTGGCATGATCGCGATCGCAGGTCAGGGATCAGCTTCGGCCGAATCGTGGCTGGGAGGGGGCTTTGCCAGGGGTTTCTGGACACGACTGACCGGAGCATCCTCTCCAGCTGAGTCGATCGACCTCAGGCAGCCGCAGCCGGTGGCGATGGTCGGGGGCGATGGCGTGATCATGGCCGACCGAAGGATCGCGGCAGTCCCGGGGATTGCCGACGAGGTACCCTTGGCGGTGGCGCTCGATCGGGCCGGTCCCTCCTGGGACTACTGGGGCAAGGACGCCCCGGCGTGGTGGCGGGATTCGATCCCCGTCTCACGTGGCATCACGGCCGATCCGGTCCTCGCGCTCCCGGGCATCGACGAACCGCCCCCGTCAGCGACCCTGACGGCAGACCCGTGGCGCGATCTCACCCCCACGATGCATCCGTCCTACCCCGATCATTACGCCCCCTTCGCGCCACTCCAGTCGAGAGGGTTCAAGAAGGTGGTCCACAACGTCATCAGCGACTATCGCAATTTCTACTCCTGCGAGAGCGTCGTGGGGCTGACGGCGGTGTTCGGGGCAGGTGCCCTCATGGCCAACACGGGCTTCGATCAGACCGTTCAGTCGGCCTGGCAGACGAGCGTGACACCGACGGGCTTCGGTCACTTCGTGGCGGGAACGAAGTTCCTCGGGGAAGGCCGCTACGAGCTTCCCGTCTGGGGCGCTGCGGCCATCACCGGCATCCTCCTCGAGAACTCCGTCATCGGCGACGTCGCCGGCGAGTGGGGCTCCCGATCGCTCCGCATGTTTACCGTGGGGGCTCCGCCCCTCTACGTGCTCCAGTTGGCGACCGGCGCCTCCCGCCCCGCCGATGGCCAGGGGAGCCACTGGCACATGCTCAACGACAACAACGGCGTCAGCGGCCACGCGTTCATCGGCGCGATCCCCTTTCTGGCCGCGGCAGACATGGTCGAGAACCCTTGGGCGAAGGGGGGGCTGTACGTCTGCTCAACCTTCTGCGGGCTCTCCCGGATGGACGCCAACGCTCACTATCCCTCCCAGGTCTTCCTCGGATGGTCGCTGGCGTTCGCCAGTTCGATGGCCGTCAACGGCACGGAGCTCGAATACCGCGGGATGACCGTCAAGGCCGTGCCGCTGCCGATCGCCAACGGCACCGGTGTCGCCATGGAGGCCCGCTGGTGAACACCCCTCGAAACCAATCTGCGGACGTTCAGCCTCCGAGCCTCCGTGGAGGAGACGATTGTGCCATGAAACCATCTCCCGAAGCCTCCCCACCCCGGCGTTCAGCACGGCTAACAGCGACATGGCGGCCGACGGCAGCCGGGTGCGGAGCGATTGCGATCCTCGCCTGCGGCTGTGTGCAGATGCACCCCACCCAGTCCGGCTACCTCTCCGGCTACAGCGGATTCGACCGCATCGATTCCAAATGCCGCGTGATTGGGAAGGGGGACGCACGGCTCGTGCGCTGGGCGAGCGCTTGCGATCTGCAGGGTATCGACTCGTTCTTCATCGAGCCGGTCGCCTGGCTGGCCGACGATCTCGGTCAACCGGCGAGCAGTCCAGAACGGGCCGCATGCATCCGGGAGGCCTTCCAGGAAGCGCTTGCCGAACAACTCGGCACGATCCGCCCGATCGCCAATGCACCTGGTCCGCGGACGGCGGTCGTCCGCGCGGCCGTTACCGGGATCCAGGAAGCGAAACCGCTGGTGAATCTCGCCATCCTCGTCTTCAGCGGACCGCTGTTCAACGGCGGGGCCGTCGTGGAGGTGGAGATCATCGATCCCGACGGCACACAACTGGCTGCCGAGTCGGTCGCCGTGCAGGGGCGCGATTGGGAGATCATCGGTTTCTTCCACCGCCACCGTCACGCCGAGCGCTCGGTGGGGCGGGCTGCCTCGATCCTCGCCGATGACCTGCGGGCTGGTGAACCTGAGAGCTGCTCTCCGACCTCGGCTGCGAATTGGTAGGGCCATCAGCATCGGGTTCGACGGTCTTCAGAGGTAGGAAGCCCCCGAAGACTCTCTGGGTAGCTCGAGAGCCGCCACCCGGACCCCGTGGCTGCTCGTCATGGCTTGCTGTCTTCGTAGAGCTGCTGGAGGAGGATTCCGCCGTTGACCACGATCTGCTCCCCGGCGGCGAGCCCCATGGACACGATCGCTGATTCGCGGAGCTCGTGGGCAGACTTCACGGGCCGGCGCTCGAAGGCATCGCTTGTGTCGTCCTTCTTGACGAACACGACATGGTCGTCCTCGCAGACGACGACCGCCGACCGCGGAATGACCACGTGCCCGGACACCGGTGGCTCGAAGACGACAATCCTCACGAGCTGATCGCTTTTGTGCCGTCCATGTTGGTTGGGGATTGATCCCCTGATGCGGACCGCGTGCGTGTCGGGATCAACCTGATTGGAAACGTATTCGACCTGCCCCTCGACCAACTCTTTCGTAAAAGGAAACTGCACCTCCCACTTCAACCCCTCGGTGATGGAGGCGAGATCGCGTTCATACACCTGCCCCAACACCCAGAGCTCGTCGAGCGCCGAGATCGTAAACAGCGTGTCGTTGACGTCGTAGATGTTTCCCACCGCCACGTCACGGCCGATGATCGTCCCGCCCCCTTGAGCGCAAAGCGTCATTTTCGCTTTTTCTGTGCCATCCTCTTCGGCCACCTTGTCGATGTCCTCGAGCGACACCCCGTAAACAACGAGCGTGTCCCGGGCCAGCTTAAACTCCAGATCGCTGCGACGCTGGTTGTTCTCGGCATCGAGGAGCGTCCGCGAGGTCGGCGGCAACACCCCCTGGGCCACGAGATCCCGTTGTTGGGAGGCGATCTGGCGATCATGCATGGCCTGCGATTGCTTCGATTCGTAGGCCAGCTTCGCCTCGGCCAGTTGCACGCTGTAGAGCTCGACGAGCGGATCGCCCTTCTCCACCTTCTTTCCCACGGTGGCATGCACGGTCAACACGAGCGCGTCGAAACGGGGCCGGACCTTGATGATCGTGTCAGGGTTGTAGTCGGTCTTTCCCTGGATCTCCATGCGCATCGGCTCCGACTGGGGAGCCACCGCGGCCATCTTCACACCGAGCTTATCTCGCTGCGATGGCGTGAGATGGACCATGCCGTCCCAGGGCTGCTTTGCAGACGCCGCCCAAGCCCCCGAAGTCTCCTGCGTGGCGCGCGATTCAGCCACGTTGAGCTCCTCTGGCCTCTTCAATCCGACAGCCTCCAACGCCTCCCGCGCGACCACGGCCCCCGCGTTGGTGAAGCCAACGAATCCCGCCAGGCAGGCAAGTCCCCCCAGCGGCAACAACCAGAAAGGAACCAATGCCTTCCGGGGCGCGCGAAACGAATGATCAGGCTCGTGGCTTTGGGGCGTACTCATGAATGGGACTCCTCCACCGGGCCCGCCGGGGCGGGGAAAAAGGTGTACAGGACAGGCAAGACAATCTGCGGCAACACCATCGCGACGAGCATGCCACCGACCACCACGATCGCGAGAGGACGCTGCGCCTGCGAGCCGACTGAGGTCGCCAACGCGGCGGGGAGGAGCCCGAGGATGGCCGTCAGCGAGGTCATGATTACCGGCCGCAGCCTGACCATCACTCCCCGATAGGCCGATTCCTCGGCCGAGAAGCCCTTGGCTCTCAAGCCGTTGAAATAGGTGATCAAGAGCACGCCGTTTTGGACGGCCACGCCGAAGATCGAGATGAATCCCACGGCCGCGGAAATGCTGAAGTGGGTGCCGGTGAGCCGGAGGGCCCAGACGCCCCCCATGATAGCCACGAGCACGTTAAACATCACCAAACAGGCATACTTCAAACTGCCGAACACGGTGAATAGCAAGAGCATGATGAGGGTCACCGACAACGGCACGAGCCACTTGAGGCTCGCGAAGGCCTGTTCCATTTGGGCAAACTCACCCGACCACTCGAGCCGATATCCGGGCGGGAGGCTGACGGCCGACTTCGGGTCGGCGATCAGGAGTTGCGCCTCGCGGATCGCCGATCCCAAATCCCGCCCGGAGACGGAGAACTTGATCGGCAGATATCGCTGGTTGTTCTCGCGGTAGATGTACGACGCGCCCATCTTGTGGGGATGAATGTCGGCCACCTGGGAGAGGGGAATCGTGCCGGTGTCGTGGCCGTCCGGCGCCGGCGGCAGATCGATGGGGATCCGGGAGATCGCCTCGGGATCGCTCCGCAGAGAGGGCGGGAGACGAAGGACGATGTCGTACAGCTTTTCCCCCTCGACCATCTCCGAGAAGGCCGTTCCACCAATGGCGACATCGACGACGCTCTCCACGTCGGCGACGCTGAGTCCGTACCGGGCACAGGCCTTGCGGTCGATGGCGATCTCGAGGTTCGGCTGACCGAGGACGCGAAACAGACCGACATTCACGATTCCGGGCACCCGGCGGAGCGCTTCCGCTACGCGCTCGCCGGCACTCTCGAGCTCCCCGAGATTGCTTCCATAGAGCTTCACGGAATTGGATCCCTTCACCCCGGAAAGGGCTTCCTCGACATTGTCTCGAATGAGCTGCGAGAAGTTGAAGTCGATGCCGGGGAACTCGTCGAACTTGGCACGGAGTTCGGCTTCGATCGCCTCACGGGTCAGGCCCTTCCGCCACTGTTCCATCGGCTTGAGTGGAACGTTGAACTCCAGGTTGAAGAAGCTCGTGACGTCGGTGCCGTCGTCGGGCCTGCCGACATGAGACATCACCCCGTTGACCTCCGGCACCTCTGCGATGACCCGGCGGAGACGCGGAGCCATCGCCGCTGCGGCCTCGAGCGAGCTCGTCCGCGGCATGGTCGCCCTGATCCACAGGTTGCCCTCCTCGAGTTGCGGCATGAACTCGCTCCCCAGGCCGGGGATCAACAGAATCGTGAACACGAACAGCCCGAGCACGATGGCCACGACCAGCCAGCGTGCCCGCATCGCCATTCGCAGGACGGTGCCGTAGACCCCCTTGAGGAAGGCATCGACGATCGTGTCTTTCTCCTCCGTCTTTCCGCCAAAGAAGAACGAGCAGAGGACGGGGGCGAGCGACACCGCCAAGAGCAGCGCCCCGCCGATTGCCAGGGCGTAGGTGTTGGCCATCGGGCCGAACAGCGCGCCTGCCGGCCCCGACATGAAAAACAGCGGGAGAAACGCACACACGATGATCGCCGTCGAGAAGAACAGCGGCCGTTCAATCTCCGACGCCGCCTCCAGAATCCGGTCCTTCAGCGGCCGGCTCCGGTCGGCTCCGTGCTCCGTGAGATGGCGGTAGATGTTCTCGACGATGAT
>Ga0209829_10002550_pt1 | contig 13782 bp, 10 predicted proteins | sample C_140205_EF_Meta_FD_187311 | JGI IMG/M metagenome (GOLD analysis project Ga0209829, IMG submission 187311) | Freshwater microbial communities from Lake Croche, Canada to study carbon cycling - C_140205_EF_MetaG (SPAdes) (version 2) | ecosystem: Environmental > Aquatic > Freshwater > Lake...
AAAGAATCTTGGCGCTTAGCGCTCCCTGAAGCGCCTCCTTACGTCGGCGGCTACAGGACGGGAAACCACCTCGTGGCGAACTAAACCACTCCGTGTGGCGCACGGCGTAAGGAGTGCCTGATGTCTGGCGCAAACCGCTCGAATTAACCGAGGTTCACCCGCAACTGCTGCCGTCTGCCGTGCTGCGCCAAATACGGCAAGTCCACAGCCCATACACTCCGAAAACACCACAACACCTGCACCCCAAAACCAGTAAACGCTCACTGGCAGACTGATGGCATCTCCTCCCGTCACAACCTCCGCGACTAAGACAACCGGTCCCGCCTGCCACCACCGTCCAAATCAAGCTGAGATCGCTCGCCCAAAGATCCAACGATCTTACTCAAGCGCCCTGTGGATAATGACGCTGAGCAGAAAGACGCCGAAAGAGAAATCCATCTGATTTTCGCATGGAACAGCCTGATTTGCGGTGTTGACTGGTAAAACCTTCCCTTTGAGCAATAAAAACTGCCCAATCCGCCGCTGTCTTTCGATGGCAGAAAGCATTCTCAATTGCCGGGCACTGCCGGCGATGGTGGGGTTTCAAAACTTTTCTTGCCCGCAAACACCAGAGGGCGAGAATGAGGACAATGAGCACACTGGCATTGCATGAATTTCATCAGGGACTCAACGCCCGCTTCGCCGGGTTGAATGGGATGGAGTTGGTTGGCGACTACGGTGATGTGGCTGCAGAACATGAGGCATTGAGGCAGAGCGCCGGGGTGTTGGATCTGGGGTTTCGCGGGCGCTTGTGTCTGACCGGGGCGGATCGGGTTCGCTTTCTCCACGGTCAGGTGACCAACGATGTGAAAAGGCTGCGGAGTGGCGAGGGTTGCTATTCGGCGTTGGTGACGGCCAAGGGCAGGATGGAGAGCGACCTGAACATCTATGCGTTGGCCGATGAACTGCTGCTTGATTTCGAGCCGGGGTTGAGCGGGGCGGTGGTTGAGCGGCTTGAGAAGTTTCTGGTTTCTGACGAGGTGCAGATTGTGGATGCCGCTCCGCATTACGGTTTGCTCAGTGTTCAGGGCCCATCTGCGGGGTTGGTTGTGGGCGGTTTGGAGGTGTTTCCGGAGTTGCCCGCCGTTCCTTTTGGGTTTGTCAAAATTTCCGAGGGCATGCTGGGGGAGATTTATCTGATGAACCAGCCGCGTCTCGGATCTGCAGGCTACGATCTGTTTGTGCCTGCGGATTCTCTGGGCGTGGTGGTCGATAAATTGGTGGCCGCAGCCCGGGCGCTGGGCGGTCGGGCCTGCGGTTGGGATGCGTTTGAGGTCGGGCGGATCGAAGCGGGCATTCCGCGGTTCGGATCGGACATGGATGGGACTAATCTGCCGCCTGAGTGCGGTCTGGGAGACCGCGCGGTGAGTTACAATAAGGGCTGCTATATCGGTCAGGAGGTGTTGAACCGCCTTCATAGCTTTGCTCGTGTCAACCGCGAATTATGCGGGTTGCGATTGGCAGTCCAAGCCGCCGTTCACCCGGTGAAAGGTGACAAATTGTTCCATGCCGCAAAGGAAGTGGGGCAGGTCACAAGTGCGACTTGGTCGCCGGCACTGGGTTGCTGGATTGCTCTGGCTATCGTCCGGCGCGAGGCCAATGCGATAGGAACCGGACTGGTCCTCAAAAGCGGCGCCGCGGAGTTCTCCGCCGAGGTCGTTTCCCTGCCGTTTGTGAAATGACCGGAGACTGGAGGCCTCCGCCTGATCCGGAAGGCTCTGAATCGCATGGTCTTATAAATCACATTTGGGATGGAGTGCGAGCCATTCGGGCGGGATCAACCGAAATGGAACCCTCGCATTCTGGTCCAAAGCCGTTCATCCAAGGGGAATGGCCGCCTTTCCAAACCATTGTGGTTTCGCGGTTGCAACCGCCGGATTCTAAGACGAAGCAATGAGCAAAAACGGCCTCGGTCTGAAAGTTGAAAACGGCCGGGCAAGATGGCCGATGACGGATTGGTTTGCAGCGTTTCCGTTAGGATTTGACCATGCTGTGGCAGGGCGCGTATTCCCTTGGGCACCGGGTATGAAAAACCATTCACGCCAGAAGCCACGGACTGGATTCATGGCCGACGAGGTAAGGAGTCGCAGCCCGAAACCATATTCATCCTTTGTAACTCAGGTGCTCCGGACTTAGCTCCAACTGGGCCAGTCAAAACAAATGTTCCCGAGTCCCCTGGGGTTGGAACAAGGTTGCAGAGGCCCAAGGTCCAATGGCAAAATCTTGAATTCTCCGGGCCTTTGTTTCGGAGATTAAAGGCGGTGGTGAGCCGGAAAATTGAACTCAGACCGGTATAAAAATGCCTAAACCTTGGAATGAAAAAGACAACGCCAAGGATCTTCCCGTTTTCCATTTTCTAGAGGCAGCCATTTATTGTTTTTTTAAGACCGCAGCTTTTGGCTTGGGTTCAGAGTTCGTAATTGAAAAGCGGGTCGGATGTCACCGGCAAAGCACCGGTTGAACGGCCTGCAGTTGATCGATAACACTGCGGGCAGCGTGGTTTTGAACCTGCGCCGATCAGGGGGATGCCTGTGGTGCTGGGGTGTTTTAGAAAGGGCGTGACGCCACGCTGCTTCTTGGGAAAAATCACATCCATGAAAACCTTGGATCAAAATTCGAAGGCTGCCGTCGATCTGGCCAGCGGTCGCTACCAAATCCGGCGCATGTCACTTCGGGATTTTCAAAGGGTGACGATTCCTTGGATGCAGGCGGCCGGGTGGAATCCCGGTTTGCGCGATGCGGGGAGTTTTTTCGCTGCCGATGCGCAGGGTTTTCTCATGGGTGGATTGGAGGATGTGCCGATTGCGTGCGTGAGTGCTGTGCGCTACGACGATTCCTTCGGTTTTCTGGGGTGCTATTTGGTGGAGGCGGCCTATCGCGGTCATGGCTATGGATTGGCTCTTCATGAGGCGGCCCGGCGTCATCTTCAAGGCTGCTTGCAAGGCGGAGACGGGGTTTTGGAAAATGTGGAGAAATACAAGCGGATCGGGCGTGTTTATGCCTATCAAAATGCCCGCTATGAGGGCGTGAAATCAATCGCTTGGCACTCGCCCGATTCAGGGTCGTGTATGGATGCCCGCGAGGTGGCGTTTGCCGAACTGGAGCAGTTGGATCGGGCCTGTTTTCCTGCAGCTCGAACCGCTTTTCTCAAGGCGTGGATCCATCAACCCGGTGCGCATGCCTTGGCGTTGGTGGGTGAGCCCGGGAGGCGGCTGCTGGGCTACGGGGTGATCCGCCCGTGTTTTCGGGGGTGGAAGATTGGGCCGTTGTTCTCGCGTGATGCGGCTTCGGCTGAGAGCCTGTTTTGCGGCTTGGTGGATCGCATTCCGGCGGGCGAGACCTTTTTTTTGGACATAGCGGAGCCAAATCTTCAGGCGTTGGAGATGGTTCGGCGCCACGGTATGACCCAGGTCTTTGCCACCGCCCGGATGTATACCGGGCCGGCACCGCACCTTGAGCTGGGCTGGATCTATGGGGTCACCACCTTTGAGCTGGGATGAATCCATTAAATGCGCAGCGGGTTTTTCCCGCATGATTCCGGCTCAGTTCCCATAGTTGAAGGGATCGGACAATTTCGGATCGCTTGCCAGCGAGGAGTCGGTGAGTGTTTTGAGAAAAGCCACCAACGCGGCCTTTTGGTCGGAGCTGAGATTGAGCCGGAGCACCTGCCCGGGCGGCTGGCCTGGGGGCGTGGGGACCCGCAAGGGTGGGGAAAGGTTGGGGTTATCCATCACGCCGGTGCTATAGAAATCCACAACCTGTTCCAAGGTGGCGAATCGTCCGTCGTGCATATAAGGTGCCGTCAACTCGATGTTGCGCAGCGAAGGCACTTTGAAGAGGCCGTTGTCGTTGGTGGAGCCGGTGATTGCTCCGGCACCCAAATCCACATAAGGGAATTCCAGCCCGTTGTTGTTCAGAGCCACCGTGGGGACAAAGTTGTCCGTGCCATGGCATGCGGCGCAGGTGGCGCGGGGGCTGCCCGACTGGCCAAAGAAGATCTGCCGCCCCAGGTTTTCCTGGGCGTTGAAGTTGGTGAAGTTACTCGCCACACCCTGGTCATATTTGGACCGGGTGGAAACGATGGAGCGGACGAACTGAGCGAGAGCCTGGGAAATCCGGTTGGTGGTGATCTTGGGTGAGCCGAAAGCCTGGCTGAAAAGATTCGTGTAAAACGGTTCCGCGGCCAGCCGGTTTGTCAGCGCCTCGAGCGACATCCCCATTTCAACCGGGTTTTGGATCGGCATAAGGGTCTGGTCCTCGAGCGTGGCGGCGCGTTCGTCCCAGAAAAATTTGCGGCGTTGATACCACCGGGCGTTGCTCAGTCCCATTGCGTTGCGTGTGCCGGCTCCGCCATTATCGCCCACGCTGAAACGGCGCGGGTCGGAGAATCCGTGAGCCTGCTGATGACACGAGGCGCAGGAGACGGTCTGGTTGGTTGAAAGCCGCTTGTCGTAGAACAAGACCCGGCCCAGCGTTGCACCCGCATCCGTCGTGGGATTGTTGCCGGGTGTGTTATCCTCCGCCAGAATCGGGTTGATTGAAAAGCCCGCAGGCAGGAGGGGCGCGGCATAGTTGTAGGCTGCCGCCGGCAGCAACAGCGCGTTGCTTGTCGTGCTGGAAATATTCTGCCGTGCCGGATCATAAGCGGCGCGGTAAAAAAGGTTTCCGCCGGCGGGGTTGGTGTAGTTGCGGTGATAGGTGCCGTTGAAAACTTTCAAGGCCTCCACCTCCGACCAGTTCCCGAGATTGGTGGAACTTTGGATGATCCAAACCTGGTTGCCGGTGTTGCTGACGGTCAGGCTCGCAAGTCCGGCGCCGGCTTTGTCTAGGGTAAGGAATGAGCCGGGGTCAGGCAGCGTGGCGGTGACGGAGGCCAAGGTGAGGTGTCCGCTGAGGGGCAAGGCTGCGAGTTGACATGCGAACCGGAAGAATGTGTTCATTTTCATGCCCTCATCCTATCATCCTCAACCTTAACCGGGCGTGAAGGCAGTGATGCGTTGAAGAGGCCTCGGCAAAGGCGCACCCAGCCGTGCGGTTCCCGGGAGGGGGCGGGAGGGGCTTACCAAGGGCGTGCCGGATTGGGACGGGTCACGCAACCTTCCCGAGCTTTGGATTTGCGCTCGGCGGCGGGTGCCGGATCCGGGAGCGGTTCCTCATCCGGCACGGAAAGGCCCCGTTCGGATCGTTCCGCTGCGATGGTGGCGGCGATCATGGAGAGCAGTTCGCTGCGCCCGTGCTTTGTTTTGGCCGAGCAGGTGAAGGTCTGCGGCGGGGTGATGTTCCAAGCCGAGATGCGGTCCATGAACGCAGCCATGTTGGCCCGCATCGGGGTGGGCTTGATCTTGTCGGTTTTGGTGAAGACCAAGACGAACGGGACGGAGTTCACGGCCAGCCACTCCACGAATTCCAGGTCGATCTTCTGCGGCGGCAGCCCGGAATCGATCAGCGCGAAGACGCGGAAGAGGTTGGGCCGCAGCTCGATATAATCAGAGACTGCCTGGTTGAATTGGGCCATGTCCTTGCGGGCGACGTGCGCGTAGCCGTAGCCGGGCAAATCCACCAGACGCCAGTGCCGGTTCATGGTGAAGAAATTGATGAGGCGGGTGGAACCCGGAGTGGCGGAGACTCTCGCCAGATCGCCCTTGCCCGAGAGCATGTTCAGCAGGGAAGACTTGCCCACATTAGACCGGCCAATGAAAGCGAATTCAGGCAGGGACTCGTCCGGGCAGGAGTCCAGATCAGGAGCACTACAGTCAAAAACGGCGGATACGATGTTCATATGCGGAATCCAAAGGCCGAGTGTGGCATTAAAAGACCCCGACTGGAACACCTAATTTTCACACCCGACTTTCAGACTTGATGCCAGGGTTGACCCCGCCGACAGATTGTCCAGACAGTTGGGATGCCGGGGCTGCCCATGCCGCAGTATTGAGGCACCGGCGGGGCAGGGGATTCCTGTCTGCGGGTTGCCGCGTCCAGAGTGAGCGCGGACTGGAGCAGCGGGAAAAAGCGGTGATTCCCATTATTTTTTCTTCAGTTCATCAAGACGTTTTTGCGCTTCGTAGGAGCCGTGATTGATTTCAAGGGCCTTTTTGTAATCGGCTTTGGCTCCGTCCAGATCGCCCTTGGTCCGTTTGATGTCCCCGCGATTGAGGTGGGGGGAAATGTAATCGGGCTTGAGCTCGATCGCCCGGTTGTAGTCGGCCAGCGCCCCCTCCAAATCGTGTCCGTCTGCCTTGGCGTTGCCACGGTTGTTGTAGGCCAGGGCATCTTTGGGCCGGAGGCGGATGGTTTCACTGAAATCGGCAATGGCACCTTGCAGATCTCCTTTCTTGGCCTTGGCAGTGCCGCGGTTCATGTAGGCGGGCGCATAGTCCGGTTGGAGATGGATGGCTTGGTCGTAGTCGGCCAGTGCGGCGGCCAGATTGGTCTGGGCCTGGTACGCGATGGCCCTGTAATAATAGGCTTTAGCCAATTGCGGATTGAGCTCGATGGCCCGGTTGTAGTTGGTAATCGCCCCAGCCATCTGCCCTTTGATCTTGAGGGCCAGCCCGCTTTTCAGGCAATCCTCGGCCGTCTCGGAGTGGGCTTGGAAATGCACCAGTAGGAAGAGGGTCGCAATGCGCAGAAGGGATTTTGTCATGTGCTTTATCTGTTCGTTACAGTTCAAGTTCAAGTCGGCCAGACCAAGTTGCGCCCGGCAACCCCAAGTTCATTGCCACGGGGTCGGACGCCAATTGTGACTGGGTCCAAGTTCGCAAACCGGCTCCCGCAACGGCAACATTATTTTTGGGGACGCGACCTTCCATTCCAATGTGCCGGCTGGCGCTCTATAGTTTGAGCCGCGTGGAGTGATCCTGCATCCACAGGACATCCTGGTTATTGGGCTGGGATTGATTGAGCGGGAGCGGTTGGCCGGTTTTCAAAACCGGCGTGGTTCTGGCATCCTTCCATTTGTGGATTTCGGAATGCCCATCGCCAAAGGCAAAACCAGCCGCTCCACCGTGATAACTGGCGGGAAAATCAACCATCACCGTGCTGGCCTGATTGGGATAACCTTCCATTGAGATGACGAAGAATCCATCGTTGATGCTGTCCTCCCGCTCCTCGAGCAGGGTGATGGTGTTGGCCGGTCCGGGTTGGAGCATGTCGCTCATTTTCCGGTAGACCTTCCAAGAGGGCCCCCAGCCACCGTCGGTGCCCTGGTTGCCCCCCGCCCAGATACTCATGGACATGCTTCGCACGCGTGGCAGGATGTTGCCCCCCGCCGTGACCGTGGCTCGGTCGGCCGGGCATTTCCAAATGGCAGCCTGTTTGCCGCAATAGGGCCAGAGCGGACTTTTGGCGATGTTGTTGGCCACATCCCAGTTGGCGGGATTGCTGCCGCTAAAATCCAGCACTCCGGTGACCCAGGCATAGGGCGCGTTCGCGTCGGGCGGATCCGGTGCGTAAGCGAAGGGAATCCGGTCCCGATTGTCGTCGGCATACATCCGCCAAGCCAGGGACAACTGTTTACTGTTGCTCATGCACATGATTGCGTGGGCTTTCTGCTTGGCCCGGCTCAAAGCGGGCAGGAGCATGGCGGCCAGAATGGCGATGATGGCGATGACAACCAGTAACTCGATCAGTGTGAATGCGCGCGACTTTTCCCGAGGAGGCCGGTTTGATTCGTTCATGGAAACAAGTGTTTTTTAATCCGGTGCAATGGGCGGAAATGAGTGTGCCCTCATATTTCTCAATCGTGGGCTTTTACACCAGTGTTTCCTTTGGTCACCTGCTTTTACATTGCGGAATTTTCAACCTTGATTCCCATGGGCTGGCAAACGGCTCATGCATAAAACGGGTTGGCCAAATACCTGTTTCCATTCCGGCCGGCCTTGCGGCCCTTTCGCCTTTACTTTGACCCGTCAAATCACCCTTGTTGTTCTGGACCCGGTCCGTTCCATGATTGTTTCGGCGGGAACTGATTGCTCCGCGCCTTTACCGTTGAAAGCTGTGCTGCAAAGGTCCTGGAGGATGAGGCGCGTATCGTGCGCAAAGGACTGCGGATTGGGGTTTTCTTCAGGGTCAGCCACTGGACGCCCATCACGCCCGCCGCCGGGGTTTGTGGGAGGGCAGGCCGCGGCCCAGGCCAACCGCCGGGGATATAAGAAACTCAAAATAAATTACTTGCGCTGTGTCAAAGGATGCCAAAGACTGCGATATTGCCGGTTGGGATGAACTCCAATCCGCCCATGAACCCAGTGTCCCAAACCGAACATTGACGCAATTAAACCGCATCACTTCACATGATCCAGAAACACCTCGCACATCTTACCTTGGCCTTGCTGACTTCTTGGTCTGCCAATGCCGCAATCGTTGCCTCATTTAACGATCCGTCACCAAGTCCGGCTTCCCCGGACTTCATTTTGTATACGACCCCGACTGGCCAGCAGGTGCTCGGGCAGTGGAGCTGGAACGGACCGGTCCTGCAGCCGATCACGCTCAATATCCCTATTCGCAACAAAGTGGTGACGGGGGTTTTTCTCAATATGCCCTTACTGAGCGTAGGAGGTGCGGGAACCATCGACCTGACCGATACGAGGGGCAACGTGATAGTGCACATCGCCTTTGACAAGGGGTTTATCCTCGCGGGGAACACGGGTTTTGGCGCCAGTCCTGCCACCGGCAGCCATGTGACCATTTCAGGCCCGGGGATCCCGACTTTCAGCAATGCCAACTTTGCCTTCAAGTTTGACCGCACTTCGCGGATTGCAGCTAATACCTACGGGATTGACGCCTCATTCACCTGCGGTTATTGATCCAGTTTTTCGCCGTGGCTTCACTGGTCATGGCGGTTTGATTCGAGCCTGAACCCCGAACTTGGCAAGAGACATAGCTATAAGTTCGGGGTTCAGGCTTAAGGAATGTTGTTCCCAGCGTCGTGTTGCCCCCCCGTTTTTCGTCTGGAAATCCCCGGGCTCGAAGCCCGAACCTGTATCTGTGTTCTCTCCGTTCCGATTTTGCAGCCGGGCTTGATGTTGTTCGAATTTCCCGCTCCTTCCCTTTTTGCAGCACGTCAGGTTCAACTCCTTCCACGCCAGTTAACATCCCGGGGTGAAACCATCGCGCACCTCCTTCGTTGTTTTCCGCCCGGTCAGTCTTGTGTAAGTCTCAAAGCCTTGAAAAATCATCCAGGCTCACGCCCGTCGGGAGGAAAGCCCGATCGGTTTGCCGGATATAAACCGTCAGGTCCGGGACTTTTCCGCGCGTAGCTGGCCGCAACCCGCCGCCACATCAATGCCCCTGCGTTGTCTAAGTGTGCTTGGAATGCCGGCTGCCTGCAGCACGCTCTGAAACCCCTTCGTCGCGTCGCACTGCGCGGCCATTCCGACAAAACCGCCGGTCGGATTAAGCGGGATTAGATTCACGTGGGCGTCGAGCCCGGTGAGCAGTGCGGCCAGCCGCCGGCCTTGGTCTGGGGAATCGTTCGCACCGGCAATGAGCGTCCACTCGAAAAAGATGCGTCGGCCGGTTTGGGCAGAGTAAACGCGGCAGGCCGCCATCAGCTCTCTGAGCGGCCAACGACGGCTGGCAGGAACCAGCGCCGAGCGATCCTCCTCCGTTGCACCGTGCAGGCTCACGGCCAGGTGATAAGGGCGCTGCTCGGCCGCCATCCTCAGAATTCCCGGCACCACGCCCACGGTGCTGATCGTGATCCGGCTCGGCCCTATGTTCAATCCGCGGGTGTCGGAGATGGTTTCCAGCGCCGTCATGACGGCATCGTAGTTGTGCAAGGGTTCGCCCATGCCCATGAGCACCAAATTGCGCAAAGCCTGCTGTCCGGCGGCGCGCAATGAGAGCTGCGCATGCCGGACTTGGGCGACGATTTCGCCGGGACCCAGATGCCGTACAAACCCCATCTGTCCGGTGGCACAGAAGACGCAGCCCATCGCACAGCCAGCCTGCGTGCTGATGCAGGCCGTGTGGCGCCCCTTGAATTCCATCACCACGGTTTCAATCGTCTGGCCATCCCCGAGCCGGAGTAGAAATTTCCGAGTGAATTTGTCGGTGCTGGAGATATTCGCTGTTTCCATCGGCGTATCGATGAAGAAACGTTTTTTCGGGCCTAGATGTGCTTTTAACCAGCGCTGGAGCGGCGGGGGGAGATCCTGCTGAGCGGCCGGGTCGTTGCTCAGGTCGCGGTGCAGCAGTCGCCAGAGGCGCCGCGCATGGAGCGGCGACAGATCCAACCTGACAAAGTTCTGCTCCAGCTCTGCCAGGCTTAGATCCAGAATCGATTGTGGCGCTTTACGGACAGCGTCAGAGGGCGTCATGTCAGAGGACAGTGTGCCGCCTGCGACGACTGCTTGCGACATCCAAATGCACGCCTGCGCTGCAATACTGCATCCAACCCAGATGCCTCATTCATCGCGAGATAGTAGGGGAGCGCCGTGTCACAATGTGAGATGAATCAGGGCACAAGGCGCAGGTTGCCTGGATGGCTTTCAGTTGGGAGTCGGCTACTCCGACGCGCTCTGTCACAGCCTGAGTAGTCGTGGGCGAAGCCGTTTCTCTAGCCCGGAAATAATGCGGATCGCTAAAATGTATCCCGGCAGGCGATTGCCTGATAATAGGCCTGTCGAGTGGCGAGGGGGCTGAGAATTTGCACGTCAGGCAATCTCAATCAGCTGATGTATCGGGGAGAAAGGCGTCGCGAGTAGTATCGCCTGGTAGTCCTGCGTGGTGCCGGTTCAAATGCCAAATTTGCGTTGACCGGTATGTAATCCATCCTAACTTCGGGTTGTTAGACTTATACAAACCACACGAAAACTATGAACACAATCGTTCCTCTCATCAGTTCAGGCACTGCCGGTCCGCTCGGGGTGCTGCATTTGCCGCGGCTTTGGCTCAAGGCTTCGCTTGAGGCCGCCGGAAAGCTGGCCCCGGGCTATCCCGGTGCGGGCAAAGGCTACGACCAGATGGTCATTGATGGCCTGGGTCTGCAGCGCGAGGCGCTGCTGGGGTTCATCCAGTCGAGCAAGCCCACGTATCCCCAATTCGAGGCGTGGATCAAAAAGAACGGTACAAAGCTGGACAAAGACTCGATTCAAAAACTCAACGCCGCCATCCTTGGCTACAATCACGATGATACCACGCGCAAGGCGATTCTGAGTGCCAACGGCCTGCCCGATGACGCCAGCGCGTCCAAAGACGCCGTTAACCTGAATAATCTCGACGACTGGAAGGAATTCCATGAGGCGGTGTTGAAGTAATCCCTTGCAGTGTTTCACTTCCGACCCGGCGCGAGCAAAAAAGCTCGGCCGGGTGGGAGTGCGATGTGTTTCTTTAGAATCAAACCAGGCACCCCCTTCCAGCGGTTCCGGAGCGCGGGCTTCAGCCCGCCTCAATACGCGAAGTTCTGGGGGGTCTCGAGAGATCTTGGGCGCAGTGGACTGGTGGGAGTTGAAGCGGCGTGAACGCCGCGCCCCGAGGCCAGCAAAGGTTACTTCAGAGTCCTTCTTTGAAATTGCGCCTCATGGTCATGGCTTCACCTACGCCCTTCATCCGGGTCTTCAGCGCAGGTGTTTTGTCTTTGTTAGCAACTCCGGCAATACACGCGGTTCATTTTGAAATCATCCGGGCAAGATGATTTCGAATTTTGTTTTGCCCGGCGCTCCATGCTCCTTACGTGGGTTGTCGACTTGACTCACTGTCCGGCGAAAACCCGAGACCCTGGACAGTTGTGTAACAGGCGGTCGACCTGAGTGCCGGGCCCTAATGTCCCGGTTTCGCTCGGAGGTTCGCAAGTGCTCAAGGAAAGCCGATTGAAGCCGCAGTCGGCTTCTATGTCGGTTGGATGTGGTCAGGCTTTGACAGCTGGCGCTTGTTGAGCGAAACCATCCGAGGATTCAAAAACCGGTGCTACCCTCTCTAGTTCTTTGCCCCCGCCAGCTCTTCCTCGAAGTCCACGATCTCTTTTATTTGAACCAAGAACCAGCGGTCAATTTTGGTGAGGCCGAAGATTTCCTCAATGGTGAATCCGGCCCGAAGCGCGTGGCGGATGAAGAAGATGCGTTCGGCGTTGGGCACGCTCAGTTTGCGGCTGATGACGTCGCGCGGGAGGATGTCGCGGTCGCCGTAGACTTCCGTGCCGATGCGCCAGGGTTTGCCGTCGCCGCCCAGGCCGCTGCGGCCAATCTCCAGTGAGCGCAGGCATTTTTGCAGGCTTTCCTTGAACGTGCGTCCGATGGCCATGGCTTCGCCGACGCTTTTCATCTGCGTGGTGAGCGTGGGGTCGGCCTGCGGAAATTTCTCGAAGGCAAAACGCGGAATCTTGGTGACGACGTAATCAATGCTCGGCTCGAAGCTCGCGGGGGTTTCGCGCGTGATGTCGTTCTTGAGTTCGTCGAGCAGGTAGCCGACGGCGAGCTTGGCGGCGATTTTCGCGATGGGAAATCCGGTGGCCTTGGAGGCGAGGGCGGAACTCCGGCTGACGCGCGGGTTCATCTCGATGATGACCATGCGGCCGTTGTCGGGGCTGACGCCGAACTGGATGTTCGAGCCGCCGGTCTCCACGCCCACGGCGCGGATGACGGCGAAGCTCTGGTCGCGCATGATTTGAAATTCCTTGTCGGTCAACGTCTGGATGGGCGCGACGGTGATACTGTCGCCGGTGTGGACGCCCATGGGGTCGAAGTTTTCGATGGAGCAGATGATGACGCAGTTGTCGGCCTTGTCGCGCATGACCTCCATCTCGTATTCCTTCCAGCCTAGGAGGGATTCTTCGATGAGGATTTCGTTGACGGGCGAGAGTTCAATGCCGCCTTTGGCAATGGCCTCGAACTCCTCCTGATTGTAGCCGATGCCGCCGCCGGTGCCGCCGAGTGTAAACGCGGGCCGGATGATGAGCGGGAATTTACCGATTCTCTTGGCCACGTCCCGGGCTTCGTTCAGGTTGTGGGCTACGCCGGAAATCGGCACGTCGAGTCCGATCTCTAGCATGAGTTCCTTGAAGGCAAACCGGTCTTCACCCTTGTGGATCGCCTCGGGCTTTGCGCCTATCATCTCGACGTCATGTCGTTCAAGGGCCCCGTTTTTGTCGAGCGCCATCGCCGTGTTGAGCGCGGTCTGCCCGCCCAGCGTGGGAAGCAAGACGAGTTTACCCTCCGCCCCCAGCCTGCGCATCTCTTCCTTTTCGCGGAGGATGATCTTCTCGACGCATTCGGGGGTGATCGGCTCGATGTAGGTGCGGTCGGCAAACTCCGGATCGGTCATGATGGTGGCCGGGTTGGAGTTGATGAGTACGACGCGGTAGCCTTCCTCCTTGAGGGCTTTGCAGGCCTGGGTGCCGGAATAATCAAACTCGCACGCCTGGCCGATGATGATCGGGCCGGCGCCGATGATGAGAACGCTGTGGATGTCGGTGCGTTTGGGCATAGTTAAAACAGGGGAAAGTGAACACAGATCAGAATGGAAAGGAAAGGCAAAAGCGGGTGAGCTGCTTGGGCGGGGGGCCAAGGACTGGCGGAAGATTTCCGGCGGCTTGACTTGGCAGCCTTCGCTCGGAACCCTTGGCGCATGAAACGTCTCCTTGTTTTGGCTGCTCTGGGCTGCGCCGGCTGCGTCGCCGCGCAAGACGCCGCGGCGGCTTCCGCGCCAGCCGCGTCGGGTCTGCGCCGCGTTGAGCTCTTCAACGGCCGGGACTTTTCCGGTTGGGCGTTTCACATGAAGGACCAGTCCGATCCTCGCAGGACGTGGAGC
>Ga0209829_10002551_pt1 | contig 13781 bp, 11 predicted proteins | sample C_140205_EF_Meta_FD_187311 | JGI IMG/M metagenome (GOLD analysis project Ga0209829, IMG submission 187311) | Freshwater microbial communities from Lake Croche, Canada to study carbon cycling - C_140205_EF_MetaG (SPAdes) (version 2) | ecosystem: Environmental > Aquatic > Freshwater > Lake...
CGAGGGCGTAGACGGCCTGCATATGCACGTCCTGTGCGAACAGAATTTTGAGCCTCTGCGCCGGACTTGGGACGGCATCGCTCCAAGGCTTGAAGGTCTGTGGCCCAAGATCAAGTGGGTCAATCTGGGCGGTGGCCACCACATCACCCGCGCCGACTATCAGCGCGAAGATCTGGTCGCCTTCCTGCGCCAGATCACTGAGCGGCACGATATTGAGGTCTATCTCGAGCCAGGCGAGGCAATTGCCCTCGATACCGGCATTTTGATCGGCGAGATCCTTGATGGCTTTACCAATGGCGTCGCGGTCGGGATCACCGACATTTCGGCCACCTGTCACATGCCCGACGTTATCGAGGCGCCCTATCGCCCCGCCATGCTTAATGAGCCCGATGAGGGGGTGAGCGTTCGCTTGGGCGGCCCCTCCTGTCTGGCAGGCGACATTATCGGCGACTATCGGTTCACGGTGGCGCCGCCCGCGGGCACCCGCATCGCCTTCCTCGACCAAGCCCACTATTCCATGGTCAAGACCAACACCTTCAACGGCGTCCCCCTGCCCTCCATTGCCCTATGGAACAGCGAAACCGACGCCCTGCGGATGGTGCGGCAGTTCGACTATACCGACTTTAGGGATCGGCTTTCTTGATCCAAACGACATCCCGCCCCTTCGGCCGCCACTACGCCTTCATCGTTGTCGGAGCGATCTTTCTGGCCCTGATGGGGGCCGCTGGACTGCGGGCGGCGCCGGGCGTCTTGATGTTGCCGTTGGAAAAGGCCTTTGGCTGGAACCGGGGGCTGTTGTCGGCCGCAGCGGGGCTTGGGATCTTTCTTTATGGGCTGACTGGGCCGTTTGCCGCAGCATTGATGCAATCCTTTGGGGTGCGCCGGACCGCAAGCCTCGCCCTCAGCCTGCTGGCCGTTTCGGCGGGTCTGTCGAGCCTGATGACCCAGCCGTGGCACTATCTGGCCACTTGGGGCGTGATGAGTGGGCTGGGATCGGGGGCCGTGGCTATGGTGCTCGGCGCGACCGTGGTCAATCGCTGGTTTGTCACCCAGCGCGGCCTGATGATGGGCCTGCTGATGGCCTCGACCGCGACAGGGTCCTTGATCTTCTTGCCCGGCATGGCCGCGATTGCCGAGCGCGGCGGGTGGCGTCCGGTGGTCCTCGCCATTGCCGGTATCATGGCGGTCCTCGCCGTGATCGTCTGGCTTCTGGTACCTGAAACCCCCGCCTCTATCGGGCAAAAGCCCTATGGGGCCGATGATGACTATCAGCCGATCGCCCCTCCGCCTGCGGGCGGCGCGCTGAAGCTGGCCTTTGTGACCCTGGGCCGCGCCGCCAAGACGCGGCCCTTCTGGCTTCTGTTTGGCAGTTTCTTTGTTTGCGGTCTGACCACCAACGGGCTGATTGGCGTCCACATGATCGCCATGTGCGGCGATCAGGGCCTGCCTGAAACCAGAGCCGCCAGCCTTCTGGCCATGATGGGACTGTTCGACCTCGTCGGGACCATGGCCTCAGGCTGGCTGACGGACCGATATGATCCGCGCAAGCTATTATTCGTCTATTATCTCTTCCGTGGCCTGTCCTTGATGGTTCTGCCGTTCACCGATTTTTCGCTAACCTCTTTGGCCATCTTTGCCGTCTTCTACGGCTTGGATTGGGTTGCCACCGTGCCGCCGACCGTGCGGCTCGCCACCGACATCTTTGGCGAGCGCGATGGCCCCATCGTCTTTGGCTGGATCGCGGTCGGCCATCAGGCCGGTGCCGCCACCGCCGCCATCAGTGCGGGCCTCTTGAGGGCGTCTCAGGGGCGCTATCTGGAAGCCTTTTTGCTTGCAGGCATGACCGCGCTCGGGGCAGCTGTCGCCGCCCTATTGATCCCGCGCGCCGTCAAAACCGCCCAGCTCACAGCCTGAAATCCCCGTTCGGAAATCTCAGGCTGCTAGGCGATCCTACTTACTCGCCGCCGTATTGTTCATATTGATCAACTCATAGCCGCCCATGGCCAAGCGGACCGAAGGACCGGACTGGGCCTCTGCGCCCATCTGGTGCCACATCATCGGCGCGGCATAGAGCACATCGCCTTCGTCAGCGAAGAACTGACCCTGGTTCTCGAACTTGCCACTGATCTTGCCGACCTGAACGATCCACCATTCGGCTGGACCGGCATGGAGGTGGCCAAAGGTCGAACGCGGATTGAAGGCCGGACCGGTCACAGGCGTTCCGGGAAGCGGCGTTCCACCGACATTGCCCCGGCCCGTATTGCACCTATTATCGGCTGGATTGACGTAGCCGAGCAGCGGGCTTGCGAACAGGTGATCATCCAGCACCTTGGCACTCATCGGCTCACAGCGGTCGATGGCGTCAAACAGGTTCCAGTGCAGTTGGTTCGGCGCTACATAGGCACCCGGCTTGGGCGGGAAAGCGACCTTGATCACTTCGCCGCCATTGACGGCCTTGGGCTGAGGCGTGCTGACCGGGAACAGGGTCTTGTAGTTGGTCGGATTGACCTCGACCCACAGGGCGTTCTGGGCGCTGGTAACCTCATAGGAGAACATCGTCGTCTTCATGATGTTGACGATGGAGCCGCGCTTGGCAACGACCGGGGCCTGACCTTCGACTGTGAACTTCACCTCGCCGGAGATCACCACAAACACGGTCGGTGTGTCGGGATGGATGCGCGGATCATATTTGCTGCCCGGAGCCCCAGAGTGGTAGGTCGCGTCCTGCTCGGGGTCCTTGATGATCTGTTCTTGCCAGCTATCTTGGCCCGCATGCATCTTTTTCAGGTCGGCCAAGTGCCAGACGGGCCGCATTGGGGCCTTGTAGACGCCGCCCTTGGTCTTTTCGAGCCAGAACTGCTGAGACGGCGCCCGGGCAGGGGCAGATTGGGCAGGGGCAGTTTGGGCGGGGGCAGCTTGGGCAGGCGCGGTTTGGGCCAGCGCAGACTTGGCGAACAATGCCGCCGTGGTCAAGGCGAACGCCGCATAAAGCGCTTTCTTAGAAATAAGTGACATGTCCGACCTCATTGTGACCTAGACCAAAGCCGCCACGGACCATCCAGGCTGCGAAATTGTTTGGTGCCGCCTAAGCAACGCCGCCAGGATGATCGGGGGTGCCCCAGCCCTTGTCAAAAGCGCTAGGGCCTAAACGACCATGAGCACCAAAACATCGCTCATCATATGAGAGCCCGCCCCTTCGAACCGCCCGGTCAGGCGGGCCAAGTCTCCCGCCGTCGCCGCGATCTAATGCGGTGATTCAACCGGCTCGAAATTATGCAGGATCACAGGCCGCGGATTGAAGGGAATGCGGGTCGACATCGGTGCGTTCGGGCTGTTGCCCGCGCGGTGCCAGCGGCCCGTATCGGCGATGACAATGTCGCCCTGATCGGCTTCGAAATAGGGGAAGCCTTCGATTTGATAACCGATCTTGCCTTCCATAATGAACCAGAACTCGGTCCAGTCGGCGTGGAAGTGGCCCCTGTTGGTCGCAGGCGGAACGGGAGCCGCCTTACCGCGCAGTATGTTACTGGTGAAATTATCGTCCCAGACAAACTTGGCGCTGTTGGTGCGATCGCCCACAGCGACATCCTTGAAGAAGTCGACATAGATGGGGTTGTTATTCAGGCTATTGATCTTGCTCGGTCCCGGCGTGCCGGTAACACGAGTGTAGGTGTAACCCGGCAAGGCCTTGGGTTTGCTGGTCAAGGGATAGAGCGGAACGGCTCCGGCGTGTCGAACCTCAAACCGCACGGCGGGCTTATCGCCTAGGGCCTCCAGCGTGTAGGGATGACGGAATGGGACGGTGACCATGAACCCCTTGGTCGCGACAAAGGGCTCGGCACCGTCGATGCTGACCCGCAACTGACCGTCTTGGACGATAAAGACGACGCGATCATCTGCGTACATCTTGGCATCGGTCTTCTGACCGGCGGCCATGGAGATATAGTCAGCCTCTTGCTCAGAGTTGCGTACAAGAGGCTGAACCCAGTCACCGCCACCCTTATGGGCCGCAAGGATCTCAGCCAGTTTCCAATGGACCCGATTGGGGGCCTTGTAGGGGGTGACATCGCGCTTGGGAGCCCAAAACTCGGCTGGCATTTTGGAGGCTTCGACCTGCACCATCGGTTGGCCAGGCGGGACAAATTGAGCCGAAGCCGAATTTGCGGACAGAACAATAGCCGCCATGGCCGCGAAAATGGGCAGAGATCGCATAGGCATTTCCTCTCGTCGTGACAGCGATCAAGCGCTGATGATCGTCGCAGACTTGAGTGCCTGCCTTGACCTATTGAGACGCCCATTCTTGCATACAAGCAATCGGTTTCGTTTGAATGGCGGCGAATTGCCAATGATGAATTTTATGAGGACATTCCCAAAATACTTAGGTAACCTTCAGACTAAATGGCCTAAGCGCCAAAAACGGGAGAGTTGAAATGGACCTGGCTGCAAAAATCCTGATCACGCTAGTAGCGGTCATGACCGGCGTCGGCCCCATGAGGGCGGACTTCAACAGGACCCACGCCACCAACCCCCTCTGGCCGCCCCACGCGCGGTTCCATGTGGTCTGGCAGGTGCTGGCGCAGACAGGTGTATCCCTGTTCATCCTCTATTTTCTGTGGGGCGCGACCTTTGAGGGCCATGTGCTGATGGCCGCCCTGATGAACTTCAACTGGGGCCTGACCTTCTATATGACCCTTTTCAATATGAAGCGCTTTGAGGGCAGCCTGTCCGACGTCAACGGTATCAAGCCTTTCCTCTTCAATATCGGCGGTCAGATCCGCAAGGTCGACACCAACCTGTTCCTCGGCACGATCATGATGAGCGCCAATCTGATCGCTACGATCTTGGTTCTGGTCTCAAAGGGGGCCTAGCCCCCTCCTCTACCGCGACATCCAGTTGCCGTGCGCGCCGTAGGGAATGCGGCGTGGCATGGTGATGGTGGCCACGGCCTCGCCGTCAAAGTCTTGCGCGTTCAGAATAACCAGAGCCGACTGGTCGATAGACTCATCATGCTTGAGCGCCATGATCCAGCCGTCATCCTCGGCCTTGGCTCCCGGGCGGGGAACAAAGATCGGTTCGCCCAGATGGTTGGAAGGGCCGAAATCGCGGACCTGCTTTTTGCCGCTATCGAGGTCATATTTATAGAGATATTGGCCCAGCGTCAGGGATGGGGCGCGCTCATTCAGGCTGGACGTATAGCCATAGCGCGCCTTCAGGCCGACGAGGCTGTCATTGACGCGCGGGAAGTCTGCGGCCGCATCGTCGATCTGCTCTTCGCTGACCGTGCCCTTGGCCAGATCGATGGTCCAGCGCCAGATCTTGCCGGTCGTGGCCTCGCCGCCATAGAGGTTGGAGAAGCCGCCGACCATGGCCTGCTGCTGACGACAGACATGGATGATGATCTTTTCGCCCTGTTCATAGGCATTGACGGGGTGGAAGACATAGCAAGGCTCGATCTCGAACCAGCGCACCTGCCCCTTGGCCCCATTGCGCTTCATGACGCCAAGCCGTGCGCCCGCCTCGCGCTTGAAAGACAGGGGCGCCTGCCCCTTCATCGCGGCGCTGAGGTCAAACACCACCGGCAGGTCCATAAAGACCACATGGTTTCGGGTGACGTTCCAATCATGCATCATCACCGGATTGGGCAGATCAATCGGCTCGGCCTCGACCATCTGTCCAGCGCGGTCGACCCGGTAATAGGTCAGGTGCGGTGCGCGGGCGAGCTGGTAACCAAAGAACAAAAGCTCACCGGTCTCCGGACATTCGCGCGGATGGGCGGTCATGGCCCCGGTCAGCTTACCGCCATAGTCGTGGGCACCCAGCGTATTGAGCTCACGGTCCACCGCCCAAGGCAGGTGGGCCTCTTCCAGCGCCAGCCACTGGCCGGCATGGCGGATGATGTTGGTATTGGCCGGTGAGGCTGCCGGATCGAACATGCCCGACATCATGGTCATGTCGGCCTCGTAATAGGGCGTGCGGACATAGCGGTTGCGATAGTGCGCCTGACCATTTTCAAGCTGCACCGAATGGAGCATGCCATTGCCCGAGAACCAGTGATCGCTATGGCCCGACCGAGGGTTCATACCGACGCGCACATAGTCGCCAAACAGGTCTTTTGGAATCTCGCCCGTGACCTTTAGAGGCCCGGCTTCGATCTCATCAAAGACCGGAGCCCAATTGCCCTGAAGATGCCAAGCCACAGCCTCTGGCGTCGTTGTCGGTGCGTTCATCGACCTATCTCCCCACGCTTATTTTGCGAAAGGGTCTCACAAGATATTGAGCTCGCCAATAGAATGTTCTTGGTGAAGGGCCATTTGGATCCAGCCCTGTCCCTTGTGACCGAAGTCGAACAGATCAGGATGCAGGATTTCGGCAAGAATTTCAGCCGACTCCACCAACCGTGGGCCGGGCCGATTGAAATAGTGGTGGCCATCGACGACATAGACCGCGCCGCGCTGTACGGCTGAAAGGCCTTGCCAGCGGGGATCCTTGACCAGTTCGAGCACGTCTTGCACCGTCCGCTCAATCGTAAAGCCGCAGGGCATCAGGACAATGACTTCGGGATCGGCGGCGCAGAGACTGTCCCACTCCAGCCAAGGCGAATGCTGGCCGACAGCAGCGAATAGGCTTTGCCCTCCGGCCATTTCGATCATTTCGGGCACCCAGTTCCCGGCCGCCATCAAGGGGTCTACCCACTCGATCGCGGCGACGGTCGTCTTGGCGCCAAGACGAGTCTTGCGGCCGATGGCCTCTAACCGCGCCTGTAACTGATCGATCACCGCCTCAGCCCTTGCCGGAACCTCTAACAGGTCTCCCGCCGCGCGCAGATCGCCCCACACATCCACCAGCCGATCTGGCGCAAAGGACAGCAGGGTCGGGGCTTGGCCCGTCCAAGCGCTCAAGGCCTCTTCCAGATCGCGCGGCGTGACCGCACAGACGGCGCAGGCGGTCTGGGTCAAGATCACGTCGGGCCGAAGGGACCGCAGAAGCGGGGCATCGACCTCGTAGCAAGACAGACCCTGACTGACGATGGCCTGAACCCGGTTCTCGATCTCTAGGGAGGCCAGACCCTTGGCCAGCTTGGTGGCGGTGCAGACCGGTAAGGCCTGAACCGCTAGCGGAAAGTCACATTCGTGCGAACGGCCAAAGAGTTGCCCCTCGCATCCCAAGGCCACGGCAATCTCGGTGGCGCTGGGCAGCAGCGAAACGATCCGCGGCCCGGTCACTGGGAAGGTTGGCGCGTCACCGCCCCTTGGCTTGGCAAGATCCGTCCCAGTCCGACATAGACCAAGCCAAGGCCGACAAACCACAGAGCCTCATTGGTGGCGACTGCAGCCACAACATCGACCGTGAAGGGACAGGCCCAGCCTGTGACCTTTGAAAAGCCAAACAGGGTCAACTCATAGGCGATGAAGCCAACCGCCAGCGTCAGAACCATCCGAAGCCCGATCTGACCGGGCCTGAGGATCATCTGCGAGACAATCAAGGCCAGAACGCCGCCCAGACCAATGGCCACGCCCCATCCTGCTGTGAACAGGGTGTGTGGATAGCCGTGGAGGGTGAAGCCAAGCACCTGATTGATAGCCCAGCAAAGCAAGAGGGTTAGGATCGCCGAGCGGCGCGTCATGGTCGCTGCGCCCAAGGTTGCGATGGCCACCAAAGGCATGGCGCAGGCGATGAGGGTCGAACCCGCAAGCGCTGTCACCAATAGGGCGGCGGGCCAAAGTAAGGCCCACTTGCCTTCGGTTGGTAAAACGGAACTGATCTTGTTGGTCATTGTGATCTCCCATCAAAACAAGCGAATGTGCGGCGCAGGCCCATCGCTGAGCCTGCGCCATCGGTCTGATTAGAAGCGGCTGCTGATACCGACAAAGGCGGCGCGGCCCCGGCCTCGGAAACTGAACAGTTCCTCATAGGTCTGGTCGGTCAGGTTCTCGACCCGCGCCGTGAGCTTGATCGCCGGTGACAGGGCATAGTCGCCATTGAGATTGACCAGCGTGTAGGCCTTGAGCCGCGCCCGGACCGGAACATAGTTCGGGTTCGTGTAGGCCAGATCGGTCTGCTGGCCGTTATAGCGTGCAACCAACGTCACACCGCCAACTTGGCTGGGGTGACGCCAAGACAGGGCAAGGCTACCGATATTGGCCGGACGCCGCACCTCTTCGAGCCCGGCCTCACGGGCCTTTAATCGGGTGAAGGCTCCATTGAGCCGCCAATCCTGCGCCAGCTTGGCGACCGCCGTCAGTTCGACACCCTGCTGGGTGGAGTTACTCTTGCGGTTTGCAGGAGTGGCGACATAGGTCGGGGCTGGATAGGTGGTGTAGATCTCATCCTTCAGACGGCTATCGAACCGCGTGATGTCGAGCGTGAGCGCCTGTTCGAACAGGGCCTGTTCGAACCCAAATTCCCAGCCTTCGGACCGCTCAGGCTTAAGGGCCGCGTTGCCGATAAAACGACCGTCCATATAGCCATAGAGTTCATAAAATCCGGGGTTCTTAATCCCAGAGCCGACGGCGGCGTGGAGCCTTGTATCTGCCAAGACCTGATAGCTGCCCTGCACCCGGTAGGTGGTGGCATCCGCGAACTGATCATTGAGATCACGCCGGACCGAGGCCCCGATGGCGAGCTTGTCGCCAACCGTATGGTCGATCATGGCCACAATGCCGGTATTGTTCAGCGTTCTTGTGCCGGTGAAGGCAAAGCCACTGGGGTCGGTATTGCGAAACTGTTCGCGCTCTTGATCGACGGCGAAGGTCAGACGATCCTGCACCGGTCCAGAGCCCAGCAGGAGACTGGTCTCGTATGAGCCTTTCTGACGCTTGCCCTGATCACCGTAGGACCGCTTGTCCGCTTTGTAGCCCTTGCGATCCGTATCGGCGACTTGAACCGTGAGGGCTTGGGTCCAGCGTCCGTCTAATCCAGACCAATCGGCACGAACCAGCCCATAAAGGGCACTATTGCGGTAATATGCACCGGGCGTATCGACGATATAGCCGAAGGTCTTGGAGCGCGAATTGTTGTCGCTATTGTTGAAGTCCTCCTGGACCGCGCTGTAGCGCCCGACAGCAGACAGTTTGAGGTGATCGTTCAGCCCATAGGACAGCTTGAAGCCTGTCGCTAAGGCATCCTTACCCAGCTTGCGCGAGCCATTACGGCTATTGGGCGTGCCATCGCGGGTGTTTACCGAGGCGGTCAGGGCATAGTCCAGCCCCTGCTCGACCCCAGCCCACCGGGCGGCGCTGTTGAAGGTTCCGAAGGACCCGGCCTCGGCCCGCAGGCTCACACCCGGCGCATCCTGACCGCTGCCCGAGATATAATGGATCACGCCGCCAATGGCGTCAGAGCCATAGAGCGCGCTCTGCTGGCCCCGCAGGACCTCGATCCGTGCACCATCATCAGCAATCAGGGTGCCAAAATCAAACTCACCATAGAAGGGATCGGAAACCTCGATCCCATCGACGAGTACCAGCGTATGGTTGGCTTCAGTGCCGCGCATTCTGATCTGGGTTAGACCGGGCGAAACATTGACCGCAAGGCCGGGAACGTCACGCAGGATGTCGGCGATTTCACGGGTTTGGCGCTCGGCAACGGTGCTGGCATCCAGCACCGTCACGGACGATCCCAGCAGATGCTGTGGAACGGCGGCGCCAGAGCGACTGGCGGTCACGATCAACTCATTAGCGCTATCGGCAGCAAGGGAAGGACTGGCGCATAGCCAGAGGGGAACAGCCGTCGCCAATAGCGACGACAGGAAAGAACGGCTCATCTTAAAACAACCTCGGGCAGCCAGCGACAATGGCCGGAGCGTCCGCGCAAACGGTCAGCCCGCGCGAATGAACCGACGCCCAAAGACGCTCACCCACACGGTCCGATACGGCTCCCACCGCTCGTTCGTCGCTCTGACGAGATCATTTCGCGCCTTGGCCAGTCCCTGAGCCACGGCATGAGCGACCTGCACCGGTCGGTCTCCTGGCTCACGGGTCATCGATTGACGCACACCTTCCCAGACTATGGCCCTAGGGCCTCGATCCAGTGGCTGTATTTCGTTGCCGAAATACCCGCACGTCGCACTCGCCGCTTACAGTTACAGGGATAGCCTCAGACTAGAGCAGCAAGCCGCTCGCACTGCGTTCCCGGTACCGGTGCAAATTACGGGTGCCGACTCCGAATGGGCCGGCACCCTGCTAAACTGGATAGACCAACCCCTTCGGGCGGTCAAGCCCCACACCCTAGGATCGTAAATGGCTTTAGCTCTGCGCGTTCAGCTTATCGGTCGTGCGTAGATCAAAGTCGCTGGCATCGTGGCGCTCGAGCAGTTGGCTAGCCGGATCGCCGAAAGGACGGTTGACCATGCGGCCGCGCTTGACGGCGGGGCGCTCAGCGATCTGATCGGTCCAGCGGATCAGGTTGGTATAGGTCTGGACCTGTAAGAACTCACCGCCCTCATAGAGCATGCCCTTGGCCATAGCGCCGTACCAAGACCAGATGGCCATGTCGGCGATCGTATAGTCATCCCCGGCCATATATTGGTTCGTGGCCAGATGTTGGTCGAGCACGTCGAGCTGACGCTTCACCTCCATGGCAAAGCGGTCGATGGCATATTCAATCTTGAACGGGGCATAGGCATAGAAGTGCCCAAAGCCGCCGCCCAGATAGGGCGCGCTGCCCATCTGCCACATCAGCCAAGACAGACACTCAGCCCGGGCCTTGCCGCCGGTGGGCAGAAACTCACCGAACTTTTCGGCGAGGTACATCAAGATTGCGCCAGACTCAAAGACCCGGATGGGCTCAGGACCACTATGGTCGACGAGCGCGGGGATCTTGGAATTGGGGTTGGCAGCGACAAAGCCGCTGCTGAACTGGTCGCCTGTGTTGATGCGAACCAGCCAAGCGTCATATTCCGCGCCGCTATGGCCCAGAGCCAACAGCTCCTCCAGCATTACCGTGACCTTGACGCCGTTGGGCGTGCCTAGGGAATAGAGCTGCAGCGGATGGCGCCCAACCGGCAGGTCCTTGTCGTGGGTCGCGCCAGCAATGGGGCGGTTGATATTGGCAAACTGGCCGCCATTATCCTTGTTCCAAGTCCAGATCTTCGGCGGCACATAGGGGGTCTGTTCGGTCATGGCTAAGCTCCTGTCACCGGCAAGGCGCGCGCCCTGCTCTATCTCCATCGAGGGCCGGATTGGACCGCTCGCGTTGGCGTCAAGCTGACCTGTCCTGCGCAAATGTGAAACTGGTTTTTCGGCGAAAACGCTAGAATGGATAGAAAACCTGTTGCCGATCCGGTCTAGTGTGACGCGAAGCGACGAAACGAGACCGAGCCGATGATCATTTCAGCGCCGACAGACTATCGCGAGGCCGCGCGCCGCCGACTGCCTCGCTTCCTGTTCGACTATCTCGATGGCGGTGCCAATGCGGAACACACATTGCGCCGCAATGTCAGTGACCTGTCAGATGTGACCCTGCGCCAGCGGGTTTTGCGCGATGTGGCCGATATCAGCCTCAAGACCCGCCTGTTTGACCAAGACCTCGCCATGCCCATCGCGCTCGCGCCCGTCGGGCTTGCGGGGATGTATGCCCGGCGCGGCGAGGTGCAGGCCGCTAGGGCCGCTGAGAAGGCTGGCATTGGCTATAGCCTTTCAACTGTCAGCGTCTGCTCGCTCGAAGAGGTCAGCGCTGCGGTCAGCAAGCCGATCTGGTTCCAGCTCTATGTGCTTAAGGATCGCGGCTTCATGAGGAACGTTCTGGAGCGGGCCTTGGCGCAAGGGATCACCACCCTGATATTTACCGTCGACATGCCCGTGCCCGGTTCGCGCTATCGCGACGCCCATGCCGGGATGAGCGGTCCGATGGCCCCGCTGCGCCGCATCGCTCAGGCCATGGCCAAGGCGCAATGGGCGCTGGATGTCGGGCTTTTGGGACGCCCCCATGACCTTGGCAATATCTCAGCCTATCTGGGCAAGGCCATCGGGCTGGAAGACTATATGGGCTGGATCGGGGCCAATTTTGATCCGTCGATCAGCTGGCGCGACATTGAGTGGGTGCGCGATTTCTGGCCCGGTAAGATTATCATCAAAGGCATATTGGACCCAGAGGACGCCAAGGACGCGGTAGAGTTCGGTGCCGATGGTCTGGTCGTGTCCAACCATGGGGGGCGTCAGTTGGACGGGGTCCTCTCGACGGCCCGCGCCCTGCCCGCCGTCGCAGGCGCGGTTGGCGGCCAGATCACCCTGCTGGCCGATGGTGGCATTCGTTCAGGTCTGGATGTGGTTCGGATGCTGAGCCTAGGTGCCCAAGGCGTGCTGCTTGGCCGGGCCTATATCTACGCGCTCGCAACCCATGGCCAAGCCGGGGTCAGCAACCTTCTGGCCCTGATCGAACGCGAAATGCGCGTGGCCATGGCCCTGACCGGGGCCAAGTCCATATCGGAACTTGGCCCGCACCTGCTGGTTCAGCCCGCCTCGGTGTAGCCCGCATAGGAATGTTTCAAGGTGGCGTGGTTGAGCAACATCTCCGCCACCTGCTTCTTGCCGCTCGCATCAAAGATACGGGTACGGACCCAATAGGATTCGGTCCGGCGGCTTTCGGCCAAGGCGGCGATCTCGCGGCGGATAATATAGTCCTCACCCACAAACAGTGGCCCATCGATCAGGCGGATCTCCTGATCGGCATAAAGGCCGACAGCCGGTCCCTTGACGGGGAAGGCCGCTTGGCGACTGGAATATTCGGCGAGAACGCTGATCATTTCCAAGGGAATGATCGCCCTTCCCCAAGGCGACGAGGCGGGATCGGAATACCAAGACGAGGTCTCGGTGATCACCGCCAGCTTTTGATTGAGACTGAAGGGATAGAGCGCGCCCATATGCTGGTCCGGCTCCATCCGCACCTTTTCATCGACCGCGCCGGTCATGCCGACATGCAGATCTTCGAGGATCAGCAGCTTTTCAGGCGGGCGCAAGTCGGCCATGCGCTTTTCCAGCAGGGTCTGGCCAAAGTCCGGGCCAATACTGGCGCTGGCCTCGAGTACCGGCGTGCCATCGGCCTTTTGCGCCCAGACCCGGGTTGAGGTCGCCCCCGCAGGCGGAACCTCGGCAAAGGCCTGAACCTCTTCACCCTCGATGACCATGTTCAGATAGTGAGACGAGATACAGCCGCGCTCATACCAAGCCTGTCCCCAGATCTGAGCCAGCAAGGGTGGAAACAGGCTGAAATGGGTCGGCCCCTCGATGGGCCCCGCCCGAAAGCCGAGCTTCTCGGCCATGGCATCATCATGGATCGAGCTATGGCCGCCATATTCCTGCTCGGCCAGCATCTGGTGCGGCTTGCGCAAGGGACCGGAGAGGATCAGGGGGGTGGTGAAGCTCATGGTGAGGGATCCATGGTGGAGGGAAGGGTTGTTGAAATCCCCCTCACCCAACCCTCTCCCCCAAGGGGGCGAGGGCTAGAACCGAAAAGCCCTCTCCCTGTGGGAGAGGGTTGGGTGAGGGCCTTGTTTTCTTTTTTTTAAAAGAACCCCCTACCCCGGCTTCGCCGGTACTTCCCCCAGAGGGGGAAGATTTACTGTCCCAGATCTTCCCCCTCTGGGGGAAGTGGCGCGAAGCGACGTAGGGGGTCTTGTTTTTTGCCTAGCTGGCAGCAGCGGCCTCGTACTGACGGATCTCGTTACGGCCGACGACCATGTGGTGGACCTCATCGGGACCATCGGCAAAGCGCAGGTGGCGGACATCGGTATAAAGGCCCGCCAGAGGGGTCCATTGTGAGACACCGGCCGCACCGTGCATCTG
>Ga0209829_10002553_pt1 | contig 13778 bp, 12 predicted proteins | sample C_140205_EF_Meta_FD_187311 | JGI IMG/M metagenome (GOLD analysis project Ga0209829, IMG submission 187311) | Freshwater microbial communities from Lake Croche, Canada to study carbon cycling - C_140205_EF_MetaG (SPAdes) (version 2) | ecosystem: Environmental > Aquatic > Freshwater > Lake...
CCCGCCGATGATCCGGCCTTGCCGATCTTGACGCAGGCCTATCGCGATCTGGCGACCAATGCCGATTTTGTCGCCCTCAATCGAACCGTGCCGATCTTGTCGACGTGGGACGACCATGATTTCGGGGCCAATGATGCGGGGGCGATCTATGGCGGCAAGACCCGCGCCGAGGCCCTGTTTGACGGCTTTTGGGGCCAAAGCGCGCTGGGCCAAGACCATCCGGGTGTCTATGGCGCAAGGATCTTTGGCACCGTGGGCCAACGGGTTCAGATTATCATGCTCGACACCCGCACCTTCCGTAGCCCCTTGAAGGATTCGGATGAGCCCGGGACCAAGGGCAAAGAGCGTTATGTTCCAGATGACAACGCGACCAAAACCCTGCTGGGCGAGACCCAGTGGGCTTGGCTGGCACAGCAGTTGAAACAGCCCGCCGATCTGCGCCTGATCGTCTCGTCGGTGCAGGTGCTGGCCGATGGGCACGGCTATGAGGCTTGGCACACCCTGCCGCGAGAGCGGGCCCATCTGTTTGACCTCATCAAGACCAGCCACGCCAAGGGGGTAGTGATCCTGTCCGGCGACCGGCACATGGCCGCGCTCTATCGGCAGTCGGGGCTGGCGGACTATCCGATGGTCGAGCTGACCGCCTCGGCGCTCAACCGCTCCATGAGGGCGACCAATGATGAGATGAGCAGCCAGCAGATCGGCCCGGCCTATGCCCCCAACAATTCGGGCCTGATGGAGATCGATTGGCGCGGCAAATCCTTGCGCCTTTCGATCCGCAATGAACAGGGGGCCGAGGTCCAGGGCCTTAGTGTCCCCTTCGCCCAGATCGGGCTCTAGCCAAGGGGCCAGGGTGGCTCCATAGTCGCCGACCGGTGCAGCAGGATGAGACCATGACCAAGCCCAGCAAGACCCGCCTGACCGACCTCAAGGGCAAGGACGCCAAACCCGCCGCCTTCCTGCCGCCAACGCCCAAGGTCAGCCGCCGCAAACCCGGCAAGGTCTTGACCCCCGCCGAACGCGCTGCGTTCTTGGCCAGCCGCCCGGACCTGAAGGCGGATTAGAGCCTGAGAGGGCGCGGATGACCCCCTCACCCCACCCTCTCCCCCAAGGGGGCGAGGGCTTTTGACCTCTTAGCCCTCTCCCCGTGGGAGAGGGTTGGGTGAGGGCCTTGTCTTCTCCGCGTCATTGCGAGCGCAGCGAAGCAATCCTGTTGGCTGACACTGGCCAGCGTTAATGTTCCCCTAGGTTGCTTCGGCGCGCTGCGCCTCGCAATGACGAAGGTTTTCCTGATGCTGAGCCCGTCGAAGCACGAGGAAACGACACTGTCCCAACAGGGAAGCCCAAATCGATTGTCAAATTAGAGAAAAATGGTGGACGCGACAGGGATTGAACCTGTGACCCCCTCGATGTCAACGAGGTGCTCTCCCGCTGAGCTACGCGTCCGACCGGGCTCCGGTGAGGAGCGGGAAGCGGGGATATACAGACCCGGCGCGCTCAAGGCAAGCGGCTCTGATGGGGAAATGTGAAAGGCTTCGAAGTGGTAGCCCTTATGCCGCCAGCAGCTTTTCAACTTCGGTGACGATCTCGCGCAGATGGATCGGCTTGGCCAGCACCTTGGCGCCTTGCGGGGTCTGGTTGGCCGAGGACAGGGCGACGGCGGCAAAGCCGGTGATGAACATGATGCGCATGTCGGGCTGACGCGCGGCGGCGAGGCGGGCAACCTCGATCCCGTCCATGCCGGGCATGACAATATCGGTCAATAGGAGGTCCCAGCGATCATCGAGCTCGGCTACCGCCTCTTCGCCGTCGGCGCAGGCCTTGACCTCAAATCCGGCGCGTTCGAGCGCCCGGGCTAAAAAGCCGCGCAGGGACTCGTCATCTTCGGCCAAGAGAATTCGCGTCATGTCATATCCATCGTCTGTTGGCCTAAGCTTAAGCCCTCAGGTGTAAAGCCGAGATAAATCCCATGGTCTGGGGCGGCCTGCATTGACCCCTTAGGCCAAGGTCGTGATGATGGGGTTAATGACCTCGTCCGACCCCTTAATCTTCCCTGAGCTTGACCCTGATCCTGCGCCCTTCGTTTTGACGCGTGCGGCGAAGTCTAGCGCTCTGGTCTTTGCCTCGCCCCATTCGGGCCGCCATTATCCCGCATCGCTGATGGAGGCGACCCGGCTTGATGACCTTTCGATTCGTCAGTCAGAGGACGGCTATGTTGACCAACTGATCGCTTGGGGACCGAGCCAAGGGGCGAGCCTGATTGCGGCGACCTATGGCCGGGCCTATCTGGATGTGAACCGCTCCCCGCTCGAACTTGACCCCGATATGTTTGACGGCGACCTGCCGCCAGATCAGGTCCGGGCCTCAGCGCGGGTCTCTGCAGGCCTTGGCGTCATCGCCAAGATCGTCGCAGAGGGGCAAGAGATCTATCGTGATCGACTGGCACCCCTTGAGGCTCAGGCGCGACTGCAGCGGGTCCACCAACCCTATCATGCGGCCCTATCGGACCTGCTGGCCCAGACAAGGCAGGTCCATGGCCTCGTGATCCTGATCGATTGGCACTCTATGCCGTCGGTGGCCTCTGGTGGAGGCTGGGGCCGGGCGGGCAGTGATTTTGTGCTGGGGGACCGCCACGGCACCTCTTGCAGCTCTGGCCTAACGCGTCTGGTCGATGAAAGCCTGACGCGGATGGGCTATCAGGTGGCGCGCAACAGTCCCTATGCCGGGGGCTATACGACCGAGCACTATGGCCAGCCCTCACAAGGCATCCATGCCCTGCAGATCGAAATCAATCGCCGTCTCTATCTAAACGAGGCCGATCTGACCCTTAGCCAAGGCTTTGCCGGCTTGAAGCGCAATCTGGATCGATTGATCGGAATTTTGGCGGCATGCCCGTGGGCCGAACGGTTGGCTTAAAGAATCTTAGCCAAAAAAAAGCCGCGCCTACCAGGCGCGGCCAGTCATTAGGGAGGAAACGCCCAGGAAGGGCAGAGGCATCAGCGACGCCTCACAGGACCTACCTAATGTGCAATGCACAAAACATCAAGCACAAAACAAAGGCCAGAATGGATTTTTATCGACTTTTTTGACAATAGCAGTGATTTCCACATATAAATCAGCACACTAACCATTTCCGAAGAAATTGTGCAGCGCAATAAATTTCTGCTGATCGGTGCGAGTCCCGCGACTCGGTTATGGCGGATCACCTACCGAGTCGCCGAAATGAGTGTGCTTCAGGAAAAAACAAGGATCGGCCCTCGACTCTTTTGCCGCGCCGCCGCCGTGCCCCTCGCCGCTAATCGGTGGCTGTTCTGCACCCATTATCGAGTTTCGAGCCGGTCGGGGTGGCTTTGTTGCTCGCAGTCGCGTACAAGCCGCGCGCCTGTTTCCTTTCGCACCCGCACAAAATCGGTTCCCAAACCATGTCCACGACCACCCAACCTATGCGCAACATCGCCATCATCGCCCACGTTGACCACGGCAAAACCACGCTGGTCGATCAGCTTCTGGCGCAGTCGGGGGTGTTCCGAGCCAACGAAGCGACGGTTGAGCGGGCCATGGACTCCAACGATCAGGAGCGTGAGCGCGGCATTACCATTCTGGCCAAGTGCACCAGTGTTCTGTGGAATGGCGCAGCGGGCGAGACCCGCATCAACATTATCGACACCCCTGGCCACGCTGACTTCGGCGGCGAGGTGGAGCGTATCCTTGGCATGGTCGATGGCTGCCTGCTGCTGGTGGACGCCGAAGAGGGCGTTATGCCCCAGACCAAGTTTGTGCTCGGCAAGGCCCTCAAGCTCGGCCTTCGCCCCATTCTGGTTCTGAACAAGGTCGACCGGCCGCACGCCGATCCTGACCGGGTTTTGAACGACACGTTCGACCTGTTCGCCGCCCTCGGCGCAACGGACGAGCAACTGGACTTCCCCCATCTCTATGCCTCGGGCAAAGAGGGCTGGGCGGTCAACGACATGAGCCATCCGCGCGATACCCTTGCCGCGCTCTATGACAAGATCGTTGAGCATGTGCCGAGTCCTAAGGCGGCTGAGCGCTCGGAAGAGGCCGGTCAGATGCTGGCGGTTCTGGTCGAAAATGATCCCTTCTTGGGCCGTCTGCTGACCGGTCGCGTTGAGGCGGGCCGCATTAAGCCCGGCATGGCGATCAAGGCTCTGGCTCGTGACGGCACCGAAATTGAGCGTGGCCGCGTCACCAAGATTCTCGCTTTCCGGGGTCTGAAGCGTCAGCCCATCGACGAGGCCGAAGCCGGTGACATCGTCGCCATTGCCGGTCTGTCCAAGGCCACCGTCGCCGACACCATCTGCGATTTCAGCCTGATGGAAGCTCTGCCCGCACAGCCCATCGATCCGCCGACCATCTCCATCACCGTGTCCGTGAACAATAGTCCGCTGGCAGGCCGTGAAGGCGACAAGGTGCAAAGCCGCGTCATTCGTGACCGCCTGCTGCGCGAAGCTGAATCCAACGTGGCCATCAAGGTTGCGGAAACCTCGGATAAGGACGCCTATGAAGTGGCGGGCCGAGGCGAACTGCAACTGGGCGTCTTAATCGAAAATATGCGCCGTGAAGGCTTCGAAGTGTCGATCTCGCGTCCGCGCGTGGTCTATCGCAAGGATGAAGAGACCGGTAAGCGGCTTGAGCCCGTCGAAGAGGTCTTCATCGATGTGGACGAAGAGTTTTCCGGCATCGTGATCGAGAAGCTTTCGGCCCGTAAGGCGGAAATGACCGATATGCGTCCTTCGGGGGCGGGCAAGACCCGTATTGCCCTGATGGCCCCGTCGCGCTCGCTGATCGGCTATCAGGGCGAGTTCCTCACCGACACGCGCGGCTCCGGCGTTTTGAACCGTGTCTTCTCGCACTATGAGCCGCACAAGGGGGCTATTGAGGGCCGTCGTAATGGCGTGCTGATCTCCAACTCCGAAGGCGAAACCGCCAGCTACGCCCTGTGGAACCTCGAAGCGCGCGGCACCATGTTCGTTGGCGGCGGTGAAAAGACCTATCAGGGTATGATCATCGGCGAAAATAGCCGCTCTGACGATCTGGACGTCAATCCGCTCAAGGCCAAGCAACTGACCAACGTCCGCGCCTCTGGCAAGGACGAGGCTATTCGCCTGACCCCGCCGCGCCGGATGACCCTCGAACAGGCCATCGCCTATATTGAAGAGGACGAGTTGGTCGAGGTCACGCCTAAGTCCATCCGCCTGCGCAAAGAGGTGCTGAACCCCTCCTTCCGCAAGAAGCGTATGCGCGAAGACTAGGGTCTGGCGACCTTTCGGATTCAAGTTTAACAGCCCCTTCTGGGGCTGTTTTGCTTTGGGCGGCGGTTTTTAGCCCTGCTTGGCGATGGCCCACTGCGCACCGACCACCGCGCCCTTAACAAGGGGCAGTAGGCCAAGGGTCAGAACAACAACCGTCGGCATGGTTAGGGCGAGCACCTGCCCGACCGGCCACTGCCAGATGAACGGAAAAAACAGCATCGGGCCGATGATCAGATGCCCGACCAGCAGGATGGTGAAATAGGGCGGCGCATCGTCTGCCGGATATTGCCCATTATCGTGCCCGCAAGCGTCGCATTCGCTGCGCACCTTGAGATAGCCTTGAAACAGGTTGCCGTTCCCGCAGTTTGGACAACGGCGCAAAAGGCCCCGCTTTAGGCCGGTCGCTAGGGTCTTGTCGCCACGCATCGTCTGTCCTTCCGGGTCTCACGGAAGTGATGTCGTGTCGATAGCCCTCAAGGTCAAGGCCTCTGGACACCCCTGTGACCTTTGGTCATGCCCTCGAAAGCTCTAGGGGTGAATGTAAGAAGGTTGTAAATAACCAGAACGACACGCCCTTAAGGACTGGACCATGTTCAATCGCCGCGCACTGCTTGTCTTTCTCATCGTGCTTCTGGCCCTCCCGATCCTAACGGCTGGCCCGGCTCGGGCCGGTGGCCACGGAGGTGAGGCAAAGAACAGTGGCAGCACGCCCTATGTTCGGATGCGGGCCATCAACGTCAATATTTTGCGCAGTTCGGGCGAGCGGACCGTGGTGACCCTAGAGGTCGGTGTGTTCGTGACAGACCCTAACCTAGTAAAGCGCACAGACGCCTCTATCCCGAGGCTTCAGGCGGCCTTTGGCCAGGTCGTTCAGGGCTATATGGTCGGATTGCCTGTCGGGACCATCCCCAATGCCGATTATGTTGCCCAGTTACTGCAAAAGGAAACCGACCGGGTCGTGGGTCAGCGCGGGGCCAAGCTGCTCTTGGGCACGATCATTATCAACTAGGCGGCTAAACCGTCCATAAACTGCGCTAAGGCCACATCCAGCGCGCTGACCCCATCGGCGTCGTGGGTGGTGAGGACGACCTCGACACGGTTATAGACATTGAACCATTCGGGATGATGGTCGCGTTTCTCAGCCTCTAGCGCTACCCGGGTCATGAAGCCAAAGGCGGCGTTGAAATCCTTGAACCGAAAGGTCTTGGCGATGGCGTCGCGGCCCTCGACCTCTTGCCAGCCGGTCAGTTGGCTCAGCGCCGCCGCGGCTCCGATTTTGCTGGGCCGGGTCAAGCGGATGCCCCTTCAAAGGTCAGGCCGACAATGGCGGAAAGGTCGCGCAGCAGTTGGCCTTCGTTCGAGACCTTAATCGCCTTCATGCCCAAGGCGGCGGCAGGCTTACAGTTGACCCCCAGATCATCGAGATAGACGCACGCCGCAGGGGCCACATCCAACTGCGCGCACATCATCTGATAGATGCGGGGGTCAGGCTTGCGAACCCCGGCCTTGGAGCTTTCGATCACCGCGTCGAACTGGGTCATGATGCCCGCGACCGTGCGGGCCTTTTCGGCCGTCGAGGCCATACCCGCCCCTTCACCCGCCGAGACATTGTTGGTGATGCAGCCCACCTTGAACTGAGCCTTGCAGAGCATCAGCGCCTTGACCACGGCCGGGCGGACATCGCCCGACAGAAGCGGCAGAACATCGGCGCCGCGCACCGCTTGACCCAAGGCCTCAGCCTCCTTGGCGAACATCACGTCAAAGGCGGCGCTATTGATTTCGGACCGTTCGAACAGGGCCCAGGCATTGGTGTCGGGATTGGTCGAATTGACGGTGCGGATGAAGTCCAACGGCAGGCCGCGCTGGGTCTCATACCGATTAAAGGCCTCGAAGGGCGAGGTTGTGAAAACACCGCCGAAGTCCCAAATCACCGCTTCGATCATGGTCTTACCTTACCCTAGAATTGACGGTGCGCGCGCCTATGGCCACCTAATGGACCGGTTTTAACCCTTGTTTGCTTGCGCGGACAAGGCCAGCAGGGCTAAGTCCTATCCATGACACAGATCCGTCCCATCATCGCCCCGTCTCTGCTGGCTTCTGATTTCGCTAAGCTTGGCGAAGAGGCGCGCGCCATCGAGGCTGCAGGTGCCGATTGGCTACATATTGACGCCATGGACGGCCATTTTGTGCCGAACATCACGCTGGGTCCCGATATCGTCAAAGCCCTGCGGCCCCATGTCAAAATCCCGTTTGACGTTCATCTGATGATCGCGCCCGCTGACCCCTATCTCGAAGCCTTTCGCGAGGCGGGGGCTGATATCATCAGTGTTCACCCCGAATCGGGCCCGCACCTGAACCGCACCCTAAAGCGTATTCGTCAGTTGGGCGCTAAGGCGGGCGTCGTCTTTAACCCCTCAACCCCGCCAGAAACCATTGAGTGGATGATGGACGAGGTTGATTTGATTTTGGTCATGTCGATCAATCCGGGCTTTGGCGGCCAGAGCTTCATGACCTCGCAGTTGAAGAAGATAGAGCGCCTGCGGGCCATGATCGACGCGACGGGCCGGGACATTCCCCTTGAGGTCGATGGTGGCGTGACCCCGCAAACAGCTCCTCTTTGTATCGCGGCGGGGGCAACGGCCCTTGTTGCCGGCTCTGCCGTCTTCCGGGGCGGCCCTTCGGCCTATGCCGACAATATCCGCGCCCTAAGGGGCGTCTGAGACCGGTCCCGCCGTGGCCCTGTTGCCCAAACCTCTACCCAAGACCGCCAAGCCGCGGCCCCTCAAGCTTTTGCTCCAGATGGTGGCGCAGACGGCAACCGATCTGGTCAGTTCTGACTGGTACGGCACGCCGTTCCATCTTTGGGGCCTAGGAGGGCCCAAGGTTCAGGGCGTTGCGGCCGCACCGCGCGATCTGCGTCCGCCGCGCAATGGCATGGCGGAGGCCTTGCTTGAAGGCCGGTTTGTTTTGGCCGGAGAAACCCTCTCGGTTGGGCCGGGCGGCGATCCTTGGGATAAGCCCTGCCCCAGCCGATCCTTCGCGGTCGAGCTTCATCGCTTTTCGTGGCTCAATGGGCTGATGGAAGAGCGACCTGTCGGGTTAGACTATGGCCTGCAGCTCTGCCTCGACTGGCGGCGCGCCTATGGTCTGTGGAACAGCTTTTCGTGGGGCGGCGACGTTCTCGATCGGCGGGTCTTTAACCTTGCCTGTCATCTCAGGCATCTGGCCGGTGTGGCCTCAGAACTTGAGACCCTTGCCCTTTGCAACAGTGTGGCGCGCCAAGCCCGTCACCTTCTGTGCCTGTCCCAAAGTGACCCACGAGCAGCAGAGCGCGCCGCCGCCGCCGCCATCGCTGGAACGGCGCTGAGCGGTCCTGCTGGTGATCGTTTGATGGCCCGGGGCCTGTCGATCCTGACCGCCCTGTTGCCCAAGCGCGTCTTGAGTGACGGGGGACATATTACCCGCTCGCCCGAAGCCACCTTGGAGCTGCTCTATGATCTCCTGACCCTTGACGATGCGCTGTCGCAGCGCGGCTTGGCAGCGCCGGTCGAAATATCCAGAGCCATTGATCGGCTGACAGCAGCGGTGCGCTTCTTCACCTTGCCGGATGGTCGGCTGGCCTGTTTCCAAGGCGGCGAAGAAAGCCATCCAGACTATGTTGCTGCCGCGCGGGCCCATGAGGACCGTGATCCAAAGGCGCGCGAGCCTCAGCAGGCGCTTGATTCGGGCTATCAACGTATGTCCGGTCGAACCTTGACGGTCATGATGGATGTGGGCGCACCGGCGCGCGATGCCATGGGTCAGACCGCCACGGCTCAGCCCTTGGCCATCGAAGTGCTCACGGGCCGCGAGCGTCTCATTACCAATAGCGGCTGGAGCCCGCGCCTGCCGCAGGGCCAAGCTTGGCGCTTGAGTGACGGCGGCTCGACCGCCTGTCTGGGCGAGGGGTCTGCCGGTTGGCCCTTGCGGGGCGCAGCCGCCAATCGGTTGGGGGTTAGGCTCGATGGGGCCGCCTTGAGCGTGGATTGTAGCCGCAGCGAAACCGAAGCCGGGGTATGGCTTGAGGCGGTTCATGATGGCTGGGTCCATAGTTACGGCCTGTTGCATGAGCGTCGGCTGTTCCTCGATACGCGGCTTGATGAGATGCGCGGCGAAGACGTCTTTCCTTTGGCGCCGGGTGGCACGCTATCGCGGCAGGTTGAGGTGGGGGTCTATTTCCACCTTCACCCCCAGGTCCGTGCGACCTTGGCCCGCGACCGGCGCAGTGTCTTGCTGATGGGCCCGTCCAATAGTGGCTGGTGGTTGCGAAATGACGCGGCCAGTGTGACCATCGAGGCCAGTTTTCACTTTCTGGACGGACGGCCGAGGCGCTGTATGAAGGTTGTGCTCCACAGTCCACTGACCCGCCAAGGCCGTACGCGCATTCGCTGGAAATTGGCGGCGGCGGAGCCCTCCACATGAGTGAGACTCCACCAGATCCCTTTCAAAAGATCCCCCTTTTGTCGGTCCGCCACATTGCCCTGCTGATCTATATCCATGATCTGCTGATGGCGGCGGCAGCGATGGCGGTGGTTCTATTGGGCCGCTATCGGTTTGAGACCAAGGCCACGCCCTATGGCATGATCTGGGACTCCACCTTGGCCTTCGCTCTGGTTGCCGCCTTTGTCTTTCCGTTCTTCAAGCTCCATCGCGGGGTTTGGCGGTTCACGGCCCTGAACGATATTTGGCGCATTGCCCAGGCCGCAGCCGCGACCAGTGTCTTGGTCCTGCCGCTGCTGTTTCTACTCAATAGGCTGGTTGATTTTCCGCGCTCCGCACCCGTTCTGGTGATCGGTTTGACCGTCCTGTTCATGAGTTTGGGGCGGGTCCTCGCCAGCGGCTTGGCCAGCGGAGATGTCCGTGCAGCCCTCTCGCTAGAAGACCGCTCGGCCCCGGCTATGGTTCTGGTGGGCACCGAACAGGATGCGGCAGACTTTCTACGGGAGAACCGCCGCGCGGCGCTGCCGATGCGTATCGCCGGTCTCGTCACCCCCGATAACCGAGGTGCAGGTCGCACCATTGATGGTCGGCCCGTCTTGGGGTCGCTCAGCCGGCTGACCTTTATTCTGCGCGGCCTATCTGAGCGCAATGTTCAGTTGCCTCAGGTCGTCGTTGTCGATCCAAGGCCCAGCCGAGCCTTGCTCGAACAGGTCGTGGCGGCGGCGGGTGAGGCCGGGGTGCGGGTCGCGCGGGCACGATCGATGGTCGGCGGAGTGGCCGCGCTTGCCCCGGTTCAGGCCGCCGACCTTCTGGGTCGTCCCCCGCGTGTGCTCGATCCTATTCGCGCCCTTGATCTGGTGGCGGGTAAGCGGGTCCTCGTGACGGGTGCGGGCGGGACCATTGGGTCTGAGCTGACCCGGCAAATCCTCAACTATGGGCCAGAGCGGGTTATCCTGTTCGACGCCTCGGAATATAACCTCTACGCCATTGATCGCGAGTTGACGGAATTGGGCATTGAGGTGCCGTGGAGCGTCGAGCTTGGCGATGTGCGCGATCAGGGCCGCTTGAGCGAACTGTTCGCCCGCGAACGGCCACAGGTGGTTGTCCATGCCGCCGCCCTTAAACATGTTCCGCTGATGGAGGCCAATCCCTCTGAAGCCGTCATGACCAATTTGGGCGGGGCGGTGCAGGTGGCGCGGCTGGCGCGGGACCTGTCCGAAGCCTTTGTGTTCATTTCCACCGACAAGGCCGTCAATCCAACCAATGTGATGGGTGCGACCAAGCGGGCTGCGGAACGGGCGATTCAGGCCCTGATGGTCGGTGGCAAGGCCAAGGCCGCCATTGTGCGGTTTGGCAATGTTTTGGGGTCCACAGGCTCGGTGGTGCCCCTCTTTGAACGCCAGATTGCAGCCGGTGGCCCCGTGACACTGACCCACCCCGACATGGTCCGCTATTTCATGACGGTGCAAGAGGCTGCCGGTCTTGTGCTGCAGGCAGCCGCCTTGCCGCAAGAGCCCGGTTCGGCGGCAGTCTATGTGCTGGATATGGGCGAGCCGGTTCGGATTGAAGATCTGGCCCGGCGCATGATCCAGTTGCATGGCCTGCGACCCGATAAGGATATTGCCTTGACCCATACGGGTCTGCGGCCCGGTGAAAAGCTCTATGAAGAGGTGTTCTATTCCGCCGAAGATGTTCGCCAAACGCTCGCCGATGGGGTGATGGCCGCCCGCACGGACCCCGCCCAATGGGCGGACCTGCAAGAGGCCTTTGACGGACTGATGGCAGCGGCCCAATCGCGCAATGAGCAGGCGGTTATCGAGGGTCTTATGGGTCTTGAGCCTGGCTTCTGCCCCGATCCGCGATAGCCATAGTCTTAGGGTTCATTCTGGGGCCTGTCCGTGTTAGCAGGCGCGCAGTGATCCGCCCCTGACCAAAGGCCCTCGTCATGTCCGCTCCAGCCTATCCCGCCGCACCCGACCGCGCCAAGATTGGCCGTGCCCTCCTGTCCGTGTCGGACAAGACTGGATTGATCGAGGCGGCGACGGCCCTGTCGGCTCTCGGCGTTGAGCTGGTCTCGACCGGTGGCACGCGCGCTGCGATCGCGGCGGCGGGCTTGCCGGTGAAGGATGTGTCCGAACTGACCGGTTTTGCTGAAATGATGGATGGGCGGGTCAAGACGCTCCACCCCGTGGTCCACGGCGGACTGCTCGGTGTTCGCGATGCACCAGAGCACGCCAAGGCCATGGCGGACCATAATATCGGCGGTATCGATCTGCTCTATGTCAATCTCTACCCCTTTGAGGCCACGGTCGCGGGGGGCGGCGACTTTGCCACCTGTATCGAGAATATCGATATTGGCGGTCCGGCGATGATCCGGTCTGCAGCTAAGAATCACGGCTATGTCTGCGTCTGTACCGCGCCGCAGGATATGGCCGAGGTCATCGCCGCCCTGCAGGCCGATGGCAGCACGGGATTGGATCTGCGCAAGGCCTTGGCCGCTCGGGCCTATGCGCGCACGGCGGCCTATGATGCCGCCATCTCAAGCTGGTTTGCCGAGCAACTGGGACAGACGAGTCCGCAGCGCAAGGTGATCGCCGGAACCTTGGCCCAGACGACGCGTTACGGTGAGAACCCGCACCAGTCGGCGGCCTTCTACACCTTCTCCAACCCGCGCACAGGCGTGGCGACCGCCAAGCAGTTGCAGGGCAAGGAACTCAGCTACAACAACATCAATGACACGGACGCTGCCTTTGAACTGGTCGCCGAATTTGACCCCGCCGACGGGGCCGCTGTGGCGATCATTAAACATGCCAATCCGTGCGGCGTGGCGGTGGCTGGAGATCTGAAGACCGCCTATCTGAAGGCCCTTCAATGCGACCCGGTTTCGGCCTTTGGCGGTATTGTTGCGGTCAACCGCCGCCTCGACTTGGCGGCAGCCGAAGAGATCGTCAAGATCTTCACCGAGGTGGTCATTGCCCCCGAAGCCGACGACGATGCTATTGCGCTGTTTGCCTCCAAGAAGAACCTTCGCCTTTTGGTCACCGGCGGCCTGCCCGACCCCAAGGCTAAGGGCGATACATTCAAGTCGGTCGCGGGCGGGTTCTTGGTCCAGAGCCGTGACGATGCGCGCCTAACGGCTGCAGACCTGGCTGTGGTGACCAAGCGCGCGCCGACCGAGCAGGAGATCAAGGATATGGTCTTTGCCTTTACGGTGGCTAAGCACGTCAAGTCCAATGCCGTGATCTTCGCCAAGGATGGCCAGACCGCAGGGATTGGCGCAGGTCAGATGAACCGTAAGGACTCAGCGCGTATCGCAGCCCTGCGTGCCGGTGAAGCCGCAGAGATGGCGGGCTTGCCCCAGTCCTTGGCGTACAATTCGGCCTGCGCCTCTGATGCGTTCTTTCCCTTTGCGGACGGCCTGATCCAAGCCATCGAGGCGGGGGCGACAGCGGTGATACAGCCGGGCGGTTCGATCCGCGACGATGAGGTGATTGCCGCTGCCGACGCGGCAGGCATTGCTATGGTCTTCACGGGCGTGCGGGTGTTTCGCCACTAAACGCCCAGAGCGCGTTTTGTAAATTTCTAACCCATTAAACTAATGACAACCTTTATCGATAATAGTAATTATCGTCTGTCAGAACCTTTGGTCTGACGATGGGCAAAACGCCCCCGGTACCAAAATGGAACCGGTCAACTCGATGAAGGAGTTTCGGTATGGCGCTATACAGCGTTAATACGAACCGTGATGCCATGATTGCGCTTCAGAATTTGAACGTAACTGGCGCGGAGCTCGGTATTACACAACAGCGAATTTCGACCGGACGTAAGGTCGATACTGCGAAAGACAATGGCTCCACCTGGGCAATCGCCCAATCAATGCGGGGCACGTCAACATCTCTGAATGCGGTGAAGGACTCTCTTCAACGTGGACAGTCCACACTCGATGTGGCGCTCGCGGCAGGGTCTGCAGTCTCTGACCTGCTCGTGCAGATGAAGGAAAAGGCGCTCGCCGCTTCGGATACCACCCTT
>Ga0209829_10002554_pt1 | contig 13776 bp, 10 predicted proteins | sample C_140205_EF_Meta_FD_187311 | JGI IMG/M metagenome (GOLD analysis project Ga0209829, IMG submission 187311) | Freshwater microbial communities from Lake Croche, Canada to study carbon cycling - C_140205_EF_MetaG (SPAdes) (version 2) | ecosystem: Environmental > Aquatic > Freshwater > Lake...
TCCTGTTTCGTCCAATCCAGCCGAATATCTCTCGCCCGCAAACGCATTCGGGTCCGCCAGGTCTCCGCGCCGGCCAGCAGCACCGCATCCGCGCGACCCGCTTGGATATCCAGGCAGGTCTGGTTCACCAGCGACTGCGGGGTGTTCCCGCCGATCCCGGTGTACTGCGTGCGCGCGGCCGCCGCGCCGATCTGCGCACCCAGGAGCAGGCCCGGATCGCGGTAGCGCCAGGACAGCAGGTTGACCACCCGAATGGAGTCCAGTGCGGCCAGCACTCGCGGGTCGGCAGCCTCCCGGGCGGCACCGGCCATCAGGTCGACCGGTTCAACCTCGGGCGATTCGTCGTGCTGGTTGATCTGACCGACACCGACGATGACCGGTGTCCTCGGATCCAGAACCATCGGCGATCACTCCTGTCGTTCCCGGCGCCACGGAATCAACGCGCGTCAAAACCTAACACCGACGGTGCCCTGAGCAGGTGTTCAGCAAGTGTTCAAGAACAGCAAACCGGAAGTCGGGTCCGCGTTGATAAGTTGACGTGCCATCATCAGTGTCGAACCGATATTGAGCAAAGGAGCGAACTGTGGCCGAGCCGTTCAAGGGAGTCATCAAACTCGACGTCAGGGATTCGACTCCGGACTGGGGCCCCTATGAACTCACCCGCGCTCCTGAGGGGTCGCCGAACATCCTCGTCGTGCTCTATGACGACACCGGCCTGGCGGCCTGGTCGCCCTACGGCGGCGGGATCAACATGCCGACGCTGGACCGGCTCGCCAACAACGGCGTCGCCTACACCCAGTGGCACACCACGGCACTGTGCTCCCCCACCCGGTCGACCTTCCTGACCGGTCGCAACCACCACGTGAACCGCAGTGCGGCCATCACCGAGGGATCCAACGGATTCCCGGGCGCGGCTGGTCGACTGCCGGCCGAGTGCGCGACCATCGGGCAGATCCTGCAGGACAATGGTTACAGCACGTTCTGGATCGGCAAGAACCACAACGTTCCCGAGGAGGACATCTCCGCCGGCGGAAGCCGTTCAGAGTGGCCGCTGTCCAAGGGCTTCGACCGGTTCTACGGCTTCCTGGGTGGGGAGACCAACAATTGGTATCCCGACCTGGTCGAGGACAACCGCTTCATCGAGCCGCCGTACGGCCCCGATGAGGGCTACCACCTGTCGAAGGATTTGGCCGATCAGGCCTTGCGAATGCTGCGCGACCAGCACTCGGCCACCCCGTCCAAGCCGTGGTACATGTGGTTCTGCCCGGGTGCCAATCATGCCCCGCACCACGCGCCGGAGGAGTACATCGCCAAGTACAAGGGCAAATTCGATGACGGCTACGAGGCCTACCGCGAGTGGGTGCTGGCGCGGATGATCGAGCGCGGTGTGATGCCGAAGGGCACCGAATTGACTCCACTGAACCCGATGCCCGATGACATCGCCAACGAGGTCGACTTCGTCCGCCCGTGGGCTGAACTCAACGACGACGAGCGCAAGCTGTTCGCCCGGATGGCCGAGGTATTCGCCGGCTTCTCGGAATACACCGACGTCCAGGTCGGCAGGATCGTCGACTACCTGGAGCAGACCGGCCAGTTGGACAACACGCTGATTTTCTATTGCGCCGATAACGGCGCCTCCGGCGAAGGATCGCCCAACGGTTCCGTGAACGAGAACAAGTTCTTCAACGGCTATCCCGACGAGCTCAGCGAGAACATGCAGTATCTCGACACGTTGGGCAGCCCGGAAACCTACAACCACTATCCGACCGGCTGGGCAGCAGCGTTCTCCACACCGTTCCCGATGTTCAAGCGTTACGCCCAGTACTCCGGCGGGACCTGCGATCCGCTGGTGATCCACTGGCCCAAGGGCATCAAGTCCAAGGGCGAGATGCGCCACCAGTACCACCACTCCACCGACATCGTCCCGACCATCCTCGACGTCACCGGTCTGGAGATGCCGGACGTATACCGCGGCGTGGAGCAATACCCGCTCAACGGGGTGTCAATGCGCTACAGCTTCGACGCTGCCGACGCCGCTACCAAAAAGAAACGCCAGTACTACGCCATGCTGGGTACCCGCGGCCTGTGGCAGGACGGCTGGAAGGCCTCGGCTCTGCACGCCCCGATCAGCGGTAAGGGTCACTTCGATAAGGACAAGTGGGAGCTCTTCCATGTCGATGAGGATCGTGCCGAGTCGCGCAACCTGGCCGACGAGCATCCGGAGAAGCTGCAGGAACTCATCGACGTCTGGTTCTCCGAGGCCGAGGCGAACTTCGTTCTGCCCCTTGATGATCGCACTGCCGTCGAGCAGTTGGGCAACGCACGCCCGCAGGCCGAGCCGCCGCGGTCGCGCTACATCTACTACCCGGACACCGCGCCGGTGCCCGAGGGTGCGGCGGTGAATGTGCGCGGTCGGTCCTACAAGATCCTGGCCGATGTCGAGGTCACCAAGGACACCGAGGGCGTGATCTTCGCGCACGGCTCCCGATTCGGCGGCCACACGCTGTTCATCAAGGACGGCATGCTGCACTACGTGTACAACTTCCTCGGGATCAAACCGGAGCAGACCTTCGTCTCGAAGAAACTCGAACCCGGCAATCGCACCCTCGGGGTGGAGTTCATTCGGGAAGGCGCCGGTGAGCACGGCGAGTCGACCGGCACCGCCAAGCTTTACGTCGACGATCAGGTGGTCGCCGAGGGGCCGATGCGGGCCCAGGTCGGCAAGTTCACCCTCTCCGGTGACGGATTGTGCGTCGGATTTGACAGTGCCGATCCGGTCAGCCGGTCCTACCCGCCGGGCTTCCCGTTCACGGGCGGGAGGATCCTCGGGGTCGGGGTGGACGTCGGCGATGACGTGTATCTCGATCTGGAGCGCGAGGCCGCCGCGGCATTCGCCCGCGACTAGGACGCCGCAGTCATTCGCCCGCGATCAGCCCTCAGCGGGACCGACCCGGTAGATGGACTTCAGCGCGAAGAATTCGTCGAGCCCCTCGGGGCCGAGTTCGCGGCCGATCCCGCTGGCCTTGACACCGCCGAACGGCGCGCCCATGTCCAATTGGTAGTCGTTGATTCCAATAGTGCCGGTGTGGACTTCGCGTGCCACCTCGGTAGCGCGGTCGGTGTCGGTGGACCACACCGTGCCGGCCAGTCCGAACTCGCTGTCGTTGGCCAGCGCGATGGCCTGCGCATCACTGTCGTAGGGGATCACCGCCAGCACCGGACCAAAGATTTCCTCCTGGGCGATGCGATCGGAGTTATCGACGTCGGCGAAAATCGTCGGCGAGACGAACCAGCCGCGCGGCTGATCCTTCGGAACACCGCCGCCGACAACGAGTTTCGCGCCGCTGCTCTTACCGGTTTCGATGTAGTCGAGCACGCGGTCGCGCTGCCGTGCACTGACCACCGGACCGATATCAGTCGCCTTGTCCAACGGGTCGCCAACCGAGAAGCCGTTGACCAGATCAGCCAGGGCGTCGACGACTTCGACGTACCGGGATCGCGGCGCCAGGATCCGCGAGCCCAGATAACAGGTCTGGCCGTTGTTGACGAACGACACCGACCGTAGCCCGCGGATGGTGGCATCGAGGTCGGCGTCGTCGAGGATGATCGCCGCGGACTTGCCACCGAGTTCGAGTGTGACCGGCCGCAGTAGTCGACCGCACACCTCGCCGATGATGCGTCCGGCCGCGGTGGACCCGGTGAAGCTGACCTTGTCCACACCGGGATGGGACACCAGGTGTTTTCCTGTCTCGACTCCGCCGGGCACGACATTGAGCACACCGGGCGGCATCCCGCACTCCTGGGCTGCCTCGGCGAAAACCAATGCATCCAAGGCGGTTTCGGGTGCCGCCTTGAGCACAACCGTGCAACCGGCCGCGAGCGCGGGTGCGAGTTTGAACGCGGCCAGGGCTTGCGGATAGTTCCATGGGACGATCGCGGCGACCACCCCGACTGGCTCGCGGCGGACGATCGTGTGGCCCATCACGCTGGGCCGGATCTGCTCGATCGGGGTCTCGGTGATGAGCTTGGCGTAGTAGCCCAGCAACGCGGCCGGGAACAGTCCGTTGGCGCCCCGCGACAACGACAACGGCATGCCGTTCTCCCGCGTCACCAGTTTGTCGGTGCTGTCAGCGCGTCGGTGCAATGCGGCGGCGAAGGCCAGCAGCACTCCGGCGCGGTGGTCCGGGGAGGCTGATCGCCACTGCGGCAGCGCCGCGCGCGCGGCAGCGACCGCCGCATCGACTTCGGCCCCCGTGCCGCTCGCGCCGTCGCCGAGCGGCTCTCCGGTCGCGGCTTCCAGCACCGGTTCTGACTGCGTGGCGAGGCGAAACTCGCCGTCGATGAACACCCGTGGACTCGCGGTCATAGCGGCACTTTCTTTCGCTCGGTTTCGAACAACACGCCGTCTGCGATCTGCCGATCGATAGCCTCGTCGTCCATGCCCAGGATGTCGCGACAGATACCCCGGGTGTCCGCCCCGGGCAGCGGTGCCGGACGCTGTGCGGCCGGCGGGATATTGCGGTAGCGCGCCGGGCCGGACTCGGTGGGCAGTGCGAACTCCAGCAGTGGGTGGGTCATCTCGCTGAACACCTGCCGCAACTGCAGCTGCGGATCCTCGTAGACGTCGTCGGGCCGGTTCATCGGCCCGGCAGATATGCCGTGCGCCTGCATGACCTCGGCCACCTGCAGCGGTGCGTGTGTCCGCGTCCAGGCCGCCAGGTCGGCGTACAGAGCGTCGGTGGCCGCGGACCATGGGTGACCGATGACCGCGGCGACCGCCCGGCGGTCCGCGTCGGAACCAAGGGTGATGACGCACCACTCGTCATCACCGGCGCACGGGTACACCCGGTGAACGGCAGGATCATGGCCCACCGCGCCCGGGTCGGCACCCAGGACGACGTAGCTGGTGTCCAGCTGGTTGAGGACCGCCTCGGCCTGCGACACATGAACATGTGCGCCTAAACCACCACGCCGGCGTCGGATCAATGCAGCCAGTGCTCCGATCGCGGTGATCCGGCCCACGACGTGATCAGGGAAGATCGTCGTCGCGTCGAAGAAGGGGTGCCGGGCTTCTGCGGTCTCCGGTTGCTCGGCGGTCCACAGCCGGGTTAGCCCAGTGGCCGCCCGGACCAGCGGGCCGTATCCCATTCGCGTGCTCCACGGGCCGGTGTCGCCGAATGCGCTGCTTTCAGCCAGTACCAGACCCGGATTCAGCTCGTGCAGCCGATCATACGAAAATCCGAGCGCGGCAAGTGTTCCCGGCTTGAAGTTCGCGAAGACGGCATCGGAGGTGGCGGCCAGTTTCGCGAAGAGTTCAGCGCCGGCGGGGCTGCGCAGATCCAGTCCGAGGCCCAGGTTGTTGCGGTGCGCCCGGGCGAATGAATCGCCGATCGCCTGATCCTCGCGTTTCTGGCGCAGTCCGTCGGGGTAGGCCGCACTCTCCACTTTGATGATCTGCGCGCCCAGATCACCGAACAGCCTGCTGAGTTCTCCGCCTGCGACGATGATGCCCAGATCCATCACCCGGATCCCGTCGAAGGGCCGCTCGCCAACCGCTCCGGTGGGCGGCGGCGTGAACTGCGGTGCCCGCCAGGTGGGCTCGGAAGAGCCGGTCGCGGGTGCCGGGGTGCGATAACCGGCGCGGGTGCCGTCGACAACCCAATAGCCGGCCGGGACTCGCGCGCTCACGCCCGGAGCCAGTTCAGCACTGGTGAATGCGCCCACCGCGCCAAGATGCTCGGACTCCAGTACCTGCGCCGGGGTCAGAACGGCGGCGATCGGCACGCCATAGCCCTGACCGTCGGCCACCAGTTGTTCCATCGTCTGATCGGCGAACAGTGCGGCGATCAGTCCGCCGAGTTCACCGAAGGCCCGCACCCGGGCCGCGATGGAGTCGAAGCGCTGATCCTGGAACTGTTCGGGCTCACCCAGCCATGCCCGCAGGCCCCGCCACTGCCGGGGTGACATCACGCAGAGCCTGACGTATCCGTCGCTGCACGCGAAGATCGGGTAGGAATCCTGGTTCTTCGGTCTGCCCCGCCAGCGGTCGGATCGGTTTCGCGCGGTAGCGGCCTGCCCCTGGGTGCCGAACGGCGGATCTAGCGCCAGCACAACGGCGTCGAACCGGGAGAAATCGATGAAGTCGCCTCTGCCACAACGTAATCGATTGACGTACGCGACGAGCACCGCCCACACTGCCTGCACCGCTGCGGTGGCAGAGGCTATGCCGTCCGGTGGCAGCACCGGCGTTCCAGCCGTCGGCCCGGACCGTGACAGCGCACACGCCATGGCGTACAGAACCGGGTCCGTGGCAATCCAGTCGGCATACGGACCGGTCGACCCGAAGTCGCTGACGGCCATGGTGACCAGGTGATCGAACCGGTCGGCCAACTGCACACACGACGTGCCGTAGTCAGCCGCCCGGCCGGGTAGTCCACTGTCGATGACGATGTCGGCCGCACCGGCGAGAGCGACCACCCGGTGCCGGTCGGCTTCGTGGTCGGGGTCCAGCACCGCTGCGCGCTTGTTGGCGTTGTGCAGAGCGAACGGGATACTCACCCCATCCAGCGTCGGCAGCGCGTGCCGGGATGGATCGGCCGACGGTGCCTCGATCTTGAGCACGTCGGCACCGAGGTCGGCGAGCAGTCGACCGATCGCGTCGGCCGGACCTTCGCACAGGTCAAGCACCCGCAGGGAAGCCAACAGCGGCTCATTGTCGATCACGACCACGCCTTCCTTCCTCCGGCGCCGAGCTTAGCCACCGCCGCCCGAGCGTAGAATTGCAGGCACATGTCTCGACATTTCGCGGTGATCGCCTTGGCCCACTCCCCCGACGCCCAATCCCCCCAGTCCCCGCTGGCCTCGGCCCAACCCGCCCAGACCCCGCTGCCTGCACCGCACCGTGTGCGGGCGTACGTCGATATCGGCGTGGTGGTGACGGTGCTTGTGATCGCCAACGTGATCGCCCACTTCACCACGGCGTGGGCGAATATCGCCACCGTTCCCGTCGTGGCGATCGGCCTGGTGTTGCTGGTGCGTGCCCGCGGCCTGAGTTGGACTGAACTGGGGCTGGGCCGCGAGCACTGGAAAGCCGGTGCGCGCTACGCGCTGGCCGCCGTCGCACTGGTCGGGATTGTGATCGCCGTGGGCGCCGCGCTGCCCTGGACACGGCCGATGTTCCTCAATGACCACTACGCCACCCTCTCCGGCGCAGTAGTGGCATCCATGGTGATCATCCCGTTGCAGACCGTCATCCCGGAGGAACTGGCGTTTCGCGGCGTACTGCACGGTGCGCTGGACCGGGCCTGGGGATTCCGCGGCGTTGCGGCCGTCGGTTCGGTGCTCTTCGGGTTCTGGCACATCGCCAGTTCCCTGGGTCTGACGGCCGGCAACGTCGGCTTCACCCGGATCCTCGGCGGCGGCGTCTTCGGCATGGCGGCCGGCGTTGCCGGTGCCGTACTCGCCACTGCAGCAGCCGGATTCGTCTTCACCTGGCTGCGCCGACGCAGTGGGAGCCTGATCGCGCCGATCGCGCTGCACTGGTCACTCAACGGCCTTGGCGCGTTGGCCGCCGCCCTGGTGTGGCAGCTGTCCGGTTAAGTCCGGCTTCGGTCAATTGCCGGACCCTAGGTCTAGGTCCGGCAGGTCCGATTGCCGGACCCTAGGTCTAGGTCCGGCTGCGGACCTTGCCGACGATCCACAGCAGGAGCACCGATCCCAGTACCGCGGTGAATAACGTGAAGAACCAACCGCCGCCCGCAGTGTTCAGGAAGAAGCTCAGCAGGAATCCGCCGAGAAGCGCGCCCGCGATGCCGGTAAGGATGTTGGTCAGTAACCCGGCACTGCTGCCTTTGACGATCTTGTTGCCGAGCCAGCCGGCGATGCCGCCGATGATGATGTAGCCGATCCAGCCGACGCTGGTCTGCGTCGTCGAACGGGCCAGGATTTCAGTTGCAGCCATGATGTCCATCGGGGACTCCTCAAGGTCACCGGCCGATGCCAGCCACCGGCCGTCATTCAGGTATAGCGCACGCCGATTACGATTCGCGCACCGAAAGAGCAACGATCACGTGGCGGAGGCTCAGCCTCCGGGCATCATCTCCGGCACCGGGGTTTCCACCGGAATCGGGATACCGATCCGGTTGCCGGGCGCAGGCGGTGGCGCCGGGGGTGCGTTGGGATCCACCGGTGGCGGTGGCGGCGGTGGCGGTGGGGTGTAGGGCTTGATCGACTGAGCCAGCGCCTTGGCCACGGCCGTATCGATCGGATCTTTCGCCGTGCCGAGGTACACCACGAACCAACGCTCAGCGGATTGGCTGCGCGACGCACTCGCGGCCGCGGTACCGACCACGCCGGCCCAGATCTGGCCGTTGGGCTTGGCGGCGTCGGAGAACTTGACGTCGTAGGACGCCGAGGATCCCGGCATGGTCCCGGCCTGCAGGGTTCCGGACTGCTGATTGATCCGGGTGCCGGGGAACGGCATGAAGAACTCGCCCATGTCCGAGGCCAGGCGGACGGCAGCCTTGGCGTTATCCGCCTCGGCTCCGGCGAAGAGCTTCAGATCCAGCCTGCCGAGCAGGATGTTGGTGTCGTTAGCGGTTGGCGCGCTCTGGCCGTTCAGCGCCGGACCGGTCTGCTTCAGCAGTAAGGCTTGGCCGTAGCTCAGGCGCGATGCGTCGGCCACCTCCCAGCCGGCCGGCAACAGGTAGCTGAACCCGCCCGCGGAGTTGGTGACCCGGCCGGGTTCGAGTTCCGGTGCGGGTGCGGGTGCCGCCGCCGGGTTGGCCGGGACCGGCGCGGGTGCGTTGGGGTCAGCCGGCACGCCGGCATCTGCAGGTGGCGCCGGCGCGGGTTCGACCGGCGCCGCCGGTGAGGCGGGTGGCGGTGCCGCCGGTGCCGCGGTCGACGCCGGGGCCGGCGTTGCGGACGGCGCCGGTTCCGCGGGCGCGGCCGTCGTGGTCGGGGCCGCCGGCGCGGCGGCGGTGGTTGTGGGCGGCGGTACCGGGTCGGCGACCGCGGTAATCGGTGGCAGAGCAATGGTGATTGCACTGGCCCCGGCCACCGCGGTCACGGCGAACGCCGTCCACAGTCCCGGGCGTCGTGAGGTGGGGTCCGGCTGCGTCATGGCAAAAAACCTACCGTGTTACCGCCGTGACGCAAGTTCGATCTCAGGCGTGTCCCGACCCGGCGTGTAATCCGACGGCCTGCGTCTTGACGGTGAACCAGACCTGCTCGCCGGCCTGCAACCCGAGATCGGCGACGGCATCGGGGGTGACGTCGGCAGCCAGGCCGGGTGCCCCGTCCGCCTGCTCTTCGGCTCGTACCCGCACCACCGCGCCGTTCACCTCGAAGCCGGTGATCCGAACCCGAACGCTGTTACGTGGGCTGCCGTGCGGCTGCTCCCGAAACACCGCTACCGCGGCCGGCGAGAACACCGCCGCAACGTCCTGGCCTGGCGTCAGGTGATCGGCCGAATATCCGTGCCACATCACACCCGGCAGCCCCGGTTCCGGCTCGGCACGGAGAACACCCGGTTCGACGAGCACACCACGCACCAGGTTGACTCCGGCGATGCGCGCCCCGAAGGCGCTGCGGGGTGCGGCCAGCACCCGGGCGACCGGGCCGATCTCGGCCACCTTTCCGTCCTCCATGATCAGCACCCGATCAGCGAGGGTGAGAACATCGATCAGGTCGTGGGTGATCAGCAGTGCGGCCCGGGAATCTGCGGTGAGCACCCGACGCAGCACCGGCCGAGTTGCGGCGGCGGACGCGACGTCCAGGCCGGCCAGGGGTTCATCGAGGAGCAGCACATCGGGCTCAGCTGCCAGGGCTCGGGCCAGTGCGACCCGCTGCGCCTGCCCGCCCGATAAATCGGCGGGTCTGCGGTCGGCTAGGTCCTGCGCGTCGACGTGGGTAAGCCACCGCTGCGCGCACTGTCGCGCTGCGGACCGGTCGGCGTGGCGGCGCGCCGCGAACTCGACGTTGCCGATAACGCTCAGATGCGGAAACAGCAGCGGGTCTTGGAGCAGTACGCCGATCCGCCGGTCGTGGGTCGGCACATACACGCCCCGACAGGTGTCGGTCAGGGTCCGGTCCCCCACCCGCACCAAGGCGTCGTCGGCATGCAGGAGGCCGGCGATCACCGCGACGGTGGTGGACTTGCCGGCCCCATTGGGCCCGAGGACTGCCAGTACCTCACCGGCGGCGACGCTGAACTTCACGTCCAGTTCGCGGCCGGCGACTATTGCCGACACCTCGAGGTCAGGCACCGGCGTTCCAGCCCGCGATGCGACGAGCGCCCAGTCCGACGACGACAACCGCTGCTACGGCGATGAGCAGAACCGACAGCGCAACCGCGGCCTCGGGATCGCCTTCACGCTGCAGGTAAATCTCCAGCGGAAGGGTGCGCGTCACGCCCTCGCGGGACCCGGCGAAGGTCAACGTGGCACCGAACTCCCCCAGCGCCCGGGCGAAGGCAAGCACCGCACCGGAGACCAGGCCGGGCGCCAGCAGGGGCAGGGTGACCCGCCACCACACCGTGGCCGGTGTCGCACCCAGGGTTGCCGCCACCATGTCGTAGTCCGAACCGGCCGTGCGGGCCGCGCCCTCGAGTGCGATCACTAGGAAGGGCAGCGATACGAACGTCTGAGCCAGAACCACCGCCGTCGTGGTGAACGCGATCCGGATCCCCGCCGCGTCGAGGTAGTGACCCAGCAGTCCGAGCCGGCCGAACACATACAGCAGGGCGATACCGCCGACCACCGGCGGCAAAACCAGCGGCAGCAGGATCAGCGGTCGCAGCACGCGGGCCAGCGCTCCTCGGTGCCGCGCCAGCACCAGGGCCAGCGGAACACCCAAAATCAGGCACAGCAGCGTGCTCGCTGTGGCAGTCCGCAGGCTCAGCAGCAACGCGGTCCGGGAGGCCGGACTGGTGATCAGTGAGCCGAACCGCGACCAGTCGACCTTGGCCGCGATAGCCACCAGTGGCAGCACGACGAACACAGTTGCCAGCGCCGCCGGCAGGTATACCCATCGTGGCAATGCCACGCCGGGTGCACCGATGTGTCTCATGGCGTCCCACCCTAGGCCGGGTCGCGAACCCTACCGTCGAGTAACCTGCGGGTAGGGCAGCGATGGCTGCAAGCAAGGAGTCAAGCCGATGGACGTGCTGGTTACCGGGGCCGACAGCGACCTTGGGCGAACGATCGCGGAAATGTTCCGGTCTGCCGGTCACCAGGTCGTGGTGGCCGGTCGTCGCGGCGACGAACTGGAACTGGTGGCCAAGGAATTGGACGTCGACGCGATCGTGTGCAATCCGACCGACCCGGTCAGCATGGCTGATGCCCGGCCTCGGTTCCCACAGCATCTCGACACCGTCGTCACCGTGCCCGACTCGGCCCCATCGGTCGGCGACCCACGGACTTTCACGATCGCCGACAGCGCGGCCGCGTGGCGGTCGGCCTTCGACCGCACCGTGCTGTCCGCCGTCCTCACCGTGGCGGCCGTCGCTGACAATCTGCGTTCGGGCGGGTCGATCGTGACCGTTGTGGCCGACGACTCCGGCGACGATGGACCGAATGCCGCCGTCAAGGCGGCACTGTCGAACTGGACCGCCGGTCAGGCCGACCATCTTGGCACCCGGGGTATCACGATCAACTCGGTTGCGTGTGGCCGGACCGCACAGGCGAACTACGCAGGATTGACCGTTGCGCCGTCGTCGGTGCCGATCGAAATCGCCAGGCTTGCATTGTTTCTCGCCACTCCGGCCGCACGTCACATCACCGGGCAGACCCTGCACGTCGGCCGTGGTGCCGCGGTCTCTTACGGCTGATACATTCCGGCATTCCGGACGCCGCCGGCGCGTTATTGTCGGCGGGTGACGATTCGACTCGGTTTCCAGATCCCCAACTTCTCCTACGGCACATCGGTCGCGGAGATGTTTCCGACCGTCATCGCCCAAGCGCAGGAAGCTCAGGCTGCCGGATTCGATTCGGTCTTTGTGATGGATCACTTCTACCAACTCCCGATGCTCGGATCGCCCGACCAGCCGATGCTGGAGGCCTACACCGCGCTCGGCGCGTTGGCGAGCGTCACCCAGGACGTGTTGCTCGGCACCCTGGTGACCGGCAACACCTACCGCAATCCGACTTTGCTGGCGAAGATCATCACCACCCTCGACGTGGTCAGTGGAGGCCGTGCCGTTCTGGGCATCGGCACCGGCTGGTTTGAACTCGAACACGACTCTCTGGGATTCGAGTTCGGCACCTTCACCGAGCGGTTCGCCAAACTCGATGAGGCGTTGGAAATCCTGCTGCCGATGATCAAAGGTGAGCGAGTGAGCTTCACCGGCAAGTACTACCGCACCGTCGAGGCGTTCGCGGAACCCCGGCTGCGCGATCACATTCCGCTGATGATCGGCGGCAGCGGCGAGAAGAAGACCTTCGGCCTGGCCGCCCGGTTCTTCGACCACCTGAATATCATCGCCTCGTTCGCCGAACTCCCCGGCAAGATCGAAGCCCTGAACAGGCGTTGCGACGAGGTCGACCGTGACCCCGCCACACTGGAGACCAGCATGCTGCTGACCGCGGTGCCGGACGCCAGCATGACCGACGACATGCTTCCCGCGGAGATGCGGGGCCGGATGGTGGTGGGCAGCCCCGAACGGATCGCCGAGGCGGTGGCGACCAATGTGGTCGGCGCCGGGGTCGACGGCGTGATCCTCAACCTCCCGGCCTACGTACCGGGGTCGATCACCAAGGTCGGCGAGGCTCTGCGACCCGTGCTCGGGTTGTGACCCGGCGCGACGGCGGAGATCGGAGCGACTACCGTATGACACGTTCTCCGCAGTCCTGGCCGGTGCAGTCTTACAAGGAGCGAAGATGAGCCATCCCGGCGCCACTCCGTCGGATAGACACAAGATCGTCATCATCGGTTCGGGTTTCGGCGGCCTCAATGCCGCGCAGAAACTCAAACGTGCCGATGTAGACATCAAATTAATCGCCAAGACCACCCACCATCTGTTCCAGCCGTTGCTGTATCAGGTGGCGACCGGGATCATCTCCGAAGGCGAGATCGCTCCCCCCACCCGGGTCATCCTGCGCAAGCAGAAGAACTGCCAGGTATTGCTCGGTGAGGTCACCGATATCGACCTGACCAACCAGACCGTCGACTCGCTGCTGCTGGGCCACACCTACCGCACCCCGTATGACACGTTGATCGTCGCGGCGGGTGCGGGACAGTCCTATTTCGGCAACGATCACTTCGCCGAGTGGGCGCCGGGCATGAAGACCATCGACGATGCGCTGGAACTGCGCGGCCGTATCCTGGGCGCCTTCGAACAGGCCGAGCGTTCCAGCGACCCGGAACGCCGCGCGAAACTGCTCACCTTCGTCGTCGTGGGTGCGGGACCGACCGGAGTGGAGATGGCCGGCCAGATCGCCGAGTTGGCCGACCACACCCTTAAGGGGGCGTTCCGTCACATCGACTCCACCAGGGCAAGGGTGATTCTGCTGGACGCGGCCCCGGCCGTACTTCCGCCAATGGGCGAGAAACTCGGACTCAAGGCGGCAGCCCGGCTGGAGCACCTCGGCGTGGAGATCCAACTCGGCGCCATGGTGACCGATGTCGACCGCAACGGCATCACCGTCAAACACAACGACGGCACCGTCGACCGCATCGAATGCGCGACGAAGGTGTGGTCCGCCGGTGTCGCGGCCAGCCCGCTCGGCAAGATCCTGGCCGACCAGTCCGGAGCCGAAGTGGACCGTGCCGGGCGGA
>Ga0209829_10002555_pt1 | contig 13775 bp, 10 predicted proteins | sample C_140205_EF_Meta_FD_187311 | JGI IMG/M metagenome (GOLD analysis project Ga0209829, IMG submission 187311) | Freshwater microbial communities from Lake Croche, Canada to study carbon cycling - C_140205_EF_MetaG (SPAdes) (version 2) | ecosystem: Environmental > Aquatic > Freshwater > Lake...
GCCTTCATTCCCGCGCAGGGGCCCCCTACCCTCTTCGCGAATATCAGCCTACGTGATGTCCCGGCGGCGCGCATGATTACGGATGTCGAAGACGTTCGCCCCTTCAGCCGCCTGCCCAAGGACCTGTCGTCTTTCATCTCGGAACGCCTTCCAGATGGCGGCGTCATCGGAACCTGCGGCGTCGAGGATTGTCTGCCAGCCAATGACTGGTGGGCGATCGAGGAGGCGCTGCCACTCATCAACTGGACGCCCCGCGACGCCGAACTCGACGCCATGCGCGCAGCCAAGGACACATTTGAAGTCGCCGCCATCCAGCGCTCCATGTCCCTTGCCGACAACGCGCTTGACGCAGCGCCAGATCTGCTGCGGCAGGGCCTGTCCATGCGCGTCGTGATCGCCGAGCTTGACAAACAGGTCCGCAACCAAGGCGCAGAAGATGTGCGGTTCCTGATCGCCACCGGCGTGCAAACGACGCAGGCTCTGCGACCCGTTGACGATGGCGCCCCGAAGCCTGGAGAAACCGTGTTGATCTATTGCGCCGTCCAGAACCAGCGCTACTGGGGAGAAGCGGCGCAGACCTACGCCATGGGGCAGGCCTCCGACGCCGTGAAGGCGCTTCACGCCAAAGCCGTTTGCGCTCTCGAAGGCATGGCGGCGCATATGCGGCCGGGCGTGCGCGCCAGCGAGATTGCGCATATCGCGGGTGACACGCTACAGGCAGACCTTGCGGCGGCGGCAAGTTATGGATTGGGCGGCGGCATCGGCCTCGACGCCAGCGAAGGCTTTGCGTTCAGCCCGCAGGACGACACCATCATCGCGTCCAACGCTACCGTAGCGCTACGGGTGATCCTGCACACGCGCGATGGCGGCGTGGCGGTGACGCGCGGCATCCACACAAGCGATAAAAGCGCAGGCCACTTGAGCCGTCGCGATCAACTGATCGTGGTTTGACCGTCGAGAAAGACAGGGGGCCGACGCCACAATGAGCGACACAGCACTGCCCGCAGGGAAATTCCTCATCGACCCCTATCTCGAGTGGACGAAGGGAGAAGGAATTCCGATCTACGAAGACTTCGGGCTGGATCTGCGCAGTCTGGCCCTGAGCCATTGGGATCGTCTCGGTGTCCCCGGCTGCATCGCCCATGTCAAAGGGCGGGGCGATTTCATGACGATCTTCGTCATAGAGATACCGCCAGGCGGCAAGACTGCCCCAATGCGCCACCTCTATGAAGATGCCGTCATCGTCATCAGCGGTCAGGGCAGCACCAGCATCGAGGGACATGACGGGACGCGGCACCACTTCGAATGGGGACCGCGCTCGGTTTTCGCGCCCCCACTCAATTTGAGGCATCAGTTCTTCAACGCATCCGGCCAGCATCCGGCGCGTCTGGCGATCTGCTGCAACATGCCAGCGGTCTATAATCTGTTCCGCAGCGAGCATTTTGTGTTCGAGAACACATCGACGTTTCCGGACAGGGAAGGCGATCCCAGCCATTTCAAGGGCGAAGGGGCATTCATTCCCGTGCGGCCGGGAAAGCATATGTGGGAGACCAATTTCGTCCCTGACGCGCTGAATCTGGAGTTGAAGACCTGGGCGGCCCGGGGCGCCAACGCCTCGCATATCCAGCTGATCCTCGCCGACAGCATCCTGCACGCGCATCTTTCGGAGATGCCGGTCGGCACTTACAAGAAATCCCACCGGCACGGCCCCGACGTGCATGTCTTCTGCCTTTCAGGCCAAGGATATTCCCTCTTCTGGTACGAAAACGACAAGGACTTCGTGCGGATCGACTGGACGGAGGGCTGGGTCTTCGCGCCGCCCGACATGATGTACCATCAGCACTTCAACACGAGTTCCGAGAAAACACGCTATCTCGCCATCGGCCACGGAAGCGTGCGTTATCCCTTCACGCAGAACATGTGGAAGGTCTATCGTGGCGTCGATGTGGACGTCAAACAAGGCGGCAATCAGATCGAATACAGGGATCAGGACCCCCGCGTGCACCAGATCTTCCAGGACGAGATGGCGAAAAAGGGCATCGCCTCGCGCATGGGCGCCTATTTCAACCCGGATTGACCACCTGTCCTTTCAGCGGCGAAGGCGCTCCAGAAAGCGCCCATCAAAGGGAGTTCAAGTTGCGCAACTCGCGGTTCCTTTTGGCGACTGCCTGCATTTTCACCCAACTTTGCTGCGCCAGAGCGCCAGCCAAGGCCGAAACGGTCACGGATTTTTACCGCGGCAAGACTCTGGAGATCAGCGTCGGCACAGGCCCGGGCGGCGGCTATGACGCCAATGCGAGGCTGGTGGCGCGCCATATTGGCCGCTTCATTCCAGGCGCTCCGAAGATCATCGTGGCCAATGTGCCGGGGGGTGGTGGGATCACAGCGGCCAACAAGCTGTTTAACGTCTCCCCCCGGGATGGGCTCTCCATTGGCACATTCAGCAATGCGCTCCTGACCCTTCCGCTGCTCAACCCAGGCGCCACCAGGTTCGATCCAACGAAGTTCACATGGATCGGCAGCCTGTCCCGGGAGGATGGCGTCTGCATCACGTCGAAAAGCTCAGGGGTGGCGACCTGGAACGACCTGCTCGCCAGGGAAGTAATCGCGGGCACAACTGCGCCGGGCACCACGACGCATCTTTACGCAGCCCTCCTCCTCAACCTGTTTTCTGCGAAGTTTCGGATCGTTTCGGGTTACCCCGATGGTAGCTCGGTGGTCCTCGCCTTCACGCGCGGCGAGGTTCAGGCGCTCTGCCAGACCTATTCAAGCCTGAATGTGCTGCATCCCGAATGGCTGGAACAACGACTGGTCAATCCCGTCGCCACGATTGGCCTGAACCGCATCCAGTCGCTGCCAGACATCCCATCTCTCATGGAATTCACCCGCTCGGAACGCGAGCGCGATGTCGTCAGGATACTTCTGGCGCCCACGGCAGCGGGGCGTCCGTTCACCGCACCGCCCGGCATACCTGCGGACCGCGGGGAGGCTTTGAGGACGGCCTTCAGGCTCATGAGCAAGGATCCTGACTTCCTGAGCGATGCGGGCCAAGCGCGCATCGAGGTGCAGACGATGGAGGGCGCCGCCATCAGCGCTTTGCTTGACAACATCTCCAAAACAGATCCCGGCATCATTGATCAAGCGCGCAGCGCCATCGAGGCGGGCCCGGTGAAGTGAAGCGCGGACAGACCCCCGCGCTTGCCAGACAACTGGTCTCCTCTTAATCTCGTAGCCCAAGCTTGCGCTCAATACTGCCGGGTCATGCGCATTGCCGCGTGGCGAAGCAACCGCAGCGCAAGACGTCATGAACCAGACGACATCCCGGGAGGATCCATGGGCTCGCTCACGCAGGACATAGGAAAATTCATTGCCGAACTGCGGCATGAGGATCTCCCATCGGTCGCCACACCAGTGATTCGCAACGGTTTCACGGACTTTGTGGCGACCGTTGTGCTCGGACGCAACGATGATGTGACGCACTGCGTCCGCAATACGCTGGTTGGGGGATCCGAGGATCCCGAGGCGCGCATCCTGCTGACCGCCACGCGCAAGAGCGGCCCCTCCGCCGCCCTGGTGAATGGCGTAGCCAGTCATGCACAAGACTACGACGATGTGGGACTGGTGGGCATCCAGCCGACCCACCCATCCGCGTCCATAGCGCCCGCGATCTTCGCCGAGGCGGAGAGCTTGCAATGCGATGGAAGGGCGATGATCCGCGCCTATGTCGCGGCCTTCGAAGTCTGGGGTGAATTGGCGTCACGCGATCCCGATCCCGTGCATCTTAAGGGATGGCATCCCACGGGAACATTCGGCGCCATAGCGGCCGCCGCGGCTGCGGCCAGCTTGCGGGGCCTGTCAGCCAACGCGGCAGCCCATGCCGTCTCCCTCGCCGCCTCGATGTCGTCAGGCGTGATCGCCAATTTCGGCTCAATGGCGAAACCCTATCACGCCGGACGCGCCGCCCAGAGCGGCGTCATCGCCGCCCGACTGGCGGCGGCAGGCATGACTGCCTCGAGCGATGCGCTGGAATCGCCTCTTGGCTTCCTGTCCGCCATTTCCCCGAAGGGCCGGGCCGACCTCCACAGCCCCTCGCAGTTTCATCGCCGCTGGTTCATCGAGAGCCATGGGCTAGGCTTTAAACTCTTCCCCATGTGCTACGGCGCACATCGCGCCCTCGACGGCATGCTGGCGCTTATCGCCCGGACCCCCTTCCAGCCCGATGAAGTCGAGTGCATCGAGGTCCAGTCCAACAAGGGACAGTTTTCGAACCTCGTTCAAACCAACCCTCAAAACGTTCTCGACGCCAAATTCAGCATGGAATTCGCCATGGCCTGCGCCGTGATCGCCAAACGCTGCACCCGCGCCGAATTCACACTGGACTTCGTCCACCGTTCTGATGTTCGTAACCTCATCTCGCGCACAAAACGAATTTACATCGAGACGCAGGGGCACGAAGGCGACGGCCTCATCGTCCACCTGAAAGACGGGCGTCGTCTGGAACAGCGCTTCACCTATCCGCTCGGCCATGCGCGCCGCCCCGCACCGACGGAGGCTTTCTGGACCAAATTCGAGGATTGTGTCGGAGGCGCCTTTGAACCAGGTGTGGACCGTCAATTGTTTGAGCAGCTACAGTCCATCGAGCGCCTGACCGAACTTTCCCAATTGCCCGTAAGCAAAGACGCCGCCTCCTCGGCATGAGGGCGCGGCCATTCGAAGGCATCAAGTCAGGTCTGTTAGATAGCATGAAATAAAACGGGGGGATCATCCATGAGAGTCGGATGTATGATTGCGATCGGATCGCTCGCATGCACGGTCACTGCGCAGGCGCAGACAACGGATGTCACTGACCTGTTTCGCGGCAAGACCGTCACATTCCTGATCAATTTCACCCCTGGGGGATCCACCGATGTGGAAGGCCGCGTACTCGCCCGACACCTTGGAAACCATATACCAGGCAAACCTGCCGTAGTGGTCCAGAACATGGGCGGCGCTGGCGGTTCCATCGGCACGAATTACCTCGGACAGGTCGCGAAGGCGGACGGCCTGACCATGGGCTATCTCACAGCCTCAGTCGGCAAACAGGCGCTAGGCGAAGCGGACTTGAAGGTCGATCTGAAGGGACTTGAATTTCTCGGCAATGTGCCGGACGTTAATGTGACCTATATGCGCACGGACGTGAAGCCCGGCATAATGGCCCCCGCAGACATCATGAAAACCAAGGGCTTCTGGATCGGCGGCTTGACCCCGGACAGCCCAAAGGACCTGGCGGAGCGGCTGCAATTGGACATGCTTGGGCTCGAATACAAGTACCTTTCGGGCTACAAGGGATCGCCAGAGGCGCGACTGGCCGTGCAGCAGAATGAAATTCAATTCTACAATGAAGGCTTGGCTTCCTATCGAGCCGCCATCGAGCCGGGCATTGTCAAAAGCGGAACCGTTATTCCCGTCTGGTATGATCCACTGGAGGATGGCGACAAACTGATCGCTTCCCCCGCTGCGGCGGGCATTCCCGCACTCCCCTTTCACGAATTCTACGAGAGCGTGAAAGGACCGGGTTCCCTGCCAACAGACCTCCGGTGGCAGGCATATTTGCGCATCAACCAACTCAGCACCAGCTTCCTGCGCGTCCTCATGATGCCGCCCAAAGCGCCGCCAGCCGCCGTCGCGGCCATGCGACAGGCTTTGACGGAAACGTTCGCAGACCCCGCATATCAAGCGGACGCGCGACAAACCTTCAACAATGTGCCCGAATTCAAGAGCGGTGAAGCGCAGAAGAAGGCGCTTCTGAACGTGCTGGCCCCGCGTGCAGGCGTTCAGGAATTCATTGCGGACTATATCGCGAAGGGTTTCCGAAGTGTGGGCGACAAGAAATAGCCGAATAAGTGACGCATGAATTGAAAACATGGAGAACAAGCATGGTCGGCACCTATCAACATCCCGCAGACTGGCGCGGCTCCGATCTTTCAAAACGCGAAGACTGGATCCACCGGTTCACTTCGGCTGAGGTGGCCGAAATCATCGACGCGCTCAGCCATGCGCGAGCCAAGGGCAAAACGTTGCCCACGCTGACGCAGGCAGACTTCCCGCTCCCGAATGTCAGCCTCCGGCTTGAACATGCCCGCAAGGTTCTGGAAGAAGATGTGGGCATCTTTCAATTCCGCGGCTTCGACGTCTCTGGCCTGAGCAAGGATGACTTGCGCCTCATCTATTGGGGCCTCGGAAAACATATGGGAACGGTGGTGTCCCAGAGTTCCGATGGCGACCTGCTCGGAGACGTGCGCAACATCGGCATAGATATCATGAGCCCGCAAGGCCGTGGCTACAAGACCAACCAGAAGCTCTCCTATCATACGGACAGCTGCGACGTCGTGGGCTTGTTCGTCATGCGCGCGGCAAAGGAAGGCGGCTTGAGCCTCATCGCGAGCTCAGTCGCAATTCACAACGAAATAGCACGGCGCCGCCCTGATCTGCTGGCGGTTCTTTACCAGCCCTTCCCCTGGAGTTGGCAAACGCAGGAAGCCAAGGGCGCAAAGCCATGGTATTTTCAGCCGATTTTCTCGATGTGCGAAGACAAGATCTCCTGCCGCTACATCCGTGGCCATATCCGCAACAGCCAACTCTACAGCGACGCGCCCCGATTGACCGAACAGCAGATCGAAGCCATGGACTATTTTGACTCGCTCTCAGCGAGCCCCGAATTCCATCTCTCGTTCATGTTCGAAGCCGGCGACATCCAGTTCCTAAACAATCATGTATGTCTCCATTCGCGCACGTCCTACACAGACTGGCCGGAGCCGGATCGCTACCGCCATCTTCTGCGCATGTGGCTATCAGTCCCCAACTCACGGCCACTCGTCGAAAGCATGGGAACGATATATCAAGATCAATCGCCCGGCGCAGTGCGCGGCGGCTTTCCGACGCGCACCGGCACTTACATTTACGAGTCAAAGGGGTCGCTGACGGACTGAAAGATCCCCGAATTCAGTTCAATCTCAAAAACTCATGGATCAAGACCTCAAGGGCGCAGCAACCTCCGATTTCAGCCAAGCGGGACCATCAACCGCGCACGTTCAATTGCAGCGTGAGGAGCTGAATAGAGATCACGCGCGATCTTCTCCAACTCCTCCGCGGTGATAGGCTCCATATCCAACAATTGCCGCTTTGCGAGATCCCCTTGCCAATCCCTTGCTGGCAAGGCAGATTGATACAAAATGCGGGTTTGGCTTTGTATTCTCAACATGGCCAAAGCATTCCACACCATCTGGGGAGGTATGAAATGGCCGATATCGGGGACCGGTGGCTTTCTAGACGTGGAGTCGTGAAAGGCTTATCCGCAACAGCATTTCCCCTGCCCGCACTTGGCCAATCAACTGTGGAGCTTCGCGTTGGCATCGCCAACGCCGCCAGTGACATAGGGTTCTTCCTCGGAATGAAAAAGGGTTGGTATCGAGAGGCGGGAATCAATCTCAGCACCACGCCGTTTCGATCAGCTGCCGATATGGTGGCCCCCATGGCGTCTGGCCAGCTCGACGTGGGCGGAGGCTCAGTTTCCGCAGGCTTCTACAATGCCTATGAACGGGGGATCAGACTCCGGGTGGTAGCTGACAAGGCCTCTTCACAGCCAGGCTACGGGGTCAATAAATGCCTGGTCGCCAAAAAACATATCGATAGCGGACGGTTCACGAAACTGTCCGACCTTAAGGGAATGAAGGTGGCGACAAATGCGCCTGGCAACAGCGGCTGGGGAAGCCTGTGGGGCTATCTGCGCGCCGCGGGCCTCGGATATGATGACATCGATACACTCGATCTCGGCTATCCCGAACATGTCCTTGCCTTGCAAAACGGAGCTGTCGACGCAGGTGTGACCACCGAGCCATCGGCGACGCTGGCGGTCATGAACGGTTACGCCGTGGTGGCGACCACAGACGACGTGACGAGGCCGCGCCATGCAATCGCCCAGCTGCTTTACTCCGAGAAGATGGCGGCCAACGCCGATCTTGGAAAGCGGTTCATGATGGCGTACATCCGGTCAATCAGATACTATTACGGAGCGTTCAAAGACGGGAGGCTCGCTGGAGACAATGCGGATGAAATCATTTCGATTCTGACGGATTCAACAGCGATCAAGGACCCCCAAGTCTACCGCACCATCACGCCTAACGGCATTGACCCCGACGGCAGGATAGACATCCCCTCACTCAAGGAAGACCAACAAGTCTATCGCGACAAGGGTTGGCTCCAGAGCAAGACAACGGTCGAAGAGGTGCTCGACATGTCTTTCCTGGACGCAGCTTTGAAGGAGCTGGGCCCCTATAAGAGGGGGTGAGCCTCAAATACGCCGACACGTCCTCGGCCCTGGAGGATCCCATCTGCGCGATTTCCGAATTGTGCCAATGGTCCCCTGATGCAGGCTTGCATCGGGGGACTCGCCGTCATTAATTTCACGGCTCATATCGGCGTCTGATTCACCCCTATTGAGAACCTTCGATCCCAGCCTTGCGCACCACATCGCTCCACCGCGCGATTTCAGTTTTCATGAAGGATTGGAGCTGGTCCACCGATCCGGGTTCCAGCGGCAGCATGCCCGCCTTGCTGATTTGCTCCTTCATCTCCGGCAGTTCCAGCACTGATCGAAGGTCGGCGTTGAGCTTCGCCACGATATCTCGGGGCGTTCCGGCAGGCGCGGCATACATCTGCCAGGAGGCGACATCGAAACCAGGAAGCGTGTCGTTGACAGGCTGCGCATCCGGAAGCGCGTCGAGCTTCTTCGCCATCGACCCACCAAGCACGCGCACGCCCCCCGCCTGCATCTGCCCAAGCCCCGGCCCAAGATCAACAAACATCACGGGAACATGGCCTGCGACAACATCTGTCAAGGCTGGCGCGCTTCCTCTATAAGGAACAGGCGTGAGGTTAATGCCAGTCATGCTTTTCAACAATTCCATGTAAAGGTGATGCGGCACCCCAAATCCTGCGGTCGCATAGCTCAGAGGTTGTGGTTGCGCCTTGGCATAGGCGATGAACTCTTTCACATTTTTCACTGGAACATCGGGATTCACAACGAGTACGAAGGGGGTCGCCGCCGCCATGGCGAGCGGTACGAAGTCCTTGACCGGATCATAAGGCAGGCTCTTGAAGAGCGTCACATTCACTGCAAACTGCGGACTGCCCGCCAGAAGCAACGTGTAGCCATCAGGCGCCGCCCGGGCGACAGCGGCCGCCCCTATGTTCCCACCAGCGCCGGGCTTGTTCTCGACGACGACGGGCACACCCCATTTCGGTTCAAGCCGTTGCACCGCCATCCGCGCCAATATATCTCCACCACCGCCAGCGGCGAAGGGAACGACGATCGTAACAGCGCGCTTGGGGAAATCCTGCGCCAGAGCTGCGCCGCATAAAGCTGCGCCCAAGATAGAAAAAAACAGACCGCCGACTGAGCGCTTCATGAAATCCTCCCGGATATGCCTGCCAATTCTTTCGACAGAGCTTTGATCGTCAGGATATTAAATTCACTCGGAGCAAGTCAAACGCAATTCCCGGAAGTATGTTCCGCCATCGCGTACAATTGGCGCATCGGGTTTGTCCGGATCCCCCCAAGAACCTTCACGGCCCCTCCACTTGTAGTGCCCACAATCCTCCTCTCGTCCCCCTGGGTCGCAATTTCAACCTGTATCCTCCATCCAGGGATGCCCCTGGAATTCATTGAAATTGAAATTCATTACGGACTGAAGGTGGTGGTCGTAGTCTTCACGCATGAAACTCCCGCAGACACCAACCATCAAGCGCTTAACTCCATATTTCAGGCCACTCACACGCCCAGTTGGACCCATGCTGAGTGTTGAGGATTGATTGTAGCAAAAAATATGTCTCAGAAATGGGGCCGCTCCGGGGGTCTTCTCGATAAATTCATAGTTTCGGCCCAAATAAGGGGACTGGAGATATTTATCCGAACCGCCGCCTTCGGGTCTATAGCGATCACGCCATAGCGCGATGTGATCGACGAACGGGGCCAGCGCGGGATTTTTCTTCAAGTCGAACATGAAACCCGTCGCAAGCAAAATAATGTCTGCACGCAGCTTTTCAGTCGGCGTCGCTATCTCTACTTCTTGTCCATCCATCCTGGCGCCCACGATGGGCGAACTGAAGTGTATGTTGAAGTTCGGCCAACCCTCCACACGTTTAAGCGCACGGGGCGTTGGCGGTGCGGCGTTTCTTTGCACCTGATGCATCATCCGCCATTTCTGATCATCTTTCAGATCGGCGTATGTTTGCAAAAAGCCAGCGGTGTCCGTCCAACGAATGACGCTGACAGGGGGTATCCGGGCGCGTCGTACGAGCAAATCGACGCTTGCAGCTCCAACCTCCAACGCAGCGCCCGCATTATCAAATGCCGAAGCGCCAGCGCCGACAACCACCACACGCTTGCCAATAAGCGTATTGAGGTCAAAATCCTCATAAGCAGGAGCATAAGCTTTTGCTGGAAGAGAGTTCCCGATGATATCGGGAATAACGGAGCCGCCCATTGATACCGGACCACTGGTCATGACAACGCGGCGCGCATAGAGAATTTCAGTAGCTCCATCGCACAAAACCTGAAGCCGGAACAGCTTTCCCTCTGGTTCAATAAGGAGCAGTTCAGTTCCATTCTGAACGGGTATGCCAAGCACCTTTCGAAGCCACAGCAGATAACAGGTCCACTCGTCGCAGGAGATGCGTTTCAGCTCCGCATAGGCCTCCTCGCCCTCACGCGCCTCGTAATAGGCGCGGAAGGTGAGATTAACATAGCCAAGCTCATTGCCGGCGACAGCCTTGCGCGTCCGCAGATCAGGCATTCGAGCATAGGTCTGCCAGGGCCCTTCCTCGCCGACTGGATTTTTTTCTAAAACCAAAATGTTCGAGATACGCTCCCGCATCAGGGCGAATGCTGCCGTGACCCCGCAATGCCCTCCGCCAACAACGATCACATCGTAGACATGTTGTCCCTCTGGGCCTTTTGTGACGGGCATCCATCTCTTTGATGGATATTCGAGAATTTCCAGATCGCGCGCGATCGCTTTCTCGAGGCCCGCCAGCGATAGGGCGGCGCGCGCTCTAAGATCTTTGATCGCGGGCTTTTCAAGCACCTTGCTCCTCGTCAATGGGCCCTCCTGATTGTGCGACGTTCCATTGCGGAATTCCCGCCTTGCTTGGTCGGGCGCAACTCTATTTGTTGGCGGACGTTTCCAAGATCTCTTGCATACGCTTAACTATGGATGGCGAAGTGGCGTATAATTCCGACAAAAGCATCTCCAGCTCGTCATAATAGACAGGATCAATATCGACCTTGAACTTTTCCGCCTCAACCAGAAAATTTGCGTCCTTCACCGTCGCCGCATATGCGTCCCGTAAAAGGTTCAGCCGATCTGAGGGCACATCAGGCGGCGTCATCAATGGGCGGCCGATGACCTGACGGGAATACATCAGGTTGAACAACTGTTTTTCTTCAGACGTCGCGCCGGTTGGCATCAGGGGTACATCCAGCAAGTCCGCGTGCTGTTTCATGCCGAACGCCGCAATCACAAGGATTCGTTTCTTGGCGAGCTCGTCCGCATATTCGGATTTGACTGCTGTCCATCCGTGTCCGGCCTGACCATGCACCTCGCCGCGTTCGATAGCGAGTTTGGCGTCATTGCTACTCTTGTATCCTGCGACAATCCGGAATTTTGTTCCAAGTATTTCATTGGCGAGGAGCGGGAAATCGAAGGGGGCGGCGCCTGGCGCAGTAGCAGCGACTATCATTTGCTTTGAAAAGACATCATCAATGGTTTTGATCGGGCCGTTTGATGAAGCTGTCAAAACGTGCGCTTCACGATTCGGCGAGCCAATGAACCTGAACTTACGTGGATCGTATTTGACGACGCCCGGCGTGAGCAGTGGAGTCAGCGCCATCCCGGTATTGAATATGCCAAAGACAGAACCGTCGCGTGGCGTAATGCTTGCAAACTGGTTCGCCATATGAAGGCTGCCGCCACCGGGTACATTTTGCGGTGTGATGCTGGGATTGCCGGGAATGTATTTCCCCATATACCGGGCGAACAATCTTCCGAGTATGTCATAGCCACCCCCGGGTCCAGAGCCGATCTGAAGGGTGATCGTCCGGCCCTTGTAAAAATCGGAAGGCGTCTGCGCTTTCGCAGGCGATGGCGCAATGCAGGCCAAGATGAGGGCGCCGACCCCTCTTGTTCGTGTCCTCGTCCCCATCTGGCGGACCTCCCGATTGTTTCCTGCTTAGTATGACCCAGCATGGCGCCTTCGCCCCTGATCGCTCATGCACATCCGTAGTCGGCGGATCATGGGTACTGGGCGCTATTTTCGTCCATCAAGGTAAAGCGCTCGGGATCCAGCGCTCCCATAGCGTTCAACGTAGCCGCCTTGGTCATCCTTCCCCCCCGTTTTTTCTTATGGGAGGATCATGTCATGGGCCTTTCCTGACTGCAATGGCCCCGATCGTCGTTCGCTTTGCCCGGCGCAATCGAACCTTCTTTGGGCCTCGACCTTGGACTGACGACGCTTCAGGGGTCGATCAGCCGCACATCAGCTGGCGCTATGCGCAGGTGAACCATCTGGCCGGTCGCGTAATCGACGGCGCTCCGGGCGACCAGACGAAGGCCGCAGCATTCCAGATGATAGAGGCTGTGGCTGCCCAGATAAGCGCCCTTGGTCACCTTTGCTTCCAGCACATTTGGCCCGCTGGGCGCCGCCTCATGGATCTCGACCGCCTCCACACGCACAGCGACAACCGGGTGCGGACACGCATCATTCAACGCCTGCGACGACAGGAGGCTCGCGGCGCCAAAATCCGCACGGCTACCCTGTGGCGTCGCAAGGATGCTGCGGGGCTCCAGAATGTTCGACGACCCGATGAAATCAGCTACATAGCGATTGACAGGCGTATGGTAGACCTCGCGCGGTGCGCCGATCTGCTCGATGCGGCCGCTGCGCATGCAGATGATGCGGTCGGCCAGCGCCATGGCCTCTTCCTGGTCATGGGTGATGTGGATCGCGGTCATGCCGAACATGCGGATCATGTCCTGCAAGTCGTCCCGCATGCGCTCGCGCAATTTGGCGTCGAGATTGCTCAGGGGCTCGTCCAGCAGCAGCAGCTTCGGACGCAGGACGGCGCTGCGCGCCAGCGCCACCCGTTGCTGCTGGCCGCCGCTGAGGCTCGAGGGGTAGCGCTCGGCGAAATCCTGCAGGGCGACCTGGCTCAGCACTTCCTGGACCTTCGCCGCGATCTCCTGGCCCGTGAGGCCGCGCCGTTCCAGCCCATAGGCCACATTCTGGAAAATCGTCTTGTGCGGCCACAGCGCATAGGACTGGAAGACCATGCCTATGCCGCGCCGCTCCGGCGCCACTGACTGGCGCGATGACGCGATCAGAGCGCCATCCAGATGGATTTCGCCATCGGTTGGATCCTCAAGGCCCGCGATGCAGCGCAGGGTCGTCGTCTTGCCGCAGCCGCTGCCGCCGACGATGACGAGAATTTCGCCTGCGTGAACCGTGAAGGAAATGGCGTCGACGGCCTTCATCGCACCAAAGGCCTTGGTCAGCGAGCGGACGTCCAGAACGGGCGTGGCTTTGAGGTCCTGCATGGTCAGCGTTCCAAGGTCTTGCGCAGGAGGCCGAACCTGCGATCGGCCAGATAAAGCACGATGAACACCAGCGTCGCCTGGGCGACCGCGATGGCGAAAGCGTGGGGTTGCGAGCCCGAGCTCATGTAGTTCCAAAGCACCGTC
>Ga0209829_10002556_pt1 | contig 13771 bp, 11 predicted proteins | sample C_140205_EF_Meta_FD_187311 | JGI IMG/M metagenome (GOLD analysis project Ga0209829, IMG submission 187311) | Freshwater microbial communities from Lake Croche, Canada to study carbon cycling - C_140205_EF_MetaG (SPAdes) (version 2) | ecosystem: Environmental > Aquatic > Freshwater > Lake...
GGCTCATTCGGTTCAACGACCCCGAGCGACTCGAAGTTCGCCTCGGGATCTCCAAGGAGCTTACGCCGGAAGGGATGCCCGGGGATTCGCTGCCGGTGACCTTCCGTCGATTCCGCACCACGGCAAACGAGGCCGATTGGATCGCCGCCGAGATCCGCGACTCCATCGCGGGGGGACGGCGCGCCCGCGATCACGCGGTGCTCGTGCGCGCAAACGTTGACAGCGTGGAGGTGGGCCGGAGCCTCAACATGCTTGGCATCCCGTGGCGCTCAAGTGGCGCTGCCGGTCTCTACGATCGCCCCGAGGTGCGCCTCCTCTTGGCGGGCCTGCGCCATGCGGCTGACCCAGATGCCGCGGCGCCGCTCTTCCTCATCGCCGCCGAGTCGCGCTTTAAGGTGCCGCCCACGATCCTGGCCGCCGCCGTTGGCAAGTCGCGCCGCGACCACATCTCGCTGCGCGAGAGCCTTGCGACGGTTGGGGCGGGGCACGAGGCCACAGATCGACTCCTGGAACGTCTCGCAGGAGTGGTGCAAGAGAGCGTGGAGCGAACGAGTGGCGAGGTGCTCTATCGCTGGCTGCGTGAATCAGGCCTGCTCGCCGAGCTCACCCGTGAAGCCACGCCAGAGTCCGACGAGCGAATCCGCAACATCGGACGCCTCTTCGATGTGGTGCGCTCGCGCAGCCGACTGCTGGAGCTCGATCGCGCCCCATTCCTTGTGCGCTACCTCGAGGAGCTCGGCGAGGCGGGGGATGATCCGTCGGCTGCCGATGTTGATCCAGACCTTGACGCAGTCGCACTTCTCACCATTCATCAGGCGAAAGGGCTGGAGTTCCCCGTGGTTTTTGTTGCGAACCTCGTAGAGGGGCGCTTCCCAGCCAAAGGTCGACCGCCGCGCCTCGCGCTCGCGGCAGAACTTGGGGGCGCTGATGATGTGGTGCCGCGCGATCCGCGTACCCCAGAAGTCGCAATCGAGGAGGAAGAGGAGGCGTTGCGGGAGGAGCGACGCCTCGCCTACGTCGCACTGACCAGGGCGTGCGAGCGCCTAGCGCTCACCGCTGCGGAGCGGAGCAGCGGTGGCGTGCGACCGAGAAAGGTTAGCCGCTTCGTTGCGGAGGCACTCGACCTCAGTCGAGAGCAGCTCGAGGAGTTCCCGCTGACGGGTGAGCCGACCTCCACCATCGAGGGCCTCGCAATTGTCGCCCCACCACTCCCAGTGCTCCCGCACCGTGAACCTGTGCTGGCTGAGAGTGCACCGCTCACCCTGAGCTTTACGGCGATCGAGGCCTTCATTGCCTGTCCGCTGCGGTATCACTATCAGCAGCGACTTCGCATTCCACTGCCGCCGCATCACTCTGCAACGTACGGCGCTGCGATGCACGCCGCTGTGGCCGAATTCCACCGTGGGCAGATGGCCGGCGCACCACCGCAACTCGACCAGCTCTATGCCGCCCTGGAGCGCAGTTGGCAAAGCGCCGGATTCCTTTCGCGCAGCCATGAAGAGGCTCGGCATACAGCGGCCCAGGAGGCGATTGCGCGATTCCGCAGTGAGGAGATCGCCACGGGTCACGTGCCGGCCTACGTAGAGCAGGACTTCTCATTCGAGCTTGGCGGGCACAAGATTCGCGGACGTTGGGATCGCGTGGATGTGCAGGCCCTTCCGCCCGAAGGCCGCAGCGCACCGATCCCCACCATCGATGTTCCAGGTGACGTGCTGCGGCCAACCCTTCCACTCGGTGACGATGAGTGGGTCGTGGTCAGTGACTACAAGACAGGTGGTCGTGATGATGAGGAGGCGAGTCGTAAGAGGGCAAAGGAGTCACTACAGCTGCAGCTCTACGCGCTCGCGTGGCGCGCTGCGACGGGTCGCCTCCCCGACGAGGTGAGCTTGCGATTCCTGGATACTGGCCGCGTTGCCACCGTTCCGGTAGAACCGAAACGCATCATGAAGGCGCGAGAACAGATCGTGCTTGCCGCGGAGGGGATCCTTACTGGTGTGATGGAGCCGAAGCCGGAGCTCATGACCTGCACCTACTGTTCCTATCGTGAGCTCTGCCCAGCTTCGAAGGCCCCGGCCGGGAGGCCCGCATGACGCTCCGTGACGGAGAGCGCCGCAGCCCCACGGAGCAACTTGAGCTGCCGCTGAGTGACCAGCCCGCCTCGCCAGTTGCTGGGAAGGTGTTGCGTACGACCGTCGTACCTCCCGCACCCCCACGAATCCCCGCTGCGGAACAGCGCCTCATCCGAGTACTCGCTGCTGGTGCGCTGATTATGTCGATGCTCACCACCCTCGGCGCGCTGACGATCGATCCTGTTGCGGAACCCACGCGTGCTCTTGGCGTCGCCGGTTCGCTCGCCCTCACTGTGACGCTCGGGCTAATCGCACTCTTGCAGCTGCGTTCATTTCACGGGCATCCAGGTGTGTGGCGGGTTCGCCGCCGTCGGAGCCTGCGTCGTGGGCTATTTGCGGGGGGCCTGATCGGCGGCTATCTCGCCCTGCGCATTATTGGACTGGGTGGCCCAACGGGCCTGTTCATCGCCATAGCCCTCGTGGCCGTGGCCGAGGCGGCGATCTCACGTGGTGAGATCGACTCGGTCTAGGCTTCAAATCTGCCCCTGGAGGGGTGTAGGATTACCGCGCGCCCTGCTGGACGTCGGCTCGCACCGGCGGCGCATCTGAATCAATGGTGATCAATATGAGCCCGAACACCCCACCCTTCGCCGCCTCCCTTGCCGCGCTCGGCTGGAGCGGCACCCCAGAGCAGCGCGATCCCCTCGACCGCCCTTCGTATGTTGGTCCGGTCAGCTTCGCGCAACTCCCGTGGGTCGAGGATGTCACCGAGATCCGCCGTCGCAAGGCGGACATCGCCATCATTGGCGCCCCATTTGACGATGCGGTGACCCACCGTCCTGGAACACGGTTCGGTCCGCGCGCGATTCGAGAGGCGCAATACCAAACTGGCACGCTCCACTCCCTGCAGGTTGGCGTGGAGCCTTTTACCGCACTGACCGCCGTTGATGCTGGTGACGCACTGGTCTATCCAGGACGTCTTGAATATGGACATGGCGCAATCTATCGCAAGGTTCGTGAGGTGGCTGAGACCGGTGCCATTCCAATCGTGCTCGGCGGTGATCACTCCATCACCTGGCCGAATGCTACGGCGATAGCGGAGATGCGGTGGCCGCAGCGCATCGGCATCGTGCACTTCGATGCACATGCTGACGCCTCGATTGATGGCTACGGCTCGCTCCACAGTCACGGTTCTCCGATGCGTCGCCTCATTGAGTCTGGCGCAGTGCTCGGTAAGAACTTTGTGCAGGTTGGCCTGCGCGGGTACTTCCCCGACAAGGAGACGCTCGGTTGGATGCGTGACCACGGCATGCGCAGTCACTTCATGACCGAGATCGAGGAGCGCGGCTCCGAGGCGGTCATCGCGACGGCGATCGCCGAGGCCCTCGACGGCCCAGACGCAATCTGGATCAGCCTCGATATTGATGTGGTCGACCCGGGACTTGCGCCGGGGACGGGTACACCCGAGCCAGGCGGGATGCTCTCGCGCGAGCTGCTCCGTGGGCTCCGGCAGATCGCTGCACAGGTGCCGATCGCGGGGATGGATATCGTTGAGGTTTCACCGCCGTACGACTGGGCTGAGTCGACGGCGATGATTGCAAATCGGGCCGCCCTCGAGGTGATTAGTGCGCTAGCGAAGCGCAAGGAATCTGGCGAGACCATTCGCTGGGAGCCCTCCCGCTGAGCGAAACAGGCTCCGAGGTACGAAGCCGCCTGCTCGCCGACGAGCGCGACTTAACCTCCGCCGCCGACGGCGACCTGGCGTATTGGCAGGGGGTAGCGGCGGAATCAACTGGCCCAATTCTTGAGATTGGTTGTGGCGCAGGTCGCATCCTGACCGCTCTTGGCGCCGCCGAGCGGCAGCTGATCGGCGTCGATCTCGATGTGGCCGCACTCAGCTTGGCCGCCGAACGCGCCCCTTCGGCCGATTGGATCGTTGCGGATGGCCGACGCTGGCGTCATGAGGGGACCGCAGCCAGTCTCGTGATCCTCGGCGGTGATCTCCTCTCGATCATCACTGTTCCTGATGACTTGGAAGCGTTGTTGCAAACCGCAGCGGTGCACTGCGCACGTGGCGGGCAGGTGGGTCTCGATGCCACCTGTATGGACCCACAGCTCTTCGCCGATGAGGTTGCGGGTGAGTGGAGCCTGGACCTCGAGCGTGCAGATACCGACTTCGGCACGGTTCGACGCGAAAGCCGTATTACGCCCGACCCCCAGGCTCGTACCAGCACCGTCCTCCTGGAGATTCGCCATCGAGCGGTGGGGGAGGACGGCCTCCTCACGCAGATCTATCCCGATCGAACTCCGTTTGCAATTCGTGCCTGGCAGGCCGATGAGGTGCGCGCCCTTGCCGACGCCGCTGGCCTACGCGTCACGAGGGTCGGCGCCGACGACCGTCTGCGCTGGCTGCTACGGTCAGTTCATGAGTGACGCACGCCCAATCGGGCTCTTTGATTCAGGAATCGGCGGCCTCACCGTTCTGCACGAGGTACAGGCGCGTCTCCCAGCCGAATCCACCCTCTACATCGGCGATAGTGCCCGTCACCCATACGGCACGCGCAGCGAAACCGAGGTGCGCACCTTCGCCGAAGAGCTCAGCGATGAGTTGGTAGCGCGCGGCGTCAAGGCGATCATCATTGCCTGCAACACTGCGACCGCGGTGGCACTAGAGCATCTCCGCGAGCGGCACCCGTCTACGCCAATCATCGGTGTGATTCGACCGGGTGCGGCAGCAGCGGCGCTCGCCACGCGCACCGGGCGGGTCGGCGTGTTGGCAACGGTAGCCACCGTGCGGTCGCGTGCCTACTTTGCGGCGATCAAGGATGAGAATCCTGGCACGTTGGTGCTCGAGCGAGCCGCCTCCGAGCTGGTCCCCCTCATTGAGGCAGGGCTCACGAACACCCGAGAGATGAGTGACGCCATCCACGCGGCGATTGATCCCTTTCTCGCTGGTAGTCCGAGCGAGCGTATCGACACCCTGTTGCTCGGTTGTACGCACTTCCCATTGATTCGCGGCGCAATCGATGCGGCGCTCGGCGCTCCAATTGCGGTGGTGGATTCCGCGGCGGCGACGGCGAGCTTCATCCAGCAGATCATCGCGGTGAATGGGCTCGAGGCACCAGGATCGAGTCGCGGAACGGCGGCCGACGCCGGGCATCTTGGTCATTCAGCACCCGAATCAGCGCCCGTGCTGCCGACCCATCAGATTTTTACGACGGGTCAACCGGCGACGGTTGACGCGCTGGCCACCCGTCTCTTTGGTCACACAGCCCCGCGCGCGCAGCAGATCCTACTGGGAACGGGGCGCGGTTAGCGGCCTTTCAGCGCGGGCAAGATGGCGCGAACGATCTCTGCGGCGTTCTTTGAGGCGAGGGCGAGGTACTCCCAGAAGCTTTGCGTGGCTGCACCATCGCCAGAGTCACTCACGCTCCGAATCACCAACCAGGGGGTGTGGTGCGCGCGCGCTGCGTAGGCAATGGCCGCCCCCTCCATCTCGACAAGGTCGGCTGCGCTTCTCGTAGCAATCGCATCGCGAACCGCTGGGTCGGCAACGAACCAGTCGCCGGTTGCGATTCGTCCGCGACGAAGGCTGATCCCAAGCCTCGCCGTTGCTGGTGCAGCGGCGGCGAATGCCGCAGTGATCAGTTCGGGATCAGCGACGAGGAGTGGTTCGCCCGTGGAGGGAACATCCGAGCCGTAGCCGAAGAGTCGAAAGCCATCGGACTCTGCAGCGGCAAAGTCGTGCTGCAGGACGCTCTCTGCAAGCAGGACGTCGCCGACGCGATATCCCGCATGAAGGGCACCTGCAGAGCCAACGGAGATGACGCAGCGCGGCTCAAGGGCGAGTGCCGCGGTGACCGCAACGACGGAGGCGACCTTGCCAACGCCGCATCGCAGGAGTGCCACCGGGTGTCCGTCGATGAGACCGGTGAGCAGCGCCCCGTCGGCGAGACCAGGGAGGCTGTAGGGGGTGAGGTCCGTAGCGAGCGCCTCAAGCGCGGCGCGCTCCTGACTGAGCGCGGCGGCGATGAGCGTTGGACCCGTCGGGTGGAAAGGTTGCTCCATGCGGGTAGGATAGCGGTGTGATTACGACTGATCGGGACGAGGCTCCATCCCCACGACGGCGCGGCCTGTTCACGCTCGCGCTGGCCCTCCTGCTCGCCGCCGCCTGCACCACGTCGGCTGCGCCATCGGGTGCAAGTGCAGACCCCTCAGCAGGCGCACAGACATCACCCGCCAGCGAAACATCGAGTCCGCTGATCCCCGTCGCTGGCTATCGCAGCACCCTCACCGCGCTCACGAGCGCCGGGCTCGCGCGACTTGCAGAGGTGGGAGGGCGGCAGCCAATAACCAAGCTCGTCCTGATTGCGCCCGAGTCGACCGCCATCTTGGAGGCGCTCGGGCTCTCGGCCACCTCAATCGCAGCGCGACTGACCCTTGTCGCCGATCGCAGCGCGCTCAAGGTGGCACTCGCCGCCGATGAGAAGGCGGCCGGCTTCGTTCGACTCGCCGCCCTCGAGCCGGCACTGCGCACGCTCTCCTGGAATGGTGCGGCAATCGTCGGCGTGTATCACGTTGCGTCGCTCGCAGAGTGGCCCCTGCGCGCCGAGCTCCCCGTGGACACAAGCATCCCCGCCGAGTGGCTCTCTGGGCCACTTGCCTATGACCCTGCGACCGCATGGACGTTGGCAGCTGGCGGTGACATCCTCCTTGATCGTGGCGTTGCCTATCGGGCAAAGCGCACCGCGCGCGGAGCCGACTCGATCTTTGACGGCGGATTTGCCGATATCACCGGAACGACCTGCTGCAGCCAATTTGGCGTGCCGCGCGTCGCCGCGCACCTTGTGCGCGATGGAGGCATCAACGGCCTGATGCGGTCACTCTTCCAAGATGCAGATCTTTCGATCGCAAACCTTGAATCGCCAACGCCGAAGCGGTGGCAACAGCACAACTCTGGGACGACCTTCACGGGAAACCCTGCGCTCCTGCGAGTCATCAAGGAGGCGGGATTCGACTTCCTCTCTCTCGCGAATAATCACGTCGGTGATGGAGGCATTGCACGGATCCCAGAGACGGTAAGCGCCGTGCGCGCGGCGGGCATGCAGAGCGGCGGCGCTGGTGCGAACCTCGCTGAGGCGCAGCGCCCCTGGCTCACCCAGGTGGGCGGCATCACCGTGGGTATTGTCGCCGTTGACCAGGTAAATCCGGGATATCACGCTCGCGTCGCCCGAGCGGGAAGTGCGCCTATTGGAACGCCCGAGTTGCGTGCCTCGATTCGAGCCGCGCGCGCCGCTGGCGCAGACTTCGTGATCGTCTTTCCCCATTGGGGTGACGAGTTCCAGTCCCAGCCGACACCCTCGCAGCGGCGATTGGCCAAGGTTGCGATTACGGCTGGTGCCGACATGGTACTCGGCTCACATTCGCACTGGGCGAGTGCGATGGAGATCATCAATGGAAAGCCTGTCTTCTACTCAATGGGGAACTTTGTCTTTGATCAGAACTGGTCTGTCGAGACCTCCGAAGGGATCGTGATCGAATCAACGTTTGCGGGCTCGCGATTGATCAGCACGCGCATGTTGCCGACCGTGATCATCAATCAATCTCAACCAAATTTTGTCGACGTGGCGACAGATGGCCTTCCGATCATGAGTCGCGTGTGGACAGGCTCCAAGGGACTCGCGCGCTGGTAGTTCTCCCTCGTTGGCGTTAGGAGTCGAGCGACTCGTTCTTCTCCAGATCCACGACGGCGGTACGTAGGCCGATCGGCTCCCGCCCCGAGAGCAGCGCCTCAGCGATGGCGAGGTCGGGATCCTCCTCTTCGCCCTCATCAGCGGCGTGGGCGCCTGCCCCTTCGTGTGCGAGTAGTCGCGTCTCACCCTCTTCGGAGGAGATGCCAACTGCGGCCACGAGCCGGGAATCCACGGCAGCGGCAAAATCATGCTCACGCTCCAGCTCAGCGGCGATCGCCTCAATGAGGGTCTCTTCGGTAAAGGTTTCGATCACCCGGCTCCGAGCCGTCTCCACCATGGCCAGGAACTCGCTCGGGGCGAAGGCCTCGTCGTGGGCCAGGGTCAAGCCGATGGCGAGTTCGTCATCCGCCTCGTGAAGTTCATAGAAGTACACGCCGCGCAGGCTATCACCCCGCGCGATGCCCCCGCTTGACGCCGATGGATGTGGCGCGGAAACTGACCGCATGAGGGTCATGATTCGTCGACGCACCAGCACCACGCGTGGCGCCCTCATCTTCATTGGGCAGGCGCTGATTCTGGCGCTCTTCGTGGTGGAGTTTGGCCGGAATCTCGTCGGTGTGATCCAGGTGAATACGCGCCTTGCACAGCTGCGCGATGAGACTGCGGCACTCCAGTCCCGGGCTGACGCGCTCACAGCCGAGCGCGTGCTCCTCGACGATGCGGCCTTCCTCGAGCTGGTTGCACGCGGCTATAGCCTCGGCTCCGCTGTGGAGCGCCCCTTCGTGCTGGCGGCGGATGCGGCACCACTCCCTGACGATGCTCCGGGCTCTGGCGCGCGCCGCGTTGAACCTGATGTCCCAACTCGTTCGCCGCTCGATGCGTGGCTGAACCTGCTCCTCGGGAGCTAAGTCGTCCTACCTCTTCGGGTCGCCGAAGATTGTCCAGTGCCACGCCTTCTCGGCCTCACCGGTGAGCTCAATTGCAACGTGCTTGATCTGCGTGTACTCCTCGAAGGAGTAGCGGCTGAGATCCTTGCCGAATCCCGACTGCTTGAAGCCACCATGCGGCATTTCACTTAGGAAGGGGAGATGGTCATTGACGAGCACCGAACCAAAGTTCAGGGCCGCCGCCATGCGATGGGCGCGTGCAACGTCGGCTGTCCAGCAGCTTGAGGCGAGACCATATGGTGTGTCATTCGCGAGGCTGATCGCCTCGGCCTCGTCACTGAATGGGAGAGCGACGAGCACGGGGCCAAAGACCTCCTGCTGCACAATCTCGCTCGACTGTTGAGCTCCGACGATCAGCGTTGGTGCAAAGTAGGCGCCCTCTACGGGAACACCACTTGGCTGCGCGCTACCGCCGGCCACGATTCGCGCCCCTGCGGCCACGGCGCGGTCAACGTAGCCAGCGACGCGATCGCGGTGCGTGCGTGAGATTAAGGAGCCGAGATCGGTTGCGGGATCGAATGGATCACCGATGCGCACCTGTGCCGTGAGCTCTGCAATGCGGGAAACGAGCCGATCGAAGATCTCACGCTGCGCGTAGAGGCGCGTCGCGGCGGTGCAGTCTTGGCCGCCATTGACGTAGGCCCCAGCCACCGCCCCTCGTGCGGCCGCCTCGATGTCCGCGTCAGCGAGGACAACAAACGGCGCCTTGCCACCAAGCTCCAGATGTAGCCGCTTGAGTGTTGGGGCACCTGCCGCCATCAGCTCACGACCCGTGGCGCTATCGCCCGTGAGGGCGATGATGTCGATACGCGGATCGGCGGCGAATCGCGCGCCGATCTCGACCCCTGGCCCGGTGATCACATTCACGACGCCAGCAGGGAAGCCGACCTCGCGCGCGAGCTCTGCCAACCGAAGTGCTGCGAGCGGTGTGGCGCTGGCCGGCTTCATGACGACGGTGTTCCCAGCCGCCAGAGCCGGTGCCGCCTGCCAGACCGCCATGGCCAGCGGATAGTTCCACGGTGCAATGAGTGCAGCAACGCCAATCGGTTCACGCCGAATCATGGAGGTGTGGTTCCCGGTGTACTCGCCTGCGGCGATTCCCTCAGGGGTTCGCAAGATTCCAGCGAAGTAGCGCAGGTGATCGATAACGGCGGGAATGTCTCCGTCGCGTCGCAACTTGCGCGCGGTGCCCGTCTGCCAGACCTCTAGGTCGGCAAAGTGATCCGCCTCGCGCTCGACGGCGTCGGCGAGGGCAAGGAGGAGTCGTGCGCGTTCAGCGGGGAGTGTCGTGCGCCAGCCTCCCGCGTCAAATGCACGCCGCGCTGCAGTGATGGCGGCGTCAACGTCGGCTGGAGTGGCATGTGGGATCTCACCGATTGGGGCCCCGCTAGCGGGATGGCGCAACGTGAAGGTGCGGCCGTCGGTGGCCCCGCGTGAGACGCCATCAATGAGCATCGTTGGCATGAACGGGGGAGTTGCCGCTGTTCCACGGTTTGTCATGCGCGAAGGGTAGGCGATACCTCACGCCGCTGGAAGCGGTCGGCGCGGTAGGATGCACCTATGCCGAGCGAAGAGACACCAAAGAGCGCAACACCTCGACGGAGCGCCTCCCGTGCCGCCGGCGTGGCCGCCCCTGCCCCTGCTGCGACCGTGACCCCCGCAAGCTCCGGCCTCTCGGGCGCTAGCCCATGGGCCTATGCCCCGGCGCCAGAATCCCGTGAGATTGTCACGATTCGCCAGCGCTACGGGCTCTTCATTGATGGGAAGGAGCGCGCCCCCTCAGGCGGCGAAGTAACGATCACGTACAACCCGGCTACCGAGGAGCCCCTCGCCGAGATCGCAAAGGGGACCCCCGCCGACGCCGATCGCGCCATTGAGGCCGCAGACCGCGCGTACCGCAAGGTTTGGTCGAAGTTGCACCCACGGGAGCGGGCGAAATACCTGTACCGCATCAGCCGCATCCTGCAGGAGCGCAGCCGGGAGTTCGCCGTCACCGAGACGATGGATTCTGGCAAGCCAATCCGCGAGTCACGTGATGTGGATGTGCCACTCGCCGCCGCGCACTTCTGGTACTACGCCGGCTGGGCCGACAAGCTCGAGTACGCCGTTCCTGGCCGTCGACCCGAGGCGCACGGTGTGGTTGGGCAGGTGATCCCGTGGAACTTCCCACTCCTCATGCTGGCGTGGAAGATCGCCCCGGCACTCGCAGCCGGCAACACCGTGGTGCTGAAGCCCGCTTCAACCACGCCGCTCACGGCGCTCCTCTTCGCCGATGTCTGCCGTCAGGCCGAACTCCCAGACGGCGTCGTCAACATCGTCACTGGCCCGGGCAGCACCGGCATGTCGATCGTCACCGATCCGCGCGTCGCGAAGGTCGCCTTTACGGGCAGCACCTCGGTTGGCGTCACGATCGCCAAGGGGATCGCTGGGCAGGGGAAGGGCCTCACCCTCGAACTTGGCGGCAAGGCGGCGAACATCGTCTTCGAAGATGCGGCCCTTGACCAGGCGGTAGAAGGCGTCGTCAATGGCATCTTCTTCAATCAGGGCGAGGTCTGCTGCGCGGGGAGTCGCCTCCTTGTGCAGGAGTCGATCGCCGAAGAGTTCCTGGCGCGGCTGCGTGATCGCATGTCGATGCTGCGCATTGGAGATCCGATGGATAAGAATACCGACATCGGCGCGATCAACTCGAAGGCGCAGATGGAGAGCATCGGTGAGCTCGTTGCGAGCGGCGTTGCCGAGGGTGCCCAGATCTGGCAGCCCGCCTGCGACCTGCCAACGCGCGGCTGGTTCTTCCGTCCAACACTCTTCACCAACGTGGCGCAGAGCCATCGCATCGCTCGCGAAGAGATCTTCGGGCCCGTCCTGGCCACCATCACCTTCCGCACCGTTGCCGAGGCAATCGAGAAGGCGAACAACACGGCATACGGACTCTCCGCCGGGATCTGGACAGAGAAGGGGAGTCGCATCCTGCAGGTCGCGAGTGCCCTTAAGGCAGGCGTGGTCTGGGCGAATACCTTCAACCGCTTCGATCCAACGGCGCCGTTCGGCGGATACAAGGAGTCGGGCTACGGACGCGAGGGTGGCATGCAGGGCCTGCACGCCTACCTGAGGAGCTCCTAGTCATGGGAAAAAAGTCGAAGCGCACCGAGAAGCTCAACCTCCCGCTGACGATTGAGCCCTCAGATGGCGCCGAACGTCTTGAGGTTCGGCGCACCGCGAAGCTCTACATCGGCGGCGCATTCCCGCGCAGTGAATCTGGCCGCAGCCGCGAGGTGCAGCTCGCGAAGGGCGGCGTCGCCAACATTGCCGGCGGCTCGCGCAAAGATCTACGCGAGGCTGTCCGCGTTGCCCGAATTGCTGCCGAACCATGGGCCGCCCGTACCGCCATGGTGCGCGGGCAGATTCTCTATCGCGTTGCGGAACTGATGGAAGGGCGCGCGGCGCAATTCCGCGACGACCTGATCAACCATGGGGCGTCGAAGTCCGATGCCGCCGCCGAGGTTTCGGCCGCCATCGATCGCATGGTCTGGTATGCCGGCTGGCCCGACAAGCTCTCTGCGGTACTGGGCGGCACCAATCCCGTCGCCTCATCACACTTTGTCTTCACCCTGCCGGAGCCGACGGGCGTCATCGCCGCTATCGCACCCGAAGCCTCGCCACTCCTTGGCCTCGTCTCGCGACTGGGTGGCATCCTGGCGGGCGGCAATGTGGCGATTGTCTTGGCGAGTGAATCGGCGCCGCTCCCCGCTGTGACCCTGGCCGAAACGCTCGCCGTGAGCGACGTCCCAGCGGGCGTGGTCAACATCATCACCGCGCGTCGCGCAGAACTCTTGCCGCACCTGGTGCGCCACGCCGATATCGATGGCTATGACCTGTGGGGCTGCCCCGACGAGCTCCTCGTTGAGGCGGAGCAGGGAGCCGCCGAGCATGTGGCACGCGTCGCCCGACGACCGCATGGGGTGAAAGATCGCGCCGACGCATTTGATGGAGAGCGCGGTGAGCGCATCGACGGTATTACCGCCTTCCTCGAGATGAAGACCGTCTGGCATCCGATCGGTTCGTAATCGACGCCACCTGCGCCCGCAAGGCGCCGCTCGACCTAGGCCTTAATCGAGCGTGAAGTCGTCCGGATCAGCATAGGCGCCAGTCGCCTCTTTCTCCAGCTGCATCAGCAGGTCGTTGACCAGGCTCGATGCGCCGAAGCGGAAGCGGTCAGGGGTGAGCCAGTCGGGACCGAGCGTCTCATGAACGACAACGAGATATTGGATCGCCTCTTTGGCGGTGCGAATGCCGCCGGCGGGCTTCATGCCAACGACCTTGCCGGTGCGATTCCAATGCTCACGGATCGTCTCGAGCATGACGAGGGTGACCGGGAGGGTCGCCGCTGGGGTGACCTTGCCGGTCGAGGTCTTGATGAAGTCGCCGCCGGCGGCAATCGCCAACGCTGAGGCGCGCCGCACGTCGTCATAGGTGCCGAGCTCGCCCGTCTCCAGAATCACTTTCAAATGTGCAGGGCCACAGGCCTCTTTCACGGCGACGATCTCATCCCATACCTTGGCGTAATCGCCGGCGAGGAAGGCGCCGCGGTCAATCACCATGTCGATCTCATCGGCACCGGCGGCAACGGCGTACTTCGTCTCGGCAATCTTTAGATCGATCCATGAGCGACCGCTCGGGAATGCGGTGGCCACCGCCGCAACCTTGACGCTGCTCCCCTTGAGCGCCTCTTTCGCCACGCCAACGAGGTCGGGGTAGCAGCAGAGCGCTGCGACCGAGGGCATCGAAGCGTCGCCTGGCAGCGGCCGCATCGCCTTTGTTGCGAGTTGGCGGATCTTTCCGGGCGTGTCCTTCCCCTCCAGGGTGGTGAGGTCGCACATGCTGAGCGCCAGGCGCAGCGCCCACACCTTGGACGACTTCTTGATGGAGCGCGTCTTGAGCGTGGCCACACGCTCTTCAATGCCAATGCGATCCACGGGGGTGGCGTCGCGAAGCCACGCACCGAGCGCACGTGAATCGGTAGCAACGGGCAGCGATGAGGTCATACCGTGGGAGTATCCTCTCT
>Ga0209829_10002557_pt1 | contig 13762 bp, 16 predicted proteins | sample C_140205_EF_Meta_FD_187311 | JGI IMG/M metagenome (GOLD analysis project Ga0209829, IMG submission 187311) | Freshwater microbial communities from Lake Croche, Canada to study carbon cycling - C_140205_EF_MetaG (SPAdes) (version 2) | ecosystem: Environmental > Aquatic > Freshwater > Lake...
GCGTTCGGATTTCACGCGGTAGTTGCGCTGGTGGTAGTCGGCGTTGAGCACGGGGACGGCGCCGACGGAGGCGCGGGCGGAAAGGGTCGGCGAGGCGCGCCACGCGATCGCGGGGCCGACGCGGACAGCCTGGTATTCGAGGCGGGTGCGGTTGAGGGCGGGTTTGTTGCGGCCGGTGGCGAGCGGGTCGGCGGTGACGTAGAAGGAGCCGAAGTCGGCTTCGGCGGTGAACTCGAAGTCGAGCTCGGGACTGAAGGTGTAGATCACGCCAGTGCGCGGGAAGCCGAGGGTCACGCGCCAAGCGGGGGCGGGCGTCCAGTTGAAGGTGGCGACGGGGATGATGCGTCCGGTGCCTTTCGAGAGGGAGTCGTAGACGAAACCGAAGCCGGCGCCGAAGTCGGGGGTGAATTTGCGGCTGGCGATGGCGAGGACGCCGACGCCGAAGCCTTTCGAAGAGAAGGTGGAGCCGGCGTTGTGCACGCCGGGGCTCACGCTCGCGAGGAGCGACCAATCGGCGTCGAGTTTGCTGAAAACGGTGAAGGCGGCGCTGAGGGATTTGAGGCGGTCGGGGAGCGGCGTGAGGGTGTCACGGTCGAGGGAGTAGTCGCGGTAGCGGAGGCTGACGATGGGGAAAATCCCGGTGCCGACAGGCGGGAGCGGGACGGCGATCTCGGCGCCGAATTGGGCGACGGAAAAACTGCCGACGGAGGAGCCGCGGGCGGCGAAGGGCGTGTCGCCGGTGTAGGCGGTGTCGAATTTGAGGGTGACGAGGGAGTTCGCGGGGCGGCCCGAGGCGGTGGGGGCGGGCGCGGAGGAGGCGGGGTTTTGCGCGGCGAGCGGCAGGGGGGCGAACGTCGCCAGGGCGGCGAGGGCGGAGAGCGAGGAAAAGGAGAGGGAGCGGAGGCGTTGGATCATGATAGTGAGTTGGCTACGGACAACGTGGGCGCGCGGATGCAGACGTCAGTGGAATTATCGCTGGAAAGCGGGTGGGGCGTTTCCAGCGAGGAGGGAGCGCGTGGTCAGATTTTCAGGCGGGCTTTTAGCTCAGCGAGGGTGAGGCCGTCGAAGCGGAGAATTTTTTGACGGGAAAGATCGCCGCGGAGAACGGTGACAGCGCGGCGCGGGAGGCCGAGTTCGTCGGCGAGAAATTCGCAAAGCGCGGCCGTGGCGCGGCCCTCGACGGGCGGGGCGTGGACTTTGACTTTGAGAGCGTCACCGAGCCAGCCGCACACCTCGCTGCGCGGAGCGTTGGGGATGGCTTTGATCGCGAGGGTGCAGGAGGGGGTCGGGGCGGATTTTTCAACCACGGATGGACACGGATAAATACGGATCAGCGACGACGGGCCCTGGGTGATGCGGCTTTCTGCGGGAACTGGTTCAGCGTTTCCCTTCTTTGGTGGGCGGCTTGAACTTGATCGGAACCATCAACCTGCAATCCACTGGTGTTCCCTTGAGCACTGCAGGGCGAAAGCGCCACGCGAGGACTGCGGCGAGCGCTGCGTCACCAAACCTGATGTCGCTGGCTTTGACGATCATGGCGTCGGTCACACTGCCGTCGGTCTTGACCGTAAACAAAATGGTCGCGTCGCCGCCAACGCCAGCCTCCAACAGCTCGCGCGGGTGGAGGGGAACCCCCTGCTGCGTTACAACTGGAACGACGGTAACCTTGCTTGGATCGTAGACCCCGGCGGCTGCAGCGGGAATCTTGTTCTCGATCGGACGCGGCGGGACGGGTTGGGCGGCGAACGCTAACGGAAGGCCGAAAATGAAGGCAAAAGCAGCCAACCGAGGTGATGATGGGTGCATAATTTTTGACGATTCTTATCCCTTGGCACAGCGGTCAGCGACTGCACGCGGTGAGTTTCGGAACCAGTGGGACCGCCGAAAGAGAAAATGCAAATTTTTGATCACCGCATGCTAGCGGGGAAGGCGCTGTCTATCCTAGCGCCTCGGCCAGCGACGCGATGATGTCTTCGACTGGTTCAGTGCCGACGCAGAGGCGGAGGAGGTCCGGGTCGAGTTTGCTCGCGGCGAGCTCGGCCAAACCGGCGGGGGTGGTCACGAGATCGTAGTGCGCCAGATACATGAAAGGGCAGATGAGCGTCGTCGTCATGCCGAAGCTGGGGCCTTTGGGGAGGCGGAGGCGGTCGTAGAATTTTTCCAGATCTCCGCGGAGCGTGAAGGTGATCATGCCGCCGCTGGCGTTCGGGCTGCGGGCGAGGCGTTGGTAGTTTTCCTTCGAGGCGGGGTGCAGGGCCCAGAAAACTTCGCGGACGGCGGGGTGGTTTTCGAGGAAGGCGACGACGCGGGCGGTGTGGGCGTGGATGGTGGCGAGGACGGCGTCGGTGCGGCCGATTTGCGCGGCGAGGCGGGCGAGGTCGCGGGTGTAGAGGGGCTCGATTTTTTCGGCGATGCGGCGGCGGAGTTCGGCGGCGTCGGGGCCGGCGGGGTTGATGGCGGCGAGGCCGGCGGTGAGGTCGCCGACGCTCGCGGTGTATTTGGTGAGACTGGACACGACGACGTCGGTGTGGGCGAGGACATCGACGTTAAAGACGGAGACGACAGAAGGGTCGAGGAGGAGGCGGGTGCCGTGGGCACGACAGAGGGCGGAGAGCGCGGCGAGGTCGGGGGTCTGGATGAGGGGATTCGTGGGCAGCTCGGCGACGACACCGGCGATGCGGTGGCCGTGTTTTTGGAAAATGCGCTCGAGGCCGAGGTGGTCGAGGACGTCACGGATGTAGACGTAGTCACCGGCGGCGGCGGTAAACTTTTTGAGGATCGCGATGGTGTCGAGGTAGAGCCAGCCGAGCTGGAGCCAGACGGTGCGGCCACGGGCGGCCTGGAGTTCGGCGACGGCGCTGAACGCGGCGTAGATGGCATTCATGCCGCAGTTGGCGAGAAGGAGGTCGGCGTCGTCGGTGCCGGGGAGGGCGCGGCGGAGGTGGCGGCGGATCTCGGCGGTGGCGGCCGGCGGGTCGCCAGGAAAAGTTTCCTCGGTGTGGGGAAAGACGAGGAGCCCGAGGCGGACGAGTTGGTCTTCGGCTTCGCGGGAGGAGAGAAAACCGCCGATGTTTTGGAGATAGGTCTTGGCGAGGGCGGCGGTCGCGGCGTTGGTGGAATGAGAGACGCCGTGGACGGAGGAGTGGGTGAAGAGTTGCGCGGCGCTGCCGGCGAGGTGCACGGCGAGGGCACGGGCCATGGCGGCGGAGGAGGCGAGCCAAAGGGTGCGGCCGGCAAGGGCGGGGGTGGTGGCCGTGAAGTGGGCGACGAGTTGTTTGGCGAAAGGATGAACGACGAAGCGCGGGTAGCCGTTGGTGAGTTGGCCGATGATGGCGGGATCTTTTTCTTCGTAGCCGCGGACGGCGCGCATGGTGGGCAGGCAGCACGAAACGGCGTGCGGGCTGGCCGGAATGGGCGTGCCAAGAGGGAGATGCGGGAAGGCGGAAGACATGGCGTAGAGCGCAGAGAGTGGAGCGCTGATAGTCGCGGAGGCAAGGCGCGGAGTGGGCGCAAGGGTGCGGTGGGTCAGCGGTCGGAGGGGTGGGGTGACTGGGTCGGCTTGCTGGCGCTCGCCGCTACGCGAGGGCGGGTCGGAAACCCGGCCCTACTTTTTCGTGGGTGCGGAGTCTTTCACCTCGACGGCTTCGCCGATGCGGACTTCGGCGCGGGTGTCGTTGACGATCTGCAAGCCGGAGGTGGTTTCGCCCCAGTAGGGTGCGGCGGTGCGGAGCATGGCGGCGACCGCCTGGGAGAATTTTTGGCCGCGTTGGACGGGGGCGGCGATGAAGGTGGTCCAGACGGTTTGGGCGGCTTTGCCCTTGGACTTCAGTTCAGCGTAGTCGAAGGCATCGACGACGATGAGATTGAAATCGCGGGTGCTGCCAAAGTCGTCGGCGCTCGCGAGGGCCTCGCCGGAGCCAGTGCCGCCGCCGGAGCCCCAGAAGGAATTTGGGTTCGACTCGTTTTGCGCGAGGGCGGTGAAGACCTCGTCGTTGCCGCCGGCGCGGTTGCCCCAGACGACGTCGCCGCCGAGGTGAGTGAGGCTGCGGGAATCGTGAACTTTGCCGACCAGGCCTTCGTCCCAGGAAAGGTGTTCGGTGCGGACAATGGGGTTGCGCCAGAGGGTGACGCCGTAGTTGAGGCGGAGTACGAGGGAGACTTTTTTTGGCTCGCGAATAAGGCCGGCGGGATCGGCGGCGTTGAGGTAGTTTTTTTGAGCGAGGGCGGTCGTAAGCAGGAGGCAGAGGGAATCGTAGCTGACATCGGCGGCAAATTTTTCGCCAGGGACGAAGACAAAGTATTTGGGCTCGGCGAGCGGGGTGAGGGTGCGCGGAGCGGGATTCAGGGTGGGCTTGCGATTGATGGTTGCGGATAGGTCGCGGAATGGGGTCGTGCGGTAGTTGGCCGAGGAGACGGAGACCGGGGCGGGGCCCTCGAGGTCATTCAAAGTCTGGGCGCGGACGGAAGGGACGAGGGCGGCGAGGAGGCCAAGGACGAAAGCTGCTCGTGGCATGGTGGAGAAAACGGTGGGGCAAGTGGCCGGACGGGGCAAGTGGGCGAAAAATTTGCGGTAACGAGCGGTGGGAGCGGCGAAACGGTTTGCGCCTGGCGGCGGAGGTGCGTTGAACCAGCGCACATGAAAATTGTTTCCTGGAACGTGAACGGGGTGCGGGCGGCGCATGGCAAGGGCCTGCTCGAATGGATGACGGCCAACAAGGCCGATGTGTATTGTCTGCAGGAAGTGAAGGCCAATGCGGGCGACGTGCAGCACATCGTGTGGCCGAAGGGCTACGAGGTGTTTTGGAATGCGGCCCAGAAAAAAGGCTACAGCGGCACAGCGTTGTTTAGCCGGCGGACGCCGCTCGCGGTAGTTAACGGCATCGGCTCGCCGGAACACGACGCCGAGGGGCGGGCGGTGACGGCGGAGTTTGACGACTGTTATGTGATCGGAGTTTACGTGCCGAATGCGCAGCCCGAGTTGGCGCGGATCGGTTTCCGGCAGGCGTGGGACCGGGCGCTACTGGCGTATGCGAAAAAATTGGAGAAGAAAAAACCGGTGGTGTTCTGCGGCGATTTGAACGTGGCGCACGAAGAGATCGATCTCGCGCGGCCGAAGGAGAACGTGGGCAATCCGGGATGCTCGGATCAGGAGCGGGAGGGATTTCGGGATTTTCTGGGAGCGGGCTTTGTGGACACGTTTCGCGAATTTGAAAAAGGGCCGGGCCACTACAGCTGGTGGACGTATCGAGCGGGCGCGCGGGCGAACAACGTCGGGTGGCGCATCGACTACGTGATGGCGAGCGCCGTGCTGAAGCCACGATTCAAGCGGGCGTGGATCGAGCCGCACGTGATGGGAAGCGATCACTGCCCGGTGGGATTGGAGCTGAAATGAGCGCGGCGCGGAAAGCGGGAGCGACGACCACAGGGGCCGAGTTAAAGGTGCTCATGCTGCGTGAGCCTAAATTCACGCTGGCGGTGGCGGAGAGTTTGACGGCGGGGCATGTGCAGGCGCGGGTGGCGGCAGTGTCGGGGGCGTCGAACTTTTTCCTCGGGGGCGTGACGGCGTATTCGTTGGAGCAGAAAGTGAATTTGCTCGGGGTAAATCGGCGGCAGGCGCAGAAGGTAAACTGCGTATCGGCGCAGGTCGCCGAGCAGATGGCGCGCGGCGTGTGCGGGCTGTTTGGTGCGGAGGTGGGACTGGCGACGACGGGTTACGCGGAGCCTTCGGCGGCGGATGGGGTGGCGGTGCCGTTTGCCTGGTGGGCAGTGGGGCGACGCGGGGCGCGCGGGAAATTTATCGGGCGGCACGGGCGCGTGGAGTGCCCGGGGGCATCGCGTGTCGAGGCGCAAATGATCGTGGCCGAGGCGGCGCTGGCAGAGCTCGTCGCGTGGTTACGCGAGGCGCGCGGCGGCTGAGCGGTCAGGGGTGGGTGCAATCAGTCTGGTCGCCGAGAAAAACGCACGGGAAAAGTGTCATGTATTACGTGACACTCGCTCTGAAAATGGGCGGTTTTTAGAGGGCAGACCCCGAGGGGTCTTGGGGCGCCTAGACGAGGCGGCGGAGCCAGAGGCCGCCGGCGAGGGTGCTGACGAAGCCGGCGGTGGCGATTTGCCAGGCGGGCACTCCGAGGACTTTCGCGGGCGCGGCATTTTCGGGTTGGCGCACCTTGGCGATGGCAGCGGTGGCGAAAAGGCCGGTGCCGAGTAGAACCAGGGCGGCGACGCCAAGGTAGGCTCCGGTGTGCGTCGGAGCGGGTGCGCCGTCGGTGGCGGGAGGCACCGGAGTTTCGGGCGAGGTGCTCACGTGAGTGAGTTTTGGAAAAACTCGATGATCTCGCCGCTCGGGCCTTCGCAGAAAAAAATGCGGATGGGCACGGGAACGTGCGCGTGGGTGGCCGCGATGGTGACGTCGCGCGGCTCCATCGTGATTTTCGCGCCGGTGGCGCGGACGCGGGCGGCGACTTCGTCGAGGTGCGCGGTGCGCAGGGCGAAATGAAACACGGCGCCGTTGGGAGCGGACGGGTAGGCGAGGTCTTCGAAAACTTCGAGGTAGTTACCGTCGCCGGCGTTGAGCATTATTTTGCGCTGGGGTGGGGCGCTCCACGCAATTTTTTCCACGAAACCGAGCGTATCCTTGTAAAAAGACATCGTGCGATCCCAGTCTTTGGTTTTGATGCAGACGTGGTGGAAGCCGGAGATGAGCGCGCACATGCGCGCTAGTTGAAGCAGGGAAGTTGAAGTTGGAAGCAGAAAGACGGACTGCTCGGGAAGCACTGCGGCGGACTCGTTGTCCTCATCCAGGCCAAAAATCAAAAAGACCCGGGTGATCCGGGTCTCGACTTAAACTTCGCCCCTTAAACTTCATCTGGCGTGCGGCGGCGCCGCCGCCGCGCGCATCAGGGTGCGATGCGTTGGACGATTTCCATGAGTGGCTGCACTTCTTTGGGTGCGGCGACCCAGTCGCCGTAAAGGAGCTCGGGCATCGTGTATTTGGTATTGTAGAGCAGTGAATTGGCGGCGTCGCTGCGGGAGAGGTGGCCGGCCTTGACGGTGGCGCCGGCGAAGAGCCCGGCGGACTTCGTATAGACGAGCATGGGCGTCCGGAGGATTTCCGCGCTGAAGCGCTCGGCTTCGGCGGCCTTGGGCCCGATGACGGCCTTGGCATCGACGCCGACGTTGAATCGTTTGTTGAAGAGGAGTTGGGGAGTGTTGTTGTCGGTGATGATGTAGACGCTCTCGACGGAGCTGGCGCCGATCTGCAGTCCCAGGCTGGCCTCTGCGGCGCTGATCAGAACGGGCAGGCTCCAACGGCCGTTGGCTTTCTTCACCATAATTACGCCGTAGCCGTCTTTCACGCCGAGGAGCAGGCCGGCTTTGAACTGGTTGACGATGACGATCGCCTTGGCGGCACGAAGAACGGCAGGCGGGATGGCGGTGTCGCGGCGGCTCTGGAATTCCTGGAGGATCGCTTCGCAGGTTTCGATACGGTCGACGAGATCGGCGCGCGATACTTCGGCGCGAACGACGGCGGCGCCAAAGAGAGCGACAAGGGACAGGAGCAGGAATTTCTTCATGACGGTGCGAAAAGGCTAAATTGAGCCGAGATGTATGCACGGCGCGCAGGACTTGGAAAGCGCGGAGTGGGGGTGGTTCCGTGGGATCACTGGGAGGAGACGGGCTGGAATGGAGGGGGCGCGGTGGTCTGAAACGGGCGGAAGGGGCTGAATCCGGTGGCGCAGCACGCTGGCCAACTCGGCTGCCGCTCATTCGAGCCCGCGGGCGGTGAGGTCGTCTTCGTCCCAACCAAAGTAGTGGCCCAATTCATGGAGGTAGGTGAGGCGAACCTCGTCGCGGAAGATTTCGACATCGTTTTCGGCGAAATCCCACAGGTTGCCGAGGTAGAGCAGGATTTGGGCGGGCGCAGGGTTGTCGTGGGCGAGTTCCATGCCGTGCGCGCTGCCGGTGAAGAGGCCGAGGATGTCCGAGGGAAAACCTTCGGCCAGGACATCGGGTGCCGGGGTGCGTTCGTAGTGGACGGGGACGCCGCGGGCGAGCGGCCGGATTTCGGCCGGGAGCTGACGTTGGGCGGCGCCGACGGTGGCGGCGGCGAGAGCGGTGAGTTCGGCCGGGGTCACGGGCGGAGTTCCGCAGAGACGTCGAGGTGGGCGAACCGTTCGCCCAGCCACCATAGGGCACCGGCGACCTCGCCGGCCAGCACTCCGACAGTGACGACAGCGGCGGCGACAATGGCTGTAGGGGTGGCGAAGGCAGTTTGGCCGGTGAAATGAAAGGCGAACCACGCGACGCCGAAGGTGGCCCCGCCGGCGATCGCGGCAGGGAGAATGGCGACGACCATGACAAAGAGTTGGCCGACAAAGAAAATGAGGCGTTGGCCCATCAGTTCAATGCCGCCGCCACCTTGGCCGCGCGTGTTCTGAAACCAAGCGGGGAATATGAGCGTGGCACCGTTCAGGACGAGGAGTTGGAGGGCACAGAGGAATGGCGTGAGGGTGGCGAGTCCGAGCGCGAGGGCCACGCGGACCGTCGGTGTAAACGTGAGGGCCAGACGGCCGGGTGGGGGAAAGGCGAGGGCGGTGGCAAGCAGCGTGAGCCAGACGAGACCGGTGAGAATCACGAGGGGGGTGAGCAGTTGCCCGAGGAGGAGTTGCCAGCCGGGCAGCGGATAGGTCTTGAGGATATCGGCGTTGGCCAAGTCGCTGCGTAGGTCCTGACGCGCGAGGTGCGGGCCAAAAATCAGAAGGTAGATGCCGGACATGCTCGCAAGGGTGATGACGACGAAACGGACGGCCTGGTCCCCGGGCGCGGGGCTGAGGAACCAGCGGCTGCCCACGATGATCATGGCCGCAGCAATCGCGAAAGCGCGGAGATTGAAGTACGACGCGGTGGACAGGAGGTTCTTCCAGAGGAACGCGAGTTCCGGGCGGCCGGTGTCTGCGAGGTAAAAGGGCGCCGGGCGGGCGGTGGAGGGGCGAAGGAGCAAGGGATGTTTGCCGTCGCGCACGGCGTCGAGGGTGGCGGCGCGTTTCTCGGCGAGGGCGATGGAGGCCTCTTCGAACGAGGTTTCCATACTCAACACCCAGCGGTAGTGCGCGGCGAGGACGAGCAAAGCGGGGGCGAGCGCGTAGAGAAAAGTGCGAACGTCGGCGGCGAGGAAGGGGCCGAGCACAAATTTTAACGGGATGAGGAGCAGGCCGAGTGCGCCATGGTCCAGCAGGCCGAGCAGGTAATGGGTAAACGGGGCAAAACCCGCGACATCGCTGGCATCCGGCGCGTGGAGATCGCGCCCGACCCACGCGAGGGTGACGGCGACGACGACGAGGATCGTGCCGAGCACGTAGAGCCGGCGACGTAATGGACTTACCCCTCCATCCACGAGGCGCGAAATCGTGAGGGCGGCGCCAGTGAAGTGGAGATTGAGCGTGGAGAGTACGAACCACCAACCAAAGGCGTGCGTAAGGGCATTGCCGCCGAGGAAACTCCAGCGATTCGAAATGAGGGTGAAAAACAACGAGGTAAACAAAATCGAAAACTGGGAACTGAGGAGTTTGAAATTGATCAGCGTGCGTCGGCTGATGGGGGCGGAAAAGAGGAACGCCGTTTCCGCTTCGGTGAAGCGCAAGCCGGGTTTGCCGGAGGGCAGGAGCCAGGCGAAGAGGACGATGCAGAGCAGGCAAAGGGCACCCAGGGCGGCGACGAGCGGCAGCGTATCGGTTAAGTTGGTCGGAAGCGGGAGTGCCTCGGCGGCTTGGCGGGCGGCGCGTTTGGAACCCGGACCTGGGCCGCTGATTTGGCGAAAGAAGATGAAATAAAAATACGCGGCCCCGGCCAACGCGCCCGCGAGGTATTTGGGCTGCCGCAGTCGCTTCGCGCGCGAGATGATCTGATTTTTCAGCGAGGTGAGTCGCAGGTAGAGAAGGGCGCCGAGCATCGGAAGAGGGGGAAGACGCGGAAGACTTGGGAGACGCGGAAGACTTGGAAGACGCGGAAGACTTGGGAGACGCGGAAGACTTGGGAGACGCGGAAGACTTGGAAGACGCGGAAGAGGGGGAAGACGGTGAAGACGTGGGAGACGGGGAAGACGAGGAAGGCGTGGGAGAGAGGGTGTTTCTTGCGTTCTTTCTGTCTCCCACGTCTTTCGTGTCTTCCAGCTAGTTTTCCGAGCCACCGGTGGCGCGGATGAAGATTTCCTCCAGGCTGACGCCCGTCTCACCGTGGGCGAATTGCGCGGAAACTTCGGCGAGGGTGCCGTGGGCGATCTTTTCGCCCTTTTTCAAAATGAGCACGTGCGAGCAGACTTCTTCGAGTAGGTGGAGCAAATGGGAACTGAGGACGACGGCGGCGCCTTCGCGGGCGCGCTGCAAGATCGAGTCCTTCATGCGTCGAATCCCGAGCGGATCAAGGCCAGTGAGGGGCTCGTCGAAAAACATGACGCGCGGACGGTGCAGGAGGCCGCAGGCGATGGCGAGTTTCTGCTTCATTCCACGGGAGAGTTCGCCGGGGAGTTGGTCGGCTTTGTCGGCGATTTCGAGTTCCGCGAGGAGCGGTTCGGCGATGGTCTCGTGGTCGGCGACGCTGTAAATGCGCGCGACGAAATTCAAGTGTTGGCGCACGGTGAGATAGTCAAAGAGGCGGGGTTCGTCGGGGAAGAAAGCGAGGGCGCGTTTGGCGGCGACGGGATCGGCGGAGATATCGTGTCCGGCAATACGGACGGTGCCGGCGGTGGCGGGGATAATGCCGGCGAGGCAGCGGAGGGTGCTGGTCTTGCCGGCGCCGTTGGGGCCGACGAGACCGAGGACTTCGCCGGGTTGGACGGCCAACGAAAGGTCGTGGACAGCGGTGAAGCTGCCGTAGCGTTTGGTGAGTCCGGTGACCTCGATCATGGGGGCGGACGGTGGTGGCCGGAGGGAGAGGCGGCAAGCTTGTGCAATTTAGGCGTAACTCTTGGTGTGCCGTGCCGTCTTCCCGGGCGAACCCACGGCTTCTGCAGCTGATGGCTCAAACCCAGAATAATAACCCAATACGGAACTTCGTTTCCGAGACTCCCATGAAATCCGTCAAAATTATCCTCTCCGTCCTCGCGCTCAGCGCGACGGCGTTCGTCACCACCGGTTCTGCGCAGGAAAAGAAAGGCCGCGGCCAGATGACCACCGAGCAGCGTCTCACCCGGCTCGAAGAGGCGGTCGGTTCACTCACGGCCGACCAAAAGACCAAAATCACGGCCATCTACGAAAAGTCGGCCAAGGACATGCAGGCTATCCCTCAGGACGAGCGCCGTGAGAAGATGGGCCCGATCATGATGGCGGCCGCCAAGGAAGTCCGCGCGGTCCTCACGGCCGACCAGCAGGCCAAGTTCGACGCCATGCCCCAGGGTGGCAAAGGCGGCGGTGGCGACAAAGGCGGCGGCAAGAAGAAGAACTAAGCCGCAGGTTCTCCCTCAATTGTCAGGGGTTTGTCTGGCCGTCGCGGATTGCAGCCCGCGACGGCTTTTTTGTGTCCGGTGGTTTCGCTTCGACTCGGTTCACGTGGCCCGCAGCCTGCCGGGATGACAGACAAACGGCGCGTGGTGATTGTCGGCGGTGGGGCAGCGGGATTCTTCGCGGCCATTGCGTGCGCGGAGCAACTCGGCGCCGCGGGCGATGTGACCATTTACGAGGCGACGGCGCATCCGTTGGCGAAGGTGCGCGTATCCGGTGGCGGGCGTTGCAACGTCACCCACGCGTGCTTCGAACCGCGGGAACTCGTGAAAAAATATCCGCGCGGCGGGCGGGAGTTGCTCGGGGCGTTTCATAAATTTCAGCCGCGCGACATGATCGCGTGGCTCGCCGAGCGCGGCGTCGAGACGAAGACCGAGGACGATGGGCGGATGTTTCCCGTCACGGACGATTCGGCGACGATCGTGGATTGTCTGATGCGCGCGGCGGAGACGGCCGGCGTGAAGGTGATTACGACGATGGGGGTGCGAAAAGTGGAGCGCGCGGGGTCGGGTGGGTCGGGTGATTTCTGGCTCACGTTGACGGATAATTCCGGGGTGCGGTGCGAGCGGTTACTGCTGGCGACCGGGGGCAACAAGTCGTCGGCGGGGCTGACGATTGCGGAGTCGTTGGGCCACACGATCGCGCCGCCGGTGCCGTCGCTCTTCACGTTTCATATCGACGACGCGCGGCTGATCGGGCTGTCGGGTGTCTCGGTGGAAAACGCGGTCGTGAGCGTCGCAGGCACGAAACTACGGACGGACGGGCCGCTGTTGATCACGCACTGGGGGGCGAGCGGACCGGCGATTTTGAAACTGTCGGCGTGGGGCGCGCGCGAATTGGCGGCGGTGAACTACGAGTTTCCGCTCGTGGTGAATTGGACGGGCACGCACACGAAGGAATCGCTGCTCCAGGAACTGTTGGCGGTCCGGGAGAAAAATCCGAAGAAGCAGATCGCGACGTGGAGTCCGCTCGCCATGCCCCAGCGCTTGTGGGAACGGCTCGTCGTGTCAGCCGGGATCGCGGCGACGACGGTGTGGGCGCAGGTGGGCAACGCGGCGCTCGCGACCCTCGCGCTGCAACTCACGACGGCGGAATTGAAGGTGGTCGGGAAGAGTTTGTTTAAGGATGAGTTTGTGACGTGCGGCGGGGTGAAGCTGGCCGAGGTGGATTTCAAAACCATGGAGAGCCGCGTGTGCCCGGGCCTGCACTTCGCGGGCGAGGTGCTCGATATCGACGGGGTGACGGGCGGGTTTAATTTTCAGAGCGCGTGGACCACGGGGTGGCTGGCGGGGCAGGGGATGGGGGACCTGTCTGCATGATGTCCTACTGGCAACTGCTCATGCTCGTCCTACCGGTGTTCGCGGTGATCGCGGTCGGGGTCGTGGTGCGACGCGTGCATTGGGTGGAAGGAGAGGCGGAAACGAGTCTCATGCGGCTCGTCGTCTATGTCTGTTCGCCGTGTTTCGCGTTCGAGTCGGTGGCGAGCAATGCGACGTTGCGGGAGCCACAGAATCTCCTGCTGCCGCCGCTGGTGGGTTTTGTGATGACGTTTATCGGTATCCGCGCGGGCCTGATCGTGGCGAAGGCGATCGGGCTCCACGTGGGCACGGGGATGCGGACGTTTGCGTTGGCGGTGGGCGTGGCGAATTACGGCTATCTGCCGCTGCCGATCATGGCGGGGCTCTGGGGGCCGGAGAGCCGCGGCGTGTTGCTCGTGCACAATGTGGGCGTGGAAATCGCGATCTGGACGGTCGGCATGCTGGTGCTCAGCGGGCTCTCGTTCCGCGAGGGGTGGCGCAAATTGGTGAGCCCGATGCTCATCGCGCTGGGGTTGGCCGTGGCGTGCAATCTCGGCGGCGTGACGCCGCTGCTGCCGAAGCTGGTGATGGACACGATCCACACGTTGGCGGTGTGTGCGATCCCGCTCGGCCTCATCATGACCGGGGTGAACTTGGCGAACTACCTCCAGGCGCCGAGTGAACTTTTCGATGTGAAGGTGACGGGTGCGGCGATGGCCCTGCGTTTGGGTGTGCTGCCAGTGGTGATGCTGGTCGTCGCGAAATACTTGCCGTGTTCGGTCGATTTGAAGCGCGTGATGCTCGTGCAGGCGGCGATGCCAGTGGCGTTGTCCTCGATCATCATTGCGAAGATTTATGGCGGGCATCCGCGCACGGCAGTGCAGATCGTGCTCGGGACGACAGCGCTCGCGGTGTTGGTGATTCCCCTGTGGTTGCGGGCGGGGCTGGCGTGGGTGGGGGTGTGAGCGG
>Ga0209829_10002558_pt1 | contig 13759 bp, 8 predicted proteins | sample C_140205_EF_Meta_FD_187311 | JGI IMG/M metagenome (GOLD analysis project Ga0209829, IMG submission 187311) | Freshwater microbial communities from Lake Croche, Canada to study carbon cycling - C_140205_EF_MetaG (SPAdes) (version 2) | ecosystem: Environmental > Aquatic > Freshwater > Lake...
CGTGCCGCAGCCCATTGTGAAGACCTTTGCGCGGCATGTGCCTGAACGCCACGACGATTTCGCCTGGGAAAGCGACCGCATCGCCCACCGCACCTATGGACAGGCGCTCATCAAGGCCGAAGGCACGATCAGCAGCGGTGCCGACGTGTGGATCAAGAAAAACCGCGGTCTAACTGTGGACACCATGTATCGCACCGGTCACTACCATCAGGACAACGGTGAATTCATGGATGATTACCGGGTGGGCCGGAGCCGAGGCTGCGGGGGCTTGGGAATATGGGACGGCAAAAAACTGTTCGTCTCGAGCAACTACCGCAATTGGAAATTGATCACCGCCGGACCGATCCGCTCGGAATTCGAACTGACCTTTGATGCCTGGGATGCGGGGAACGGGCGGATGGTGTCCGAAACGAAACGCTACAGCATCGATGCCGGCTCCTGGTTCACGAAGGCGCAATGCACTTTTTCGAGCGAAGACAAGTCCCCGCTGATCCTGGGGGTCGGGCTGGCCGAGCGATCGAGCGGTCCGACCGGGGTTCTGGAGACAGGCCGGGATGCCGGGCAGGGATGGATGACTTACTGGCAGCCGGAAGACGTGCCCAAAGGGACCACGGCCACGGCGATTGTGCTGCCCAAAAACAGCGTCGCCGAATTCACCACGGACAACCAAGACATGCCCGAGTCCAAGCTCCATGAGGCCGTGCCTCAACCCACGCACGAGGGGGCTCCGGCAATCCGCAATCTGCTGGCCATCACAAAGGCCCAGGTGGGCAAGCCGTTCATTTACTATTTTGGGGCGTGCTGGGATCGAAGTGGCGATTTCACCAACCGGGTGCAGTGGGATGGTTACGTTGCGCGCTTCGCCCAACGGCGCGACGCGCCGCTCCAGATCACGACAGTCGCAAATCCTTAGCGCGGCGGCAGCCTGCTCAAGCGGGACGCAAAAAGGCCGGGCCCGACTCGGAATTCAAGCCCTCCGCCGCCGGGGGCCGGGATTGCATTCCCGCAATCCGGACCGGCCACACGTTGAACACATCCGCGGCTTAAAACCACAAGGGCCACCCGCCCACTCACTTGCGCCAGGCAAATTCCCCACCATCCACACTCCAGTCATTCCCGAAATAGCCCGCAGCTATCACTCCGTCGTTGCCCTTCAGGAGGCTCTCCGGCCCGAACACTGTGCAGTCGGGATAGGCCACGCCGGCCATGAAATAAGGAACCCGCTCGGTGAGTTTTAATCCCGCCAACCCTGAGCCACTGATCACCGCAACACAAGCCCGGTCGCTATTTGGGCGGGGCCGGCAAAAGAGGCAGGCCAGGTCGTCGCCGCGTTGTTCCCGATCCCCGACCCGGACCAGGCCGTGTCGCACCTGCACCGGACTGTGGGACAGCAGGGCTGGCCAGGCTGCGTTGTTATCGGCGTTTCCATAGAGGACCACGCCACGATCGGGCTCTTTTGATGCATCAAACAAATTGTCGGGGAGCACGTCCACCGCCCCGTTGCCTCGGTACCACCAGACTTCCGCGTCGAACCGGGCCTTGGCGTAAGCCCAGGAGTTTTCCGCCGCGCTGCCGCGGGTGCCATAGACAAACATCATCCGGTTTCCAAACGCCTCTTTGAAGGGGCCATACCGGTGCGGCCCTTTCCGGGCTGGGGAAGCGGGCGAGGCCGCAACCCACTTGTGTGCAATCCGCTCAAAGTGCAGCTTTCGCCCCGGCCCGGCCGCCGCGAGGCTCTCAAATTTCTGCCCGTCAATCTCCACGCTGATGCCCCCGCCGGGGCGGACATGGGCCACATCGAGAGACAGGCGCTCCACATTTTCCGTGGTCCCCGAAAACTCCCGCCGGTCCGCATCGGAATGCATCACCACCGCACTTTTGGCCAAGGCGTGTTCCTGCGCCTCAATGCTCAACCAATGGGATGTGGCGCTGACGCCCGGGTTCGCGGTGGAGAAGTTGATGTCGGACACGCTCTCGTCGGCCGGGATTTTGTGCCTGGCAAACATGTCGAAAATCGGCGACCAATCCACGCAGGGCCTCCCCCACCAATGTCCCGCCCCGGGTTGCTCATGATAACTGAAGTCATGGTGAAACTTCGCCAGGTGCTCGCGCATGGTTCGAGCCTCGGAGACCGGCACATTGTCGTCGGCATCCCCGTGCAGAATGTAAATGCCCTGATGCAGGTAATTACTGGAAAGGGCCAGCGTGTCGCCGGGGGTGGAAGCGCGCTGGAGCAACCTTTGCACCGCATCCCCACCCTCCCTGTGATCCGATCCCGCATAGGACCAGAAGCTGATCCAACCGGCGCTGGGTGCGATGGCGGCAAAGCGATCGGGAAAAGTGACGCCCAATTGCCAAGCCCCGTGGCCGCCCATGGAATGCCCCGTCAAATAGGTCTGCCGCGGATCGGTCTCAAACTTTGCCTGAGCCAAAGCCAGCACCTCCATGGCATCGTGACGCCCCCAGTCTTCCCAGTCGAATCCGTAGGGGCGGCGGTTGGTGGGGGCGACCACGGTGCCCCAGGTCTTGGGTGCGTAGGATCCCGCCATGCCCATGGCCTGAACCCCCGCGCCATGTGTTGAGAGGAAGAGGGCCCGGGCATGCTGCCCCTTGACCAGGGGCCGGGCCGGGGTCACACCGTAATACTGCACGCTGCCATCGATGTCGCTGAGGAAAGTTTGTTTGTAGGAGTCCTCAGGCTGCCGCTGCCGCAGCGAAGCCATGTGAGTGTCCAGCGGTCTGGCCGACTTGGCCCCGTCATCCCACAAAACCAATTGCAGGGTCACGGCGTTGGTGTCGGGGAGCTCGGGAGGCTGGATGCGGAAGGCTACCTTGCGTGAAGTCAGCGGCGCAACCGAGGGCAGCAGGGTCCGACGCGGTTTCCCCCCGGCACAGGATGCCTCCAGAAAAAGGTCGTTAAGAAAATTCGTCGTGCAATTCACCACCACCACCGCCCCCCACTCTTCAGTCCCGTCCCCGCGGATCACATCCGGCAGAGTCAGATCGCGGGGATTGAACAGGACGGGTGATTTCGGGGTGACGAGTCTGGCGCGGACTTTGCCGCGCGAGAAAGGGAACAGAAAATCATTGATTCCGGCATGCAGTTGAACAGGCAGTTGCAGTATCCCATCGCCGTAGGGGTCCCCGACACGCGGTTCCCCGTTCACATAGAGCGCATCCTGTCCGGCGGCCTCCAGCAGCTTGATCTCCGCCGCCGGCGCGGTGTGGGACGCGTAGAGATAGCCGCCGCCGCCGCGCATGCGGTTGGTGGAAACGGCCACGGGCGGATTGGTGAACGTCCCGTCCTCCGAGGTGAACGCTTCTTTCCAGAACCGGTTCGTGCCGTCCGCACACTTGATCGCGCCACCGGCCACCGGGCGCACCCAGTGGCCCTGCACCAGCAGCGCCTCCACGGCGTCGGTGTGGAAGGGGTTGCGCCCGGAGCGCCCCACCGAGCGGATCACCAGTCCCTGGCGAAAGACCACGTCGGGTTCCGGCTCCGCCGCCCTGACCGCCAGCGTCATCAAAACCACCGACGCCAGCGCAAGCCGGGCCGCGCCCACGCCAAACCACTTTTTAAAAGTCTTATATCGTGAAATCATCTTCCTATCCTGAACCAAAGTCCCATTAATCATCAATGGGCTGTTTGTGCGAAGCCCCGGATGGGGCGGCGCATCCCACATGAAGCCCACTCACCGGGGGCAGCCCACGCCCCGCACAGCAAAATCCCAATCCTGTCAAAGAAGGGGCGGAAGGCAAAGCCAAGGTATGGAAGGTGGTTCAGCCCTGTTGCCATGCGCCACTCCTTCATGCAAGCTGGGGCAAGACATGAACTCTGCGGAAACCCCTCTTAAGGGAATGTTGCTGCTGGACAGCGGGTTGCTGGCCGGATCGTTTTTCCAGCGCGCCGTCGTCCTCCTCTGTCAGCACGATGCCGGCGGGGCTTTCGGACTGGTACTCAATCAGGTTTTGGACAACAAAGCGGAGGAGGTCGTGCTGGCTGAACTGCCAGATGCCTTCAAAGAGCTCCCCCTCCATCAGGGCGGCCCGGTCCACCCCTCGACGCTGAGCTTCCTCCACAGTGATGTTTTCTTACCCGACGCCAATGTGCTGCCCAACCTCAGTCTGGGGCATTCTCTGGAAGCTCTTTCCGAGTTGGGGGAATCCTTTGCCCCGACACGCAAGATCAAACTCTTTGCCGGCTACGCGGGCTGGGCACCCGCTCAGCTGGAGGATGAGATGAAGCGCAGCGCATGGCTGACCCATCCCGCATCCTTGGAATTGATTTTCGACACCGATCCGGCGCAGCTCTGGCAAGCCGTCCTGCGCTTGAAAGGGGGCAAATATAAACTGCTGGCATCAATGCCCGAAGATCTCTCGTCCAACTAGGCATCGACTCCGGCTCCGGTTTCAACTTCACCGGAGTTCACCGGCAGAGAAAACATCCCGAACGGCTCCGCGCCTATCGCCTGCCAAACATCCCCGCCCCTCGTCGCACATTTGGAAGCGCAGCGCTAAATCCCCACTCAATCAAAATGCGGTCCCATTGCTTGGTGCTGGAAATCATCTCCGAAGGCCGCAGACCAAGGAGTCCCTCTCTGGACCATGAAAGCGGGGGTCGAGTTGGTTTCCCAATTTAAAACAGCGCAACGCCCAAGCTGTCACAGGCCCGAGCTGTTCACGCCGCGTTGCCCGCATGTTTTGTACAGTCGTGAATCGAAGGTTCAACCAACATTTCCCCCCCCTTTACCGGTTGCAAGGGGCGATCGGACAAATGAGAACCATCAACTCGCCCGCGAGCCGCTTTCCAGAAGGAGTGGAAAGCGGGCTCTTAAAAGTTGAACTGGTCAATGTTATCCTTGTTAAAAACAAAGGGTTTTCCGAGCAGAATATTGTCCCCTTGAATTTCGAAATGGCCCAGAGAACCCGCAGCGAAGGATTTATCTCCAGTCTTCAAAGTGCCCTTGGCCAGGCCGGCTGCGGCCTGAACAGCCAGATAGCCCAAATCCTCCGTCTTCCATAAAATGACACTGTCCGTGACGCCTTCTTTGACGTAGCGACGGTTTTCGCTGGGCAACCCCAGACCGATGACCTTTACCCGCCCGACTTTGCCGGCTTGCTTGACCGCCTCGGCCGCTCCGGGCACAGCCGGGGAACAAATCGCCATGATGAGTTTGAGCCCGGGATTGGCGCTGAGCAGCGCGGTGGATTCGCTCTGGGCCTTGTCCTTCAGATCGTCGCACGGGCGCAGGGCAACCATCTTCATGTTGGGGAAGCTTGCCGCGCGCCGCGCCTCGATATGCTTTTGCCACTCAATCATATTCGCCGCCGTGAGCGACGCGGTGATTATCGCAAACTCCCCGCTCCCACCGCACAGCCGCGCGGCCTCGTCCATCAGCATGTAACCGATCCCCTCGGGTGTGGCTTGATTGACAAAAAACGAGCGTGAATCGGGCAATGCGTCCGCATCGTAGGTGACAACCTTGATGCCCTTGGACTGGGCTTTGCGCAGGGCGGTGGAAATACCTTCCTTGTTTTCGCAGGCCACCGCCATCACATCGACACCGAGGGCGATCCAGTTTTCCACGATCTCGTTTTGCTTGGCGGGGTCCGGATCGGTAGGCCCGTCAAAAATCAGGTCCGCGCCGAGTTCTTTGGCGGCCTTGTCGGCTCCGGCCTTGCAGGAGATGAAATACGCGTTGCCTTTGCTCTTAGGCATTAGGGCAATGCTGAGTTTTCTGGCCGATCCGGCCGGGCCGGAGGATGCCTCGGGGGCCTTGTTGCAAGCGGTCGCCAGCGCGAGAACCGCCAGCAGCAGGAGAAGGGGGGATGGTTTTTTCATCAGGATTTAATTGGTTCAGGGTTGACAGTCTGCCGATGCGAGCGCAGCAATGCCAGCAATTTTGGCAAGGCCGAGGTGCTCAGGGCAAGGACGAGCAACAATCCGGTCAACATGCCTGCCACTTCGCGCGGTTGGCGGGCGTGAACGAGTCCGTTGTTAAGGACCGCGATGGCCGCCACCCCCAGGAGCGTGCCGTGCACGGAACCAATCCCGCCGAAGATGCTGGTTCCGCCCAGCACCACGGCGGTGATGGCAAACAATTCGTAACCGGTGCCGGCATCGGCTTTGGCCTGACCCAGGCGGGCGGTGTAAATGATGGCGGCCAGCGCCGCCACTGTTCCCGCCAGCACATAGGCCAGTGCAATGCGGCGCTCCACCGGAATGCCCGCATAACGCGCCCCCTCCGGCGCGAAGCCCACGGCGCGGAATGTCCGGCCGAAAGTCATCCGGTGCACCAGCACCCAGACCGCGCCGGCCACCAGCAGAAACAATGGGACCTGAGCCGGAACCCCCAGCCACCGCTCCTGACCGAGAAAAAGAAAGGACGCCGGAAAGTTGGTGAAGGTATCCACCCCGCGGGTGATGGCCTCGCCTAATCCCCGGAACAGCGAGTATGTGCCCAGGGTGACAATCAGGGGCGGCAACCGCAGCCCGGTGATCAGCACGGCATTGAGACCGCCGGCCACCGCCCCGATTCCCAGAGTGCAAACCCCGGCCATCACAGGGGATAGTCCGGCATCGCGCCAGAGTTTGCCGAAGAGGATGGCGCACAAACCCAGAAGCGACCCCGCCGAAAGATCAATGCCCCCTGTCAGTATGATGGGAGTCATCACCACCGCCAGCAACCCGATCTCCACCGAGTGCCGGATGATGTCAAACGAGTTGTCCACCGATCCGAACCGCGGGCCGACGGAGTTGAAGTAGAGCCACTCCACAGCCACCACGAGCAGGAGAAGAGTCTCGTGCCGGAGCAGAGCGGCCTTCCAACCGCGTTGAATTGATGGATTCGACATAAATAAACCTTAACCCGCGATGCGCTTTGCTGATACGTACTTTCGTCCCCAGACCCGGGCCGTTTCTGTCCGGCCGTTGCGAACCACTCATCTTGTAAACACCGATTTCAACAACCCGTAACGGCCATGAAGCATCACCGGATTTGTTTTCGGCTTCGGACCCCGTCCGCCACGACGGCCAGGAGAATAATGGCGCCTTGGATGGCTTTTTCCCAATAGGCCTCGACGTGAAAATGGGTGAGTGCCGGACTGATACAGGCCAGCAGCAGCAGGCCGGCGAAAACGCCCCAGAGACGACCGCGCCCGCCCGACACCGCCACCCCGCCCACCACTGCGGCGGCGATCACCTTCAGCTCCAGGCCCGAGCCGGACTTGGGATCCACCTGCGGCGATTGCACCACATTCATCATGGCGGCCAACCCGACCAGAGCCCCCATGAAAACAAACACGGCAAAGGTGGTGGACTGCGGCCGTAATCCAGCAAGCCTCGCTGCCTCGGCGTCCGAGCCGATGGCATAGATAAATCGGCCTGCGGCCAAGTGCCGCGTGGCCCATGCCAGCAAAGTTAAAACCACCAGCGCCGCGCCCATCAGCGTCCATTGTCCGCCGGACTGGCTCAACCCGAACCACTGGAGGTTGTCAGGCAGATTCACAAATTGCCCCTGCCGCTGCCAACGCAAGGCCTCCCGCCACGTCACCATTGTTGCCAGCGTGACGACAATGGATGGCAGCCGCAATCCGGCCACGAGCATGCCGTTGAAAGCCCCCATCAACGCGCCCAGAGCGACCGAGGCTGGAAGCACCAAGACCAAGGGCCATTTCAAGGCGGCCAGCAAACCGGCGCAGACGCTGCACACAGCGAACTGGGAACCCACGGAGATATCAATCTGGCGGATGATGATCACAAAGGCCATCCCGCAGGCCACCACCAGTGTCGGAGCCTCCCGGGTGAGAAGGGACCGCAGGGGTTGCGGCTGGAAAAAGGCCGGAGCGAAAAGGGCGAGAACCAACAGGAGGATCAGCAGGGCGCCCGCCACGGAGAGTTCGCGGAAATAGCGTTTCATTGGTTTTGTCCGAGGGCCGCGGCCATGACCGCGTGCGCCTCGCTTTTCCCAGGCAGCAGCGCGGTGATCGTCCCGCCCCGCATCACCGCGATTCGATCGCTCATGCCCAGCACCTCCGGCAGGTCGCTGGAAATCATCAGCACGGCCAATCCTTCCATGGCGAGGCGGCGGATGATTTTGTGGATTTCACTTTTCGCGCCGACATCCACCCCCTGGGTCGGCTCGTCGAGAATAAGCACCTTGGGCCGGGTGGCCAGCCATCGGGCCAGAGACACCTTCTGCTGATTGCCGCCGCTCAAGGATCCGCCCGGAGCCTGCGGTCCATAGGCCTTAATCCCCAGATTGCGAATGAATTCCTGAGCTAACCGGGCTTCGGCACCGTCGCGCAACCAAGCGGCGGGAAAGATCCGACTGTGGATGGCCATGCTCATGTTCTGGGCAATGGGCATTTCGAGAATCACCCCATGCCGCCGCCGGTCCTCCGGCACATAAGCAATCCCCTGCCCCACAGCATCCTGAGGGGATGCAACTGTGATGCTGCGGCCATTCAATGAAATCTCCCCGCTATCGGCGGGGGTGATTCCGAAGAGGACGCGCGCCAGTTCGGTGCGTCCGGCGCCGACCAGACCGGCCAGACCGACGATTTCACCGGCGCGGATCTCGAGCGAGACGTTTTTCACTCCGCCGGCCGCGCAGCCCAATTGTTTGAGAGCCAGCACCACTTGGCCCGCCACGCCCTCGGCCGGCGGATAGAGCTGCGCCACCTCGCGCCCCACCATGAGCTTGATCAACCCCGCCTCGGTCATCCCGCTCACCGGGCAAGTGCCAACGCTTTGCCCGTCACGCAAGACAGTCACGCGATCGGCCAGCTCGAAAATCTCCTCGAGCCGGTGCGAAATGTAGACGACCCCCACGCCACGGCTCCGCAGATCGCGAACCACGGCAAAGAGCAAGGCGACCTCCTTCCGCGTGAGCGATGCGGTGGGCTCGTCCATGATGACAATGCGCGCGCCGGAACCGATGGCACAGGCGATCTCCACGAGCTGCTGCTCCGGCATTGAGAGGGAACGGACCTCGGCGTCCGGTGAGATGTCCGCGCCGATGCGCTCAAGCAGCCCAACGGCCTGGAGGCGGCGCGCGGCCCAGTCCACTTTGCGCAATGCACCACCGGACTCGAGTCGCAGGGCGATGTTCTCGGCCACCGCCAAGTCCGGAAACAAAGCGGGTTGCTGGTAAATGCAGGCGATGCCCAGCTTGCGCGCCGCCGCAGGGGAAAGTTTCTCCAGCAGCCCGCCATCCATTGCCAGAGTCCCACCATCGGGTTGATGCGCGCCGGTAATGACCTTGATCAGGGTGGATTTGCCCGCCCCGTTTTCTCCCAGCAATGCGTGCACCTCGCCGGCCCTGAGATCAAAGGAGACTCCCCTGAGCGCCCTAACCGCCCCAAACGATTTGGCCACCGAAGAAAGCTGCAGCAATGGGGGATTGGCCGCGCTCATTTTTCTGGCCTGTTGAAGAATGTCAAAGCGGGGGCATCAGCGCGGCACCGGTCTGCCTTCAGACACAGTGCGGGTCTGTCGTTCAAGCCAAAAACGCAAGGAAAAACAGCTTCATTCCAGTCAGATGGGCCGCTCATAATCCTGATTGCCTAACCCCTCCGGCTAAGCACATCGCGCTCGTGGTGCCGCACCTCAGTCAGCCACGCCTCACCCACTGGCACCCCCTGCTGCCCGCAGTATTGGTCCCAAACCGCGCCGAACGGCAACGTGCGCGACTCCTCCTGCCAAACCAGCCGGGCCGTGAAATCCCCCGCGGCTTCCGCAGCCTTGATCGCCGGGGGTTCCAGCAGCGCGATGAGCAGTGCGCGAATCAGGTTGCGCGTGCCGATTGTCCAGGCGGCGACGCGGTTGATGCTGGCATCAAAATAATCCAAGCCGATGTGCACGCGCCGGGTATAACCATTGGCCACAATTTCGCGGGCGATGGCCAACAAATCGTCATTGAGAATCACCACATGATCGCTGTCCCAGCGCACCCCCCGGCTCACATGCAGCAGAATCTCCGGCAGATACTGCAGCACGCTGGAAATCTTGTCGGCAATGCCCTCGGTGGGATGATAGTGACCGGCATCAAGCGTCAGGAGTTTTTGACGGCTCACGGCATAGCCGAGATAGAACTCGTGCGAGCCGACCACGAAACTTTCGCTCCCGATTCCAAAGAGTTTGGGTTCAACGGCATCCAGATTGTGTTTGGGAGGCAGTTTCTTGCTGAAAACGGCGTCAAGGGACTCGGCCAGCCGGGCCCGCGGGCCCTGCCGGTCGGCAGGCGTGTCCTTCATACCGTCAGGGATCCAGACGTTGGTGACGCAGGGGTTGCCCAGCGCCTTGCCCACAGCCGCCCCGATTTCCCTGGAGCGGCGGCAGTGTTCGATCCAGAATTGTCGGATGCCGCGGTTGCGATGAGAGAGGGTGAAACCGTCGGAGGCTTTCGGATGCGAAAAGCAGGTCGGATTAAAGTCCAGTCCCAGTCCCTGCTCTCGGGCCCAAGCAATCCAATTCTTGAAATGCTCCGGAGCAATTTCATCGCGGTCAACTCTCTTGCCCCCAAACTCGCCGTAAAAAGCATGCAGATTCAGACGGTGCTTGCCCGGAATCAACGAATACGCCTTCTCCAAGTCCGCCCGCAATTCGTCCGGGGTGCGGGCTTTGCCGGGATAATTGCCGGTGGCCACCAGTCCGCCCCCCAGCGCACCGCCGAAATTCTCGAACCCGCCCACATCATCCCCCTGCCAGCAATGCAGCGAGACGGGGATCCGGGACAGTGCCTTCAAAGTCTCGTCCACGTTGACGCCCACCCGGGCATAGCGTTCGCGGGCCAGAACGAAAGCCCGGTTCGTTTTGCTTTTCCTCTCAGGCGCTTTATTCATCAGTTTGATGGGGTCAGAAAGTGTAGAACGGGGGCGGTTAAGTCAATAAAATCGAGGCGAACCACCGTTTCTCCCCCGGTGTGGCGCTGATCCACGACCCTCGATCCGTGGGAGAGATGAAGGATGTTGCCGCGGTTGGCAAGTGCCGTAACCATCAACGGTCTGCTGGCTGCGGATTAGCGGAGCGCCGAACGCTGCGGGCCCGTCAATTTCTCCTCCGCCTCCTCAAAGCTAAGTCCGTCGCGGGCGCGCAGCACCGAAAGTCCCACCACCGGCGGATAGGCCTGATCAGCCAGGCGCCGAGGCTCGATATATTCAACAGCCTCGAAAAGCAGGCGGTTTGCCGCCTCATAGTCCAATCCGGCCAGACGTTCTATGTAACGGGTCGCCCGGTCTATCAATTTCAAATTGCTTGCCACCACCCAGATCATCGTGTTGCCCATCACCCGGCCCAGTCGCACCATGGTGCAGGTGGAAAGCGCGTTGAGCACCAGTTTCACCGTCACCCGCGTCACCCCTTGCAGCAGATGCCTGTCCTCCGGCAGCCGCACAAAAACCGCAACGGGATCCGTTCCGCCCCTCACCATGGCGGCGCGCAAATTCTCTTCCGATCCTCCGAAGCAGAGCAGCCCGGTCTGGGCCCCCGCGGATGCGGCGGCTGCCAGCTGGCTTATTTCAAACGGGTCACCCCCGCCGCTTTGGGCCCAATCCGCTCCGGCCATAACTGCCACGGCACTGTCCCCGGTGGCGAGGGGGCGGGAAGTCATACCGTCCCGGCCGATTTTAAAACGGAACAATTCCGCCGCGCTGATCTTGCGGAGCGTGTCGGACGTTCTGTCCGACTTTTCTTCACCCACCAGACTCCGGACCAGCGAATCATCCCAATCCAAGCAGCGCGGCGCGCGCTTAAGCAATCGTTCCCAAGCCATCCGCGTCTCCGCCTCCGGTGTGAACAGAAACGCCCAAGACTCCGCCGCCGTCCGGTCGTCAAACTTGCGGAACGGCGGCGTGCAATAGGTCGGCGAACGCTCGGTCGTATCGGTCAGCACATCCAGCGCGAAGCGGTCGGCGAAATAGTTATTCCTGCGACCAGCCCGATAGACGCCCTCCTCCATCGCCACGAGGCGGGCCAGATCCTTGCGGAATCCCGGAGCGCTCAGATTTGCGAACACCTGCTCAAGTCCGGCCAGAAAACCTGCCGGCACTTGATCAGCCCCATCCCGGCCCAGCAGCTCCATCACACTCATTTCCAAAACCGTCAGCAACACGCAGAGCTGGATGCTCGTGGCCTGCATCCGGGTGGAGCCGCTAATGGACATGGGGCCGGTGGTGAGATTGATCTTCTCGATGCGGGGATCTTGAATGACCTCGCGGCTCCGCTCGACATTGCCACACAGAACGTCATCAGGATTGTTGTAAACGAAATAGACCTTGGCTCCGGCCTCCACGCCCTGCCACGCCGTGCCGATCACAAAGGACGTCTCACCGCCCTCGGTGATGGCGAAGACGACGTCGTTTGACGCCACGCCAAGATCCACAAGTTGCTGGCGGCCAAAAGCCGTGAAATCCTCAAACCCCTCCACCGATTTAATCAAAGCGAAGTCGCCTCCCGCCATCACGCTGAAGGCGCGCTGTTCCCAGTCCTTCACGGGGTGGGATATGCCGGATTGCTGCTGCCAGAATCCGCGCCAAATAGAGACCAGTTGGATGCTGAGCCGACCGGTGGAACCGCAGCCGGTGAAAAACATCCTGCCCCCGCTGCGCAGCGATCGCACCAGAACATCACGGATCTCCCCGGCCCGCCCCGATTCCGCAAACTCGCGATATTTCCGCAGTACATCCTCATCCGCTTTGAAAAGCAACCCCAGTCCCGAAGCAATATCCCCGCCGCTCACCTCACTGAGCCGCGCCGTGACGGGGTGGGACGATTCCGTGACCAATGCGCCCAATTTAAACTGGGCGCTGATCCTCAAGAAATCAGCGGACTGCTGCTGTGAATTCGCACTCATGATTTCATTTGAATTAAACGGATAGCGCGCAGGAAACTGGCTGGTTCCGGAGTTCGAGACAAGAACTTTCAAGTGGGGAGCGTCTTTGGAACGATGCGTTTTTCCTTTGTTTTCCAGCCAATTCTCCAACCAAGATGCCGGGATTGCAGCGCCGAAACCGGCGCTGGGACCGATGTGATTCTCACCGCTGACCGCACTGCGATCCGGGTTTTTGGCGGCCCGCATGGGACTTCAATGGCAAAGTGGAACTCAGAGAAATGGGAACGGTCTGAAGCCCGACCCAGTTTTTTGAATTTCAGATTTCATCCCTGCCGTTCAGGATTCAGGCGAGCGACCTGCCTGCAGGCGAGTGCCGTAAAACGCATCCTCCCAAACCCCGAAATCGTATTCGCGAAGAAGTAGGACTGACCTACGATACCGACCCGTAATTTGCAGGCGTGCCCCCCCCTTCAGTTTCGGGTTCCGGCCCAAATCACGCACCATCTGTGGTTCAGCATCTCTGGTTCCAGAAGAAACCCGCCCATCAGGGCCGAGCCCGTGAGCGATCAGGAACTGAACACATCACAGCACGGGTTCATCGACCGATTTTTCTGCGCATTTCCCACCAGACGCCGGATTGAGGCGCTGTTTGCGCAGGATGAGTTCAGTCGGCAGCTGCGCGGCCCGCCTGGACTACTGGACGAACTCTCGCGTCCAATCATATAACGTCATCCGGGTAGATGCGCGGCGCGTCAAAGGCGAGGAAATGCTTCTAGCTGCAGTGCTTGCTCACGCCTTGCCCATGTCCCGAAGCACTGCGAGGGTGCGTTGCACTGTTTGCAGCGGAGCTTGGCTGCTCTCGTGTTCAACCACATACCATTGCGTCCGGCCTTGGTGTTCGCAGATGTTAAAGACAGCGGGCCAAT